>Ga0256406_1003766_pt1 | contig 18290 bp, 16 predicted proteins | sample RumenRJG_03DNA_FD_185986 | JGI IMG/M metagenome (GOLD analysis project Ga0256406, IMG submission 185986) | Bovine rumen microbial communities from Lethbridge, Alberta, Canada - RJG_03 | ecosystem: Host-associated > Mammals > Digestive system > Stomach > Rumen | place: Canada: Alberta | collected...
TACATATGAATATTTTTATTTTATAAAAATTTTGACAAACCATTACCAGGCCATTATCAGGCCTCAGCATTCCTTTTTACTGGGCTGCCCATTTTCTCACCAGCCTGCTCTCTTTCTCACTGGGCAGCTCATTTTCTTACTGAACTACCCCTTTTCTTACTGAGCTGCCCATTTATTCACTGGATTGTTCATTCTCTCACTGGACCGCTCATTTTATCACTGAGCTATCCCCAATGGGTAAGGACGAAGTACGGTTTCTTTAACAAGTTCCTTCTGTTCTTCGGTAAGGGTGCCGAAGGGTTTCCGGCAGCTGCCGCAGTCAACGCCGAGCAGCGTGCACGCATATTTGGTAGCCGGGAAGATTCCGACAGATACAAGCTCTTCCACGCGCCGGTTCAGATCCTGCTGGATGATCAGCGCATTTTTCATGTCGCCTTTGCGGTATAGCTCACGAATTGCCTTGAATAAAGGTGCAAACATATTTACGGTCGTTCCTATCGTTGCCTGAGCACCCATCGATAAAGCACCGAGGAACTGCTCGTCAAAGCCGTTGATCAGTACTTTTTCCGGAAAAGAAGTAGCCATTCGTTCCAGACTGTACAGATTGTTCGAGGTATGCTTTACTCCGATAATGTTCGGATTTGTAAGCAGCCGCGACGCATTCTGTTTGGAAAACTCAATGCCGGTAAACTGCGGAATGTTATAAAGGATCATGGGAAGATCCGGAACCGCAGCCATGACATCCTCATAGTAACTGCAAATTTCATCCATTGAAAAATGATAGTAATACGGCGGTATCATGGACACTGCCTTGCACCCGCTGCTGCGTGCAGCCTTCGCCAGCGTAATGGCATCCTGCGTACGGATTGTTCCGCAGTGTGCAATCACCGGCACCCGGCCGGCTGTCTGAGAAACAACGCAATCCGTAACGGCACAGCGTTCTTCTACAGAAAGCAGCAGGCCTTCACCGGACGATCCGCAGACATAAAAACCCTCAACTCCGCTGCGAAGTTCCATTTCCACGAGATCACGGAGTGCATCGTAATTTACACTCTCATCCTCATTAAACGGAACAATCAGAGCCGAATAGATTCTTGTAAGATCACTGCGGTTGAACTTTACCATGCTGTCCAGCCTCCGTCAATTACCAGGTTCGAGCCGGTCATAAAGGAAGAAGCCTTCGATGCCAGGAAAATAACGGCACCGTTGTATTCATTTTCATGAGACATTCTCTTCATCGGCATACGCTCGGTAAAATTATGAATAAAGGTTGCATCCTGAGTATCTCTCCATACACCGGCCGGAGTCAGTGTGTTCACACGGATCCCCTTCTCACCCCAGTAGGTAGCCAGATATCTGGTCAGATTATAAATGCCGGATTTAGCCGCAGAATAGGCAACCGGCTTAATGAACGGAACGCCGGTCTGCTCTTTCTTATACGCGTAGATATCCTGAATCGGAGAAAGCATTCCATAAATAGAACCAACGTTAATGATGGAACCACCCTTGCCTGCCTTTACCATTCTCTTGCCAACCGCCTGGCACATCAGGAACGTACCTACCAGATTGGTATCTACCACTTCACGAAATACTTCTTCCGGAAAATCTTCGAAAGGTCCGGAAACCTCTGGCGGTGCACTCGGCTGTGTATCAATGCCGGCATTATTTACCAGTACATCCGGTGTTCCCCAGCACTGTTCTATCTGATCCAGCGCTTTCTCAATGTCTGCCTTTACGTTGATATCAACCGCATAGAAATGAAGGCGGTCATAGTCGTATTTATCCACCGGAAAAATACGATGAACCCTTTCATCCGTAACGGTTCTGCTGAAGACAGCCACCTTTGCACCACGTTTTTCAAACTCTTCGACCATATTTCTGCCAATCTGTCCGAGACCGCCGGTCACGATACAGATTTTATCTTCAACGCTAAACAGCTCGTCTTTTTCCATCACAATTGCCTCCTGAAAAATTCACCATAGATATTTGTTAAGACTGCACTTTACTGAAAAATGCCTGCACCCGCAGCCTGTTCCTGTCATATGATATCTCCAGGTCTGCACCCGCAGCCTGTTCTCTCAGCCTACTCCAAGCAGTGCGTTCGGAAGTGCCGTTACCATGCCCGGAACATAGGTTGTAAGCATCAGGCAGGCGATCAGCGGAATTAGGAACGGGAGTATGGACTTATACAAAGTTTCTATTCGAACCTTATTGACATCCGAGATAACAAACAGGCAGACACCAAACGGCGGCGTTACCTGACCGATCATCAGGTTCAGGACGATGACAACTCCAAAATGAACCAGGTCGATATTCAGCCTTGTTGCAATCGGTATCAGCACCGGCAACATCAGAGTAAGAATTGCTCCCGGCTCCATTACCATACCCAGCAGAAGCAGGATAATGTTAATAACCAGCATGACAATTGCCGGATTCTTCGAAATAGACAAAATGAAGTTGGCAATCGATGCTGAAATGTTTTCCTTTGCCATTACATAGGTAAACAGCGTAGACGTTCCGATGATCAGGAGCGTATTGGCTGAGGAAATGGCACTGTCACGCAGGCATTTAAGGAATTGTTTCAAGGACATCGAATGATAAACGACAATAGAAACAACCAGAGCATAAAGCGCGGCAATGGAAGATCCTTCCGTCGGTGTAAACCATCCAAGCGTAAATCCGGAAAGGATGATCAGCGGAGTGATCAGAGCCGGAATAGAATGAGCCAGCTCATACCCCAGCTTGCGCAGGCTGAACGGAGTACGCTCGTATCCGCGCTTAACAGACATAATGAATACAAGGACCATCAACAGTGCCATCATAATCAAAGCCGGCACCACGCCGCCCATAAACAGTCTTGAAACGCTGACAGAAGAAGCTGCGCCGTAAATAATCAGCGGAATGGAAGGCGGGAAAATCGGTCCGATGACGGAAGATGCCGCCGTAACGGCGCCGGAAAAGCCATCGTCATAGCCATGGTCTTTCATGGCTCTCATCTCTATAGACCCCAGCCCGCCGGCATCGGCGACGGCCGATCCGGACATACCGGCGAAAATCAGCGATGCAACAATGTTGGCATGTCCCAGACCGCCCGGAATCCAGCCAACCAGTGCCTCCGCCGTTCCGAAAATTTTCTCTGTGATTTTTCCTTCATTCATCAGATTGCCGGCAAGGATAAAAAGCGGAATGGCAATTAAAAGCCATGAATCGATGCCGGAAACCATTTTCTGTCCGATAACGACCAGCGGATAGCCCAGATACAGGCAGCCCAGTACAGCGGAAAAGCCGATGGAAATGGAAATCGGCACTCCGAAAACAAGAAAAATTACAAATGAAATGATAAATACACTCATGCTTTCTTTCCTCCCCGCTGTGCGATACGCCCGATAATCTTATCAACACTGTCCGCCGCCATATAGGCTCCTGAAATAGCCAGCGGAACATACTGAATGGTGTAAGTCAGGGACGGCATGGTTGCGTAGGTTCTGGTAGAAACGAACGGATACTGCGTTACGAAAGCAAAAATCATGGCAATTCCGAACGCTCCGATAATCGCGATTGTCATATACCAGATAAATTCACTGAAAGCGCCCTTGAGACGGCTGATCAGGAAATCCAGTCTCATCAGGCCGCTGTTGTGAACCAGCGGGATCAGACCGATGAACGCCATCCAGAGGAACAGGATGCCGCATACCTCTGTGGTCGGAAGCCAGCTTGTATTGAAGAAATCACGCCGGCACAGCTCTGTCACAATCAGGATCACCAGGGCAGCCACAATTCCCGTCACCATACCTTCGGCAATCTTTGAGATAACAGAAGTTATTTTATGGTATATTTTCATTCGTTTTCCGCTGCAACCGCTCCTGACCAGCGTCACGAGAAGAGCAGCTTCCTCCTTAATCTAAAGTGGTGCAGATGTGTCTCCATATCTGCACCATCGATATTTCTTTACTCTACAGTTCCTGCTATTTCCGATTATTTTTCGTAATTGTAGATTGTATCGATCAGATCTGCATCATACCATGCTTCGTCTTTATAACGTTCGTAGTATGCCGGGATATCCAGTTTTGTCTTGAAGGAGTCAACATCCGGATCCTCGCAGAATTCTACGCCGCCGTCTTCCATGGTCTTCTGAGCTGTAACGTTATCCTCGGCAATGCAGTCAAAGCTGTACTGCGCTGCCTCTTTTGCCTTATCCTTCAGAAGCTGCTGCGTATCCTCGCTCAGTTTATCATAGGAAGCTTTGTTCATAGCCATGGTGCAGCCCATCCACATGTAATTGATGTAGCTGTAATACTTGATGTCGTCCCATGTTGCATTCGCTACTTCATGATAGGTTGCATTATCCTGCGCATCTACCGTTCCGTTGCTCAGAGCGGTCGTGAGTTCAGCCAGACTCAGAGATACCGGCGTTGCACCCAGTGCAGACCACACATCGGTGTACATGGTCGACTGTGGAACACGGATCTTTAATCCTTCCACATCCTCTGCGGATTTGATCTGCTTCCAGTTGCCGGTGGTGGAAATATTGCGCATACCGTTGTCACCTTCGGAAAGGAATACCAGATCATAATCTCCCAAACCATCAAAAATCTGCTCGCCGATTTCGCTGTTTACGATTTCATTTGCTTCCTCAGCACTTGTGAACAGGAACGGAAGATCCAGTACCTTTGCCTTGTCATAGAAGGATGTAAATCCGGAAGTTCCTGCAAAAATAACATCGATTGTTCCCATGCGGGTGGACTCAATACTGTTTGCATCGTCGCCCAGGTCGCCGCCGAAGTGAACGTCACACGTGATGGAACCATTGGAAGCTTCTTCCAGAAGTTCTCCGTATTTTACGATTGCTTTGGTCGGTACACTGTTCTCGTTGCCCGGAGAATACAGGGTAAGCGTAACGGAGTCATACGTTTTTCCTTCCGTTGCTGCTTCTTCTGCTCCGGCGTTCATCCCGCTGACCGCGGAAATAAGCATTGCGCCTCCAAGTACAAGACTAACTGCCTTTCTGTTCATACTGTAGCCCTCCTATTTATAAAAGTGTTTTTTGTACAGTTGTTATATTGTATGATGTCTGCTGACATTGCAATTATACAGCCGCTATTTCTAAAATGTCTATGAACATTTTTAATAAATATTAAATATAAATTTTGTTGAAATAGCATAATTACTAATATAGCTTTGATATCTGCTATGTTTTAGTTGAAATGGCTAACATAAAAGAGTAAGATAGATGTGCATTAATATGATGTCATACAATAGAACAATTCAGGATTGCCGCCGGAATAATTTAGAATTGCCGCTGGAATAATTTAGAATTACCGCCGGAATAATTAAATAGTACCGCCAGAACAATTTAGAAGTGCCGCTGAAACAACGCAGAGCTGCCGGAGCGGCAATATAAAATCACTGCTCCGGGATATCGTACCTAACCTGAACTGCAATCCCCTGATTATTTGCATATAACCTGCGACAATATATTTATGGAGTAACCGGATATGGAAGCAATTGAACGAGTCTCCGCTGTACAGGCGGTGGAAGAAAGATTGATCAGTTATTTAAAGGATGAAAATGTAAACGTCGGCGATAAGCTTCCGACAGAAAAGCAGCTGTGTGAAGAATTGAAGGTCGGCAGAGGAACTGTCCGGGAGGCTATCCGTATGCTGCAGGCCAGAGGCATGGTTGAAACCCGTCCCGGGCGGGGGGCTTTTGTGTTATCGAAAGAGGAGAAGGAACAAAACCTTGGAGACTGGTTTACCGCAAATGAATATGCCATCAAGGACATTATTGATATCCGCTGTGTGCTGGAACCGCTGGCTGTAAAGCTGATGATTGAGCGCTGCTCTGACGACGACATCCGTTCCCTGCGAAAAATACATGAGTCCACGCGAAAAGCGGTTGCCGCGCATGACGTGGTCCGCTGTGCCAAATGCGATGAACGTTTTCATGCTAAAATATTTGAATGCAGCGGAAACAAGTTTTTAATGGATATCAACCAGCGAATAGAATCGTCCCTTAAAAATTTCAGAAGCAAAACTTTCTTCATTGAGCACAATATGGAAAATATGGTGCCAGCCCATGAAGCTATCCTTGCTGCCATTGAAAGCAGGGACACGGCTGCGGCTGTTGCCAGTATGAACAGTCATATCCAGCTGATAACATCCGACCTGGAGCGAAGCAAGGAGAATTAAATAGCTAAAACTTCCCACACCTTTTCGGTGTGGGAAGTTTTAGCTATTTATTATTTCCACAGTGTGGTTGACACATAATCACGCAGTACCTGCGGCCAATTGAACCAGTCGTGGGATCCTGGGACAATCTCAATTCCGTTACCATTATTGTATGTTAGACCAGATTCATCCAGTTTCTCAGCAAAACTTTCAACCATAACATCTTCATCCGAACCATAGTTATCTTTATTGTTCAAGCAATAATCAGCCCAACCACCAGACAAATAAATGTTTGCATTTTTAAATGTACTATAATCGTCAAGCTTCGGCCACGCATAAGTTGCTGAGCAGCTAAAAAGACCATAGTACTTAAATGCATCTGTTTCCTGTATAAGAAGATTTCCTGTTACAACTGCACCAGAAGATAATCCTGCGAATGCACGACAACTTGCTTCTGAAGAAACATTATAATTTTCTTCTACATATGGAAGAAGGTAATTCATAATGTTATCAATATACTTTTGATCATCCCATTCGATCCACCACCCGCCAGATGGGAATACAGCATTATTCATGGTTACCATAACAAAAGGTTCACATTCACCCAAAGCTGTCAGACGATCGACGATGTTTCCGGCATGGCCCTGATAGAACCAGTCTCCTTCATCACCACCACCACCATGCGACAGATAAAGCACTTTATACGGTTCTTCACGATCAGGATCGTACCCTGCTGGCAGATATATTTCACCATTCATATCTGTCCCATCGGCACCTTTGTAAGTAAAACCTTCAAGGATTCCTCTTGCAGTCTCTTCATCAGCAGGTGTACACCACGTCCAATCGTCAGCCTCATCCTGCTTTTCAGCCTCATAAGGTACATAGAATTGACTTCTTGTCTGGTTAGCACCAAGTTCATTGCATATTGGAGGATTAGCAGGATCAGATGTGGCCTCTACATTTTTTGCGTCATTTTTATCTGCATACAAATTGTAAACATACAGATAATACCCACCGGGAAGATCAACAGAATATTCCCAGACATCATCTTCTTCATTGTATGTCATATCAGCAATATATCCTTCATCACCTACATGAACAAGATTTTCTCCCTTTTGCCAGTCTTCCGGTGCTACATAATAATCTTCTACTGCCTCTCCCTCTTCAAGATTCATTCCGCCGCAATAGACATGATCATCTCTATCATGATAAAACTGGAAACCACCCTTAATTTCTACCTTCTCTACATCATTATTGTAGTATCTGAAAGTTACACGATATCCCGTCGCAGACTCATTGCTTTTTTCTACATTAACACCTGCATCTTTTGGAACTTCTGCGCCCTCAGCGAGCAATGCAGAAGCGCTGATTATACTGAGCAACATGATCGCTCCATATCTCCCTGTGATCTTCTTAAAGTTTTTTTTCATTGGCAGTTCCTCCTCCATAATGTTAGAAAAGATACCTTGATCAATAAGATCATTCATTCTTAACCGAAAACATTTTATTACTAAAACTTCCCGTCTAAAAATAGCTTTCATTATCACAGATTTATTTAATCAGTTTTTTCCGTATTCATTGATGTAATCCCAGTTTAATTCTATTCCCAATCCCGGCTTATCCGGTATTGTAATATAACCGTTCTGAGGCTGAGGTGCACCCAGATAAACATTATTTACCATTTCATTGAACATAAACAATTTCTCTAGATATAGTCCATTTGAAGCTGCAGCTACGAGGTGCATATGCATATGCTCCATTCCATGTGGCGCGAATCCTTTATTAAATGCCTGAGTAAGTGATATTACACGAATCATTTCAGTATATCCGCCTACGCGAGTCGCATCACACTGAATAATGTCAGCAGCGTGATGCATCAGAAGATCGCGTACGCCAAACCTTGTATATTCATGTTCGCCTGTAGCAAGCGGAATATCTGTTCTTTGCTTAAATTCTGCTAGTCCCGGTATATCATCGGCAAAGACTGGTTCTTCAAAGAATTCGATATCATATTCCCGAACCATATTAGCAAACTTCACCGCTTCTCCAGCCTGCCATACATTATTTGCGTCCAGCATAAAACCGATATTTGGACCTATTGCCTCGCGCACTGCAGCAACCCTGCGCGCATCCTCAAGCAAATTTTTGCCTCCTTGAACACCAACTTTCAGTTTTATTTTTTCATAACCCTGGTTGACCATAGATTTTGCTTCTGCTACCAATTCCTCAAGAGAATAGCTGGTCCATCCACCAGATGCATATACAGGCACCTTTGGATCATTTCCTCCTAGTAATCTGTAAAGTGGTAAACCGAGCATCTTTCCCTTGATATCCCACAGTGCAATATCTACAGCACTATAAGCACAGAAAGCAAGGCCTTTTCTGCCAACGCCACGCATGTAATTAAAGAACTCATTATAAATTGCCTCAGTTTCCAGTGGGTTTCTACCAATAATCTGAGGTTTAATTGCATATTTAATAAATTCACGAATGGCTTCACCGCCAACTTCATGATATGTAACCCCAATCCCATGATATCCGGCATTCGTTGCAACATCTACAACCACGAAGCCAATTGTTTCAACGTTCCTGGTTGAATCCGCAAAATTACCCTTAACAGCCGTTTCGCATAATTTAACGTTTACATCCGTTATTTTCACGTCCTGCATATTCTTACCTCCAGTTATAAATGGCACTGATGTTCATATTATTATTAAGAATTCATATTTCCAATTATTATTTACTTTCTTCAGCTAACCAAAGATGGTATAAATGTAACAATTTGTGGAAACCACGTAATCAGGCAAAGCGTAGCAATACCTACACAAACAAATGGAATAATTTGTTTAAAAAGCGATGTCAGCTTTACGTGAGCAACATTCGCTGTAACAAACAATGTCATGCCAATTGGTGGGGTAATCAACCCAACTGTCAAATTAAAGCAGCACAATACACCATAATGAATCGGATTGATGCCAAATTTCATAGCTATCGGAAGCATGATAGGCACCATCATGAGGAGTGCCGGACTCTGATCCATAATCATCCCCAGAATCAGAAGAATAATATTTGTAAGAAGTAAGAATCCTCCAGGAGAATGAATAAAGTTCATGGTTATTTCAACCATTTTCTGGGGTATCTGAAGTACTGTGATTGCATAGCTCATAGCTGTCGCAATAGAAATAATAAACATAACATTAGCTGTTGTTTTAGCTGCATCAATACAAATTGCTTTCAGATCTTTCCAAGTCAGTGCATGACGGAAAATGGCAATTATAAATGCATATACAACTGCAATAGCGGAAGATTCAGTAGCAGTAAATACACCGCTAATAATACCTCCTAAAATGATAGCTGGAAGTCCCAGAACAGGAAGCGCTTTTTTAAAAGCTACAAGTCTTTCCTTTGCTGAACATCTCTTGGCGCGACGAGGATGATTGTGCTTTATTGCAAGGAAATAACACAGCAACATCTCGACGATTCCCAGAAGGATACCCGGCCCGATGCCTCCCAGAAACATTTCGGAAACGGAAACATTTCCTGCACAGACTGCATAGATAATCATAATATTTGATGGTGGAATAATTGGACCTATAATCGCGCTGGCAGCGGTGACCGCCGCTGAATAATCCTTTGAATAGCCAGCGTCCGTCATCATTTCCATTTCAATCTTTCCAAGACCTGTTGCATCTGCAGTCGCAGAACCGGATACGCCTGCAAAAAGCATACTTGCAAGAACATTGACATGAGCCAGCCCACCGCGAATATGTCCAACAAGTGTATCGCAAAACTTTACCAGGCTCATAGTTAAGCCACATTTACTCATTATTTCACCCGCAAGAATGAAAAGCGGAATACACAAATATGTAAAATTGTAAATTCCACTAAACATTTTCTGCGGAATAATAACGAGTGAACCTCCACCAATCTCAAAGGCAGAAATAGTCAGGAACCCCATTGAAAACCCGATAGGAACCCCTATTACAACAACAATAAGGAAGATAATCAAAAGAACTAAAGCTAACATTTGAACCCCCTCTAATCTTTTTTCATTCCCTGCTGCAAAGAATCCAGCAATTTTTTATCTTCTTCTGTAAGTTCCTCTCCTTCGGTTTCCTTCAGCTTTTTGCCTACAAACGGCTCCAATTCATTACTTAGAACACCGATAATTTCTGTGATTGCTTCATAAAGCATAAAAAGACAGCCTAAAAATGGAAATCCGTATAATGCCCATCCTGGAATATGTAAGCTAGTTGAAGTCCAATTTGAAACAGAAATGATTGCCTTCCAGCCATAATTAATTCCAATTGACAAAAAGACCAATACAATAATTCTGGTTATTAAATACAATACTAATTTTCCTTTTTTACTCAGGCGATCATAAATAAAGTTTACTGAAGACATCGAGTTTTCTTTATAACAAATACCGATAGCGAGATAAGTAATCCAGATAATTGCATCCTGAGCATACTCTGTAGTCCATGTCATGGAAAAATCAAAGTAATGAATTAATACAAACCGATACAGTACCTGCAGAAAAAGATCAAGTGCACAGCTCAACACTAAGATTACCTGTATCAAATTAATCACTTTCTCAACGCTATCCGATATTTTACTCATTACCTTATAAACCCTTGATAGTGTTTTCATCTTCATCCTCAATTATCTAATCTTATCTTACAAAGATGGTTCACAGCAAAATATTTACCGTGAACCATCTTAATGACACTCATAAAATTACATACAGGTTATGCTATGTTATTCTGTAGCTTCAATTGCAGCAAGCAGATTATCAACTATCTCATCCCCTATTTCTCCTCTGACAAACTCAACACACGGATCTTTCATCTTATCATGCCAAGCCTGCAGTTCTTCTTCTGTAGGATTATAAATAGACATCCCATAATCCTTTAATGTTTCAATTCCTTCTGTGTTCAAACGTTCAATAACTTTCTCTGCCTCAGGTGTTACTGTGTCAGCTGCATCCTGCACGGCCTTCTGAAGGTCTTCCGGAAGTGACTTCCAGAAAGATTCGCTGATATCAAATGTTACGACGGATGCAATGTGTTTGTCCAAAACCATATACTTCTGAACTTCATATGTTTTATCATTCAAAATATTTACTGGTGGATTTTCCTGTCCATCGACAGTTCCATTCTGCATTGCCGTATACATCTCAGAGCCTGCCATAGGAACCGGATTAGCACCAAGGGCTTCTACCATCTTCTCGCATACCTCAGACTGCATGACACGGAAAGTTACACCCTTAGCGGTATCAACTGTTGTAAGTTCCTTATTCGAGGTTGTAAAATCTCTCATCCCATTACAAAACGCACTCAACACATGAATACCGGATTCCTCTGCCATATTTTCAAAAAATGTATTGCCCCAATCACCGCTCAATACCGTATTGCATTGCTCTTCATCTTTAAAAATTGCTGGTGTACTTAATACCATACTGTTCGAATAAACATTATTTAAGGAGTTGATATTTACGCACGTCATTTCAAGTGAATTATTAAGAAGTCCCGTCACACTTTCGTCTGCGCTGCCAAGCTGACCGGAAGGATAAATCACAACATCAATCCGGCCATTTGAATTTTTCTCAACTTCCTCTTCAAACCTTTCTGCCCATGTAACCTCTCCGGATTCATCACGACTTACATCTCCCTGTGTCATTGCGAGCTTGATTGTATATTCGGCATTAGATACATCTACTGAGCTTTCTCCACTCTCTGCAAACACATTCGTGGTCATTGCACCTGTCATAATTAAAGCAGCTGCCATGAATGATGAAGATACCCTTGCAAAATTTTTACGTTTCATAATGTTAATCCTCCTTCTAATTTTATATTCTTATTCCATATATCCTTAATATTTTTCCATATAAAAATTTACAAAATCTGAAATTATTTCTCGATCCTCCTTTGTCATCTTGTTGGATGGTTTTGTAAAAGCTGAACCTATGATTTTCATTTGCTTAAGAGCTTCCTTACGCCAAATGTTAGGACTCATCCAACTGTCGCTAAATTTATTCATCTGATTCATTTTATCTACAATCTCACACTGACTTCGGCATTCATCCCAGTCTTTCTTTTTGCTTGTCTCCCATATTTTTTTCCAGATCTTTGGAAAACAATTTGCCATTGAAGGAACAACTCCATCGCATCCTCGCATAAGCCCATATAGTGTCATTCTTTCATCGCCAATGAATACCTTTATTCGATCATGGAATTGATTTAATTCCATATCTACAATTTTCCTATCGCCTGAGGTATCCTTAATTCCATAGAAACCTGGCATATCCACTATGGCATCTAATACATCGGCACTTACGCTGTAACCTACAACTGCAGGAATGTTATACAATATAACAGGCAGATCAACAGCAGTTATTAAATCCCTGAGAAAACTGACTTGCTCATAATGGCTTGTAGTTGGAAAATAATAAGGAAAAGTCGTTACAATATAATCAGCACCTGAACTAACTGCCATCTGAGCTTTTTCAATAGTCAACTTTGTTCCACAACTGCTAACGCCTGCAAGCACTGGTACTCTTCCGGCTGATACCCTAACCACCGTTTTCAAAATCTCAACTTGTTCCGAACAATGAAATCTTGCGAATTCCCCTGTGGTACTATTCGCAAAAATAGCATTCACACCACCGTTTATAACACTATCGGTCAATATTTCAAGCTCACTATAATTAGGTGTCTCATCATCATGGATTGGTGTAATCAGTGGAACTATAATGCCTTCAAGATTTCCTTCTTTCATAAATATGCAGCCTTTTCTTAAGTATTTAATAATTACCGATTGCATTCCTATTATAGATTAGAAGACTATTTTTGACATTTCGTTATGGTTCTAGTATTATATCGATAAAAAAAGTTGAAAATAGTTGCAAAACGTTTTCAATATTTTATAATTTTTTTGTTGATTTACCAGTGTTAATTTATTTTATTTGTTTTGATGTTGGAGGTTTTTATATTTTGATTGATTTGATTGAAGATTTTTATTGGACGAAAGACGAAAAAACAATCGTCTATGCCAATCATCATGTAAAAGGACTAGCTAATTTCTCATATTTTAATTATTCTCATTCCTTTAAAAACTTTCCTTGGCATAAACATACAAATATTATGGAAATGCACTGTGTTGTTAATGGCGAACGTTATACTCAAATTGAAGAAAATGGAGCTATTAACAAATATGTGACAAAGGGAAATGAAATTATGATAATTTATCCTAATGAAGTACATAATAATGGGGAAGAACACCAGACGCCCTGTGAATTCTATGCTTTCCAGATTGATCTGTCCGATCCTGATCATATGCTTGGGCTTGCACCAGAATACAGTCGTTTTTTATATGAAATACTTATAAACATGAAATACCGGCAATATCGCTTTGGAAATTCGCATCTTCGCTGGCTGAGAAGTGCTTTTAATTTATTTAGCGATTTTTCTACTGAATCAACTTATATTGGTGTCCAGTTTCTAACATGTTTTCTGTTTAATTTGCGCTTTATGGAGCCAATTTGCGATAGCAAACCCCAAACAGTTGAACCGACTATTCAAAAAGTACTTGATTATATATTAAACAATATAACTGAAAAATTAACATTAGAATATTTATCCGAAATTGCGGGATATTCCCTGTCGCGTTTTAAAATAAAATTTAAGGAAAATATTGGCACATCCCCTGCAGAATTTATTACTATGCAAAAAATAGAATATGCCAAAGCTGTTCTTCTGCAAAAACCAGAAAGTATAACCAACCTGGCATTATCTCTAGGCTTTTCAAGTAGTAACTATTTTAGCTATGTATTTAGGAAATATACTGGAAGAACACCTTCAGAATATCGAAAACTGAATCTAAAACTTATCGATGAATATATTTCTAGTCAGAGGAGTAAACGCGATTAATACATCGGATTAATCCACCCGTTGCTGATCATGTAGAAGGCAAGGTCGATGGTGCTGGAGAAACCTGTTTTCTGAAGCATGTTTTTCTTATGATATTTTACTGTATTTTCGCTGATGAATAACTCATCAGCGATTTCTTTTGAACTCATGTGTTTGCACAGCAGGCGCAGAATCTCCATCTCGCGGTCGGTAAGCGGGGCTTCGCCCTGCGGCATGGGAATGGTCTTCGGCTGCGGAAAGCATTTTTCGCCGGCATAAACGCTGCGGATGACTTCCACAAAGCAGCTCAGACTCCTGCTTTTGTAGATGAACCCGTCGGCGCCCAGCGCTCTGGCGCGCGGCACATAGGAAATTTCATCAAATGCGGTCATGATAACAATCCGGATCTGAGGATATTTTTCATGAATCTCCTTTGCTGCGGTCAGGCCGGATGCTCCTCCTTCCGTGCACACATCGAGCAAAGCCACATCCGGTTTCAGTTTTTCACACAAAGCCAGCGCAAATTCAGCGCTGGCCCCCTCTCCCACGGTCCTGATATCTTCCGTCTGTTCAAAGGCAGCGGTCAGTGATTCTCTCATGGACGCATGGTCCTCTATAATCAATACTCTTATCATCCGGTCTCCTTTGGAAGTGAAATCATGATATAAAACTCCGATTTTACGGATTCTACCCCGTATTGAAAAGTGCCGCCCATCTGCGCGGCAATCTCGCGCATATGCGCAATGCCTCCGCCCTCGTGCACCGGTCCCATCTCGGTTATTCCATTGTTGGATATCCGAAGCAGCCAGGAATTTCCCGGAAGTGTACTTTTCTGTGTCAATTCATTTCCGCCGGGCTCTGCGCTTTCATCCGCATTTACGCCGGCCTCTGTGCTTTCACTGTTCTCGTTCTCTGTACACCGACCTGCGTTTTTGCCGGCATTTCCTTCAGTTTCTGCCTTTTCACCGGCACTTGTACCTTGTTCTTCCAATGCTCCCGTTTCGGAAAATTCCGCCTTGATTTCAGTTGCATAGCCGTGGCGGACTGCGTTTGTGACCGCTTCCGTCAGTATATTGACCTGCGCCAGAGCGGCATCTTCTTCCGATGCCGGCCGGCCGGTTACCCGAACGCTGATGCCGACTGCGCGGTAGGTTTCTATCAAAGACGCGATTGCCTGTGAGGGCGGAATCTGAACCGGCTGTGCCATTTGTTTCAGAAAATTCTGGGAAAGTGCCGCAATCAGCTTTTGATCCGGTTCTTTTCCGTCCTGCAGTGTCCGCAGGAGCAGACTGATCTGCTGCCCCATCGTCTCGTGAAGCTGACTCCTGGCACGCCCGATTTCCTGCATGCGGCTGATTTTCCCAAGATCGATCGTCAGTTTTCGAAGATCCTCATTATTTTTCCTTAACGCGCGGGTATGCTCGAGGAGCTTTTTCGTCGCTGTCCACTCGTCAGTTACATCCATCGCCGTCAAAAGACTGCAGGGATCCCTGTCCGTCATATTTTCATGAAGCGTAAACATCCAGCGCCGGTCCCCCACACGGAAAGCGGTCTGTGCTCCGATCCTCTCCCGCGCTTTTCCCGCAGGCTTCTTTTCGTCCCTAAGATCCGCGCAAAAATCATTTCCGTTCCGGTAAACCCTGCCGGACAGTGTCCGCATAATCTTCTGCATCTGACTATTCAAAAGCAGTATCCTTCCATTTTTCTGATAATATAGAAGTCCGACCGGTATAGTATCAATGGCTTCTTTTACGGATCCGGCGACCACGTATTTCCTTCGCTTCCTGTGCTGAAAGACGGCTTCGGAAGCAGCCCGCCCCAGCAGAAAAAAAGTAACGAGCAGCATCCGAAAGCTGAAATTTTCCGGTCTCCGTTCCTCCATGGATGGCAGAATGAAGAAAACCGCCGCTGCCGGCGACAGCAGGAAACAGGCCTGTCCCCATTTTCGAAGTGAGGCCATCTGCATTTTCATTTTAATGATCAGTGCCACGATCCCGGCGACTGCCAGACCTGCAAAAATGATCCAGCGCAGGCTGATTAGTACCGTGTTTTCACTGCCCGCGGTACCCGTGATGCCGCTTCCGCTGCTGCCGATGTTTTTTGCCGTGCCGTAGGTGCTGCTGTCCCACGATTTCACCTGAACAAATGCCGACAGCACCATCTGCGCAAGAACCGCCAGTTCCAGAATTAGTCCCCACAGCGGCGCCGATTTCATCCGTCTGAACTGAATAAAACCGATTACAACGAGCATCTGAAAGGAAAATGAAGCCAGAATCGCCACCGTTAGGAACAGGCACATGCTGACATCAAGCTGATTAAAGTCCGTCATCCGCCTCACCTCCCGATGAAGATGCAGTTCCTGCAAAGGTTACACTTACACTGCCCATATCCTCAATCCGGCGTGCCTCCACATGGCCCCGGACCGGTGTCAGAACCTTCTCAAGTTCCGCGGACACCGTGAAATTTGCAATCCGCTCATCGGAAAGCAGGCGCAGCCGCGGCACTCCCTCAACGCTGTCCAGCTGGCACAGTAATGTCATTCGCCCGTTTTTCATGGCAAAAAGAAGAGCGTTGAAAAAAAATTCATACAGGCACAGGGTTCTTGCAACCGGGATATTTCCTTTCAGCGTGCTCTGCACCAGTGAAGATATCCCGGCGTAAGACGCAAAGTCTGAAAGCTCGTTCAGATATGCAGTCAGATCCTCTCCTGAAAGATCTGTTCCGGACTGCGTAAGGAAAAACATATGGCATCGCCGCTTGATATTGCATAAAAGCAGGGCGATATAACCCCACTGCCGCTTTCTGGCCTCCTTTTCCTCCGGCAGCTGACCGGGAGCCTGCTCAAGTTCTCTCATCTTTTCGGAAATCTCCGTTTCCAGAGACTGATAAATCTGCTCCCTCGCCCGGGCTGTTTCCATGTTCCTTTTTGCGTTTTTCTCCTGCACCAGCAGACGATGGGCAGCATCCAGCCGGGCGTTCGTCCTCTTCAGCTCCCTGTCAATACCGTTCATCCCGCTGATATCTTCACACCAGATCACCATGCCGCCCGTGATTTTATTCGCATGTATAATCGTATCTCTATCCTTGTGTATCCCGGCTGCCGGATCTTCTTTCAGCGCCTTCCAGATCTCCGGCGATACAGGGTCCGCCCTTTTCGCTGCAGATATAATCTGGCCGTCCTCCGACAAAATCTGCATATCCAGGGGCAAAATATCAAACAGCTTTCTGTACCTTGTGTTGTTGGGAAGGAGCCCCGTCTGCATCATGAGTTCAATAAAAAAAATATTAAAAATGCAGCAGGTGCTGCAGAAATCTCCCCCGCAGAAAATCGGAAGATATCTGTAATATCCGACACAGTAGATAACAAATAAAATCCACAGAAGAAAAGGAAGGGCTCTCTTTCTTTGTTCACGAACGCCCCGGCTCAGATGAAAAATCCGCAACGCTGCCGCCAGCAGGATGATGAAAATCCAGATGGTGATAGTATAAAATCCGGGCCTGTACGTATAGTTCGTTTTCCCGTTTCCATCCGTGCCGAATTTAAAAACAGACTGATGGAAATCATTTGTTATAACCAGCAGCGCAAGTACCGGCACCGTCATAAACATCATCTTAAAGTACAGCGGAAGCCGGGTGTGCTGTTCCGGCCTGTCAATAATGATGGTCAGATAGAGAAAGGGGATTGGAAGTCCTATCATGGGAATAAAGCAGGCATACAAAATGTACCTGCCGGGCAAAGAATTCAAGGGAATAAAATACCTGCAGGTACGAAGTGCCAGCCAGACCAGCATCAGAACTGTATTAACAATAATCCCTGCATTTTCATCCCGGTGAATAGTCCTTTGCAGCGTAAACTCCATCCAGATGATGATGAGAGTATATAAAAGGAGTACTTCTATCAGATGACCGGAATTGCTTCCGGACAACGTAAGAATTTTTGCCATCCATCCCGTACGCAGAACATGTTCCGGCAGGTTCAGACAGATCCCGAAATGCAGGAAAAGTATTGATGTCAGAATGACAATCAGGGCATATCTGAATTTTTTCATATGGCCCCCTTCCGATTAAAGGAAGCATTTCTTTTATTATATGATTACCGTGTCAAAAGTCCGCCGCCACGCATGCTTGCATGCGAGTGGTGGCAGGACTTATTGACACGCCCCACATGAGGCATGAAGTGGCGCGAAAGCGTCACGAGAATGCCGAATGTGGCAGC
>Ga0256406_1003767_pt1 | contig 18284 bp, 16 predicted proteins | sample RumenRJG_03DNA_FD_185986 | JGI IMG/M metagenome (GOLD analysis project Ga0256406, IMG submission 185986) | Bovine rumen microbial communities from Lethbridge, Alberta, Canada - RJG_03 | ecosystem: Host-associated > Mammals > Digestive system > Stomach > Rumen | place: Canada: Alberta | collected...
CAGCAGGAACCCGAAAGGCGGAGTATGCAGAGGTGTTTACAGAATTGGAAGCCGTCGCAAAGGTACAGTCTGTAAAAAGCTCAAATGCAATTGAGGGCATCATAACCAGTGATCAGCGTATTAGAGAGATTGTAAACCGAAGCAGCGCCCCATTAAACCATACTGAGGCCGAGATTGCCGGATACCGCGATGCTCTGAATGCCATTCATACCAACTATGCACAGTTATCGTTTTGCGAGCAAGATATTTTGGCGCTTCATGAAACGATGATGTCAATGGCGGGATATGAATTCGCCGGACAATATAAAAATACGGATAACGTCATTATGGAAATTTCAGCTGACGGAACAAGGAAGGTAAGATTTCGTCCTACTCCTGCAGAAGAAACAAAAGCAGCAATGGAACAATTGGAGCTTGCCTATCTTGATGCGTGCGGGAATGCAAACATCAATCAGCTTCTGCTGATACCCTGTGTGATTTTGGATTTTTTGTGCATCCATCCTTTCAGGGATGGAAATGGAAGAATGTCCAGACTTCTGTCCCTGCTTTTGCTATATAAAAACGGATTCGATGCCGGGAAATATATCTCCTTCGAAGAACAGATTAACAAATATAAAGGGCAGTACTACGAAGCACTTCGTTTATCCTCTGAAGGATGGAATACGAATGGAAATGACTATTCCCCCTTTATCCAGAATTTTCTTTCCACTCTGTATATGTGCTACAAAGAGCTGGATAGGCGTTTTGCTGTTGCACATGGGAGAAAAGTGACAAAAACAGCACGTATTGAAGCAACTGTACTGGGCAGCCTGACTCCTATATCAAAAGCTGAGATATGTGCCATACATCCGGATATCAGCCCTACAACAGTCGAAGCGGTTCTCGGCAAAATGGTAAAGGAAGGGAGTATTAAGCGCATCGGCGCATCAAGGAACTCACGATATGTGAGAAACAAATGAACAGCGATTTTCTTTTCACCTGCAGCTGTCCGGTCTTCTCCGGAACGGCGCTGCGGTTTCTCCCTTCAGCCGTACCGCCCGCATTACAGCGCTATCGGAACAATACGAAAAAGCATTTGAAGAGCCCAGTTAACCTGAATTATTCACCGTTACACGATGATTGCGGCTGAAAGCCGCATCGTTACTCAATGCCATTAAAACTTAAGAAAGACCACCTTTGACATAGGGCGGTCTTTCTTTGATCCCTATCATCATCGTCGGTCGGTGAATAATTCAGGTTAATTTATCTCAGGAAGGACATACTGAAAGGGTTTGTGAAGCATTAACAAAGATCAATCCATAAACTTATGACCCGATTAATCAGGTGAAAGAGTATCCTTTATTTAGAAAAGTATTGAATTCTCTGAGATTAAATGACGGGGAGAATGGCATGAATACTGTGGGCAGGAAAAAGCATAAATATGAGGGAAAAGCGCTGATTCTTGGCCGGCCGGTGTTTACCGAGGATTTATGTCCGGAAAAACATTTGATCGTTAAAGTCAGCCGCAGTCCATATGCATTCGCGAAAATCAAGTCGATCGACTGCAGTGAGGCTATGAAAGTCAAAGGAATTGCAGCGGTCTATACATATCAGGATGTCCCAAAGGTTTTGCACAGTATTGCGGTTGAGGCTTATCCGGAAGGTTCTCCATATGACCGGTATATGCTCAGTGATACAGTCAGATATGTCGGAGATCCGACCGCTATTGTAGCAGGCTGGACAGACGAGGCGGTAGACGAGGCGATTGCAAAACTGAGAATAAACTTTGAAGTGCTGGAGCCTGTTCTTGATTATACGACATCGATAGATAATCCTATCCATCTGCACAATAAAGAAGAAGTTTTTAATAATTTCCCCGTCGGAACAGACGCAGATCGAAACATTGCAACATCCGTTTATAAAGAGAGGGGAGATGTCGACCGTGTTATGGGAGAGTGTGACGCGGTCGTTGAAGGGACATGGACAGCACCGTCTCAACCACATGCCATGATTGAGACGCATCGATGCTTTACATACATTGATGACCATGATCGGATTGTTTTGGTTGGATGTATTCATTCACCATTTCATATGCAAAGAATTGTGTCGAAAGTTCTTCAGATTCCACAGAGGAAGATACGCGTCATTTCCGTGAAATCAGGAGGATCTTTCGGGGGAAAAAACAGTATTTTTGTAGAGCATTTCTGCGCCTTTGTCACGATGCGGACCGGGCTCCCGGCCATGATGAAACTTACGAGAAGCGAATGCTTTGAGGCGACAACATGCAGGCATGGTATGACAGCGCATATTCGGATTGGCGCGGATCGGAGCGGGAAAATCCGAGCGATTGATCTTCATTGCATTACGAATGCTGGGGCATACGCAGAGCACTCCTATGATGTGCTCTGTGTCGCATGCAGTAATACACTTCCTGTTTACGGAGGTGTTGAGGCTGTCAGATACCTTGGACAGGCAGCGTACAGTAACACGTTGTCAGCTGGCGCTTTTCGTGGATTTGGAAGTCCGCAAGCGACCTTTGCTCTTTCGGGAGCGGTTACGAAGTTGGCGGAGAAACTGGGGATGCCTGTCAGGGAGTTGCATCTGAAAAACATTATCAGGGTGGGAGAACCACATCCATTTTTTTCCGGAGGCGGAGGCACACCGGACACAGATATCCGGCTGAGAAGTTCCTCCCTGCGGCAATGCATTCTGAGAGGCTGCGAACTGATTGGATGGGATGAGAAATATCCGGTAAAGAAGACGGGGAGCCATACCGTCCGAAGCGTCGGGATGGCTATTGCACAGCACGGATCGGGGATTGCAAAACTGGATAACGTGGCAGTTGATATTCGATTCAATCATGACGGAAGCTATACTATTTTTTCCGGAGTCGCAGACTTTGGCACAGGCGGGCAGACCTGTCTGATTCAGATCGCGGCGGAAGTATTGATGACGACAATGGACCGATTTGTTCTTGTTGGAGCAGATACAGATACAACGCCTTATGACAAGGGACCTTACGCATCCTCTACTGTTTATATCACGGGAGAAGCAGTGAGAGAAGCGGCTCTTAAGATGAAGAAGAAGCTGATTGAAGGCGCTTCAGAGATGATGCATATATCGGAAGATGATGTGGTATTCAGCGGTGAGTCTTTTGAGTCTAAAGAGCGGCGCATTTGTATGACTCTCGATGAGTTTGCCATGAAGATGGTCAGTTTCAGCGGGTGTCATCAGATCACCGTCACAGCGAGCAACGGTCAGCCTGATTCGCCGCCGCCATATGTTGCCGGATTTGCGGAAATTGAAACGAACACTCTGACCGGCGAAATTTCTGTCGTGAATTTTGCGGCAGTGGCTGACTGTGGAACGGTAATCAATCCAGCCTGTGCGCGGGTTCAGCTCGAGGGCGGAATTGTTCAGAGCATAGGCTATGCGTTATATGAAAATGTGAAATATGATTCCAGAGGCAGAATGCTGACCGATAATTTCAGCAGATACCATATTCCGACTATAAAAGACATCCCGGAGCTCCAGACAGAGTTTATTGAAAGCTATGAACCGACCGGCCCGTTTGGAGCTAAATCTCTTGGAGAAGTAACGGTACACACCGCAGCTCCGGCAATTGCAAATGCTTTATTCAATGCGTTTGGCATTGTGTTAACGGACATGCCGTTTACTCCGGAGAAGGTGCTCAGGGCGTTGCATAAGAAAGAGAGATGACTCTATGCAGATGCAGAATTATTTACAGCCGGACAGCCTGGAAGAAGCGTATTCAGTTCTGAATCAACGAGAGGAGAATGTGATCATTGCGGGCGGAACACTTCTGACAAGAGGAGACAGAAGAGTTAATACGGGAATTGATGTTGCGGCATTGCTCTCTTCAGAAGTGACCCGGGAAGGCGGGAATGTCAGAATAGGAGCTATGACTTCTTTTGAAACTCTAAGGATAAAAGCCGGAATGGTCCAACCGGAAAGTGCCGCAATTCTGCGAAAAGTTCTTGAAATTGGAGGCGTCCAGCTTCGCAATCAGATCACAATCGGGGGAACGGTCTGTTCGAAGTGGGGGACATCCTGGCTGAATACGATGCTGCTCGCACTGGATGCAGAACTTGACTTTTATCATAGCGGAGTTATTCCGATATCAGAATATTTTCGGTCCGGTTACAGTAAGGACATTTTGCTGAGTATTTCGATTAAGGCGCAGATGCTTTGTAAATGCGAGGGAACCGCCGCCTTTGTTTCCGTAGGGGGACAGACGATGCTCAATACAGTGATTGCCCAGTCAACGGAAGGTTTCCGGGTCGCTGTAGGTGGAAGACCTGGAATCGCCGTCAGGCTTACGGAAGCAGAGAACATCTTGAATAAGGCCGGTGCCACAGAGGACGCTATAACAGAACTGCAAAAAATACAGGCGCCTGAGCTTTTTGGCGGGGACCTTTGTGCCTCAAAAGAATATCGTACTGCGATTTGCGGTTCACTTATCGCAGAAGCTGCGGAGAAATATTATGAGGACTGAATTTATCCTGAATGGCGAGAAGGCCTGTGCAGATGTCTCGCCCAATGAGAATTTACTGACAACGCTGAGAAAGCTGAAATGCCTGAGCGTTAAAGACGGATGTCTGGAGGGAAGCTGTGGCGCATGTACGGTATGGCTGGACCAAAAGCCGGTTCTTTCCTGCCTGATTCAGACAGTAAGGATTGCCGGACATGAAGTGATGACGCTGGAGGGCGTGCAGGATGACGCTCTCGTCCTTGGACGTTATCTTTTAGATGAGGCGTCAGAGCAATGCGGATACTGCATTCCGGGCCTCATGATGACAGTACTGGCCTTGAAAAAACAGAATCCGCATCCGACAGATGCAGAAATTGATGAGTGGATCAATGGAAACCTCTGTCGATGCTCGGGGTATCAGAGCAGAAGACGCGCGATCAGAAAATATTTTGAGGAGATGAGCTGATGGGAACCGTTATCTATGGAGGCCTGACTCTGAGGGAAGACCAGATTTTATACGATTCGGGAATCCGGATCGAAAACGGGTTTATTGCCGGGATAAAACCGAATCATCAGCTGTATTGTGAAAAAGGGGATGAAGTCTTCGACTGCCGGGACCAGATGCTGCTGCCAGGGTTTATTAATGGACATGAGCATATGTATGGTGTGTTTTCTCATGGCATACCGGCTGGAAAAGAAACGGACCAGTTTGAAGATTTTTTGACAGATTTTTGGTGGCCATCAGTGGAAGACCGGATGGATCATCGACTGATTGAGGTTGCGGCTGCATGGGCATGCATCGAGATGATTGATTCAGGAATAACGGCTTTTGCCGATATACTGGAAGGGCCATTTTCGATTCCGGGAGCGCTCGAGGCTGAGAAACGGATTGTGGAAAAGGCAGGTCTGAGAGCTCTTCTTTCTTTTGAGGCTTGTGAGCGGATCAGCCAGAGCAACGGAGAACAGGGCATCCTTGAGAATACATCTTTTTCTGATGCATGCAGTGAAAGCGATCTGATAAAGGGAATGTCAAGTATTCATACCTTATTCACCTGCAGCCCGGAGTTTGTCAGAAAAGCGAAGCAAATGGCGGATACTCATCATAGCCTTTTTCATATGCATTTGAGCGAAAGCGATTATGAGCCGCAATGGGTGAGAAACGAATACGGATTAACACCGGTGGAAGTATATGAGGAGTGGGGAATATTGGATCAAAATGTTCTGGCCTCGCAGGTTGTGGCTGTCTCAGATAAGGAGATCGATATTCTGGCGCGGCATCATGTACATGTCGTATCCATGCCAATTTCAAACTGCGAGGTAGGAGGCGGCTTTGCACCGCTTGATAAAATGCTGAAGGCCGGTATGCAGGTAGGACTTGGAACAGACGGATATATCAATAATTTCTTTGAAGTGATGAGAGCGGCTTTTCTTGTTCATAAGGCAAACAACAAATCACCTGCGGTCATGCCAGCCAAATCGGTATATAAGATGGCAACATCGATGGGAAGCAGTGCTTGTGGTTTTCAGTCCGGCATACTGGAAGTGGGACGTCCTGCCGATCTGATTACAGTAAAGCTTGATACGCCAACGCCTGTAGTGCCGGAGAACCTGTATGATCAAATTATTTTATATCGGAATCCGCAGGATGTTGTGAATGTTTTTGTACAGGGAAAGTGCTTGAAAAAGCATGGAGAGATTGTGTCACTGAACAAACAAAAGTGTCTGTCTGATTTGAGGCATGCCACGACAGAATTCTGGAAGAAAGGCGGCTGATGTATGAAGGATCCTGATATTTCTATTGATTTTTGTGGAAGGCATCTTCCGGGCCCTTTCATCCTTTCGTCCGGCCCGTTGGCGTTTGACGGAGAGGCAATGATTCGGGCATACAGGGCAGGATTCGGCGCCTGTGTGACAAAGACGATTCGTCTGGAAGCAGCGGTCAATCCGCCGCATCATATTGCGCCGTTCGGTCGGGACAGTCTGATTAATTGCGAGAAGTGGTCGGATCTTTCATATCAGCAATGGTTTGATGTGGAGATTCCGAAAGCGGCGGAGGCCGGTGTACCGGTGATCGCCAGCATTGGCCATACGCCAGAGGAAGCCAGGGCACTGGTGAAAGAGGCAGAGTGTGCGGGGAGTTCAATGATTGAACTCGTATCCTACTCTTCAGATACTATGCTTCCGATGCTTGATTATACGCTTCAGCATACTTCACTGCCTGTTATCTGTAAGGTGAGCGGGAATTGGCCGGATACTGTAGAAATTGCCAGTAAGTGCGCGGAACTTGGAGCGAAGGGAATCTGTGCAATCGATTCGATCGGTCCCGTTCTGTCAGTACGTGCAGAAACCAATCATTTTACGCTGGGAAGTCGGCATGGATATGGGTGGCTGAGCGGTGCCGCGATAAAACCAGTCTCAATGCGCTATGTTTCTGAAATCTCAGACGAAATCGGAACTACTTCTGAGATTTACTCATCTGGCGGCTGCATGAATGTAAATGATGCAGTTGAGTTTCTAAAATGCGGCGCAAAAGCGGTCGGGATTTGTACTGCGGCTATTCTCTATGGAATAAATTATATTGCGGAGCTGAACAAGGGGTTGAAAGGCGTAATGAAGGCGTTTAACCTTACCGATCTGTCCGAGATCCCGAAAATTTCCGGTACTGGCAGTGAAGAAGCAGAAGGCCGGCTGAAATTTATATATGAGCCTTATGGTGACGGCGGTAAAAAGAAATGCATTTCCTGCAGGAGGTGTGAGCGTGTCTGTCCTTATGGGGCGCGGAATGTTGAGTTTCCAGAGATGAAGCTTTATCCGGAACAATGCCGAAGCTGCGGGCTTTGTGCGGATGTATGCCCAACGGGAGCTCTTTCGACCGATATGACAATTTGCACATGAAATGGTAGTGAGAGAAGTCAATGCTGTTTGGAATAAAGAACGCAAGGATTGTTTTTCCGGATGAGATACAGCCCGGCTGTATTCTCTATGATGAAAATGGAATTATCCGATTTTTGGGAAAAGGAATCTCAGGTATTTCAGGTGTGCTGAAGGAAAATCTGACGGATGCGCACGGAGCGGTAGCGGTTCCGGGAGGAGTGGATGCACACGTTCATTTTGGCGGTTTCGGGGATGTTCCGATTTTGGATGATTTTGCCTCCGGAAGCCGTGGCGCCATTGCCGGAGGCACCACGACCGTGATCGATTTCTGTGAGTCATTTGCGGGCGAATCCGTTTCACACTGCATTGAACGCCGAATGAAGGATGCAAAATTCTCTTTATGTGATTATTTATTCCATTTTGTGCTGACGAAAGATTACAGGAACCAGCTTTCAGAAATTGGATTTCTGAGGGATTCCGGAATATCAGACTTCAAGTTGTTTACCACATATGAGAATGAGAACCTGACATATGATGAAATAGAGGAAATCGTATCCTTTTTCGATCATAATCAGGATGAAATCACCTTTCTGGTTCATTCGGAGGATGAACGATTTATCAGACCTTTTGCAGATCTGAGTCCGGATGAACGAAAAGATATGAAGTTTCTGCCTGAGTGCCGCCCGAAAGAAGCGGAAAGCACAGCTGTCCGCAGACTGAGCTGCATCGCGAAAAGACACGGAGCAAACATATGCATTGCGCATGCGACAACAAAAGAAGCGGTTTCTGTCAGAGAGAAGGAGAATGCCCTGACACTTGAAACATGTCCGCATTATCTGGAATTCACAGATGACGTCTACAGTGGCGAAGACGGGTGTCTATATACGATGACACCGCCGTTGCGGAAAAATGATGACAGGGAGGCCCTGTGGAACGCATTAAAAAGTGAGAGTGTATCCATTTTATCGACGGACCATTGTCCATACAGTGAAAAAGTCAAGCGGAACCATGGACTGGATTGTATCCCATTCGGTGTGGATGGTGTTGAGACCAGAATGCTGTATCTGTATTCTGAAGGCGTGAGGAAAAGAAAACTATCATGGCAGCAGTTTGTGCGGTTGACATCCGAAAACGCTGCCAGATTTTATCATCTCTATCCTCGAAAAGGTTGTCTGGCTCCCGGTTCAGATGCGGACATTGTGCTGATAGAGCCGGATGATCAAACGGAAATCAGATGTACTGAATTACATTCATCATCTGACTATTCGATTTATGAAGGAAGATGTCTGAGAGGAAAAATAAAAGCTGTGTATAAGCAGGGAAAACAGCTTTATGACGGCCACAATGTTTCGGAAATTATGGCAGGGAAGTATCTTGGAGAAAAAACGAATGAATTACTTTGATCTGCATGCAGATACACTGACAGAGATAAAAAAAACGGATGAAAGCTTATACGAGAATACCTGCGATCTGGATCTGAAAAGAATCGCCCAGTTTCATGGGCACTATGGGCAGCTTTTTGCTATCTGGAAGGACAGGAAACTTACTGCGGAGGGGGATCCGGCCGATGAATTTTTATTCCTGTATCGGCGGGCACTGCAGCTTCTGAATTCCGAAAACAGGAGAATCTCAATCTGTCGTAACGCTGAGGAGATGCAGGCAGCCTGGAAGCTGAACAAAGGGGCTGCTTTCTTTTCTATTGAGGATCTCTCCCTTATGGGAAATCTGGCCGACCGTGCATTTTCATACGGCATACGATTCGTGACTCTGACATGGAATTATCTCAACGAGTATGGATGCGGAGCCGTGTCAGATCAGAAAAGAGGACTTAGCGAAAAAGGAAAGGCAGCTGTGGCGGAGATTGACAGACAGCGCATGATATTGGATGTGTCGCATCTGTCGGATCAGGGGGTAGAGGACGTCTGCTGTCTGACTGACAGACCATTTATTGCATCTCATTCCAATCTCCGGGCCGTCTGCGGACATCCGAGAAATTTGAAAACAGAGCATGCAAAAGAAATTATGCGTAGAAAAGGTCTGATCGGGCTGAATCTTTTCGCCCCATTTGTCGGTACAGCACCGACGCTCGAAACATTTCGAAAACATCTGGATATGATGCTTGATCTTGGAGGGGAAAACGCCGTGTCGATTGGTGCGGACTTTGATGGGAGCGATGGCAGATTTCCGCAAGGCATTATCGGGGTGCAGTCGATGCAGGAACTGAGGCAGTATCTGGCTGACTGTGGATACACTGATAGCCTGCTGGAGAAATTGTTCTTTCAGAACGTAAAGGAGTTCATGATTCGGAATCTTTGACAGAACAGAACCGGAATGCGGGCCAGGATCTGACAGACAGATGAATTGCTTCTTATGAGGTTTGCGGGAGTTCCGTCAAGGGAATAAAAGCGGGAATCCCTTCGGAATAGCCGATAAGTTCAAGCTTCAGGGAAAAGCGCAGCTGGAACTGGGTCTCCACATCAGCAAGAGAGACATTTAGAAGCTGCTCGATCCGGTTGATGCGGTAGACAATTGTATTGTAGTGCGTATGCATTCGTTCTGCCGTCTGCTGTTTGTTACAGTCTGAATCAAGATAGTTTTTCAGGGTAAGCAGCAGTTCACTGTTGTGATCCTGATCGTAATGCTTCAGAGGATCGAGATATTTTGCAATATAGGAAGCAATGTAGGGATCATTGGGCAGCATAGAAAGAACATACAGAACACCAAGCTGCTCGCTCGTGATGACAGGCTGTCTGATCTGACAGATACTGCTCAGATGGCTGATTGCTGTACTTTCTTGATAGCATTGCGGCAATTCCGCCAGCGTGCGCGCTTTGCTGATGCACAGGCTGATGGATCCTTTTGCCATAATATAGTTCAATTTTTCAGACAGTGCTTTTAACCGGTTCAGCATCTGATTCCAATCGGACAGATCTTCTGTGATCAAAACCAGCTTTCCATCCTGAATATCAAACAGCATTGAGGCGTTCAGGTTGCGGATCACATGGTGAATGATGCCGGCGTCATCCTGTTTAAAAACGGCCTCGTCTGAATTGATGTTCAGTACAATGACCCTGTAGTTCTGTTCTGCGTTGAGCCGGTATCCGTCATTCCGCGCATGCACACAGATGCTGAGAGAGTCTGCCCCAAGCGAACCGTTTAACAGATCTCGGACCAGCTGACTTTTTGAAATCTTTTTTCTTTTCTTGCCGTTCAGAATGGCTCTCATTTCAAGAACCAGATTATTGCTGATTTGCTGAAACACAATAAGATCAGCCGGACTGAAGGCGTGGTTCCATTCAAGGGCGAGAATCTGAAGCCCGTTCCAATCCGGAGAGCGGAAAGCGTGAACTGGAATCAGGCGGTCTGTGTGGTTCTGACGCACATGTATCGTGACGTTTTCGTGAAACTGGTAAAGCTGCCGGATAATATCGTCTTGCGATGCGCTGCTCAGAAGAGATTTTGTCTCTTGCGTGATGATGAGCTCGGTGGACTTATCAATGATGATGACCGGATTGTGGAAATAGTTCTCTGTAATGCGGAGCGATTTTTCCGGATCGTTTTCTTTCCACATGGATTCCAGCAGATCAGCTGTGCATTTCTGTATGGTATTGAACAGAGATACCCTTTTCTGCAGGATGGCTTCGGAACAGCTTCGAACCAGAGTTGCGAATACATCTTCTACAGGAAGAAGAATCAGAGGCAGGTCACAGGCCTCACATATAGCGATGAATTTTTGAGAAATATCCGGTGAAGCAGGTGTTTGTTTGATACAGATTCCTGATACACCGGTCCTTCTTAATTCCGGAATTTGTTCTGTCACACAGGAGATGTTTTTGGATACCAGATTCCAGGAGGTCAGAATCAAGTCGCCTGGGCAAGCCCATTCGTTCAATCTCGGGTCCTCGATCACATTTGTCTGCATCACATTTTCTTTTTCAGACGAGGTATGTCTGGTCAGAAGATGAGCATGACAAAAAGGACTCAGAGTTAACAGTTCATTTATTGAAAGTCCAATCTGGATATTGTTTAAGCTGGCTGTCTTTTCCATCATGATCCTCCGGTTGAATCCTGTCTTGTAAGTTCTAACTTATCACATTAATAAGAAGACTGCATCAGAAATGTCAATGAATTGTAAAGCGTTGCTCTAATTGTGTAGAGAATCTGGGGCAGAAAACGATTGGTGCGTGACTGATTTTCATACAATATTTCGATTTTGTACGATTACGGGAACAACGCCGGCTTGCTCTCCGCTCAAAAACTCTCTAAGAATAATCGCTGCAGCCGCAATATAGAGGTAAGCCGCTTCGGAGAGGAAACGGGATACACATCTGCTGGCGAATATGTGCATTGCTTTGCTGAAAATGAGAATGAGGCAGGGATGTTTGGTGATACTTCACAATGAATTGCTGGAAGTTTGGCATTATGAAATATCGACAATTCAATCGATACTTCTATACTTGAATTATCTTCTGAAAAATCAACCGGTGCATACAACTGAGGTGAGAAAGTGAAAAGCTATGATTTCATCGTTGTAAACGGGATGGGATTTCACGCCAGACCTGCTGGAAAGTTCACAAAGATTGCCAGGAGCTGTCATTCTTCGATTACTGTAAAAAAAGGAGAAGCATGTGCAGATGCGAGACATGTATTTGCATTGATGCAGATGGACATCAGGCAGGGCGATCAGATTATATTTGCTGTTGATGGATCCGATGAAGATGCAGTGCTAGACAAAATCAGGACATTCTGTCAGGAGGAACTGTAAAAAATTCTTGGAAAAGGGGGGATTTGAGGATGATACGCAGACTGAATCACATTTTTGGAAAGGATGGCAAAACTGTCATTGTTGCAATGGATCATGGTATGGGGCTGTCCGTAAACCCGGCACTCGACAACATGGAGTCGGTTTTGCGTGCGATTGTAGCCGGAGGCGCAGATGCGATTTTAACATCGTTCGGCATTGCGGAGCGCTATCAGGATATTCTGAAGGATATCGGACTGATTCTGAGAATGGACGGGGGAAGCTCTCAGCTTAACAGTGATGATGAATGCCCGGAATTACTGTATACCGTTGAGGATGCGCTGAAAATCGGGGCGGACGGAATGGCCTGTATGGGATTTCCGGGATCTTCATATGAGCATCAGTGTATGAAGAACGTGGCGAAGCTCGCTGCTGATGGAAGAGAATGGGGGATCCCGCTGATGGCCGAAATGCTTCCAGGCGGTTTCAGCCCGGCGATTCCCAACACAGTAGATAATCTTGTACTGACAGCGAGAACCGGCTGTGAGTATGGTGCCAGCATTATCAAGACTTCGTATGCGGGAACGGTAGAGGAATTTAAGCGTGTAGTCGACGCTTCCTTTGCACCGGTCGTCGTTCTTGGCGGAGAAAAGACAAAGAATCTTCAGGATCTTTTTGTATGTCTGGAGCAGGCGTCCGCTGCGGGGGCTTCCGGTGTGGCAATTGGAAGAAATGTCTGGAAAAATGAAGATCCGGAAGCAGTTACAAGGGCACTTGTGGATATCGTGCACCATGGGAAGAAAGTGTCAGAAATCTTACTGTAATGGAGGCTGTCAAATGATTCCGGAACAAATGAAAGCAATCGTGATAACCGAGGCAAATCATGCCGAGGTAAGGGAGTTGGCAACTCCGCGTCCTAAGCGGGGGGAGATTCTTGTAAAAGTGGAAAAATGTCTGATCTGCACATGGGAGCAGCGCATTTTTATGGGAATTGATGTTCCGCTTCCATTTGTCCCAGGGCATGAGATATCAGGCGTTGTAGCGGAAATAGGCGAGGATACTCCTACAGATGTTAAAATCGGTGATCGGGTCGTTGTAAAGACGTATGACAGCTGCGGACAATGCGAAAACTGCTATAGAGGAGCAGATAATCTTTGTACCGGCAAAAAGAAGCAGCGCACTTATGACGGCATTCCGGGGGTCGGCGGGTTTGCGCAATATCTTGCAATTCAGTCCGATCGCGTTTACCCGCTTCCCGGAGGAGACTCCGTCGACCTTGAAACAGCTGCATTCGCTGAGCCACTTTCGTGTGTTCTGAACAGTATTGATCAGGCTGGAATTGAATTTGGCGAAGACGTAGTGATTGTCGGCGGCGGGATCATGGGACAGCTTCATAATATTCTTGCGAAAAAGCGTGGAGCCAGAACCATTATCGCGGAAATTGATCCGAAGAGAAGGCAAAAGGCGCTTGAATGCGGAGCTGACATTGCATTTGATCCTTCTGTCGAGAATCCTGTAGAGAAAGTAATGAAACTGACTGATGGTCATGGCGCACATGTCTGTTTCTACACGATTAATGTTGTTCCTCTTGCCCAGATCTATCTTGATGCCCTCGCAAAGAAGGGGCGGATGGTTTACTATGGCTCTTTCCATCCATCAGGAATGATACAGATTGATCCCAACAGAATCCATTACAGCGAAAAGACAATTACCGGAGCCTACAGCCCGACGAAGAAAGGATTTTGGCAGGCGTCTCATCTTCTCGGATATCATCTTGTTGACGTGGCACCTTTTATCTCAGAGCGATACCCAATGATTATGTGCCAGAAAGCATTTGAACGTGCGCTGAGTCCTGATACATACAGGGTTCTTCTTGATCTGTCGGATGAAGGAGACGGCTGATGCTCTGAGTGACATCGGATCAGGCAATCAGGAGACGTGATACCTTTGTAAAAACCTGTGGCGTCTGCGACGGGAGGAAATGCGGATATGGTAAATGTGGTTTTGGTCAGTCATGGCTCCATGGCAGCCGGAATGAGAGAAGCAGCCGAAATGATTCTCGGAGAACAGGAAAACCTGGAAGTTTTTGGAGTCTACCCAGGGGACACAATCGAAACCTTCTCGGACAAACTGGATAAATTGATCGGTTTATTTAGCGATCCGGCGAATATTCTGATACTGTCGGACCTGCCATTTGGAACGCCTTCTAATGTGACTGGAATGATGGTGCTGAAATACCATGTCAGGGCAGTGACTGGATGCAACCTTCCTATGCTGATCGAAGTGCTTGACAGAAGAGAAGATGCAACGGTGGAAGAACTGGTTGGAATCGCGATGGAAGCCGGAGCAAAAAATATCGTGGATGTTTCTAAAAAACTTTTCGGGGGAGAGAGCGCGATATGAGTGTTGTACTTTATCGTATCGATGACCGACTGATTCATGGACAGGTTATGACCGGATGGTCCAGACTTTATGATGCGCAGCGGATCATCGTGGTTGACAACGAGACTGCCGAAAATTCATTTCTCCGTCAGGTGATGGAAATGTCTGTCCCGAGGGGAATGGATGTGAAGATTCTGAATGAGGAGGAAGGAATGAAGGCGGTTCTTTCCGACTCAGAGGAGATGAAGACGATTGTTCTTACGAAGACACCTCAGGCAATGAAAAAACTGCTTGATGCGGGAGCTGATATGAAGCAGCTGAACGTCGGAGGGATGGGGTATGTGGCCGGAAGAAAACGGGTACTGAGAAATATTCAGATGTCATCGGAGGAGCTGGATATCCTTAATAAAATCGCAGAAAAAGGTGTGGAGGTGTTCTGTCAAATCGTCCCGGATGGAAAGAGAATAGAATTAAGTAAAGTTAAGTTGTGACCTCACGGTTCTGTTTGAAATCAAATGGGGTTGTAAACGGTTTCATTTCAGAAAACCGTTTATGATAGAAAGCCTGTGTACGCTGGCCAGGTATGCGGGGAAATTCCTGAAGCTGTTGACTTTGATGGAAAAAAACGAGGGAGGGAGAGTATGAATTTTCTGCAGGCACTCATTCTGGGGCTTTTGTATTACTTATCTGATGCGCCCTGGTTTTTCGGAGAAGGATACTATGTTCTTCAGCGGCCGGTTGTTGCAGGGTTCCTGACCGGACTGGTGTTGGGCAAACCGGTTGAAGGAACCATTATCGGCGCGACCATCAATCTGATTTATCTGGGACACCTGAATGTGGGCGGATCTATGCCGTCTGATATGGCGCTGGCAGGTTATATTGGCACTGCGATTGCGATATCTACCAGTGTATCGACAAAGGTTGCACTTGCGATCGCGGTTCCTCTCGGGCTCCTCGGCACAGTCTGGTGGGTTGGAAAAATGAGCATTGACTCCGTTTTCGTTCATTGGGCGGACAGGTACGCGGAAAAAGGGGACAGCAAGGGTGTGGTTCTGATGAATTGGCTGCCAAGTGCGATTATGATGTTGGTCTTCAAAGTGGCAGTCGTTCTTGTCATTACGCTTCTTGGAAGCGGTCTTGTGGAGTCTTTCCTGAACCTGATTCAGAATACCGGAATACTCCACGGTTTTGAAGTGATCGGCGGGCTCCTGCCGGCACTTGGAATTGCACTCAATCTGCGTGCGATTCTGAAGAGAGAAACATGGGCATTCCTGCTGATTGGTTTTCTTCTGGTTGCCTATTTCCAGATCAGCGTTGTCGGAGTCGCACTGTTCGGACTTGCGTTTGCAGCGATTTACTATTTCTATACCAGAGCGGAGGTAAATGCTGATGTCAGATGAAATTGTGACTGCAAAAGCAGAGCAGGGAGCTGAGACTAAGCAGCCGGTTAAGCTTACAAAGAAGGATGTCAATCATTCATACTGGATCTGGCAGTTTTTCTCACATGCAAATTACAACTATGAGCGTATGCAGGGCGGATCGTTTGCAGCCAGTATGGCGCCCATTATCGACAAGCTGTATCCGGAGAAGGAAGACCGTATCCATGCGCTAAAGAGACATCTGGTCTTTTTTAACACAAATCCGAATTTTGGAACGCTGATCCATGGAGCGGTTATCGCTATGGAGGAACAGAAAGCGAATGGCGCCGATATTAATGATGAGGCTATCAACTCTGTCAAAACGGGTTTGATGGGGCCACTGGCAGGCATTGGTGATACTCTGGATCAGGGAATCATTATTCCGATTATTGTGGCACTTGGTATCAGCATAGGCACGACGGGCAATCTGTTTGGCCCGTTGCTTGTCCTGATCGGTCTTCCGATTATTCTGATGCTCATTGCACACTATTTCTATGTCAAAGGCTATCAGCTGGGTGGCAGTGCAGTGACATCGGTACTTGCGGGCGGCCAGATGAAGAGATTGATAGGCGCCGCAAGTATTATGGGATGTACGGTGATGGGCGCGTTAATCAGCTCATATGTTTCTCTTTCGACAACGATCAGTTTTAGTATCGGAAAGGAGAATTTCGATCTTCAGAAGCAGCTTTTTGATGCCATTATGCCGAATCTGCTTCCGCTTCTGGTCACACTGGGCGTGTACGCGCTGATGCAGAGGAAGCATCTGAGCTCCATTAAAGTCATGCTTATTCTGATGGCCGTCGGATTTGTGGGCGGAGTTGTGGGGATCTTCTGAAACCTATCTGAGTTATCGTGAGCAGAGATGAAAGCGCCATATAGCCGGCTGAGTCAGCGTATGGCGTTTTTCAATTGCATTGACAGATCTTTTCGAACCAGGCGGGAATGAAAAAATGGAAAAAGAGAGAGAAGTAATCGCCTTGCTGGCGAGACTGGTCCGGATTCGGAGCTATTCCGGACATGAAGAAGGCATTGTGGATGCTCTGTCAGCATATGCCAGAGAACATGGATTTGACAAAGTGACCATAGATCCGTATGGTAATGTCATTATGACGATCACTGGCGACTATCCCGGACCGAAGCTGTTATTTGATGGTCATATGGATACTGTTCCGGTAAATGAAGCTGATCAGTGGAAGCATGATCCGCTCGGAGCAGAAATCGAGGATGGAAAGATGTATGGACGCGGCACCTCCGATATGAAGGGTGCTTTGGCGGCTATGATGACCGGTGCGGCCAGTTTTCTGGAAGAAAGAGGACATCATTTTGCCGGAGAAATCAATGTCTCCGGAGTTGTTCATGAGGAATGCTTCGAGGGAGTTGCAGCGAGAAGTATCAGTCAGATGGTTAACCCGGATATCGTGATCATCGGAGAAGCTTCGGAACTGAATTTGAAAATTGCGCAGAGGGGAAGGGCGGAAGTGGTTCTGGAAACGTTTGGCGTTCCCGCACATTCATCGAACCCGGAGAAGGGACTCAATGCGGTTTATATGATGACGGAGGCCATACAGGCAATTCGAAAACTCAAACCTCCAGTTCATCCGTTCATGGGTAAAGGGATAATGGAGCTGACCGATATAAAATCAGAACCGTATCCAGGAGCATCTGTTGTACCGGAATATTGCAAGGCGACTTTTGACCGAAGATTGCTGGTTGGGGAAACAGAAGAATCGGTTCTTGCTCCCGTCAAGGGTGTGCTGACGGACCTGAAGAAGAAAGACGGACGCTTTCAAGCCAGAGTCTCGTTCGCCGAAGGATCAGAACGTTGCTACACGGGTAAAACGATACAGGGAAAAAGGTTTTTCCCCGGATGGCTTTTTAATGAAAAGGCAGATTATATTCAAAAGATCTGCAGGGAAATGAGGAAAAGCGGCCATACGCCAATACTTACAAGATATGATTTCTGTACCAACGGCAGTCATTATGCGGGTGAAGCTGGAATTAAAACAGTTGGGCTGGGTCCTTCAAGAGAGAATCTTGCCCACACAATGGATGAATATATTGAACTCTCTCAGCTGACAGGGGCAGTAGAGTGCTACCTTGACGTAATGCACGCTCTGCTTTAATACGGTCCTCATCACTTTATCAAAGGCACAAGGAGCCCCCCGACCATGCATTTCATCAAGGAACGTATCGGAAAACTGATTGACGATCTCGGCGGACTGATTTATCCGGAGAGTGTACCGGTGGAAGAGATCCGGATCATGCACTCGACGGACGGCCGGGAGGACCCGGCGGAGCTGGATCCGTCCGGCTGGGAGCCGTTTGAGCGGAGGAACCTCTGGGGCGGCCATCGCGAGTATTACTGGTTCGCCTTCACGGCGGAGATTCCGGAGGGCTG
>Ga0256406_1003768_pt1 | contig 18283 bp, 20 predicted proteins | sample RumenRJG_03DNA_FD_185986 | JGI IMG/M metagenome (GOLD analysis project Ga0256406, IMG submission 185986) | Bovine rumen microbial communities from Lethbridge, Alberta, Canada - RJG_03 | ecosystem: Host-associated > Mammals > Digestive system > Stomach > Rumen | place: Canada: Alberta | collected...
GAAGGCAGAGGAGCAGGAGGGGTACTGGGAATAGGCGGTTCCCGATAGGCGAAACGGCGGTACCGTCTGCCCGCAGAGGCGGTACCGTCTTCTTGGAATGTCGGTATCAAATGGCTGTGCTACTCAAAGTGCAACATCGATAAATAACTCAGACAATCGGCGCTAAGTACATGACTGCAAATATCGAAGAGGATGAATGGTCTTATGCTAAGGAAACACTGAATAAATGGTGCCGATGGAGCGGGCTTCCCGCTTACGACAGCGTGCGCGAGATGGTTGCTAGCTGTGGAAGGCGTGCACCTCAAGCGTCATGCATACATGTATGGGGCACTGAGCAGGGGGTTGTCGTCGGCGAGTCCGTCCCCCGCTGTGGGAAGCTGAGCCACGACGCAAGCGGGCATACGGCTTTCAGCGGCCGCTCTCTTCGGATGGTAGAATCTGTTACATATTGATTCTTTTCGCCGCATATGGTTGTGGGCTAGGTTGTAGCCCATGGACCAAGCATTCGACTTTGGCAATGCAAACGACGAGCAGCGCCGTGCCATCACCACGACCGAAGGGCCGGTGCTCATCACGGCCGGACTCGGCACGGGTAAGACCTTCACGCTCGTCAAGCGTGTGGCATACCTCATCCTCAAGAAGCACGTGAAGCCTTCGACTATCCTCGTAGCGATCTTCACGGAGAAGGCCGCCAAGGAGCTTGCCACGCGCATCTCTACCCAGCATGAGGAGGGCCCCAACCATACCCGTGCCACGATGATTTGCATGGGCAGCCTCAAGTACACCATGCGCCCCTACGAGCGCGACACCCTGTATGACCTGGACCTTGACCCGCATGAGCAGGTCAACCGCATTAATGACCCGGCCTACGCCGAGAAGGTCGCACAGATGCGTGAGCGCCTGCTCACCTGGTACCAGGAGACCGCCGACTGGGTACCCAACCGCAAGGACATGCGCTAACCTGCGCCTTTGTGCACCTGCTTGGGCTTTTCGCCAGCGGGTGCACACTTCTCCTTGAAAGAGGCTTTCCATGCTCAATCTCATCTATGCCTTGGTCATCATTGTGGCAACCTCGCTTGAGGCGGTGGCGGGCCTCGACGGCGGTGTCATCATCAAGCCTCTGCTCGATCTGGCTGGCGCTCATGATGCGGCTACCATCAACATCAACAGAAGCGTGGCCGTCTTCGTGATGTGCTGCGTGAGTTGAACCAAGCAGCTGCGTGCGGGGTTTGAGTTCGACAAGAAAATGGTGCTTTCCGTCTCGGTCGGCTCGCTTCTGGGCGGCATCGCCGGCGACAAGGTCTTCTCGGCGCTGACGGGCTCCTTCGACAACCATCTGGTCAAGGCCGTGCTGGCGGGCGTTCTGGCCGCGGTCTTGGGCCTCATCTTTGTCTACACCATCAAGTAGGACCAGATGCCCAGCTGGAAGCTCACCAATCCCGTCACCATCTTTGTGGCGGGATTCCTGCTGGGAGCGCTGGCGGTCTTTCTGGGCATCGGCGGCGGGCCGCTCAACGTGGCGGCACTCAGCCTGCTCTTTTCGCTTGGCGCCAAGGAGGGCGCGGTCTACAGTCTGGCCATCATCTTCCTCAGCAAGCTTTCCAAGCTCATGCTCTCTGCCACGTGTGGTGCGCTTTGGGCCGTTGACCTCACCGTTGTTCCGTTCATAGTGATCCCGGCCATTGCGGACGGCTTCATCGGCACCCACTCCAACCGCAAGCTTTCGAGGAAGGCGTGCGCAAGATCTACGTCTTCGTGATGGTACTTTTGCCCCTCATCTCGCTCTATAACTGCGTGGCCAACGTGCTCGCGCTGTAGCCATATCAAGAATCGAAGCACGGGACCAGAGGGTCGGACCTTCTGATCCCGCCTGGTCCCGTGCTACGCTTCTGTGCTCAGCCCGTCGAGACGCACCTTAGCATGCCAGCTATAGATGCAGCCTGTGACAAGAACGACTGTCGCCACTGCCATGATGAGCCAGCCCAGGGTGATAAGCGCCGCGGAGGTCTGCAGGATGATGAGGCCCATGCCCGAGGCATAGAGGCCGAGCGCCGTTCGGGCGATGGCGAGGAAGGTGCGGATGAGCGCGAACTTGGTGCGATCGTAGGCCAGGTGGTCGCGCAAGATCATGTCGTCGTGGTAGTTGGCATACAGGTACTGCATGGTTGGCCCTCCCATGGGCACTAACGAAATGCTGTTTACGAGCATTGAAGCATGCGAGGCCCGTCCGAGATGATGCCGGGGGCACACCTCGAACACCGTTGCGCCACAGCGGCACGTGCAGGCCGCTGTGGCGCAACGGTGTTTCGCGCTTTTGGGCTGCTTGCTGTCTCAGGTTGAAGAGAGAATCTGCCTTAAGATGTATCTACCGTGTTCTTCCTGATATAGGAGATGTGTATGCTTGTTGAACAGCTGCGTGAACAGGCGGGCTTCTCTCCGATTGAATGCTCAATCGCCGACTACTTCCTTGAAGTGGGAGATGCGCTTCATGACCAGAGCGCTCGCTCCATTGCCGCCAGGCTGCATACAGCACCTTCCACGGTGTCGCGCCTGTGCAAGCGGCTTGGCTATGAAGGCTACACGGACTTTCGGGATGCCTATCTTGACGAGCTGCGCTATCTCTCCTCTGCCTTCATCTCCATCGACGCCAATCAGCCCTTCCGAAAAAGTGACGACGCACGTACTATCGCGGCCAAGATCGGAACGCTGTATCGCGAGACGGTAGACGACACGCTGCAGCTCACTGAGACCGAAGCGCTTGGTCGTGCAGTAGAGCTTGTGGCAAACGCCCGAACTGTCTTCGTGCATTCAGCAGGGCCCCAGTCCTATCTTGCCGAGGACTTCGTGGATAAGATGGCCCGCATCGGGCGTCGCGTCGTCGTGGCGTACAAGGGTGACACCTCGTACTTCTTAGCTTCGGGGGTACGCCCTGATGAGGTCTTCATCGAGCTTTCGTACTCCGGTGAGACCGGTAATGCCTTAAGAGTTGCCAAGAGGGTTAAGGAGGCAGGCGGAAAGCTCATTGCCATCACCTCCTACGGGCGCAATACCCTGTCCGAATTGGCGGACGTCACACTGCGCGTATCCACGCGCGAGAAGCTAGTGGAGAAGCTTGGGTGCTATGGCATGAGCATCTCCACCATGCTCTTGCTTGACGTGCTCTACTCCTGCGTGCTTGCACGCGACTATGACCGTAACGTGGTTCGCCGTGTCAAAATCACGCGCTCATATGAGCAGTTTCGCGATTCGAACAACCCCATCCTGCATGACCGACGCGAGTAGTCCGTAGCGCCCATCCCACCTCAGAAGAGGTTCTTCGGCAACAGCGTTGCGCGTCTCAGGGCGTTTTCCAAACCAAACCGCGCAACGCTATTCGAAACGCGCGCTTCATGTGCAGCAATACCTTTCACCTGCGGTTTACTAGCCTCAGCAAGCAAGTCGGCAGAGGCAAGACCAACGGAAGGAAGGCAGTCGTGGCTGACTACAAAGCACTGGCAGAAACCATCCTCGAGCTCGTGGGCGGCGAGGAGAACGTGACCTCCGTGGGCCACTGCGCCACGCGTCTGCGCCTTGTACTCAAGGATGAAGCCAAGGCCAAGACCGCAGAGCTCAAGTCCACCAAGGGCGTCATCGATGTGGTGCAGGCAGGCGGGCAATACCAGGTCGTGATCGGTCCTGCGGTCGCAGACGTGTGCATCGCGGTGCAGGGTCTGGGGCACTTCGGCGTCGTTGAGGTCGTCGAGGACGAGGATGAGCAGAAGAAGGGCATCGCCGCGGTGCTCGACGTGATTGCCGGCATCTTCTTCCCCGTGGTCCCCGCCATGGTGGGCGGCGGCATGCTCAAGGCCATCATGGCCATCCTCGTGGCGGTTGGCGTGCTCACTAGGGAGATGAGCACCTTCAAGATGCTCAACTTTATGGGTGATGCCTGCTTCTACTTCATGCCCGTGCTCATTGGTGTCTCTGCTGCCGAGAAGTTCAAGGTCAACAAGTACGTGGCGGGCGCTCTCGGCGGCATGCTCATCTCGCCCACGTTCATCTCCATGGTTGCGGCAGCCAGGGAGGCGGGCACCGGCATTGCGCTCTTTGGCATACCTGTGCAGCTCGTGAGCTACGCTAGTTCCGTCATTCCCATCATCCTTACGGTGTGGCTGCAGAGCTACGTGGAGCCCTTCGTGCGCAAGCACTGCTTTGAGGCAGGCAGGATGATCTTTGTTCCCATGATTACCACGCTTGTCTGCGGTATCGCGGCCTTCTGCGCGCTTGGACCCATCGGCATGTGGGTCGGCAACGGCCTTGGCGCCTTCTTCGATCTGCTCAACAACTATGTGCCCTGGCTTGTTCCGACGCTTATGGGCGCCTTCACTCCGCTGCTGGTCATGTGCGGCATGCACTACGGCATCATCCCCATGGGCATCCAGCAGCTTGCTGCCACCGGTGTCGATACCATCGCCGGCCCCGGCATGCTCGTCTCAAACGTGGCTCAGGGCGGCTCCTCGCTGGCTGTCGCCCTCAAGGCCAAGGGCGCCGACCTTAAGTCGCTCGCTGCCTCCTGCTCACTCACGGCAGTCCTGGGCATCACCGAGCCTGCGCTCTACGGCGTCAATATTCCCTATAAGACTCCGCTCATCGGCGCTATGGTTGGTGGTGGTGTGGCAGGCCTCTTCCTTGGCATCATGAAGGTCGGGCGCTTCGCTCAGGTGGCTCCCGGACTTCTCGCCCTCCCCAGCTACATCAATCCCGAGGATCCCACCAACATGCATGCGCTCATCTGCGCCTGCATCGCCTGCGCCATCGCCTTCGCCATCGCCTTTGCCGTGACCTTCGTGATGGGCATCGAGGAGAAGGGCAAGTAGGCCTCTTCGCCTATAGAGCGCTGGGAGAACCCGTCTCCCAGCGGCTCTTACGAGACCTATGGGACGAAGGCTTTGGAAAGGGACATTATGGCATTTCCGCAGGGATTTCTCTGGGGCGGCGCCACCGCCGCGAACCAGTGCGAGGGCGCTTACGACGTCGATGGCAAGGGCCTCTCCACAGCTGACGTCATGACGGTTGGGGGACGCGGCAAGGCACGGCAGGTCACCAAGGACGGCATCAATCCCGAGCTGTACTATCCCAGTCACGTTGCCATCGACCACTACCACCACATGGCCGAGGACATCGCGCTCTTTGGGCAGATGGGCTGGAAGTGCTACCGCTTCTCCATCAACTGGACGCGCATCTTCCCAGAAGGCGACGAGCTGGAGCCCAACGAGGTAGGCCTGGCCTTCTACGATCGCCTTTTTGACGAGCTCGAGCGCTGGGGCATTGAGCCACTCGTAACCATCAGCCACTTCGAGACGCCGCTCGGCGTAATCAGGAAGTTCGGCGGCTGGGAGAGCCGGCAGATGGTGGACTGCTATGTGCGCTATGCGCGCACGCTCTTCGCGCGCTATCGGGGCCGCTGCCACCTCTGGCTCACCTTCAACGAGATCAACAACATGAGCACCAACTCCTGGGTGGCTGCCGGCGTGGACTCCACCGACGAGGGCGTACACGCCCGTGCCGCGTACCACGAGTTTCTCGCGAGCGCGCTTGCCGTGAAGGCAGCCCACGAGATTGACCCTGCCAACCGCGTGGGCCTCATGTACAACGGCCACCTCACCTATGCGGCTACCTGCGACCCATCGGACGCCATCGGCACGATGAAGTTCGAGCACCTGATGATGTACTACTGCGACGTCATGTGCCATGGGCGCTACCCCGGCTACAAGCTGCGCCAGTTTGAGCGTGAGGGTATCGAGCTGCCGGTTGAGGCTGGTGACGACGCCATCCTGCGCGAGGGCACAGTGGACTTTGTTAGCTTTAGCTACTACCTCTCCCACGTGACCGGCCAGAAGACGCGTGGCATCTTCAAGGGGCTGCAGGGCATCCAGACGGGCTACGACAACCCGTACCTCGAGAAGAGCGCGTGGGGATGGGGCGTCGACCCGCAGGGATTGCGCTTCATCTGCAACCAGCTCTATGACCGCTACCAGCTGCCCGTGATGGTGGTGGAAAATGGCTTGGGTGCCGTGGACGAAGTTGTGGTGGAGGACGGCGTGGAGCGCATCCACGATCCGTATCGGGTTGACTACTTACGCAAGCACCTTGAGCAGCTGCGCCTTGCCATCGAGGAGGACGGCGTGGACGTGATGGGCTATACCTGCTGGGGACCCATCGACATCGTCGCTGCCTCCACGGGCGAGATGACCAAGCGCTATGGCTTCATCTATGTGGACATGGACGATGCGGGCAAGGGCACACTGCGCCGCATCAAGAAGGATTCGTACGAGTGGTACAAGAGGGTCTGCGAGACTAACGGCGCAAGCCTAGAGGAGGAATAGAGATGGCAGAGGACATTCACAAGATAGCCAACCCTGAGGGCATTGTCGAGTTCGAACGCGGCTACGTGGTGCCCGACTGCGTGGTGCTGGACAGCGCCTACTGCTCGATGGGCCGCATGGTGGCCCTGCGCGCCTGCGATGCCGCTGGGTGGACCATGCATGACAGCAACACTCTGCTGGCCTTGGTGCCCGAGTGCGGCGTGACGATGGATGACGTGGAGGCATTCGAGAACGAGGCGACGGCCGAGGGTGCCGACCTTGCGGCCCTGCGCGAAAGCGACGAGTACAAGCGCATCTCTGGCGCTTTCCGCCTGGCAGCTGAACGTGCCCTCAATCAGGGACCCTGCCTCATCCATGACCGAGTGACCAAAGCCTTCGTGGAGAGCCTCGGGAAAACCTGCGTGTCGGCCATGACCTACGCGAGCGACAGGCCCGCCATGCGTGTGCGTGCGCAGTACTCACCCGTGTACGCGCACCTTACCGACCCGGACGAGCTTGACGCCGCCATCGCCCATGAGGACGCGCGCCGCCGCACGTGGCATGCGCTCGGCGGCGACGACACCCGTTGGGGCGATCCTGCGACCTATGACCTCATGCTATGCACCGACACCATCGGCCGCGACTTTGCGGCAGAGCTCCTCGCTCGGCTCATGCAGGGATAGGTGATCTGCCACTCGTTAGGGGAGGAGCCGTCACGCTCAGCCTCATATCTGCGCGGCCGACGTAATGGGGCGGTAGCAGCGGGTAGGAAGTGGTCGCCCAGGAAGGACCCTGTCGCCTGATATCTCGCCTAGCGTCCTGTGCCGAAGGGGAGTGAGTCGAGAGCAAGGCCTTCCGCATACGCCACACTGACAGCAAGGACACCTAGGGAAGCGGTGATTAATCGGGTGGCCGCAGGCGGGCCTCCCTGTCACCAGTCGCCGCGGCCGTCCGGCTGACCGCATTCGGGGCTACGGCTGCGGGCGCGCCGCTCCCCGGGGCCAAGTCTCGGGGCTAGCCCTGCCCCGCACCCGCCTACGCGGCCGCGATGGCCACCCTCCTGCGCCCGAGCATCAGCAGGTTCGCGATCGCGAAGCACATGCAGAGCATCTGGTCGTTCTTGCGCAGACCCCGGTAGCGGGTCCTGCGGGTGCGCATCACGTCCTTCACGTAGTGGAAGGGGTGCTCGACGACGCTGCACACCTGCGATATCGCGTGCTCGCGGAAGTGGTCCTCATCGGTCTTGACCCTGGACCTCCTCAAGGCTCTGAACAGGCGCTTGCCGAAAGATGAACTGCCTCCCATTTCTTGGACATGGAAATAGAAGTCCGAGAGATGGGAGGCTTTTCCATGTCCATTGACCTGCGATGCAGGCACGACCGATCGGTCAGGGAGCTGGCTGCCGGGATGTTCGACGAGGGCCGGGGGTACGAGTCCGTCGCCAGAAGTCTGGGCATCCCTGCCAGAGCCGTGCGAAAATGGCAGCAGACGTACCGGGCCGTCGGGAGGGACGGGCTGCTGAACATGGGCAGGACGCACGCAAGATACGACTATGTGACCAAGGTGGCTGCAGCCAGGGCCGTGGTCGACGACGGGATGGCCAAGCCCGAGGCGATGGAGCGCTTCGGAATCGCGGGCTCCAGCCCGCTGGACCGATGGCGCCGGCTGTACCGCGAGGGAGGCGCCGAGGCGCTCAGGCCCAAGCCGAAGGGCAGGCCGAGGGGGTCGGGCGCGAAGGCCGCGCCGATGACCCGCGAGCGGGAGCTCGAGCGCGAGGTCAGGCGGCTCGAGGCGTAGGTGGCGTACCCAAGAAAATCGATAGCCCTGAAGTGTGTTTGATAGCCTCGGAGTTGCGGGTTTGAGCGCCGAAAGATTTCGGGTCTGAGCACGAATAACTTTCAGGTCTGAGCATGGGCACGCCTTCCGTCAACGTCACGCTGGGCGGCACTGCTTCCGCAAGGACGTTCGCCTTCGCCTTCCACAACCTTAAGGGCGAGACGGGCGCGACGGGTCCGACCGGGCCGCAAGGGCCGGCGGGGACGACGCCCGACCTATCGGCCTACGCCACCAAACAGTACGTGGACGACGCCATCGCCACGCTCGCCAACCTCGAAGAGGAGGAGTTCTGATGGCCGTTGGCACCGTTTCCACGAGCATACTCACCGACATCGCCAACGCGATCCGCTACCAGGCGGGCGTGGCCACGCTGTACAAGCCGCGCAAGATGGCTGCTACGGTGGCAGAACTCGACGGCACGGACGCCGGGAGCTACCAGGAGCAGCCGTACATGGCGCTTGAGAGCGGCGTGCTGCCAGAGTCTGTCTTCTCGGACATCGCCGCCGCCATACGCGGTCAGAACGGCGAGAGCACGCTCTACGCGCCGGGTGACATGGCGGCCGCCATCCTGGCGCTTGAGTGGGACGTGGGATACAAGATCCGCGCTGTTGCTCGACGACGGGACCCTGGAGATCAACTACTACGAGCGGCGCATGTCGGTCACCGGCGGTTGCATCGTGCAGGCCTTCGAGATCGACCCGGCGGGCTACTCTTCCGCGAGCGCGAGGTCGTACGACTCCATCAAGCTGCTGGTGAAGAAGGTCTACATCGACTCGTCCATCGCGGGCCTGGGCATCACTAATTGCAACTACTGGTTCAACGCGTTCTCCAACTGCACCGAGGTGCGCAGCTTCGAGAACCTTTCCGGCATAACCAGCGCCAACCAGATGTTCACGAGCTGCACGAGCCTGGAGACCATCTGCGCCACGAGCTTCAGCAACTCGGAGCTCTCGGGCTCGCTCATGTTCAACAGCTGCAACCGCCTCGTGGGTGGGACGGACGGATTCGTGCCCTCCACGATGAACGGCGCGAGCGTGTGCAAGCTGGGTGCGGGCGGCGTGCTGACGGCTTCGTCCTCGCCGGACTCAACGCGTGAGCTCGTAACGTCCAACAGGATCTGCGCCATCGGCAAGTACGTGGGACTTGGGTTCACGCCCTGGGACGGCGTCACCGGGCCGACGCACCGCCAGCACCTCACGAGCGCGAGCTTCGCGGCGGACATGGCCACGTTCTCGTACCTGAACCTGAACTACCTGTTCTACTCGTGCACGAACCTGGCCAGCGTGAGCGGGCTGGGTAACCTCTCGGATGTGCGCTCGAGAGGTTACACGTTTAGCTCCTGCGCCTTCGCGACGATTGACTTCCGGGGCTTCGACCCGTCGACGCTGACGGACCTGTTCTACACGTTCTCGGGGTGCGGCAGGCTCACGACCATCCTGGCCGATGCGAGCTGGACGCTGCCTTCGAGCGGGATCACGGGCTCGCAATGCTTCTACTCGTGCTCGACTTCGCTGGTAGGTGGTAACGGCACCGCATGGACCAGCAACAAGACTGCGTACACGTACTTCCGCATCGACACAGCAAGCACATCTGGGTACATCACGGTGGCGTGATCGATGCTATTCGCCGCTGTTGAGGATCGTACTAATAATGTTGCCGAACGTATTCATGTCGTTCATGCGGTCGGCAAGTGCATCTTCAAGGGTCATATCTCCATAGACGCGCTGCACGTCTTCGGGCTCCCACACATCACCGATCTCCTCCATTCGTTCGATGAAGGTGCTGATTTCGATATCCGATAGTGCCATCACTACTCCTCCTCTTTGCCTGAAGCCTGTTCAGTCTGATCTTGAGATGCCTCGACAGATTGGCCATCAGGCTCAACTTGACTATCCGTTTCTTGCACGCGGCCGCCCATGGTCTTTGCGTCGGAATGCTCAGCATCGTACTCGTTGATGCCTGTCACTAGCGCGGTCTTCGCATCAGCCGCGAGTTGCTTGCGTTTCGTGTACTGGCTATATATCAACGCCCCGCCAGTAAGCACCGCTCCAGCTACCAGCGCCCCAATACCGGCACCTTCAATCCTCCCTTGGCTGCGTGCCGCCGACTCAAGCGTGCTCAGAAGGAGGTCGGGGCCTCCAGCCTCTTTTGCCATGTGGGAGAGTTCTGCATAATCCCAAGACATCATCAAACTCCTTTCAATCGTCTAATTGCCCAGTTCTCCGATTGCCTTCTTGCGCTCTTCCGTCAACTCAAGAGTGTCAACGAACGTTAATACTGCCTTTGCCATGTATATCTGCATCGATTCGATTTCGCGCTGAGTGTCCTCGTCCATCTTCGCCAAAAGCGAGGGAGGAGTTAGCTCGCCAGTTCCGTAGTACGTACCGACGAGATAGAGGGACGCGAACGGGTCCTCGTCATATGCCTCGTCAAGTGTGCGGTACGCATCGGCGACACGCTTCGTGGCCTGATCTGAATCCGGCGATATCCCCGCATCTCTTAGTTCGGCAAGCTGGTTGGTGAGGTTAGCAAACACCTGCGAGGAGATGCCGAACTCCTTCGATTCGTCGAGCATTTGACGATAGTTGTCGCTTAGCTCATCCAGTCCGCTCTCTCCGATACGCTCATAGCTATCATTAAGCCACCTGAAATATGCATACGCCTCGTTTGCGTCCTCATCATCCGAGCTTGACAGCAGCCAAGCGTATTCGGGGTGCCTAAAAAGCGCGCAGATGGCTTCGCCCGTATTTGGGCCATCGTCGCCCGATGCAAGATGACTTACTTCCTTCGCAAGCATGATCTGGCATTCAAGCTCCCGCTTCTTTTGTTCCAGCATTTTGATTTGCGCGTCGAGCGATGCCTGAACATCGAAGTCAGGACTCTCCATGATTTGCTTGATTTCCTTTAGCTTGTAGCCAAGCTGCTTGAGGAGTTTGATGAGGAAGAGCACCACGAGGTCATCGTCGGAATAGAGGCGGTACTCTGAATCTGTGCGCGACGGCACGAGAAGGCCTTGCTCATCGTATATCTGCAGTGCACGCTTGCTAATGCCGGTCAGCTTGCTTACTTCGCCAATGGTTCGCATGGTTATCACTTCCTGACGCATAGGCTAAACCATCACGTTACGTGATGGTCAAGGACAATTTCGAAGAAGTGAACAAATGAACGCCCCCCAGTATAGCTGGAGGGCGTTTTGTCTTCGCTTGTCTTGACTACTAGATGGTTCCAAGCTCCCGGTACAGCGGGTCACCCTCGCCGACGAGGACGTCCCACCACCATTCGGGACTCTCAACTCCAGACTGGCAGAGCCTGTCGGGCAGCTTGCTCCTGGCGTCGGCGGGAAGCTGCTCGAAGTCTGCATGCATGGCGTCGAGCACGGCCTTGCTGGTTGAAGCCATCTCGTTGCAGATCTCCCTCTTTTCCTCAAGGCTGTAGCTATCGGGCGAGTAGCAGCAGAGGTCGGCCTTGAAGTAGGCCATGTCCTCGGCCTGCTGCAGGGCGGTCCAATCGGTGTAGTTGGCGTTCGTGGAGGTCATCTCGCGTTCCTTTCTCGGTTCTGCCGCCCCCCGCGACCAAACGTTACAGCAGGTCAGCTAGCTTTTGGGCAGCTGGCCTGCTTTCTTTTCTCGGGACCATGAGCGTCGAGGGGACATTCGCGAGAATTCCGTTTCAGGGGACATTTCGGGGGACTTCTCCTCCTCTTCTGCCGCGTTGTCCTGCGGTTTTGTGCCGCTGAGGAGGGCTCCCAGCAGCTCTGCCGCCTCGTGGTCATTCTTCGGGATGGCGTGTGCGTACCAGCCGAGCGTGATGTTCGCGCTGGCGGCCCGTGCCGGATGATGCGGCAGGCTGCTAGCGACGAGGGTGCCCGGGCTTGGGCATCTGCTGGCGCATGAGCGCAAAGGTGTATGCGCTGCTCGTCGTGTTCATAGGCCAACACTGTACCGCCGCGTAACTGAATCTCAAATTGTTATTGACGTTGACTAGTTATCGTTATTATAGATATCGACCACCCGATCGGTATGGCTCGGATCGTCACTCGGGTATCACGGCGTCCACGCTAAACGTTGTCCCATCTGCCGTGAAGGCCGCAGTGCCCCCGTAGCGCTCGACTATCGACCTCATGGAGCGCGTCCCAAAGCCATGGTTGAGCGGGTCGCCCTTGGTGCTTGTGGGCATGCCGTCCTTGAAGCGCGTCGCACTGGCAGAGGGGTTGTAGTAGTTCTCAATGTGGACAGTCACAACGCCGGCGCGTCGGCGAACGATGAGCGAGATGGATCTTCTTGTCCTGTCATCCATGTGCTCCACGGCCTCGATGGCGTTGTCGAGTGCGTTGCCAAAGAGCGCGTAGAGATCGGCGGGCGCCATGAAGTCCAGTGCGGCGCCGTCTGCCACGCAGGTGAGCGTGATCTTACGGCTCTCGCAGAGCAGGCTCTTCTCGGAAAGGATGGTATCAAGGGCGTCGTTGCCGGTGCGGACCTTGGAGTCGTACACGTCGATCTCTTGCGCGACGTTCTCGAGCACCGCCTTGTCGACGGCCTTGTCGCCCGTTGCGAGCGAGCGAATCTGGTGGCGCAGGTCGTGGCACTTGATGTTGATGGCCTCGATGTTCTCGCGCGAGAGCTGGTACTGGCGATTCTGCGCGGCGAGGAGACGCTCGGTGGCGGCCTTCTCGGAGGAAAGCTGGCGCACCACAACAAGCTCCACCTCGGCAATGATCACAAAGACGCAGATAAGCACGTGGAACGCGCGCAGGCAGAAGACGACGGGCAATGGCAGGCTCACGGTAACAACGTACTTGAGGATAAGGTCAAAGCCGATGATGCCAAACATCACCACGACGATCATGGCGAGCATGGCCGGACTTTTCTGGCCTTCAAGGCCCTTGGATTCGATGCGACCAATGAAGAGCAGGTAGGCCACTGCATAGGTTACGGCACAACTGGTTGCGGTGAGCCACGCGTTCTCGCCCGGCACTATGCCTGGGACGCCCTTGGCAATGAGGACAAGCCCAACGGTCTCTCCGAGCCCGCTGGCAAGGTTTTGGAGAGAGTAGCCCGCCGTGGCGCAAAAGACTGCCGCCCAAGGACTCATCTCGAAGCAGGCGAGAAGCGACGGGATGGTGATGAGGAGGAACAGCGTGCATCCGACGAGCATGGGGATGGTGACGTAGTCCAATCCCTGGCCGATTGCCCCCGGACGATAGGCGGATAAACCTGGAATCTGGAGGAGCGTGATGAAAACTGGGGCTAGCATGCCTGCCGCAGAGACCGCTGCGGTTATTGCCGCTGCACGACGCAAGGGGTGCGGCCTTGCTGGCTGTCCATGGGCAAACAGGCATGCCGCGACTAAGACCTCGACAAACAGCAAGGCCGCGCGCATGGCGTACACCATTCCCAGGACAGGCCATTGACTCCAATCGCTCACACGGTGCCCCCGAAGTAGCGCGCGAGCGTCTCGAGGCAGGGCTTCTTGCGCGAGCGGCTGAAGAAGAGCGTGGTTCCGTCATCCAGCTGTAGAGAGTCGCCGAGCACCGCGCTCACGTGGGACATGTTGGCGAGACACCCTTGGGTCACGGTGATGAAGAGGTTTTGCGGTAGCTCTTCTCGCGCGCCGCTTATGCTCCCGCGTCGGCGGAGCGGATGGTCGATGCCGGTCACGTGGTAGAGAAGGTCATGCTTTGCGAGCTCGACATAGGCGATGTCCCGTACGTCGACCACACGCGTGCCGCCTGCGATGGGAAGGACAATGGTGCGCGTAGCGTTCTTCTCCATTGCGCGGAGGGCTCGCCCCATGCGCATGGCAAAGTCGCCGTAGCCAACTGGCTTGACCATAAAGTCGAGCGCGTCAACCTGGTAGCCCTTCACGGCGTACTGCGCGAGGTTCGTCACAAAGACGAGCGGCGTGGTGGTGTTCTGATCGCGCAACATCTGCGCCGCCTCCATGCCGTTGATGCCGGGAAGGTCGATGTCCATGAAGATGAGATCGACTGCGCTGGAGGATGAGAGGTCAAAGGCGGTTGCAAGGCGGGTCACCAAGAAGCGGATTCCGTGCTCAGCGGAGAAGCGCTCGAGGTGTGCGGAAAGCGTGCTTGCCGCCTGGTCGTCATCCTCGACAATCAGCACCTTGTAGGTGTCCACGCCGTTCACCTCGATTCCGATTCTGTCCCGGCGGTGACGGATTTGGTCACCCTTTGCCTTTTCCAAGCTTAGCTGAAATACACTTCCACTTGAATTGAAGTTTGGGCGGGTGTGCGTCCCGCCTGAGAAAGCAACGGAGGGGAGAAGATGGGAAAGAAGAGCCAGAAGGGTTCCGCCGGCGTGCGTACCGTGAGCCGTGCCCGCAAGGTGGGGAGAGTCATTAAGACCATCCTCAAGTCTGTCCTGGTGGTCGTGCTGGCGGTGCTCATGGTCGCCGTCAACGTGATACTGCCGGGCAACGGGATGATTGTGCGGATGGTCAACAACATGGCCGGCTATCAGCAGTCGTGGGACAACTCCAAGGCGAACACCGAGGGGCTGGACCTTGACTACTACAAGGCAGACTATGACAAGGACAGCATCCGCGATGCCGAGGAGAGTCTCGACCGCCAGATTGCAAACGAGGGCTATGTCCTGCTCAAGAACGATGACAACACCATGCCGTTTGAGCAGGGAACCACGTTTAGCTTCTTCGGCGAGTCGGTGAAGAACCTCACGGCGACCCAGAGCATAACGACGATGTTTACAGGCGCCAGCGGCGACCCCAGCAAGCTGACGAACTCCTTTGAGAGCCGCGGTCTCCACGTGAACCAGACGCTTCTAGACTTCTACACCAAGGGTGCCGGAAGCAAGTACTCCATGGGTCGCGGTTCGATCAACTTTGGCGCAGACGAGGACTTCCACATCAACGAGTGCCCGTTCAGCGAGCTTGAGTCGACGGACGGTCTGCTCGACTCTGCCAAGGGTACCGTACCCGTCTTTGTGATGCGCCGAGTGGCCGGCGAGGGCCGTGACATGCCTCGCTCCATGTACCGGTACGCATCAAGCAAGGAGGACCAGGCCAAGACCTACCTCGAGCCCGACTCGACGGAGCTTGAGATTCTCCAGTACATCAACGACAACTTCGACAACGGCGTGGTTGTTGTCAACACCGCCTCGGCGCTGAACCTTGGGTGGCTCAAGCAGTTCCCCAACATCAAGAGTGTGCTGTTCGTGCCCTCCACCGGCACCTACGGCACCGACTCGCTGGCGGCCATCTTCTCTGGTGAGGTCAACCCCTCCGGCAAGACGGTCGATACCTTTGAGGCGAACTCGCTCAACTCTCCTGCCGCCCAGAACTTTGGCGACTACCAGTACGTCGACGCAGACGGCAACTACACCGGGCACGCGTACGTCTCGTATGCCGAAGGCATTTACGTGGGCTATCGCTACTACGAGACCCGCTACGAGGACGCCGTGCTTGGGCAGGGCAACGCCGGGAACTTCGACTACGACAGCGAGGTTGTCTACCCGTTTGGCTATGGCCTGAGCTACACGAGCTTCGACTGGGCCAACTACAAGACGATCTGGAACGGCAACACCTGCACAGTCTCGGTTGACGTTACCAACACGGGCGACGTAGCAGGCAAGGACGTTGTCGAGATCTACGTGCAGAGCCCCTATACCGACTACGACCGTGCCAACGGCGTCGAGAAGAGCGCCGTCCAGCTGGTGAACTACGGCAAGACCAAGCTCCTCGAGCCCGGCGAGACCCAGACGGTCACCGTCACCTTCGACCAGGATGCGCTCAAGGCGTACGATGCCAACGGAGCGAAGACCTACATCCTGGACGCGGGCACCTACTACATCACCGCCGCCCACGACTCGCACGACGCCGTGAAGAACGTGCTTGCGGCCAAGGGTGCCAACGTCTCCGGCAACGCCGCGCTTGTGAACAGCTACGTGCCGGCAAACACGGAGGTCGACACCACCACCTACGCCACCGACTCCAAGAGCGGCAGCCAGGTGACAAACCTCTTCGACGACGCAAAGGGCGACATCACCTACCTCACGCGTGCGGACTGGGAGGGTACCTTCCCCAAGCACGACGGAGAGCCTGACGAGAACAACGTCTCTACCTGGGGCGCCGAAATCAACGGCACCGACGCGGACGGCAACCCCGCTGCGTACACGTGGGTCAAAGCTGTGGATTCCTCGCTTCTCGAGAAGCTCAATTCGCTCGATTCCGGCAATCCCGTGAACGACTCCGCCATCACCGATACCCCGGTGTATGGCAAGGACAATGGGATCAACCTCATCGACCTGCGTGGCAAGGCGTACGACGACCCCATGTGGGACCAGCTCCTCGACGAGCTCACCGCGGATGACTACCGTGAGCTCATCGGCCACTCGGGCTATGGATCGGAGTTCATCCAGTCGATCGGCAAGCCTTTCAACATTGATGCGGATACCGCGGCAGGCCTCATCTACGGCGGAACCGGCATGATGTTCTGCTCGCCTGTGGTCATGGCGCAGACCTGGAACCAGGAGCTTGCCACCGCTTACGGCACCATGATCGGCAACGAGGCGAACATCGGCGGAACCACCGGCTGGTACGCGCCCTCGATGAACATCCACCGTACGCCCTTCACGGGACGCAACGGCGAGTACTACTCCGAGGACCCCGTCATCAGCGGTACCGTGGCCTCGCTCGAGATCAAGGCGGCAGCGGAGAAGGGCGTGTACTCCACCATCAAGCATTTTGCCCTCAACGACCAGGAGAACCACCGCGGTGATGGCGGCACGGAGCGCGGATGCGCCACGTGGGCCAACGAGCAGGCTATCCGCGAGGTCTTCGTCAAGCCCTTCGACATCTGCATGCACTCCACCGGCACGGTCGACGAGAACTACGTCGAGAAGGGCGCCGACGGCAGCTACTCCATGGCGACGACCAAGGTCGATGCCTGCCAGGCCATCATGAGCGCCTTCAACCGCGTTGGCGCAACGTGGGCAGGCGGCAACTACGCCCTGCTCACCGGCCTTGCTCGCGATGAATGGGGCTTCAACGGCTGGATCATCACCGACTCCGCCAACTCCGCTGGTCCGTACATGGACTCTAGCCAGATGATTCGTGGAGGCGGCGACTCGCGTCTGCGCTCCAACGAGAACAACTACACGTACGATGCGAACAACTCTGCCGAGTATCACTACGGTCGCGAGGCAATCCATCACCTACTGTACGTCACCGCTAACTCGAAGGCGATGGAGGGTGCAATGCCCGGCAGCGTATACGTGCCTGGAACGCAAGCTGTCACCAAGGTGACCATCGCTGTGAACGTGGTTTCCATCGGCCTGATGGCTCTGGTGTTCTGGACTGGCTGGCGCAACCACAAGAAGCGCGCGGCCGAGCGGGCTGCCGCTGCTGCTGCGACGACGAGCGCTGCCGACGGCGACGGTGGCGAGGCGTAGCGGCACAAGCGCCGAACGCGTTTGCTGCACGATAGCGCTGAACGTGGCGGGTCTGCCCCTTGTGGGTGGGCCCGCCTTTCTCGGCATATGGGGTGCTCGTTCTCTCAGTTCCCTATGCGGCTGTCTGCGTGTCTTAGCGCAAAAACGCACGCGAAAACAATTCCTCCGTTGCAGCGGTGGCGTTTTCCCAGGAAAGCAACGAGCCCCATCGTTTTATTGTGTGCTTTTGACGGATGGCGGCCTGCGGGGCTGGGCTAGCAACGGCCGGCGGGGCTTGCGATGGCTGGCTGGGGGGCTTCTCAGCTCGCAAAAAACGCACACTATAAACGACCGGTTACTACCAGTTTCCTGGGAAAACGCGCCTGGCGAGAAGGACGATTTGTTTTTGTGCGCTTTTGGCCGGGACAGACGCCGTCGGAGGACCCGCCTAGGCTCGCCCGGGGTTGCTCGACTGCGCCACCGCTTACCGAGCGATGCGTCGTTTGCCTACGGCTTGATGCGCCGTATGTCTCGCCTGAGTATCCTTTCGACACAACGCTCTCTGTAAAGCTGGGGGGTGTCCCTATAGTTCTGTCAAGCCGTAGCAGGTGACTTTTCTACATTGTCCGCTGGCGGCTCCACATATGGCACCCGGTCGCGCATCACCGCATAGATGACACGCAGCCTCTTGCGTGCCAC
>Ga0256406_1003769_pt1 | contig 18281 bp, 20 predicted proteins | sample RumenRJG_03DNA_FD_185986 | JGI IMG/M metagenome (GOLD analysis project Ga0256406, IMG submission 185986) | Bovine rumen microbial communities from Lethbridge, Alberta, Canada - RJG_03 | ecosystem: Host-associated > Mammals > Digestive system > Stomach > Rumen | place: Canada: Alberta | collected...
AGAGAAAGAGAATCACAAGTGGGACGCAGGAAAGGTAACGAAAAGGGCTACATGCAAAGAGGCAGGAGAAAAGACTTTCACCTGTGAAACCTGTGCCGCCGAGAAGAAAGAAACCATTGCACCGACCGGCCACACAGAGGTTATAGATAAAGCTGTACCTGCCACCTGCACCAAGACCGGTCTGACAGAAGGAAAGCATTGCTCTGTATGTAACGTTGTTCTCGTAGAACAGAAAACAGTTCCGGCCAGCGGGCACTAATATGAAGAAGTGAAAGGAAGCGCAAAGACCGCGACCTGCACCGAGGACGGCAAGGAAGCAGACAAGAAGTGCTCCGTATGCGGTGACGTGATTGAAGGAGCGAAGATAGATAAACTCGGTCACGAGTACGGCGCCTGGACTAAGCTCAATTCGAGCCAGCATCAGAGAATCTGCTCCCACGATAAAACTCATATTGAGAAAGAAAACCATAAGTGGGATGCGGGCAAGGTAACAAAGAAGGCTAACCTTGTATGCTCAGTGGAGTTTAAACGAGTACAGCATAAGGTATGAGCTGAACGGCGGGACTTTGGATGGAGAAACCGACACAGTAGAGATGCATTGCTGTTTTGGGGATACGATTACTCTGCCGGAACCGAGCAGAGATGGATATACTTTCGACTACTGGAAAGGCAGTCGATACGATGCCGGAGACAAGTATACCGTTGAGGGAGATCATACCTTCACGGCGCAGTGGAAAAAGAATGATGATCCGGAGCCGGGACCGGAACCAAAACCTGATCCCGATCCTGATCCGGAGCCAAAACCCGATCCTAACCCTGAACCTAACCCAGAGCCGGGGCCGCGTCCAAATCCAAATCAAGGGAATGGCTCCGGACCGAACAGCGGTGATAACAGTCATATCCTTGTATGGATGATTCTGCTAACAACATCCGCTGCACTTGCCGGTGCGGTTGTAGTACTCAGGCGAAGGAAAACTGATTAGTAATACTGGTGATTCAAGAACGGGACAAGTAGGTGGGGTATATGAAGATATATATTGAATAGATTCACAAGTAAACAGCACAATGGTTTGCATAAAGTAAAGGTTAAGGTTACATTAAGGAGTATATTGCAGGATTTATGTTGTAATCACTTTTTTGGGGTTAAGTCCATATAATGGTGTAAATTAATAAATGAGCCAGTGCTCGTACCTTTAGGTATAATGAAGTTGCGACACTTTATTAACCAGGAGGTACAAAGATGGCTCAACTCAATATTACTCTAAATCAGGACGAAATACTACAACTTATGAGTGGCGACCGCGAAGGAGCATTCGCTATGCTTCTCCAGGATAGCCTGAATGCAATTCTAAAAGCCGAATCCGCAGAGCAGCTCAATGCTGAATCATATGAGCGGACCAATAGCCGCACCGGCTATCGCAACGGAACTCGGGAACGTGAGTTAAATACTCGCATCGGCACAATCACGTTACAGGTACCAAGGCATCGAGGCGCACCTTTTAAGTCGATGATCTTCGACAACTACTGCCGTAGCGAAGCAGCCCTCATAGCTTCTATGGCAGAGATGGTAGTGAATGGAGTTTCAACGCGAAAGGTAAGCAAGGTTGTTGAAACCCTATGCGGAATCTCCATTTCTAAGTCAGCAGTATCTGACCTGCTTAAAGAGCTTGATGAAGCTGTAGAAGCTTTTAAAAACCGGCCTCTTACAGATCATTATCCATTTGTTGTCATAGACGCAACGTACTTCAAAGTGCGAGAAGACCATAAAATAATTTCAAAGGCCTTCATGATTGCATATGCTACCAATAGCGAAGGATACAGGGACATCATATGATTTGGTGTTTATCCTAATGAGTCTAAAGAAACTTGGACAGAGTTTCTCAAAAGTCTTAAGGCCAGAGGCCTTAAGGATGTACGCATATTTGTATCTGATGCCCATGAAGGCATCAAGCATGCAATTTCAAAGGAATTTCCTGAAACTCCATGGCAGCGCTGTCAGTTCCATTTCACTCGGAACATAATAGACAAAATGCCGAAGAAATATATCGAAGGCATTAAGACTGAACTTAACGAAATGCTCAACTGTGAGACCCTCAATGAGGCCCGTGAAAAACGCGATGCAATCATTGCAGATTACAGTGACATTGCTGAGCCCGCAATGGTATGCCTTGATGAAGGGTTCGATGATGCAATGACTGTGATGGTCCTTCCAAAGCGTCTTCGAAAATATATGCGAACCTCGAATCATATTGAGAGGCTCAACAGAGAGCTTAAGCGCAGATCCAACGTAATTGGAATATTTCCTAACGCGGAATCAATTAATCGTCTTATGGGTTCAGGACAACTAGAGGTACATGCATATAATCACGCCACTGTTATTACTGCACTTCACAGAGGTCGGGATCTCTATTGGGGATCTCGGCCTTTTTACGTGCCATTGCTTGCGATATGTGGATAGAAAAGGTAAATGATGGTTTCGTAGAACTTGCTGATTTTTTCTTATAATTAGTGTTGCACGGAAAAAAAGAATAATATATAATTCCAACATAGGTAATACCTATTATCTTTATTCCAAGAGAAGATAGTGTCGACTAAGCTATGAAAAATTAAAATCGGAGTAATCCGAACCTGAAGAAAAAGGGAGGAATGATATGAAGACACTTACTAAGAAACTCGCGTTATTGTTGACCTTGATAATGGTACTGTCCATGTTCGCTGCATGCGGTAAATCTGATGGAGGCAGTGAGGACGTCGATACCGGAGATAAGAACGAAGGAAAGATGAAAGTTGCACTTGTTCTGCCGGGCAAAAAAGATGATGTTTCATTCAATCAGGCTATGTATCGTGGAATGGATGATTTCAAGAATGCTCATGCTGATGAAATCGACCTTACTGTCGTGGAAGGTGTTTATGAAGTATCCGATATTGAGCCTACGCTAATTGAGTATGCTGATGAAGGCTATGATGTAATAATAGGACATGGATATCAGTTTACTGAGCCTGTTGTAAAAGTTGCCAAGCAGTATCCTGAAACAGCATTCCTTCTGGGATGCGGTGCAGATCAGACAACGAATTCGGCAATCTATGATGTACAGCTTGAGGCAGGCGGATATCTCATGGGCGTCGTTGCGGCACTTGCTACTCAGAGCAACCAAGTTGGTGTTGTCGGCGGAGGAGAAGGCTCTGAGATTACAAGAGGACATGAAGGCTTCAAGGCAGGTGCGAAATCGATTAATCCTGATATAAAGATTCAGGAAGTGTACACTGGTGACTGGAATGATACGACGGGTGCTTATGAGGCGGCTGTCGGAATGTATGATTCAGGTGTAGATGTTATTTGGCACTCCGGAGACGGAATCGGACTTGGAGTTGTCCAGGCTGCAGAAGAGAAGGATAAATATGTACTGGGTAATGTGGAAGACCAAAAATCATTGGCACCGGACAATGTACTTTCAGGCCTGCAGTATGAGTGGAGTAACGCTTTGGAGACAATCTTTGCCAGCATCAAGGACGGATCATTCTTCGCAGACGGAAAAGATGTAGTTATGATTAATGTTGCTAACGGCGGATTGTCAATGACAGAACTGAACGATGTGAAGTCCTGGATCACAGATGAAGATAAAGCTGTTATAGAAGATACTTACACCAAACTCGGAAAAGACGAGATTGAACTCCCTGAAGTATAATTCTTTTTCATAATTTATTCTCTAAACTGTTGAACGATAGAGGCGGTGACATTTCGCCGCCTCGTCGTTTATAGAAAACTTTCGAGGGGGAATGCCTGATGAGTGAATATGCAGTAGAAATGAAGGGGATTACTAAAGTCTTCAATGATGTCAAAGCAAATGACAATATTGACTTTAGGATAAAAAAAGGATCGATTCACGGTCTGTTAGGAGAGAATGGTGCCGGAAAGACAACTTTAATGAACATTCTCTACGGATTATATCAACAAGAGGAAGGCGAGATATGGGTTAATGGAAAGAAAGAAGATATATCTTCACCGATAAAAGCCATATCTCTTGGTATTGGCATGGTCCATCAGCATTTTATGCTTGCCAGACCACTGAGTGTTGTGGAAAACGTAATGCTTGGAAAAAAATCACGTCGTGGTATTTTGCTTGATACACAGGAAACAGCAAAAGAACTTTCCGAACTATCTGAAAAATATAATATGGGAATTGATCCCTTGTCTAAGATATGGCAGCTCTCTGTAGGTGAACAGCAGCGAGTTGAAATTCTTTACACTATATATATGGGGGCGGATATCCTGATTCTGGACGAGCCGACGGCGGTATTGACTCCACAGGAAACCGAGACATTCTTTGATACCCTTCGTCAAATGAGAGAAGATGGCAAATCTATCATTCTGATCACACACAAATTAGAAGAAATAATATCTATAGTAGATGAGGTTACTGTGCTTAGAGACGGTAAATTCATTGGACACAGAACACTGGACGCGAGCGTTACCAAAGATGACCTAAGCCGAATGATGGTGGGGCGCGATGTATTGTTTCATTTTCCTCCTGTCGAAAAAGAGCCGGGAGGAGTAAAACTTAAGATTAATAACATATGTGCAAATAATGATAAAGGAGTCGAAGCGCTCAAGTCGTTTTCGATTGATATCCATGAAGGAGAAGTCCTGGGACTTGCAGGTGTAGATGGAAACGGACAAAAGGAACTCTGTGAAGTTCTTACGGGTCTCAGACGATCCGAGAGTGGTGAAATAATCATTGATGGAGAAGATTGCACGAATCGGACTCCGGCATTTTACATAAAAAAGAAAGTTTCTTTTATACCCGAAGACAGACATGCCCAGGGATTGGCCTTGAACTGGAGCCTGAAAAGAAATCTTATATTCAAACGCTTGGATGAGCCGCCTTTTTCCAAATACGGGCTACTCAGTAATAAAGCTATAAATGAAAACTGGGAGAGAGAAAAAGAAGCGTATCAGATAAAAGCAATCAACGGCGAAGAAGAGGCTCGAGCACTTTCGGGAGGTAATCAACAAAAGATAATACTTGCCAGAGAGATAAGCAGCGATCCGCAGATCCTGATTGCAAATCAACCGACGAGAGGTCTTGATGTAGGTGCTTCCGAGTATGTGAGAAATCGGATTTTAGATGCAAGAAATTCCGGCACTGCAGTATTGCTTGTGTCGGCTGATCTTGAAGAGATTTTGCAGATATCGGATAGAATAGCCGTAATATACGGGGGCAGATTGATGGGAATACTGCCTCGTGGAGCCGATATGATGGAAATCGGCAAGCTGATGATGGGCGGAAGTGTCGATAGGGAGGTGTTAGCGTGATCAACAGAAGAAGAAAGGCGCTTACTCAGGCGGCCGGCGCTGTTGGGATGGTGATATTTGCTCTGGCACTGGGTGGCATACTCATAGCTATTACCGGAGAGAGTGTAATTAATGCTTACGGTACTATGATTCGCGGAGCATTCGGCTCCCCTCGTAAAATAACAGAGCTGTTTGTAAAACTGATACCGATACTTCTGATGGCATTTGGAGTTTCTATAGCTTTCCGTGCCAAACTCTGGAATATAGGAGCAGAGGGCCAGTTTGTCATGGCGTCGATTGCAGGCGCTGCGGTGGCGTTATATCTGCCTGTGCCTATACCGGTCAGGATAGTATTATCATTCATTGCGTCAGTAGCTGCGGGAGGCCTTTGGGCAGGCATTGCAGGATTGCTTAAAAATCGTTTTAACGCAAACGAAGTCATAACGACTCTTATGCTGAATTACATTGCGACATATTTCCTTTTGTATCTCATAAACGGGCCGATGCAGGATCCTTACAGCGATCTGCCTCAGTCAGATATTATACCGGAACAAATGCATCTCCCGTTTGTTATTGAGAACTCCAGACTTCATATCGGTATTATATTTCTGTTAATAGCGATAATTATCATGGCGTTCTTTTGGCACACTACTTTAGGATATCGTATTGATTTGATAGGTGAGGGTGAGAAAGTTGCAACATATGCCGGTATAAGTGTTAAAAATACTACCATGATTACGATGATAATTTCCGGAGCCTTCTGCGGACTTGCAGGTTGGATCGATATGTTCGGCATTCAATTTCGAGTGCTGGACGGAATTGCGGGCGATTACGGAGACATAGCAAATATAATTGCACTTCTCGGCTCGCTCAGCCCGTATGGCATCATAGCAGCGGCCGCATTCTTCTCGGTACTGCTATGCGGAGGTGCGAGCATGCAGAGGATGACGGATGTACCTTATTCCGTCGTTGATGTAATACAGGGATTTATCATTATTTTGGTCATAGCTCGAAGCATGTTTGCAGAGAAAATACACGATTTAGCAAAGAAGAAACCGAACATAAAAAAGGAGGCAAAGGCAAATGTCAAGTAGCATTTTTACATTCGGATTTATAGTCAGCCTGTTTGCTGGCACTATACGTCTAGCGACACCGGTCATGCTTCCTGCTTTGGGTCAGCTGTATACGCAGAGAGCAGGTATCCTGAACTTAGGAGTTGAGGGAACTATGCTGATTGGAGCTGTTACCGGTTTTTCAGCAGCGGCCGCTACCGGGAACAACTGGATCGGATTTGCGGCAGGTATTATTTCAGGCATGCTGTACAGTCTTATTATGGCATGGCTCAGTGTTACTATGCGAGCTAATCAGGTAATCGCAGGTATCGGCATGAACATATTGGCAGGCGGAATTGCAGCATATGTATATCGAATGATATTCGGAATACGTACTCTTCCGGCCAAAATTGAATCCTTTAAGGCGATACCAATACCACTGCTGTCAGATATACCGGTTATAGGGAAAATATTCTTTAATCATAATATTCTAATCTATTTTGCATATCTTATGGTACCTGTCACATGGTTTATTCTCGAAAAGACGGTCTTCGGGCTGCAGATTAAGGCTGTAGGAGAACATCCGAGAGCTGCTGATTCAAAGGGAATCAGTGTTGAGAAGATCAGGTATCTGTCTGTTCTGATAGGAGGAGCATACGCCGGTGCCGGCGGGGCTTTTATGACAATAGCCTACCTTGATACTTTTACTGAAAAAGTCATAGGCGGATTCGGATATATCGCCGTTGCAGTTGTTATTTTCGCCAGATTTATGCCAATACGAACTATGTGGGGATCACTGCTGTTTGGTCTTGCACAGGCGCTGCAGGTCAGACTTCAGGCTCAGGGAGTGGGAATCCCGAGTCAGATTCTATTGATGCTGCCGTATATACTGACTATTGTCGCTTTGATATTTGCTTCCAAAAAGGCAGAATTTCCAAGTGCGTATACGATACCGTATTCGAGGATGGAACGATGACATGGATTCGCCGCTGTGTTTTTAAATCCTGTGTGGTGCTGGCGGGACTTATACTTGTCGTATTGTTAGCGAGCGCAGTTTTTAACAATTGCAGCGAAGATAATGCACGAAACAGAGCGATGGCTTACGCACAGGCTGTTAACGCAGAGTACGAGACACCCGAAAAGATTTACGCATTTCTGTGCGATGACTTCAAATCCCGTATGTCTGAAAAAGAGTTTTGCAAAGCGTTCAAGAAGGAGAGAAGTTATCCTTATATAACACCGTTATATCTCGGCAGCAATCCCAAAATTACTCTGTCGGAAGACGGTAAAACCGGCATGGTCGAATATGATCAGGCTGCGCGAATAGTTGGCATGATTTACAAAGTAGGTCTTGTATATGAAAACGGTGACTATTATATCGTTGATTGGGAAGATTTCCCGGACGGCAGTTATCTCGAGAAATTTAATGACACACCATATTCCATAGATTGGTATTATTGAATGTAATCGAAAGAGTGGGGGAAAGATGGGTATAAAGCAAAGTGTAAAAAGAACAGATGCATTGCAGAAGGTCACAGGCAGTGCCAAATATGTCGAGGATATGATACCCTCGAATGCTTTACATGCCAAAGTGGTTCACAGCAGCATAGCAAACGGACTGGTCAAAAGCATCAATACTGATGAGGCTATGTCTGTACCCGGAGTTGAATATATTTTGACATGTTTTGATATACCGAAAAATATATATGCGACAGCGGGACATCCGTTGTCACTTGACCCTGCTCATATGGATGTTAAAGATAAATTCATTCTTTCCGAGCGGGTTCGCTTTTATGGGGATGATGTGGCTGTCGTGGTGGCGGATACTCCGCTTCATGCCCAACTTGCGGCAGAAAAGGTAAAAATAGAATATGAAGAATATGAGCCTCTGCTTACTCCGGAGGCAGCATACGAAGCGAAGCCGTGTCTAAATGAAGACTTCCCTAACAATGAATTGGCTCGTATGGATTTTACAATAGATGGTGAAGGCAATACGGAGTTTTGCAACAGGGAGTTTCAGAGTAGCGAATATATTACGGGACGAAGTGATATGCAGGGCGATAATTATTATGTACCTTCCGTACATGCCTGCCATATGGAAAACAACGGCTGCATAGCATATATGGAAGGCCGCAGAATCACAATAATCAGTTGCAATCAGGTTCCTTATACACTGAGACGAAATGTGGCAGAAGCATTGGGAATACCTATTGGTGATGTTAGAGTTATCAAGCCTTGTTTGGGTGGAGGATTCGGGAATAAGCAAGATACTATGTATGAACCCGTGGTGGCACTTCTTTCTATGCGTCTCGGTGGCAGGCCGGTGTCTCTCCAGCTTACGAGAGAGGAGACCTTTGTAAATACGCGCACGAGGCATGCGTTTGATATGAATATGTACACCGAAGTTGATGACGAAGGGATAATACAAAGAAAAGGTCTGCGCATTCATGCAAACGGCGGCGCTTATGCCGCTCATTGTCACGCTGTTGCAGCTTATGCAATCACAAATAATTTTCAGACATATGAAGTGGAGGGAGAGCAGATCGGAGAGTCCTCGACCATGTACACGACCCTTCCTTCTGCTGCAGCTCTGAGAGGATATGGCATACCACAGCTTGCGTTTGCCATGGAATCGCAGATGGACGATATCGCAAAGGAGCATGGATGGGATCCAATCGAATTCAGACTGAAAAATATTCAAAAACCCGGTTTTATAGATCCGTTTGATAAATTTGAAGAAAAAGCAAACGGGCTTCGAGAATGCCTCGAAAAATGTCGAGAGATGTCTGACTGGGACAGAAAAAGAAAAGAATATGATAATTGGAACAAATCCTCCGGCGACATAAAAAAGGGAATAGGATTGGCTATATTCTCATATAAGACCGGGGTGTGGCCGATTCAAATTGAAAACGGTGCCTGCAGAATTGTAATGAATGAAGACGGCACAGCCCAAGTTCAAGTCGGCTGCACTGAACTCGGACAGGGTGCAGATACTGTGATGGCGCAGATTGCGTCAGAGATTACTACGATACCGGAGGACAGATTGCATATAGTTTCAACGCAGGATACAGATGTTACACCTTATGATAACGGTGCATATGCATCCCGACAGACATATGTTTCGGGCGCGGCCGTAAAGAAAACAGCATTACTTCTTATAGAAAAAATAATCAGTTGCGCCGGATATATTAAAGGCTGTGAAACGGATGGTTGGCAGGTAAGGGATGAGACCGTAGTAGATGCAAATGGTAATAAAATTCTATCCTTCCAAGAGATATGCAGTTTTATGAATTATATCAACGATCATAAAACCGAAACTGAACACATTACAGCAGAATCAACCTATACTGCAAAAGGGATATGTTTCTCATACGGGGCCAGTGCGGTAGATCTTGATGTCGATATCGCTACCGGTCGTGTAAAAATTAACAAGGTTTATGCTGTTCAGGACAGCGGACAAATCTTAAATCCTCAATTGGCAGAGGCGCAGATGCATGGTGGAATAGGTATGGGAATTGGATACGCACTTACCGAGCAGTTGCTATATGACCCAAAAACCGGACGAATGCGTAATAATAATCTGCTGGATTATAAGATACCGACAGCCATGGATATGCCGGAGATAGAGACAGCTTTCATAGAACCTTATGAACCAACAGGGCCGTTCGGCAACAAAGGGCTTGCGGAGCCGCCTTTGATCCCGCAGGCTCCTGCAATCAGAAACGCCATACTGCATGCTACAGGTGTAGGGATGAAAAAGTTGCCGATGAATCCACAGAATTTGGTCAGAGCATTTAAGGATGCAAATCTTTTGGATAAATAAGCAGGAGCAATATAGGGGGATGTAAATGCGTACATTTGAAGAAATAAAAAACACGGTAGAGACAGGTCTTGGTATGCACCCATGCGATCTGAAACTTACAAATCTTAAACTTGTAAATGTATATTCAAGTGAGATTTACGACACTGATATTTACATAAAAAACAAACGTGTTATTTCCATTGACCCTGATGCGGATCTTGACTCAAACGAAGTCTATGACTGTGGTGGAATGTATGCGATTCCGGGTCTGATCGACTGTCATATGCACTTTGAAACCACGATGCTATCGCCTGAGGCGCTCGCATCTGTAGTGGTGCCTAAAGGCTCTACGACACTGTGTGCCGACCTGATGGAAATTGCAAATGTTGCGGGAGAACGCGGTCTTCGGGAAATGTTGAGATCCATTGATCGTTTGCCGTATCGCATGCTTATTGAAGTTTCCAGTCGCGTACCTACTGCACCGGGACTGGAAACGAGTGGAGCAGTTTTGGATGAGAAAGCGGTTGCAGAGATAATGAACTGGGATGACAGTGTGAGCCTTGGTGAACTTGATCCTTCCAAAATACTATTTCTCAAGGACGAATATCTGCACAAAATAGCAGACACTCTTTCAAAGAAAAAAATAGTAAACGGACATGCAATAGGCCGCATGGGACAGGAACTGAATGTCTATGCCAGCGCCGGTATATCCGATGATCATGAATGCGTGACAGTTGAGGAAGGAATTGCCAGACTAAGGACGGGAATGTCTATACTGGTAAGAGAGGGGAGCTCGGAGCGAAATGTAGATGCTCTCATATCCGGTCTTATAGAGAGCGGAGCAGATTTTGACAATGTTCTCTACTGCACTGATGACAAACATGTGGATGATGTAAAGAAAGAAGGTCATATCAACTATAATGTAAACCGTTCGATAGAGCTCGGTATGAGTCCGATGCAAGCTATTAAGGCTGCGACTATCAATGCGGCCAAACATTTCAGAATTGAGGATGAAGTAGGATCAATAACTCCAGGAAGATATGCTGACATATTGCTGGTCAAGGATATCGAGCATATTGAACCTGAAGTAGTGTTCTACGAGGGAGAGCTCGTTGCAAAGGAGGATAAGCTTGTAGTGGATTGCCCTATATCCGATTATCCCGACTGGATTAAAAACACAGTTATCCTCAAAAATCCCATAACTTCAGATTCATTTGTAAAGCGTGCCAAATCTGAGGGTGATAGCGTCAGCGTAAGAGTTATTAATACAATAAATCGTCAGATAATTAATACTGCATCTGAGGAAACGCTACCTGTTAGAGACGGCGTCATATGTAATGATACAGAGCGTGACATAATAAAACTTGCCATTGTAGAAAGATACGGTAAGAACGGACGTGTGGGAATAGGCTTTATGCACGGATTCAATCTAAAAAGAGGCGCTATGGCGTTTTCGACATCTCATGATCATCACAACATCGTAGTAGCAGGAGTGAATGATGACGATATGGCGGTGGCGGTCAATGAGATAGCAAGACTCCAGGGAGGGCTGTCGTGTGCGTGTGACGGAAAAGTTACTGCATCGATGAGTCTGCCTATAGGGGGCTTGATGAGTGACAAGGATGCAGATATCGTGGCCGAAGAACTTGAAGTTATGAATAAGGCTGCAGAGGAACTCGGATGTACGGCAGATGCGCCGTTTATGGCACTCAGTTTCATATCGCTGCCTACGGTACCGGAGCTTGGTTTGACGGATTTCGGTCTTGTAGATGTTTTGGCTCACAAGCTGATTGATGTGGAAATATAAGGGGATGCAGATATGTATGATATAAAGAGAACGGAAGAACCCAAAAGACTTGAAGAGGCTCTAGAATTGTTGGAAGACAATTCTGAGGCTGTGCTCGTAGCCGGCGGAACGGATATTATGATCCATATGAAGGAGAGAAAACTGAAAGAAGCCACTCTCATTAGCCTCATGTCCGTTGAAGAGTTAGCGGGAATCCGAAAAGAAACGGACGGATGCATTAGTATAGGTTCGGGAACATGTTTCAGTGACATAGTAGACGATACTGTGGTAAACGAATATTTTCCTTTTCTTGCGGAGGCCTGCAGACAAATCGGAAGCCCTCAGATAAGGAATGTGGCCACGATAGGAGGAAATATATGCAATGGCGTAGTCAGTGCTGACAGCGTACCTTCGTTACTTGTGCTTGATGCAGAACTGGAAATTACATCACGAAGTGGGATCGAAATAATACCAATAAGGGATTTTCATGTCGGGCCGGGCAAGACTGTGCTGAAGCAAGGAGATATTTTAACTGCGATTCGCATCCCGGAAAAAAACTATAAAGATATCGGAGGCTATTATATAAAAGCCGGACAGAGAAGAGCAATGGAGATATCCACACTCGGGTGCGCTGTGGCAATAAGACTAAAGGAAGACAAAAAACATGTCGATGAATTCCGTATTGCTTTCGGTGTAGCGGGTCCTACACCTCTTCGATGCCCGAAACTCGAATCCTCACTTTCAGGAGAGGCGGTAAGCGATAAACTGTATAGAAAAATTAGAAATGAAGTTCTGTCTGAATTAATGCCTCGGGATAGCTGGAGGGCGTCACTTGAATACCGAGAACAATTGATCCGAACACTTAGTGAACGTGCAACGAGACAGGCAGTAAAGAGAGCCGGAGGTAATGCAGATGTTTAGAGAAGTAAAATTTATTCTGAACGGAAAACCGACATGTGTTCCTGTGCAGGATGTAGAGAGTCTGACTGATATGCTCAGAAATCGTTGCGGAATGACGAGTGTAAAAAAAGGTTGTGAAGCCGGAGAGTGCGGAGCCTGCACCGTTCTCATAGACGGGAAATCCATTAATAGCTGCATTTATCTTGCGGTATGGGCAGAAGGGCACAGCATACTGACAGTTGAAGGACTGACGGCCGGAGGTGCTGATCTTCATCCGGTACAAAAGGCATTTATCGAGGAAGCCGCCGTTCAGTGCGGCTTTTGCACACCCGGTCTGATACTGTGCGGTGTAGAAATTGTAAACAGCGGAAGAACCTACACGAGAGATGAGCTCAGGGAGCTTATTTCGGGTCATCTTTGTCGCTGCACCGGCTATGAAAATATTCTAAATGCCCTTGAAAAGATTGTAGGAAATGATAGATAATCAACGGGAGTGTGTATGGACTATATTAAGTTGCTGAAAAGAGCAAACGAGGTTGCAAAAGAATCAAGAGAGAATGGCAATACACCTTTTGGGGCCGTTTTGGCAGATCCGAATGGAAACATCTTAATGGAGCAGGGCAATGCCGAGCACGATTTGCATGATGCCACTGCACATGCCGAAAGGGTATTGGCTTCGAGAGCGAGCCAGACTTACGATAAAGACTTCTTAAAAGATTGTACTCTTATTACGACTTGTGAGCCGTGTCCGATGTGCACAGGGGCCATTTATTGGTCTAACATCGGACGAATAGTATTTGGAATTACGGAAGAAAGACTTCTGAGAATGACAGGTGCCGATGAGAAAAACCCTACTTTCAAAATGGGAGCCAAGAACGTGCTTGAGACCGGACAGAAGGATATTGAGGTAATAGGACCGATACCGGAAATAGAAGAGGATGTTGTAGGGCCACACCTGGGTTTCTGGGCTGGCCAATAGTATCGGAGGGATAGGATGCAAAAATTGAAGGAAACCGCAGACCAGCTCCCCAATATGGTAGCTAGGGGATTGCTGAAAGAAATGGAGGAAGGAAAATATCGAGACGCAGACAAACTGCCATCTGAGGTGAAAATCGCTGAGGAAATAGGATTGAGCCGAACGGCCGTAAGAGATGGTCTCTCGATTATGGAGCGTGAAGGGTGGATAACCCGTATTTGGGGACATGGCACTGTTATCAATCGGCATGTGTTTGCAATTAAGAATCGTATTGATCTCGAGAGAGAGTTTTTGGATATGGTGAGAATGTGCGGATATGATCCGAAGATTGGTGATGTACGTATTTTATATGATAAAGCATCAGCATTCATATCCGAAAAACTTAAACTTGAAGAGGGTGAATCCGTAATCAGGGTTGGTCGCACGATCCTTGCCAGCGGTACCCCCGCCATATATTGTGAAGATATATTCTCTGAAAATCTCATCAGAAATCCTGACTTTGATGAAGATGAATTAAAAAGGCCGATTTTTGAATTCATAGACGAGTATTGCAATGAGAGTGTTTTCATGGAGCTAACTGAGATTCACGCGACAGATGCCAAAGGACCAATTGCTGAAGCACTTTCCGTTAAAGAAGGAACAGCTGTCCTTAATCTTCATGAAGTTGGCTATAATCAGGACGGAGTTCCGATCCTCTATTCCGACGAATACTACGTGGACGGAATTATCTCACACTCTGTAATAAGAAAAAAAATATAACTACGAGCACGATGGAAATGGAATAGAATAAGTGAGTGGCATACAACCACATCAGTATTTACTTTTGTACTGCAAGGAGGTCGGGTTCTCTATCGAGAATCTCGGCCATCTTTTTGTTGCTTTTTATGATTATAATTTTGAAACTTAACGAAAACATTAAATCATTAATCTTTTGCAATAAAGAAAGCGGGATGCATATTTTGGAAATGAAAGGATTGACAAAGGCAGTTACAATACTTGCAAAGATTCTGGAAGTTACTTCATGGGTTGGAACAGCATTTGTTACATTGTCATTGATTATTATTGCTCTCGGGAATAATGTTACCAGAGCCGGACGCAATGGACTATTAAATATATTTAGCAGTATACAAAGCGAGACTGAGTTGTCGATAGGTGGCTTTTCTATAGACATGAATTCTGTCGATCCGACTCAAACAGGGCGTGCATACGTTGCGTTCTTTGTGATGGCGCTAATTACTTGTATTCTGATGGCGGTAGTTTTTCGGTATACATACTTGATATTCAAGACTGCACAAGGAGAGACGAAGTTCTCGAAAGGCAATACTCCATTCCAACCGGAGATTGTAAAAATGATTCGTAGAATCGGAATTCTTACTCTGTCTGTTCCGGTGTTACAACTCATTATGAGTATTATCGCCCGTCTAATTCTTACCGGACATGAATCAGAGATTGCCGTTTCTCTTGATTTATCTTCTGTATTCTTTGGACTTGTAGTGCTTTGCCTGTCGCAGTTCTTTGCGTATGGTGCTGAGCTGCAAGAAGACACGGATGGTCTTTTATAAGGGAGGTGCGCTATGGGAAAAATCGTACTTGAGCTTGACGTTATGATGACCAAGAAGCATGTCTCTCTAAATGAATTAGCTGATAAGGTTGGTATTTCCAATGTCAATCTTTCAAAGATCAAAAATAATAAGGTGACGGCTATCCGTTTCTCGACGCTACAAGGTATATGCGAAGCGTTGGACTGTGAACCGGGAGACATATTGAAAATCGACCGAACAGATGATGCGGAGGAATAGTAAAAGATGCAAGATATATTAAGTGCTCTTCTAACCGTATGCGCCAATACTATTCTCCTTTGCTCCGTGCCGTTTATTTGGTGGCTTGTAAAGTGGAGAGAAGATATATCCTTTTTCGAGTGGATAGGTCTGTATCGCCCGAGGCTTAATGCAAAGTGGTGGGTGCTCGTAATCTTCGCAATATTATACGGAGTGAACTATTTTTCTGACTATTAGGTTTTTATGCCTGAATCAGATATCGCAGTTTGGAAAAATGTTTGTTGTTGCCCGCGTTTCAGAGTCATGTTAACCTCTATCCATCAGACAATTACATAACTTGGATAGGCACATGTGTAAAGAGAAACAGATTGTTTATGATAAGAGTATACGGACGAGCAGATTACATCTTCCGAAGATACCGATGGATGAGTGGTGTGATTTCAGGCTCGATTACGAATCGGGCATGAATCTAAAGATGATAGCTGAGAAGTATATGTGTGATCCCAGAACTGTAAAGCGTTGCCTGTTTACAAATAAATCGAGCGACAATCTTGGGAAACAAACTGAGCCTACGAAGATTGCGGCATTTGCTGATGCGGTAAACAGCTTATATAAAGAATATGTTTCAGAATCAAGAAGAGCAGATACAGGATGCATCCGAATCTGTGATATCAGCAGAAAGATTACTGCGGAGTTGCAAAGCTGCGGATATACAGGGACCGAGCGCACTGTTAGGAATTATCTGAGAGCACATTACAGATTTGCCGATGACGAGAAGAACGGAGATAGCACAAAATGATAAAAATTAAAACAACACCGAATCTTTACGGCGTAACACTGATGGGTGATTACGATGATCTCGATAAATTATACGATAGCATAAGTAATTATCTGTCATTCTATAACGATACTCATGAAGAGTTTCCGTATAATGAGTATGAATATCTACTTTCGCTAAATTATGATATTCGCCATTGTTATCAGGGAGACAGAAATTTTCTGTCTGTAGATAACTCCGCAGACAGACTTGGTGAATGGGCCTCGCCGGAGTTCGGTCTTCCTGAGGAACTGAGAAAGAAATATAAAGACCTTTACGAGAAACATAAGAATGGGAACCTTTATTACAGCGTAGAGATAATATATCCTGTTATATTCCATTATATGCTGTCATTTGAGGAAATACTTATTGAGGAGCCGACTGATGAATGGCTTGATACCGAAACGGAATTTGGCAGTATATGGAGAGAAAGATACTCACTTATAGACGCCATGCGCGACCGAGCGGCTCTTATCAACTTAGTCGGTATGCTTTGGGAAAACGTGCAGGAGTTGTTTGGAAGAGAAATTGCCGAACGCACCTATGATTATTTTATGGAATCGGGATATACAGGATCTGCATCGATCTATTGTGACGCGCTTATCCACTGTGAACTTGTGCAGTTCGTAAAAATGAACAGACAAGAAAAACTGATGTATCTGCTGGCATGCCTGTATGAGCAAATGGACGTGTATAATCTGAAGGAATATCCGGAAGAGTATAAGGAGAGTGCTGCGGAATATAAAGCTGCAATCGACGCACTTAATGGTCGTGGAGAAATAAGATTCCCTGTCAGAGATGACTTTTATGATAACTTCGAGGAAGTGTATGACCTCGATAGGCCTATGCGTAGAAACAGATTTGAAGAGTTCCTGAATGAAACATATGGCAAGGATCCCGACCCATTCGAATTAGAGCAATTCGAATGGTAGATTGAAGCCTTTAAGAAGCGAGGACGAGAAGAATGTTTATATATAGATTTTGGAGAAGAACATGGAGCGTGGGGAAATGAATGACTCTTCATTAATGATGCTACTGAAACAGATAAACTGGGATATGCCGGAGAACAGGAAGATAGCGAATCAGCTTGCTTTGGATGCGAAGGAATACTTCATCAGAGTGGTAGACCATATTTATACAGGTAACGAGATACGTGCTGACATTTTTATGGATGCTTCTGAGAAGCAGGAGGAAATCAAACTGCTTGACAGAAAACGTACAGCTGCTCATGACAAGCTTCTAAACACATTTGAGTCTTTCCTTGGACTGCTGCAAGAGCAGAAGGGATTTGATGCAGCTGGATATAAACTGGAAAACAGGACTCAGATAGCGGACTTTGTAGCGTCGATTGCATTCGAGCTGATAGGACTTGAACCCGCATCAGGAGTTGAGGGAAGTATCAGAGATGAACTGGCGGAAAAAATTCACTCTGGCGATGTCTCGTTTGAGCAGATTTCAGATATGACTTCTCTTTTCAAAAGGTAAGACATCCCTGTTCATATATGCTAAAATGCACACAAAGATGTACGGACCAAGGATAAACAATCCTCCGGAAATCGTGATGGTGACGATATAGTTTTAGAATTGCTTGCTCCTATAAACTGTTCTGTGATGTCAAAGTGATGCCAAAAGTTACGGTAAACCTTGATAATGCATACAATCGGTATACATATTGATATAAATGAACATCGGAAAACACAGGATATAGGTATAACCACAAAAACATTATAGAATTCGAATAATGCAAAATTTGTCACGAGGCAACATTGATTAGCGTCTAAGGGGCAAGAAACAGTATTCTACCCCAAGCCACAAATCAGTCAATAACCTAAGATCTTATGAGAGAGTACTTTCTCTCATAAGGTCTTTTCTTATGG
>Ga0256406_1003770_pt1 | contig 18277 bp, 15 predicted proteins | sample RumenRJG_03DNA_FD_185986 | JGI IMG/M metagenome (GOLD analysis project Ga0256406, IMG submission 185986) | Bovine rumen microbial communities from Lethbridge, Alberta, Canada - RJG_03 | ecosystem: Host-associated > Mammals > Digestive system > Stomach > Rumen | place: Canada: Alberta | collected...
GTAACTTTTGACTATAGCCATGCAAAGGTACAAAATTGAAAAGTACACGTAAAGTATATGCTTGTAAATGTCTGACCTAAGGGCAGTTTAAGCGAATGTTAAAGGATTTAAGTGGACACTAGTGAAACTATTACTTGCGAAACGTCAGTTAATAATAATAGCGTATTGACTATCCCCCTTTAAATTTAATTCGTCTTCGACGGATTAATTGCCTCGCTAACTTGTTCAGCAATGGCTTTCATGCCCTTGACGGTTGGGTGACCGTTCTTCTTGCTTATATTCTTAAGTTCGATGTAAGGGACGTTGTAGTGCTTGCAGATGGTCTTCATCGACTCTGTTATCTCAGGACGAAGCTCACTGTTAATAATATAGTAAGTGCTGACGTTTGGGTGGTGGAGCCTTATCCAGTTCACCATGTAAGCCATAGCCGGGCGGAACGAATAGAAATCGCCCCATTGCCAGTCGGCATACTTGTATTCACCTACGGGCTCCTTTGCCCAGCTATCATTGGTTCCGCCGAAGACGAGGATGATGTCCGGACTTCCGATGTTGTACATGCGCTTTAGGAATGAGCGCCGGGAATAGTCATTGCCGTCGTAACCCGAATAGCCAATGGTCGCGCCACTGTACGAGTTGTTCACTTCGAGCTTATAGTCATTATCGTGGATGACCTGCCACCACCATGTGTCCTCAACACGGTTGACATCGGTCTTTGATGTGTCGTTATGCGCGTAGTACCAGAGCTCGTTGGTGGATGGGGTGACGAAGTCCTCGAAGGTGGAGTAGGAGTCGCCGAGGATTGATACGCGTTGTGCAAGGGCTGTTACGCTGAAGAGGAGCAGCAAAGGAAAGAAGAAAAGTTTTTTCATTTTGATTTGTTTTAGAGGGGGCGTAATAGGCTTGTCAAAAAATTAGAACGGGGGTCTGTCATCATCGCTGGGAGGTGGCAGAGGACTGTCATTCATCTTGCTGCCCAGGATCTCCCCGCTGAACGGATTATCATCATCGTCAGAGGGCAGCTGGGTGAAGTCATCGTCATCAGGATTGGCGAAGCGGGTATACTCGCCACGGAAGCGCAGGGTCACATCGCCGGTAGCACCCTTACGGTGCTTGGCAATGATGATCTTTGCCATGCCGTGCATGTCGTTACCGTTGGCATCCTCATAGATGTGGTAGTACTCAGGACGGTGGACGAAGAGCACCATGTCGGCATCCTGCTCGATAGCTCCCGACTCACGGAGGTCGCTAAGCTGAGGAACCTTTCCTTCAGGACCCTCGCGTTGCTCTACGGTACGGTTCAACTGTGAGAGGGCTAGGATAGGGATGTTCAGCTCCTTGGCAAGGCCTTTCAGAGAACGTGAAATTGTCGAGACCTCTTCCTGACGGCTATTGAAACGCATACCGTTGGCGTTCATAAGCTGGAGATAGTCGATCATTATTATCTTCACGTCGTGCTCACGGACAAGACGCCGTGCCTTCGTGCGGAGCTCGAAGATACTCAGTCCCGGGGTATCGTCGACATAGAGCGGAGCGCCCGAGAGTTTGCTGATGTTCTTGTCGAATCTCTCCCATTCGTCCTTGCTGAGGTCACCACGCAGGATCTTTGTTCCTGAAATGGAACAGACATTCGATATGACACGGTTGACCAGCTGCACACTGTTCATCTCAAGCGAGAAGAAAGCCACCGGCTGGCGAAGGTCAACGGCGATGTTCTTTGCAATGCTCAGAGCGAATGACGTCTTACCCATGGCAGGACGTCCGGCAATGATGACAAGGTCGGAAGGTTGCCAGCCTGCCGTTATGCGGTCGAGCTCATGGTATCCGCTAGGAACACCCGTCAGACCCTTAGAGTTGGCGGCCTGCATCAGAAGGTCGTGAGCCTGCTTGACGATAGGGTCGATCTGCTGGAAGTCCTGCGTCATGTTCTTCTGCGAGATCTCGAAGAGCTTGCCCTCGGCTTTCTGCATGAGGTCGTCGACATCGACGGTCTCGTCGAAGGCATCGGTCTCAATCATCGAGGCAAACTGTATGAGCTGGCGGGCGAGGAACTTCTGCTGAAGGATTCGGGCGTGGTACTCGATATGGGCTGAGCTGGCGACATGGCTGGAGAGCTCAACGATATATCCCGGACCACCGACATCCTCTAGCGTTCCTTCCTTCTTCAGCTCCTCGGTGACGGTCATGATGTCGACAGGCTTCTCAGCCATGTTCAGAGTCTGAATGGCGGTAAACACCTTTTGGTTCCGTGGCTCATAGAACGTCTCCGGTCGGATTATCTCCGATACGACGGTGAACGCGTCCTTATCTATCATCAGCGCACCAAGCACCACCTTCTCAATGTCTGTTGCCTGAGGTTGCAGGTGGCCATAGTTAGTATCTATCGGTGTCTGATTGCGCTTTCGTGTATTGTTTGGCATGTTTCGTGTATTCAATTTAAAGTTTTGCAAAGGTAATAAAAAAAGTGCGGTCATGTTCAACAACACCAATTATTTTTTATATCTTTGCAACTGATAAATTCAATATTTAACCACAACTATGATAACATTCCCTTGCTGTAAAATTAATCTTGGACTGAACGTCGTGGGTGTCCGCGACGATGGTTTCCACAATATCGAAACAGTATTCTATCCTGTTCCGCTGACTGATGTGCTGGAAATAAAGAAGATGGACGAGCGCTTTCCGTGCCGTGGCAATATCGACATCCATGTCACCGGCGACTTCGAGGCAGGCTCTGAGTACGACAACCTCGTGGTGAAAGCCTATGACCTCATTGCCAGGGACTTTGAGATTCCGCGCATCCACGCCCATCTCTACAAGCGCATCCCTGTGCAGGCAGGACTCGGTGGTGGCTCTGCCGATGCCGCCTTTATGATAAGGTTGCTCGACGAGCGCTTCCGCCTAAACATGGGCAATGCCGAGATGGAGCGCTATGCGGCTATGCTTGGTGCCGACTGTCCGTTCTTCATCAATGCCGAGCCCGCTTACGGAACGGGTATTGGTGATATTCTCGAACCAGCCGATGATGAGGATGGCAATCTCGACGGATACTGGATAGCCATTGTTAAGCCCGACATTGCTGTCTCGACGGCTGAAGCCTACAAGGCTCTCACTCCACGCCAGCCTTATAAGAATTGCCGTTTGGTCGTCCGTCAACCGATAGAGACATGGCGTGACGAACTGAGCAATGATTTCGAGGGTCCTGTCTTCAAGGTGCATCCCGAGCTGCAAGCCGTCAAGAACCAGCTCTACGCTATGGGCGCGGTCTATGCCCAGATGTCGGGAAGCGGCTCTGCCCTTTACGGTATCTTCGAGAATGCCCCCGGCAATATTGCCGACACATTCGATGGTATGTTCACGGCGGTCATGAAACTGTAGTAAGAATTTTTCCCTTAAGAAATTTTCCCGTTATACTTTCCTTGCACTTCACCACATTTTCAGGGGTTCCGGTCACGACGAGCTGACCACCACGGTCACCACCATCAGGTCCGAGGTCGATGACATAGTCGGCACACTTGATGACATCCATGTTATGCTCAATGACGATGATGCTGTGACCATGCTCAAGCAACATGTTGAAAGCCTTCAGGAGCTTCTGAATGTCATGGAAGTGCAGACCCGTTGTCGGCTCGTCGAATATGAACAGAGTTGGGTCCTGCTTTTCCTGACCTATGAAGTAGGCGAGCTTGACACGCTGGTTCTCACCACCCGACAGGGTCGATGACGACTGACCGAGCTTGATATATCCCAGTCCAACATCTTCGAGAGGCTTCAACTTCGATGCGACGGTCTTCTTGCCGTACTTCGCGAAGAACTCTATAGCCTCGCTGACGGTCATGTCGAGCACATCGCTGATGTCCTTGTCGTGGAACTTCACATCAAGTATTTCCTTCTTGAACCGCTTACCGTGGCACGCCTCGCACTCCAGTGTCAGGTCGGCCATGAACTGCATCTCAACGGTAATGATTCCGGCGCCCTTACACTCCTCGCATCGTCCCTCGTCGGAGTTGAACGAGAAATACTGAGCCGTATAGCCCATCTGCTTGGCAAGCGGCTGGTCGGCAAATACCTTCCTTATCTCGTCGTACGCCTTGACGTATGTGGCAGGGTTCGAGCGGGTGCTCTTGCCGATAGGATTCTGGTCGACAAACTCCACGTGGTGAATCTGCTTCCAGTCGCCTTCCAGTCCGAGATATTCTCCCGGAGCATCGGCAACCTCATTCAAGTGACGCTTTAACGCAGGGTAGAGAATGCCTTTAATGAGTGAACTCTTACCCGAGCCACTGACACCCGTTACAACGGTCAGGACATTCAACGGGAATTTCACGTCTATGCCCTTGAGGTTGTTCATTCGTGCGCCCTTGATCTCTATTGCCAGATTCCACTGACGGCGGCTCTGCGGAACAGGAATAGTCTCAACGCCGGTGAGGTACTTTATGGTGTACGACTTAGGATATTCCTTCAATAGTTTCTCGTTGAGAGCTGGCTGGTCCTTCGGGTCTTTGGCTATAACCGACGACATATCGCCCTGGAAAACGACCTCACCACCAAGTCGCCCGGCATCAGGACCAATGTCGATAAGGTAATCGGCGGCTCGCATAATCTCCTCGTCATGCTCGACGACGATAACGGTATTGCCGAGGTCACGGAGCTCCTTGAGAACCTTTATAAGCCGGTCGGTATCACGACTGTGGAGTCCTATCGACGGCTCGTCGAGGATATACAGACTGCCCACAAGGCTGCTTCCAAGGCTCGTCGACAGACTTATTCGCTGAGACTCGCCACCCGACAGAGTGTTCGACCTGCGGTTTAATGTAAGATAGCCAAGTCCCACATCGAGAAGGAATTGCAGACGGTTCTTAATCTCAACAAGCAATCGCTTACCAACTTCCGCGTCGTGGTCGTCGAGTTGCAGCTTGTCGAACCATTCCTTAAGGTTTACGATAGGCATCTGCACGAGGTCGGCAATGCTCATCCCGTCGATCTTCACCCACGATGCCTCCTTCTTTAGTCGGGTGCCGTGACAGTCCGGGCAAACGGTCTTGCCACGATAGCGGCTCATCATCACACGGTACTGAATCTTGTACTGGTTTTCCTTCAGCATCTGGAAGAAACTGTCGATGCACACCTTGTCGTGGATGTCATAGTTCTTCTCCGATGGCAGACCGTGCCAGAGCATGTCCTTCTCCTTTTGGCTCAGTTCGAGATATGGCTTGAAGATAGGGAACTTGTCCTTTGCCGCACGACGGCAGAACTCCTGTTGCCACATCTTCATCTTCTCGCCGTGCCAGCACTGCACGCAACCGTCATATACAGAGAGAGTTGTGTTCGGGATTACAAGTTTTTCATCAATGCCGATTATGGAACCGAAGCCCTCGCAGGTAGGGCATGCTCCAACCGGTGAGTTGAATGAGAACATGTTGTCGTTAGGCTCCTGGAATGTCATCCCGTCAGCCTCATAGCGTGTCGAGAAATCGTAAGAGATATTGCTTGGCAGGAACACCAGCCGGCATGCGCCATTGCCCTCATAGAAAGCTGTCTCGCAGGAGTCGGTCAGTCGGGAAATCTCGCTCTTCTCAGAGCTCACCGACATGCGGTCGACGATCAGGTACATGTCCTTTCCGGTAGGGGCGAGTTCGTCGATGCGCTGCGCCTTTCCATTGTACCAGACACGGCTGTAGCCCTCCTGCAAGTACATCTGCAACTGTTGCTCCAGCGTTCTGCCCTCACCGATATGCAGTGGGGCAAGCACCATGAACTTCGTCCCCTCAGAGTAAGTCTTGGTGCAAGCGATGATGTCCTCGACGCTGTTCTTCTTGACCTCCTGTCCGCTGATAGGCGAGTAGGTCCTGCCGATACGGGCAAAGAGCAATCGCAGGTACTCGTAGATCTCTGTGCTTGTGCCGACGGTGGAGCGCGGGTTACGAGCCACGACCTTTTGCTCGATGGCAATGGCTGGTGGCAGACCGTGGATGTAGTCGACCTCCGGCTTCGTCATTCGGCTGAGGAACTGGCGGGCGTAAGAGCTCAGGCTCTCGACATAACGGCGCTGACCCTCGGCATAGAGCGTGTCGAAGGCGAGAGAGCTCTTACCCGAGCCGCTCACTCCGGCAATGACAATAAACTTATCGCGCGGTATCTTAAGACTGATGTTCTTGAGATTGTTGACCCTCGCACCCTTGACTTCTATGTAGTCGTTCATAACGTTATTTTCTTGTTGTTTCTTATTGTTTCTTATACCCTACAAAATTACTAAATAATTTCCGGTTGAGCAATACTTTGTGATAAAAAGATTCGCAAGAAAATCAAAAAACATTCAAAAACAGATAGTTAACTATTATCAATCAGATAATTATTTTATGTTAATCATATTTAATGTGTTAACTAAATCCTCTTTCGTCGTTTTAGTGAAGTAGGGGCATGGAAAATATGAAAAGGGTGGAAAACTGCTATAAACGGGTCAATTCTCTGAAAGGAAAACGTTTTTGCTACATCCCCGATTTTAACACTTCGCAAGTTGTTATTCGGGGTGTTTTAATGAGTTTGAAAAGAGTTGAAAGAATGTTCCTGGAGGCACGCTTTTTAGATATAATTTACTACCTTTGCCTACAAAGAAACAATTATATAAAACAACGACTATGGAAAAGAAGATTTTAGCATTGGCTTTAGCCCTGTGTACGTCGGTCGGATTGTTCGCCCAGTCGACGACATCGACTTATACTCCGATAACATCTGGCGATACTGATGTTGCCGCTGTAACGAACGAGAATAACTTAAAGTTAAACTCTGACTATTTGAAGTGGCAGTCTCAGTATGAGCAGGTTGGCAATGAGATTAACGACGTTGCTGCACAGATTGACCAGGAGGCTGCAAAGCGTGGCTATCCAAAGAAGAAAACTGTCAAGCAGAAGATAGCTCTCGTCGAGCAGTACATCCAGCTTCTGGAGTACGAGCGCGATAACCCGTCGGTCTTCCCGATGGACCTCGACAAGGGTAAGATCAACCGCAAAATCACGGAGTGGCAGAATCACCTTGATGGTCTGAACAGACTAGTGAAGAAGATATAAAGCCTCCCCAAGCCGCCCCACTAGCCTCGGAGCGGCTCTTCCAAGTATATTACCGTTTGCATTCCATTTAGGCATCTTTTGCTCTGTTTTTAATGCCTAATTGTCAGCTAATTAATGCCTGATTAAAAGGCGAGAATTGCCCTTCTACTAACCGGCAATACCTATTTAACTAGCCTTAACTTAAAATTAGTGGACGTGCATTAGTATTTATTAGAATATTTTTTGTACCTTTGCACACGCTTAAACGGCTTAGTAATTGTTCTAGCGATACACGATTAAAAATTGTTGCAATAATAACATTATGTATTACACTTTGTTTATTACCGTTATATTAACGGCGGTGGTACTGGTTGTTGGCGCTTACGTCATTGCCAAACTGGTAGGACCACGTTCTTATAACCCGGTGAAAGGCGAGCCATTTGAGTGTGGTATCCCGACGCGTGGAACGTCATGGTTGCCGGCTCACGTAGGCTATTATTTGTTCGCCGTGCTTTTCCTGATGTTTGACGTTGAGACAGTGTTCCTCTATCCGTGGGCTACTGTTTTCAGTTCATTGTCAGAGGATTACGGCGGCGCAATGCTTTTCTCAATCTTTTTCTTTATGTTGGTATTAGTGCTGGGCTTAGCATACGCCTGGCGGAAAGGAGCGCTTGAATGGAAGTAAGAAAACCAGCCATAAAGGCTATTCCCTACGACGAGTTCAAGGACAACGACACTCTGGAGAAGATTGCTCAGGAGCTCAACGATGGTGGAACCAACGTTGTCGTTGGCTCACTCGACCAGTTAGTCAACTGGGGACGTTCAAACTCACTGTGGTCACTGACCTTCGGTACATCATGCTGTGGTATTGAGTTCATGGCTGTCGGTTGTGCGCGTTACGACTTCTCACGCTTCGGCTTCGAGGTCACCCGTAACTCAGCCCGTCAGGCCGACTTGATCATGTGCGCAGGAACCATCACCAACAAGATGGCACCGGTGTTCAAGCGTCTGTATGATGAGATTGCCGAGCCGAAGTACGTTGTTGCTGTCGGCGGTTGCACCATCTCGGGCGGTCCGTTCAAGAAGAGCTATTCAGTTGTACGCGGCATCGACGAGATCGTTCCTGTCGACGTTTACATCCCTGGCTGTCCTCCACGTCCAGAGGCTATCCTCTACGGAATGATGCAGCTTCAGCGCAAGGTGAAGGTTGAGAAGTTCTTCGGTGGTGCCAACCACAAGATGACCAAGGAAGAGAAGGAACTCTCACTCGGTCTCGGTGGTCTGCACGGAATCAGCAATGAGAATCTCTCTGGCGCCGTTATCGGCAACAAGGAGCCGATCATCGTCCGCGAGTCTCCAAACAAGCAGGATGTCGAGGAGCTCGGCAAGGAGCTCGACGCTCTCGACCAGGCTGAGCCGGGTACAACCAAGTATGAATTGAATTCCACAACGCCCACTGAGTCTAATAAGCCCATTGAGCCTACTAATAACTAATGAGGTAAGAGACGATGAAACTAGAGTTTAAAGAATTCAGCTTCGAAACCTTCAAGGAAGAGATGACGAAGCTCAAGGACGAGAAACATTTCGATTACCTTGTTACAATTATCGGCGAGGACTTCGGACCTGAAGAGGGACTCGGCTGTATTTATATTCTTGAGAACACCGATACTCACGAGCGCATCTCTGTAAAGCAGATTGCCAAGAAGATCGGTGACTATTATGTAATCCCATCACTTTATTACGTTTGGCGTTCAGCCGACCTTATGGAGCGCGAGGTGTTTGACTTCTTCGGAATCAAGTTCCTCGGTCATCCGGACATGCGCCGTCTGTTCCTCCGCAACGACTTCGTAGGCTACCCTCTGCGCAAGGACTATGACATGAGCCCTGAGCACAACCAGTTCCCTATGACCGACGAGCCGGAGACCGACTGGACATCAGAGTGGAACCTCAACGACCTCGGTGAGCTTGTTGAGACCAAGCACCGTCTGTTCCAGCCTAACGACTACGTGATAAACTTCGGTCCTAACCACCCGTCGACTCACGGTGTGCTCCGTTTGCAGACTGTTGTAAACGATGAGACCATCAAGCGAATCTATCCTCACCTGGGCTATATCCATCGTGGTATGGAGAAGATGATGGAGTCGATGACTTATCCTCAGACACTGGCTCTGACCGACCGTCTGAACTATCTCTGCGCTATGCACCACCGCCACGCCCTAGTCGGCGTTATCGAGGAGGCTATGGGCATTGAGCTCAACGACCGTATCCAGTACATCCGCACAATCATGGATGAACTCCAGCGTCTCGACAACCACTTGCTCTTCCTCGGTACATGTGCTCAGGACCTCTCGGCTCTGACAGCATTCCTTTACTGCATGCGTGACCGTGAGCAGGTGCTGAACGTCATGGAGGAGACAACCGGTGGACGACTCATCCAGAACTATTACAGAATAGGTGGACTGCAGGCTGATATTGACCCTCACTTCGTCGAGAATGTCAAGAAGCTCTGCAAGTATCTCCGTCCGTTCATCCAGGAGTACCTCGACGTATTCGGCGACAATGTCATCACCCACCAGCGTCTTGAGGGCGTAGGCTATCTGAACCTCAAGGACTGCATCAACTATGGTGTTACCGGTCCTGCCGGTCGTGCCGCAGGATGGAAGAACGATGTCCGCAAGAATCATCCTTACGGTCTCTACGACAAGGTAGAGTGGAAGGAGATTACCGGTACGGCTTGCGACTCTATGGAGCGTTATATGATTCACATCAACGAGATGTACCAGAGCCTCAATATCATTGAGCAGCTCATCGACAACATCCCTGAGGGTGAGTACTACATCAAGCAGAAGCCAATCATCAAGGTTCCTGAGGGACAGTGGTGGTTCTCGGTTGAAGGCGGTGCCGGCGAGTTCGGCGTTTACCTCGACAGCCGTGGCGACAAGAGTCCTTACCGTGTGAAGATGCGCCCGATGGGTCTTACTCTGGCCGGAGCCTTCGACAAGATGCTCCGTGGTCAGAAGATTGCCGACCTCATCGCTACAGGTGCAGCTATTGATTTCGTAATACCAGATCTTGACAGATAAAGAAAATGAAAGATTATATATTATCAACATTACCTCAGATGTTCGACTCGCTTCTCCGCGAAACCTGCGGACTGCCGAACTTCTGGGCTGTCCTGATAGAGTGCGTGATTGTAGGCGTGCTGGTACTTGCAGCTTATGCAACGCTCGCCATCATCCTCATCTTTATGGAGCGCAAGGTCTGCGCTTACTTCCAGTGCCGTGTAGGACCTATGCGTGTAGGTCCGTGGGGAACACTTCAGGTCTTTGCCGATGTGCTGAAGATGCTCATCAAGGAGATCTTCTTCGTCGACAAAGCCGATAAGCTGCTTTACTGCATTGCTCCGTTCCTCGTGATTATTGCCTCTGTAGGCACCTTCTCATTCCTGCCGTGGAGTCAGGGTTGGGACGTTCTCGACTTCAATGTCGGTATCTTCCTCCTGACTGCTATCAGCTCAATCGGTGTGCTTGGTATTTTCCTTGCAGGTTGGGGTTCAAACAACAAATACTCTGTTGTGTCGGCTATGCGCGGCGCCGTCCAGCTCATCTCCTACGAGATGTCACTGGGTCTCTGCCTCATTGCAGCCGTAATCCTCACAGGCACCATGCAGATTTCGGGCATTGTCCAGGCTCAGACGGGTCCTTGGCAGTGGCTTATCTTCCAGGGTCATATCCCTGCGATACTTGCCTTCCTCGTGTTCTGCATCGCCGGTAATGCCGAGGCTAACCGTGGTCCGTTCGACTTGGCAGAGGCTGAGAGTGAGCTTACAGCCGGTTACCACACCGAGTATTCAGGTATGGGCTTCGGATTCTTCTATCTCGCTGAGTATCTGAACCTCTTCGTCGTTAGTGGAATCGCTACTACAGTATTCCTCGGCGGATGGGCTCCTATTAACATAGGTATAGAGGCATTCGACAATGTAATGGACTATATCCCTGGAATCGTCTGGTTCATCGGAAAGACATTCGTTGTTGTATTCCTCCTGATGTGGATTCGCTGGACTTTCCCACGTCTCCGCATTGACCAGATTCTGAAACTCGAGTGGAAGTACCTTATGCCGCTGTCGCTCTGCATCATCGTACTGATGGTTATCTGCGTCAGCTTCGGTTTAACATTCACGGCTGGATAAATTCAATAATTCAAAATTCAAAATTATAAATTCAAAATTATGATTACTTCAATGGTTATGCTTATCAAACCAATAATCAACAATGATGTTGTTTATCATGGTTATCATAATTTTGCATTTTGAATTTTGCATTTTGAATTTATGGCTTTGAATTAAAACAAGAATTCATCAAATGGAAAATAAACAATCATATTTCGGTGGAGTGAAGAGCGCACTGAAGACTCTTACCACAGGACTGAAGGTGACGATGAAGGAGTATTTCACTCCGAAGACTACCGAGCAGTATCCTGAGAACCGCAAGACCACTCTGCACGTATCGCCTCGATTCCGCGGGCGCCTGGTGTTCAAGCGTGTCACTGAGGACGACCTGCAGAATCCTCAGATTCAGAAGCGTGGACTGAAGGTAGGCGACTACAAGTGCACAGCATGCACAATGTGCGAGCGCGCTTGCCCGAACGATACAATCAAAATCACTTCACACATGGAGGCTGATCCAGAGACCGGACGTAAGAAGAAGGTTCTCGACGACTATCAGTACGACCTCGGCGACTGCATGTTCTGCGAGCTTTGCGTAAATGCCTGCAACTTCGATGCCATCGGGTTCGTCAACGATTTCGAGAATGCCGTCTTCGACCGTTCAAAGCTCGTGCTTCACCTCGACAAGGAAGTCTACAAAGGCGGCTCTCTGCCAAACATCATTGACGGCGGCGCCGACTGGGAAGTAGGAACGTTTAACACTAAAACTAAATAAAGAGACATGGCAAGGTTAATTATTTTCGTAATACTCGCTGTTGTGATACTCGCCTCTGCTGTGTTCTGTGTTACAACGAAGCGAATCATGCGCGCCGCAACGGCACTGCTCTTTGTGCTGTTCTCGGTGGCAGGACTCTATTTCATTCTCGACTATACATTCCTCGGCGCTGCTCAGATAAGCATCTACGCCGGTGGTATAACGATGATGTACATCTTCGCCATTCAACTCGTCGACAAGAACACCCTTCAGGGTCTCAGCGAGCACTGGCTCGGCAAGAAGACTATCCTTGCTGCCGCCATCGCTCTCGTGGGCTTTGCAACCGTTGTTCTCGTCCTGCTCAAGAACGCTTTCATCCAGAAGGTCGTTTCTGAGGACGCACTCGCCAACGAGCTGAATATGGATACGATAGGCAAGACCCTCATGAGCGCCGACAAGTACGGATATGTTCTCCCGTTCGAGTTCATCTCCCTGTTCCTGCTGGCTTGTATCATCGGTGGTCTGGTAATCCTGAATATCAGCAAGAAGGTTGACACCAATAAAGATAAGGAGGAAGCAAAATGATACAGATAGAATATTTCTTCATACTCAGCGGACTGCTGTTCTTCATTGGTGTGTTCGGATTCGTTACACGCCGTAACCTCATCGCGATGCTCATCTCCATTGAGCTCGTGCTGAACAGTGTCGACATCAACTTCGCGGCTTTCAACCGCCTGCTCTTCCCTGACGGATACGAGGGCATGTTCTTCTCGCTCTTCTCCATCGGTGTTAGTGCAGCCGAGACTGCCGTCGCACTGGCTATAATTATTAATGTTTACCGTCATTTCCACAGCGATCAGGTGAACAGTATTGAAAACATGAAATGGTAAAACAGAAAGAATATGTTTGATTACGCATTTTTGATACTACTTCTCCCGTTCCTGAGCTTCCTCTTGCTCGGATTGCTGGGAATGAAGATGCCAAAGAAGGTTGCCGGAATCATCGGTACCTGCGTCTTGGCAGTGCTTTTCTGCTTGAGCCTGTACACAGCCTACCATTACTTCTTCTACACAGGAGAGTACACCGAGATGGGACAAGTGTTCCATGTCGTCAACGGAAGGCTCGACGGTGGTCAGGGCGTTTACCCGACCGTTACCGTGTTCAACTTCACATGGCTCCGATTCACAGAACTTCTCACCTTTAATATAGGTTTCCGTCTGACACCAATCTCAGTGATGATGCTCATCGTCATTACCACAGTGTCGTTCATGGTTCACATCTACTCATTCGGCTATATGGCTGAGCGCGATGAGAACTATAAGGCTATCGGATATGAGAAGGGATTCCAGCGTTTCTACGCTTTCCTCTCACTCTTCACAATGTCAATGCTCGGACTGGTTGTTGCAACCAACATCTTCCAGATGTATCTCTTCTGGGAGCTCGTGGGAGTCTGCTCTTACCTGCTCATCGGATTCTACTATCCGAAGCACGCCGCAGTACACGCATCAAAGAAGGCATTCATTGTTACACGTTTCGCCGATTTGTTCTTCCTTATCGGTATCCTGTTCTACAGCTTCTATGTAGGAACATTCAACTATGACCTCAGTGCCGATCCGAAACTTGTTACTGAGCTTCCGGGCGCCGCATTCATCTTGCCAGCCGCACTCTTCCTGATGTTCATCGGTGGTGCCGGTAAGTCTGCAATGTTCCCTCTGCACATCTGGCTTCCTGACGCTATGGAAGGCCCGACACCTGTCAGTGCCCTCATCCATGCCGCCACAATGGTTGTTGCCGGTGTATATCAGGTTGCATCACTGATGCCTATCTGGCTCACTTATGCTCCGAACACTCTGCACTACATCGCTTACATTGGTGCGTTCACCGCATTCTATGCAGCTGTTGTAGCATGCTGTCAGCGTGATATTAAGCGTGGACTTGCATTCTCGACAATCTCACAGATTGCCTACATGCTCGTCGCACTTGGTGTCGTAACATCAATGACAGGCGAGGGTAGCGTCGGTTACATGGCTTCAATGTTCCACCTCTTCACACACGCAATGTTCAAAGCCCTGTTGTTCCTCTGCTCTGGTGCCATCATCGTCATCATCGGCTCGAACTTCAAGGAGTATATGGGCGGACTTCACAAGTACATGCCAATCACCAACATCTGCTTCCTTATTGGTACTATCGCCATCAGCGGTTTCTGGCCATTAGCCGGATTCTTCTCAAAGGATGAGATTGTTGATGCTTGCTTCAACTTCTCACCTTATCTTGGCTGGTTCATGACATTGGTTAGTGGTATGACCGCATTCTACATGTTCCGTCTGTACTATGTTATCTTCTGGGGTAACAGCTATTATGAGCAGGATCCTGACCACCGCCGCAAGCCACAGGAGGTTCCGGCTGTAATGTGGGGACCACTGGTATTCCTTGCTATCATCTCATGTGTTGCAGGTTGGATTCCATTCGGTCATTTCGTTACACTCGACGGTGCTTCTGAGGAGATTGCTCTCCAGCACTTCAACTTCGGTCCGACTGCATGGATTTCTCTTACTGTCGCAACTATCGGCTTCGCACTGGCTACATGGATGTACGCCGGCAAGACCCAGCCTGTTGCTGATGCTCTCGCCAAGAAGTTCCCGAAACTCCACAAGGCTGCCCTCAACCGTTTCTACATCGACAACGCTTGGCAGTTCTTCACTCATAAGATTGTATTCGGATGCTTCTCTATTCCTATCGCATGGTTCGACCGTCACGTCATTGACGGCACATTCAACTTCCTTGCTTGGGGAACCAACGAGGCAGGCGAGACAATCCGTCCATGGCAGAGTGGCGATGTTCGTCAGTATGCCGTATGGTTCATTACAGGTACTGTTGCATTAACATTAGTATTACTTTGCTTGATTTAAGATGGATGATATGATGATATGATGACCTGATGATCATCCCATCATCCCATCATCCGTTCATCTAAACAAAACACAATGAGTTGGATATTAACATTTTTCGTGATAATCCCAGTCCTGATGCTGTTCGGCCTTTGGATGGCAAGGAATGACAATCAGGTACGTGGTGTGATGGCAACGGGCGCAACACTCTTGCTCGCCGGTGCTATCTGGCTGACAATATATTTTGTCCAGCAGCGCAATGCAGGTAATACTGATGCAATGCTGCTTGCCAACAGTGTAACGTGGTTTGCCCCGATGCACATCAAATTCTCAGTGGGTGTCGACGGTATCTCTACCGTAATGATTCTCCTGAGTGCTATCATCGTGTTCACCGGAACATTCGCTTCATGGCAGCTCGAGCCAATGAAGAAGGAGTACTTCCTCTGGTTCGTGCTTCTGGCTTCCGGTGTGTTCGGCTTCTTCATCTCAACCGACATGTTCACCATGTTCATGTTCTATGAGGTTGCCCTTATCCCGATGTACCTCTTGATTGGTGTTTGGGGAACAGGACCAAAGGAGTACAGCGCAATGAAACTTACCCTTATGCTTATGGGAGGTTCTTCACTGCTCATCCTCGGTATCCTCGGCATCTACTACTTCACCGGTGCTCAGACAATGGATGTTTCGGCTCTTGCCAACATGCACATGAATGAGACCGCCCAGAAGGTGTTTTTCCCGTTTGTGTTCATAGGATTCGGAGTTCTTGGAGCTCTCTTTCCATTCCACACATGGTCACCTGACGGACATGCCAGCGCCCCGACTGCAGTGTCAATGCTTCACGCAGGAGTGCTGATGAAGCTCGGAGGTTATGGTTGCCTTCGTATCGCAATGTTCATCATGCCGGAGGGACTTTCCACATGGGCACCGCTCTTCCTCGTTCTGACTTGTATCTCTGTTGTATATGGAGCCCTCTCAGCTTGTGTACAGACTGACCTTAAGTATATCAACGCTTATTCATCAGTCTCTCACTGCGGTATGGTGCTCTTCGCACTTCTGATGATGACTCAGACCGCCATCACCGGCGCTATCCTTCAGATGCTTTCACACGGACTTATGACGGCACTCTTCTTCGCCGTTATCGGTATGATTTACCACCGTTGCGGAACCCGTGACGTTCGTGAGCTTGGCGGATTGATGAAGGTTATTCCTTTCCTCGCCGTTGCTTACGTTGTTGCAGGTCTTGCCAACCTCGGTCTTCCTGGTTTCTCAGGATTCGTTGCTGAGATGACCATCTTCGTTGGTTCATTCCAGAACGCAGGTATCTTCCACCGTGTAGCAACAATCATTGCATGTACTTCAATCGTGATCACCGCTGTATACATCCTTCGTGTTGTTGGAAAGATTCTGTATCAGAAGATTCCTAACGAGAAGTTCTATCAGCTCCACGATGCTACTTGGGACGAGCGTCTCGCCATTGGCGGACTTATCTTCTGTGTTGCAGGACTCGGTCTTTGCCCTCTGTTCTTCCAGAACATCATCGCTAACGCCGTTGCTCCTATCTTCCATACTATAATCGCTAACGCGCCTGCTGTCTCAGCATTGGCTAATATGTAAATGGATGATATGATGATTGGATGATATGATGACAAGATGATATGATGGTTCATCCCATCACCCCATCATCCCATCATCTGTTCATTAAAATTTTAAAAAATGAACTATACAGATTTCTTAAAGATGATACCGGAGGCAGTACTTGTTGCCATCCTTATCATTACATTTATAGCAGATTTTGCCACGGCGAAGCAGACTGAGGTGCGCAAGTGGATGAACCCACTGGTAAGCATAATGTTCTGTGTTCTCACAGTCGTTTGCCTGCTTCCATTGCCTGCAGTCCACGCCTTTGGCGATATGTATATCACTTCAAGTTCAGTGAACGTCATCAAGGCTATCCTTGCACTCGGTTCACTCATCGTGGTCATTCAGAGCCGCGTATGGGCTGAGAAGAGTCAGAAGGAAGGTGAGTTCTATATGCTTCTCACCTCAACCCTGCTGGGTATGTTCGTTATGGTCAGCGCCGGCAACTTCCTGATGTTCTTCCTCGGACTTGAGATGGCAAGTGTTCCATTGGCAACAATGGTTGCTTTCGACATGAAGCGCAATGAGAGTGCTGAGGGTGCAGCTAAGTTCATCCTCACTGCAACATTCTCAAGCGGTGTTATGCTCTATGGCATCAGCTTCATTTATGGTGCTTGCGGAACTCTCTATTTCGACGACGTACGCCATCAGCTTCTGACAATCTTCGCCTCGTTCTCCGATGGCGATACTTCGAAGATGCTCCTCCCGGTAATGGGCTTGGTATTCTTTTTCAGTGGTCTCGGCTTCAAGATCTCTCTTGTTCCGTTCCACTTCTGGACAGCTGATACATACCAGGGTGCTCCTACAACCGTCACCGGCTATCTGAGCGTAATCTCTAAGGGTGCTGCGGCATTCACATTGCTCGCCATCTTCTTCCACGTCTTCACTCCGATGATGAGATACTGGCACGTCCTGTTGATGATTGTTGTCGTACTGAGTATCACTATTGCCAACCTCTTCGCAATCCGTCAGAGCGAGCTCAAGCGATTCATGGCTTTCAGCTCAATCTCCCAGGCAGGTTACATCATGCTTGCCGCTATCGGTTACGACTGGGCTAACTCAGTAACAGCCCTGAGTTATTACATCCTTATCTATGTTGTAGCAAACATGGCTGTATTCTCGATCATCTCTGTTGTTGAGCAGAACAATGGTGGCAAGACCGACATCGACGACTACAACGGATTCTATCAGACGAACCCGAAGCTGTCGTTCCTCATGACTCTTGCAATGTTCTCACTTGGTGGTATTCCTCCTTTCGCCGGAATGTTCTCGAAGTTCTTCGTCTTCATGGCTGGTGTACACGGAGCTGACATCCACACAACGATCGGCGCATGGGGTTATGCGGTTGTCTTCATCGCATTGCTGAACACGGTAGTAAGCCTTTACTACTATCTGAAGATTGTGAAGGCAATGTACATTAAGCACAACGACCATCCTCTGCCAACATTCAAGTCAGACTGTAACACTAAGTTTGCCCTTGCGCTCTGCACAACCGGCATCCTCCTGTTCGGCATCTGCTCGTATGTTTACCAGTGGATTGCTACAGCAGCATAAATAGCAGGTTAGGCCCTTTTGCCCTACCGCTCAAAATATAATTAAGGGAAGGAATCATTCGTGGTTCCTTCCTTTTTTTAATGTTTATTCGAAATAAATAATATCTATGTAACTACTCAGCACCCCTTACCAGAAAATGTCAGGTAACTACTCAGCACCCCTTACCAGAAAATGTCAGAAGTCAGCGTTAATTATTTCTAAACTTGTTCTTGGGCTATTTCCAAACAGTTGTTAA
>Ga0256406_1003771_pt1 | contig 18274 bp, 18 predicted proteins | sample RumenRJG_03DNA_FD_185986 | JGI IMG/M metagenome (GOLD analysis project Ga0256406, IMG submission 185986) | Bovine rumen microbial communities from Lethbridge, Alberta, Canada - RJG_03 | ecosystem: Host-associated > Mammals > Digestive system > Stomach > Rumen | place: Canada: Alberta | collected...
CATCACGCCCGGTGCGGCGCTCGCACTCTCCATCGGCATCGCGATCCAGAACTTTCCCGAAGGCGCCATCGTCTCGATGCCGCTGCGGGCAGCGGGGAAGACGCGCACGAAAGCGTTCCGCCTCGGCGTGCTCTCCGGGCTCGTCGAGCCCATCGGCGGCTTCCTGACCATCCTCGCCGCGAGCTTCGTCATCCCGATTCTGCCGTATCTCCTGTCGTTCGCGGCCGGCGCGATGCTCTACGTCGTCGTCGAAGAACTCATCCCCGAAATGAGCGCAGGCGAGCACACCGACATCGGCGTCCTAGCCTTCGCCTTCGGCTTTACGCTCATGATGGCACTCGATGTCGCGTTGGGGTGACGCAAGCAATGCATTCTCTGACCCCCTCTCCGAGGGGGCTGTCAGCGAAGCTGACTGGGGGTGTGTCGAAGGTAGACAGTGAATTTTCGCAGGAATGTATCTGCGAAGGTATGAGCGTGACCTGCTCACGGAAAAACATACCCCACGGGGCTATAATGAAATCATCCTAGGAAACGAAAGACAAGAACGAGCAAGCGGCCAGCAAAGCGCCGCCGCACAGCATAGGAGGAATTCATCATGGCAACGGTAGAAATCACGGCAGAAAATTTTGCAAATGAAGTCGAGAACGCACAGGGCAAAGTCCTCGTCGACTTCTGGGCGTCTTGGTGCGGCCCATGCCGCATGCTCTCGCCCATCGTCGACCAGGTCGCCGAAGCGCACGCAGACGTCAAAGTCGGCAAAGTCAACGTCGACGAGCAGCCGAAGCTCGCCGAAAAGTTCCAGATCATGAGCATCCCGACGCTCCTCGTCTTCGAGAACGGCAAGCTCAAGAACCAGTCCGTCGGCCTCGTGCCGAAAGAGCAGGTCGAGGCGCTGCTGGGATAAAATTAGAGATGTAAAAATATGCAAAAGGCTGTCGCGGTCATAGTGTGGCTGCGGCAGTTTTTTGCGTGCCTATTTCTGGAGCATGTCCCTTAGCGTCGCAGCGTTCTCGATGGAGATGAACGGTGTCTGATATGTGATGATGCCCTTCGTTTCCAAGGCATGCAGCTCTCGGTGCAGAGAGGGGCGGGAGACGTTCATCAGGGAAGCCCAGTGGGAGATGGATTCGGGAATGCGGATGCGTGTGGTTTCGTTTTTGCGGGACTGCATCAGGAGATAATGCGCAATTTTCTGGGCGATGCCGCTATAGGAAAGCAGTTCCAGGCGCTCTTGCAGGAGATACGTGGCGGTGGCCAGCTCCCGCGTGAAATTTTCGAGGATGCGCAGGTCTTTCTGCATGAGGTGCAGAATGTCTTTCTTATGAAACATCATGATGGTTGTCGGTTTCTTGGCACGGAGGTCGCACGGGTACTGGTGCTGTGCGGAGAATACGGCAGCAGGCCCGATGAGGTCGCCTGGGTGTCGGACGGTGACATTGACTTCTTTGCCATTGGGAAATGGCTTGACGGAATCGACTTCTCCTTTCAGGATGATGCCGATGGTTTCCGCATTTTCCATAAAGCGAAAGATGATTTCGTCTTTTTCATAACATTGGATGTGCTGCGGTACGATGGAAAGATTGTCCCGCAGCTCTTTTGCTGTCAGACCGGCGAAGAGGGTACAGTTCTTCAGAAGCGCATCGTCCATGCGGATTCCTCCCTTTTGTGTATCATCTTGATTATACACGAAAAAGCTTTGAAATCTGTATCTGTGGATACAGATTTTCGGGTTGCCTTTAGATATAATGACGACAGAAGATGAAGGGAGGCCAAGAGTTCATGAAGAAAGAACATCAGGTGTTCGCCATCGCCGAGGAGAATCCTGTCGTGCCGGGATGCACGATTTCCGGCCAGCTCATGCGCGGCGTGACGGTGTTTTCGCTTGCGAAGGGCACCGACATCAGCGCCGAAAGTTATCCCATTCCCATCCTGCAGGTTCAGCTGAGGGGGAGCTCCATATTGGACATGGATGCACCGGCAGGATCAACGGTAAAGATTTCCGCAGGAGAAGCCGTAGTGAAGCCCGCCAGGAGCGACATCGGCGTGGCAGCAAAAGAAAACAGCGTGTATCTGGAGATTGCGCTGGGAAAGGGGGATTCCATAATGAATCCTATCATCAAAGAAGGAGATGTTTTCAAGCTGAAAGACCTGATTCCGTATCAGGAAGGCAAGATTGTGAATATGGACCTCGTGAACCAGCCGTCCATGAAGTTCGTCGTTATGGCATTTGATGAAGGGACGGGGCTTTCAGAGCATTCGGCACCTGGAGATGCTGTCGTCTTTGCACTGGATGGCAAGGCAGTCATCGGCTACGAAGGAAAAGAGCATCCGATTTCCGCTGGCGAGCAGTTCCGCTTCGCCGAAGGCGGCCTGCACAGCGTGAAGTCAGACGGAAAGTTCAAGATGGCGTTGCTCTTGGTTTTGGGCAACTGATGGCAAAGGGAGGCTGATCTTATGAAAGCACTCGGAATTTCAACGGTTCATGGACGTGAAATTTTGGACTCGCGGGGCAACCCGACGGTAGAAGTCGATGTGACGCTGGAAGATGGTTCTTTCGGCAGGGCGTCCGTCCCCTCAGGAGCTTCGACCGGCGAGAATGAAGCACTGGAGCTGCGCGATGGAGACAAGAAACGTTATAGCGGGAAGGGTGTCCGCAAAGCGGTGGAAAATGTTAACACGGTCATCGCTCCATCGCTCAAAGGCTGGAACGTCTTCGACCAGCGCGGCATCGACAAGAAAATGCTGGCGCTTGACGGGACGAAGTCGAAGTCGAACATCGGCGCGAATGCTATCCTCGGCGTGTCTTTGGCCGTTGCCAAAGCGGCAGCGGATGCGCTGCATCTTCCCCTGTATCGTTACCTTGGCGGGACGAACACGTATACGCTCCCCGTTCCGATGATGAATATCATCAATGCTGGCGCACATTCTGATGCACCCATCTGCTTCCAGGAATTCATGATTCGTCCGGTCGGCGCGTCTTCTTTCCATGAGGGCATCCGCATGGGCGTGGAGGTGTTTCATGCCCTGCAGAAAGTTTTGAAAGCGCGAGAGCTCTCCACGGCCGTAGGCGATGAAGGCGGATTCGCTCCTGCGCTGGATGGGACGGAAGATGCCATTGAAACAATTTTGAAAGCCATCGAGACAGCGGGCTATCAGCCCGGCAAGGATGTGCGGATTGCGATGGACTGCGCGTCCAGTGAGTTTTATGATAAGGCGTCGGGGCTTTACGATTATACGTGGAAGGAAGGTGCCAAGGGCAAGAAGCGCACGTCAGAGGAACAGGTCGCATATCTTGCGGAACTCGTCAAAAAGTATCCCATTGATTCCATCGAGGACGGGATGGCAGAGACAGACTGGGAGGGCTGGAAGCTCTTGACGGAGCAGCTAGGCTCCCGCTGCCAGCTGGTTGGTGACGACCTCTTCGTAACGAATGTGGACTATCTGAAGAAAGGCATCGAGCTTGGCTGCGCCAACGCCATCCTCATCAAAGTCAACCAGATTGGTACGCTGACGGAGACGCTGGATGCTATCGAAATGGCGCATCGTCATGGCTATGCTATCGTGACGAGCCATCGCTCTGGCGAAACGGAGGATACGACCATCGCGGATATTGCGGTTGCGACGAATGCAGGGCAGATCAAGACGGGTTCTGCCAGCCGCTCAGATCGGATGGCGAAGTACAATCAGCTTCTTCGGATTGAGGAAGAGCTCGGTGAGTTAGCGGTTTATGGGTGCCAGAAAATCCGCTGAAACGGAAAAGAAAATTTGGAGGAGAACATCATGGAAGCAGTTGTTGATCAGGATATGTGCGTTGGATGCGGCATGTGCGAAGGGACGTGCCCGGCCGTTTTTTCCATGAATGATGAGGGAAAGGCGCAGGCCATCGTGGGGGAAATCCCGGAGGGGGAGCTCTCAGCGGCAGAAGACGCGAAGGATTCTTGCCCCGTCGGCGCTATTTCGTTGAACTGACAGCCAACGATTTTTGAAAGAACAAACAAGAAGCACAAGCGGCGGATGTCGTGCCCGAAGCATCGGGCGTGGCATCCGCCGCTTATTTTGCAGTTCTTGCTCGATATAGTTTTCATCTATAATTTTTCCAAGATATCTTGCAGCTTGATGATACGTCCTGGGGCGAGTTCTGCGACGCAGGAAAGCGCAAGGCGTATGCAGAGCGTGGTTTCGACCTCGACAGCATTGCAAAGAAATATGTCGAGATGATCAATCTCGCGTTGGAGGCGAAGCCGGCGGACATGGTCATTACGATGCACATCTGCCGCAGCAATTTCCGTTCGGAATCAGCAGGTCGTGCTCGGCCTTGTGACGTCGAAATCGCCAGAGCTCGAGCGGGAAGAGGATGTCATCGCACGCATCCATGAAGCCGAAAAGTTTGTGCCGCTCGGACAGCTCTGCCTCAGCCCGCAGTGCGTCTTTTCATCCACGGAAGAGGGCAACCTCCTGACGGAGGAAGACCAGTGGGCGAAGCTGCGCCTCATCCGGCGCATCGCCGAGCGCGTCTGGGAGGATGCATGAAAACGCCTGTGTTCATGATGCCGTGAGTTTCAGCCCGTATCGCTGGATGTATGCCTGCAGAAGCTCGATGTACCTCCTGCAGAGCGGGCTGAGTTCCGTTCCAGCGGGATGGATATAGACGATGTCCATGTGTTCCTGGCTTTCGAGCGGCACGGCACAGATGTCCGTGCCATTGAGATCGGCCGAGAGCACGCCGGAGGAAATCGTGTAGTCGTCGAGGCCGATGAGCAGGTTGAAGAGTGTCGCACGGTCGGAGACGATGATGCTTTTCGGCACTTGCTCTGAGCTGTGCAGTTCCTCGGCAAAGTAAAAGGAATTGTTCGTCCCCTGCTCGTATGTGAGGCGCGGGTAGGGCGCGAGGTCATCAAGCGTCACGAAGGCGCGCCCTGCGAGAGGATTGCGGCGGCTCACGAAGACATGCGGCTGCGCAGTGAAGAGCGGCTGGAATGAAAGTTCCGCCCCGCGCAGGATGTGGCGCATGACGGCGTTGTTGAAATCGCTGAGATAGAGCACGCCGATTGTGACCGCCTTTGTAATGCTGTTCGAGCAGGTCGGCTTGCTCGACCACTTGCCGCGCATAGGCGAGGAAGCGGTTGCCTTCCTCGGTCAGCGTCACGCCGCGATGAGAGCGGCCAAAGATGGAAAGTCCCATCTTTTTTTCAAGTTCGGACATGGCTTTGGAAAGGCTCGGCTGTGCGAGGAAGAGTTCCTGTGCAGCCAGATTGATGGAGCCAGTCTGTACGATTTTGATGAGATAGCGCAGCTGCTGCAGTGTCATGATTTCATCCCCCGTTTTTGTTCTCATTTTATCATCTTGCAGGTGGGATGCAAGCAGCTGCCTCTTTTGCAGGAAAAAGAGGCTGAACTTTTTCAAAAAAATGCTTGCAATCTTTCCTGTGATACCGTATAATATCTTTCGTCGGCGAAAACGCCGACCTGATTCCCCGATAGCTCAGCCGGTAGAGCACCTGACTGTTAATCAGGCTGTCGCAGGTTCGAATCCTGCTCGGGGAGCCAATGGCGCCATCGTCAAGCGGTTAAGACACCGCCCTTTCACGGCGGGTTCATGGGTTCGAATCCCATTGGCGTCACCATGGGCGATTAGCTCAGATGGGAGAGCGCTTGCCTTACAAGCAAGATGTCAGCAGTTCGATCCTGTTATCGCCCACCATGAGAAAATGAAAGCTCCTTTGCAGCAGATATGTTGCAAAGGAGCTTTTTGTGTCGCACCCGCAGGAGCATCGATGTGCGTCTCAGATGATGTACAGGGGACTCCCTCAGTCGGCTGCGCCGACAGCTCCCTCTGAGAGGGAGCCTTTTAAGAGAATTACGCGCGCTTCATAAGGCTGGAGCGCGCCTTTTTTGTGCTCTTTGTAGTTGCTGATGAGCTCGGTGCCGTTGACGCCCTCAAAGAGCGTGCAGGGGGCTTCGTCTTTCGTCCAGTTGCAGGCGACGAGGAGCTTTTGGCCACCCTGCTCGCGAGCGTAGGCGTAGATGCTGGAATCGTCTTCGAGGAGCGGGACGAATCTGCCGTAGACGATGATCTCGTGCTCGTGGCGGAGCTTGATGAGTTTTTGGTAGTAGTGGAAGACGGAATCGGGGTCGGAGATTTCGCTGGCCGCGTTGATTTCCGTGTAGTTCGGATTGATGGCGATCCAGGGCGTGCCGGTCGAAAAGCCTGCGTTTTTGCTCGCGTCCCACTGCATCGGCGTGCGGGCGTTGTCCCGTGCCATGTTGTCAAAGCAGGCGAGCATGGTTTCGGGGCTTACGCGCTTCTGATCGACGACGAACTGCTGCCAGGCGTTCTTTTCTTCGACGTCGCGGCAGTCATCGAGCCCCTTGAAGTGCGTGTTCGTCATGCCGAGCTCTTCGCCCTGGTAGATGTAGGGCGTGCCCTTCATCATGTGGAGGCAGGTTGCGAGCATCTTGGCTGAGCGGACGCGGTACTCGGGCGCGTCGTTGCCGAACATCGAGACGCAGCGCGGCTGGTCGTGATTGTCCCAGTAGAGCGAGTTCCAGGCGCAGCCTTCGAGTTCGGTCTGCCATTTGTTGAGGATGGCGCGGACATTTCTGAGCTTCGGCTTGCCCGTCGTCCATTTCTCGACGATGCTGCCTTTGCCGTTCCCGCTGCCGACGTGCTCGAACTGGAAGACCATGCCGAGTTCCTTGCCGTCGCTGCGCGCGTATTTTTTCGCTTCGTCAATCGTGACGCCGGCCGCTTCGCCGACGGTCAGCAGGTCGTATTTCGAGAGCACGCGCTGGTTCATTTCCTGCAGGAATTCATGGACGCGCGGGCCGCTGATGCAGTACGGGGAGAAGTCGCCATAGCCGTCGGGCTTCACGGGGCCGTCAGGAAAGCGCTGGTCTTTTGAAATCATGCTGATGACGTCCATGCGGAAGCCGTCGATGCCCTTGTCGCACCAGAACGTCATGAGGTCATAGACCTCGTCGCGGACGCGCGGGTTCTCCCAGTTGAGATCGACCTGCTTCTTGGAAAAGAGATGCAGGTAGTACTGGCCGGTCGCTTCGTCGTACTGCCACGCCGGGCCGGAGAAGCAGGATTCCCAGTTGTTCGGTTCTTTGCCGTCCTTGCCGTCGCGCCAGATGTAGTAGTCGCGATAGGGATTCGTGCACGACTTGCGGCTCTCGATGAACCAGGCGTGTTCGTCGGACGTGTGGTTGACGACGAGGTCCATGACAATCTTGATGCCGGCTTTGTGCGCGGCGGCGAGCAGCGTATCGAAATCCTCCATCGTGCCGAAATCCTTCATGATGGCGCGGTAGTCCGAGATGTCGTAGCCGTTGTCATCGTTCGGCGAGGCGTAGACAGGCGAGAGCCAGACGACATCGACGCCGAGTTTTGAAAGATATGGGATGCGCTGCGTGATGCCCGCGAGGTCGCCGATGCCGTCGCCATTCGCGTCCATGAAGGAGCGCGGGTAAATCTGATAAATCACGGCTTCTTTCCACCATGCGTGTGTTTCTGCCATAAAAAATTCCTCCTCTGGATTCGTTCTCTTTTACGATACAACGCGTAAAAACAAGAAGCAAGTAACAAAGAAGGAATTTGAACCAAATGAATCACGAACACAAACGGCGTTACCCTCTCAGTCGCCTGCGGCGACAGCTCCCCCAACGGGGAGCCGCCTACGCATGCGGGCGGCGGGTCGCCGTGTCTTCGAACGCGAAGCGCTCGGGATGGTGGCGCGACTGCGTCCACTCGATCTGGCTGCCGTTTTCGTCAAACGTCTGGCTTTCGATGATGGCGAGGCAGTTGTAGTCGCCGAGGTCGAGGTACTTCGCGTCCTCGCGCGTCGCGTGTTCGACGGTCATGCGGCGCTTGCTCGTCTGGATCGTGCGGTGGAGCGTCTGCTCGATGTATTGGTAGATGGAGTCTTCGGCGATGGCGCGCGTGAGGCCGGGCACGAGGTCGGCGCGGAAGAGATTCTTGTCGAGGATCAGCGCGCGGCCGTCGAGGATGCGCAGGCGCCAGATGCGCCAGAGCGGCGTGCCGGCGCGGAAGCCCGTGCGGGCGGCGAGGGCGTCGTCCGCCTCGATCATCTCAAAGCGCACGACGCGCGTGGTGGTGTGCAGATGGTTGCGGGCGGCGCTTTCCTTGAACGTCTCGATGCCGCCGATGGAGAACGCGCTCTGCTGTCCCTTGCGGTAGAGCACGCGCACGCCCTTGCCGCGGATAGCCTGCGCGTAACCGCGTTCGATGAGCCCCGCGATGGCGCGGCGCACGGTGTTGCGCGAGCAGCCGTAGACCGACGTCAAGGTGTTTTCGGACGGCAGAAACGACTGGAACGGGTAGTCGCCGTCTTCGATTTTCTCGCGCAGGTCGCGGTAGATGGTATCGAATTTTGCATGTGGCAAACAAATCACCTCCTGTGTTCTTGCTTGTTCACATTACTTTACCATCTTATTTTAGCGAATATGGAGTCGAAGTCAAGTTTTTGCTTTTGTGGAACAATAAAAACAATAAGAAAATCGTAGAAAAGGCGTTGACTTGTATAAACAAGTATGCTATCCTAGAACCATCAAAGCTGTTCAGACAAGGCTGAGGGATTCATACATTACACAGGGGGAACAGAACTCATGGGAAAGTACACGAAAGACGCGGAGGAGCTTTTGCGGCTCGTCGGCGGCAAGGGGAACATCGCCGCGGTCTCGCACTGCATGACGCGCATGCGCTTTGTGCTCGGCGATCCGGCGAAAGCGGACATCAAGGGCATCGAGGCGATGAAGGTCGTCAAGGGCAGCTTCACGCAGGCCGGTCAGTTCCAGGTCATCATCGGCAACGACGTCGCGGTGTTCTACAATGATTTCACGGCGGTCGCGGGCATCGAGGGCGTGTCGAAGGATGTGGTCAAGGCGGCCGCGAAGTCGAATCAGAACGTGCTCCAGCGCGCCGTCGCTGTCATCGCGGAGATTTTTGCGCCCATCATCCCGGCCATCATCGTCGGCGGCCTCATTCTCGGTTTCCGCAACTGCATCGATGCGCTCTATCTTTTCGAGGACGGAACGAAGACGCTCGTCGAGATCAGCCAGTTCTGGGCGGGCATGGACAAGTTCCTCTGGCTCATCGGCGAGGCCGTGTTCCACATGCTGCCGGTCGGCATCTGCTGGTCGGTCACGAAGAAGATGGGCACGACGCAGATGCTCGGCATCGTGCTCGGCCTGACGCTCGTCTCGGGCCAGCTGCTCAATGCTTATGCCGTCGCGACGACGCCGGTCGACAAGATTCCGGTCTGGGATTTCGGTTCGTTCACGGTGCAGATGATCGGCTATCAGGCGCAGGTCATCCCCGCCATCCTCGCGGCGTTCACGCTCGCGTATCTTGAAAAATTCTTCCGCCGCATCACGCCGCAGGTCGTCTCGATGATCGTCGTGCCGTTCTGCTCGCTGCTGCTCGCCGTCATCGCCGCGCACTTCGTGCTTGGCCCGATTGGCTGGAAGATCGGCTCGGACGTTTCGTCCGTCGTCTTCACGGGCATCACGGGTTCGTTCCAGGCCGTGTTCGCTGCGGTCTTCGGTTTCATCTACGCACCGCTCGTCATCACGGGCCTCCATCACATGACGAATGCCATCGACCTCCAGCTCATCGCCGACTACCACGGCACGATGCTCTGGCCGATGATCGCACTCTCGAACATCGCGCAGGGCTCGGCCGTCCTCGCCATGATTTACCTCCAGCGCAAGAATACGGCCGCGCAGGAAATCAACGTCCCGGCCTGCATCTCGTGCTACCTCGGCGTCACGGAACCAGCTATGTTCGGTGTCAATCTGAAATATTTCTTCCCGTTCATCTGCGGCATGACGGGCTCGGCGCTCGCCGCCATCCTCTGCGTCTCGACGGGCACGACGGCGAATGCCATCGGCGTCGGCGGCATCCCGGGCATCCTGTCCATTCAGCCGCAGTACATGCCGACGTTTGCGCTCTCGATGCTCATCGCCATCGCGGTGCCGTTCCTGCTCACGACGATTGTCGGCAAGCGCCGCGGCGTGGATAAAGTGGCAGATACTGTCACGGACACGGAAGAAAAAGAAGACCTCGCGCCGGTTGTCACGGCGACGGCAGAGCCCGTGCAGGAGCTTGCGGCCTATGTCGATGGCGAGGTTGTCACGCTTGCGTCGCTGAATGATGGTGTGTTCTCGGCTGGCATGGTCGGCGACGGGTTCGCCATCCGCCCGACGAGCAACGTCGTCGTCGCTCCGGCCGATGCGACGGTGACGGTCCTCATGGAGGAATCGCGCCATGCCATCGGCCTGACGCTCGACGACGGCACGGAGATTTTGCTCCACGTCGGCCTCGATACCGTCGCGATGGGCGGCGACGGCTTCACGTACCTCGTCAAGCAGGGCGATCATGTTTCGAAAGGCGAACCCCTGTTGCGTTTTGATCGTGATAAAATCAGGAAGGCGGGCCATCCCGACACCGTCATCTGCGTCGTCACGAATCCGGCAGATCACGCGGCGTTCAGCTTCCCAACGGGCGGAAAGGTCGTCGCAGGAAAAGATGCAGTCGCGCATCGCGTGGCGGCGGAAGCAACTGTGCAGCCCGCGTAAAACATAGAGAGAAAGGAACACCACCATGTCATTCCATGACAAAGTCGTCTATCAGATTTATCCGAAGTCGTTCCAGGACACGAATGGCGATGGATGGGGAGACCTCGCGGGCATTACGCAGCGGCTTGATTATCTTGCGGACCTCGGCGTGCGCTATCTCTGGCTGACACCGGTCTATCCTTCGCCGCAGCGCGACAATGGCTACGATGTTGCCGATTACTGCGCCATCGACCCGCGCTTTGGCACGATGGACGACTTTGATACGCTCGTCCGCGAGGCAAAAGCGCGCGGCATGGGCCTCATGCTCGACATGGTGTTCAACCATACGTCGACGGAGCACAAGTGGTTCCAGCAAGCGCTTGCGGGAGACCAGAAATATCAGGACTACTACATCTTCCGCGACGGCGGCAAGGATGCGCCGATTACGAACTGGCAGTCGAAATTCGGCGGCCCGGCATGGCAGTATGTGCCGGAGCTCGACAAGTCGTATCTCCACCTTTTCGACGTCACGCAGGCTGACCTGAACTGGGAGAATCCCGCCGTGCGCGAAGAACTCAAGAACGTGCTGCGCTTCTGGAAAGCGCGCGGCGTCGAAGGCTTCCGCTTCGATGTCGTGAACCTCATCAGCAAGGGCGCGTTCGAAGATGACGCGGCGGGCGATGGCCGCAAATACTACACGGATGGCCCGCATGTGCATGAATATCTCAAGGAGCTCGTGCATGATGCCGGCATCGACGGCATGGTGACGGTCGGCGAGATGAGCTCGACGTCGATTGCGAACTGCATCCGCTACTCGAATCCCGCCGAACACGAGCTCGCGATGACGTTCAGCTTCCATCACCTCAAAGTCGATTACAAGGACGGCGACAAGTGGTCGCTGATGCCGCCGGATTTTGGAAAGCTCAAGCAGCTCTTCGCCGACTGGCAGGAGCAGATGACGGTGGGCGGCGGCTGGAATGCGCTGTTCTGGTGCAACCACGACCAGCCGCGCATCGTCTCGCGCTTTGGCGACGACAGGCAGTATTGGGAGGCGTCGGCGAAGATGCTCGCGGCGGCCATCCATTTCATGTGTGGCACGCCCTACATCTATCAGGGCGAGGAGCTCGGCATGACGAATGCGGGCTTTGCAAGTATCGACGCGTATCGCGATGTCGAAAGCATCAACTATTACAAGATTCTGCGCGACGCTGGCCATAGCGAGGCGGAAACGCTCCAGATTATCGGCGAGCGCTCCCGCGACAACGGCCGCACGCCGATGCAGTGGACGGCGGGCGAAAACGCCGGTTTCACGACGGGCACGCCGTGGATTGCAGTGAACAAGAACTATACGGCCATCAACGCCGAACGCGAAGCCGCCGACCCCAGTTCCATCCACGCGTTCTATAAGCAGCTCGTGCGCTTGCGCAAGGAATTGCCGATCATCGCCGAGGGCGATGTCACGTTCCTCGAACCAGAAAACAATGACATCCTCGCCTACGAGCGCACGCTCGGCGACAAGAAGCTCCGCGTTCTCTGCAACCTGCACGGTACAGAGACGAAAGCGCCGCTTGCTGACTATCGCAGTTCAACGCCGCATATGCTCCTGAGCAATTATCCAGGAGAGAATCGTGACGCTCTGCGTCCATACGAAGTTGTTGTACTCACCAATTAAATTCGATACCATCTGTTGCCAAACGTGCCTTTTTCTGCAAGGCTCCCTCTCAGAGGGAGCTGTCAGCGAAGCTGACTGAAGGAGTGTCGGAGGTAGGGCGTATCAAAGTTTATGAAGAAGCCTGCGAAGGAAGAATCCATCAATCCTTTGCAGGCTTCTTGACGTTCCATCGATTTCGCGCCATACTGGAGGAAAGATGTGGAGGGAAGATTGCATGGGAACATTGAAGATGAAGCGCATTTATGAAGAAGCCGAGCCGGGTGATGGCCGCCGCATCCTCGTCGACCGTCTCTGGCCTCGCGGCATGAAGAAGGAACGTGCCAAGCTCGACGCCTGGGCGAAGGAAATCACGCCGTCGCCGGAACTTCGCAAGCTTTACCATACGGGCGGCATCCCGTTTGAGGGATTCGCGGCGGACTATCTCGATGAGCTCGAAGCGAGCGACGAAGCGAAGGCTTTCGTTGAAAAACTCCGCGACAATCTCGCAGAAGGCGACGTCACGCTCGTCTATGCGACGAAGAACACCGAGCAGAATCATGTCCAGGTGCTCGTGAGGTGGCTGGAACATCATCTGGAGAAATGATGCGAAAGCAGGAAGATAACCGCTTGGCGTAGAAGTTTGAGCGTGGAAAAATATTTGGAAAGACAGGAGAGAAAAACATGAAAGAAAAAATCGATGTGCTGGAACATGCGACAGAAATCCTTCAGGCTTTGCAGTCGGGCGTGCTGCTGGTGACGAAGGATGGCGCGAAGGTCAATGCGATGACGATTTCGTGGGGTGCGCTCGGCATTGACTGGCGTCATCCGGTGTTCAAGACGTTCGTGCGCGAGAGCCGGTTCACGCGTGGCCTGCTCGATAAGACGGGCGTGTTCAACATCGCAGTCGGCACGGGCGAGCAGGCAAAACAGGTGCTCGGCGTTTGCGGATCGAAGAGCGGGCGCGATCTGGACAAGATCAAGGAATGCGGCCTGACGCTCGAGGACGGCGAGGTCACAGGCGTCCCGGCTATCCGCGAGTTCCCGCTGACGCTCGAGTGCCGCGTCGTCTACAAGCAGCAGAAAGACCCGATGGCGATGACGAAGGAGAACCGCGAGCAGTTCTATCCCGAAAAAGACGGCAAGTGCGACAACCACATCCTCTATGTCGGCGAGATTGTCGCGGCGTATCGGGTGAAGTGATGGGGACGTTTTACATCGGCTGCCACTTGTCGTCGGCAAAAGGCTATGAGGCGATGGGAAAGGCGGCGCTCGATCTCGATGCTTCGACGTTTGCCTTCTTTACGCGCAATCCGCGCGGCGGCAAGGCGAAGGACATCGATCCCGACGATGCGGCGCGGCTGCGCGATTTGATGAAGGAACACGCCTTCGGCCCGATTGTCGCCCATGCGCCGTATACGATGAATGCCTGCGCGGGGAAAGAAAATCTGCGGACGTTTGCTGAGACGATGATGGCGGACGACCTCGTGCGCATGGAGCAGACGCCGCACCAGCTTTATAATTTCCACCCCGGCAGCCATGTCGGGCAGGGCGCGGAGTGCGGCATCGAGTTTATCGCGGCGCAGCTCAACCATGTGCTGAAGCCCGAGCAGACGACGACGGTGCTTCTCGAGACAATGGCGGGCAAGGGCACGGAGGTCGGGCGGTCGTTCGAGGAACTGCGCGCGATCATCGACCGCGTGGAGCTCTCGAATCATCTTGGCATCTGCCTCGATACGTGCCATGTCTGGGACGCGGGCTATGACATTGTGGGCGACCTCGATGGCGTGCTCGCGGAGTTTGACCGCATCATCGGTCTTGACCGATTGCGTGCCATCCATCTCAATGACAGCCTGAACCCGCGCGGCGCTCATAAAGACCGCCATGCGAAAATCGGCGCAGGCGAGATCGGTCTCGAGTCACTCGTGCGCGTCGTAAACCATCCGAAGCTGCGCGGCCTGCCGTTCATCCTCGAGACGCCGAATGATGCGGCGGGGTATGCGGCGGAAATCAAGCTGCTGCGCTCGCGTTTTGCAGGCTGAAAAAGAAGATCAAATCGAGGAACGGATTTTGTTCCGAAAAAAGGAATTCGCCATCGTGCGTCGAAAGAACATAGCAAGAGGTATGTTCGAGGAGGATGCACGATGGCGAATCGTTTTTTCGTGCCCGCAGATATGCAGGCCATCGCACGGTATGAGCGGACATTCGGATTCGAGGGGCATGAAATCACGCTCGATGCGCTCCGCAAGCAGTTTGCGGACTACACGTTCCAGGCGCCGTACCAGATGACGCTCGACGACCTCAAGACGGCCGTCGAGAACATCCAGCGCATGAATCCGACGGTCTACGACATGATTTATGCCTGGTGGTATCCGCTGTACCACCTCGCGCCGTTCGGCATCCTCGAGGCTTGCGGCTACGACCCGAAGACGGGCAAAGAACGCCCGAACCGCGTGCGCGGCCTGATTGTTGACGAGTGCGACGTTTTTTACAATGTCTGGACGATTCTCGGCGACATGCCGCAGGAGGATTACAAGACGCCGGTCGCGCTCGAGGAAGACCTCGCCATCGCGCTCGAAGTCATCCGCTGGTACACGGAGGAAAAAGACCTGCCGGTCGAGAAGCGTTCGTTTTCCTATTGGGACAAGACGGGCTTTCTGCGGCAGTTCGAAAAGGCGGCATGGCTTGAGGCCGCGAACGAGCGGGAGCTCGCGCTCGGCCGCATATTCGTCAGGGAGCTCTGCGCGCAGAAGAGCGAGACGGCGCTCGCGCTCATGGCATCTTCGTGCCGTACGGGCAATCGCCTCTATGCGAAGAATCCCGCTGTCGCGAAGAAGTGCTACGAGCGCCTTTTCCAGATGACGGGCAAGCAATCCTATCAGGAAGTCGTTCAGGAACTCTCGAATGAGAGCTGAAAAATAGAAGATATGTTTCTCAGGGCAATATGTTGAGAAAGAGGGAATTTTTATGGGGATCATCAAGAATCTGCGGGTCGTGTATAAGATCCTGATTCTTGTTGTCGTGGCGGCGCTTGGCATGGCTGCCATCGGCTTCATGGGGCGCTCGACCATCCAGTCGTCGCAAGACAGTTTGGAAATCGTTTACAAGGAGAACCTGCAGCAAGTCGACCGCATCGGTGATGCGAAGTACATGATGCGCGACATGCAGTCGCGCGCAGCGCTCGCGATGGCGGCGCATGACCAGGCGCGCTTCGAAGACCTGCGCAAGGATATCAAGGAAATCGAGCAGAAGTTCGACGAGAACATGCAAGGCTACAAAGCATCGCAGCTGCGGCCCGAGCCGGAGTTCGACGCGCATGTCGCGGGCATTCAGGATGCATGGAAAGCATTCGATGCCTCCATCAACCATGTCGTCGATCTGCAGGCGGCTGGCGACGAGGCTGGCGCTGCCGCGTACTATGCAAAGGACACGTCACAGGCGACGACGAATCTGCGCAAGACATTGGAACAGGAACAAGAGCTCGTGCGCAATTCTGCTGAGGAGACGTATCAGGACGTCGAGGCACAGTCAACGCGCGCGGGGCTTCTGATGCTCGTCTACTGCCTCGTCGCGCTTGCCCTTCTCATCGTGTTCACAATCTGGATTTCGCGCGAAATCACGACGCCGCTCCATCACATGATGGATGCCTGCCGTCGGCTCGGCGATGGCGATTTCCGCCTGACGGAGCAGAAAGTCGTGCGCGGGGATGAATTTGGCGACATGGCGAATGTCATCATCAACATGCGCGACAGCCTCAACAGCCTCATGCACAAGACACATGATACGGCCGAACAGATTGCGGCGGCGAGCGAGGAGCTCACGGCGAGCTCGAGCCAGTCGGCGCAGGCGTCGAACCAGGTTGCGCAGTCGGTGACGGATGCGGCAGGCGCCGTGGCCGAGCAGCAGGGCGCGGTCGATTCGAGCTCGGAGGCCGTCGGGCAGATCGGCGGCAGTGTCGATGACATCCGGACGCAGTCGGGCGAGGCTGCAAAGCGCGCCGAAGCGGCAACGCAGTATGCGGCGGCCGGTGCGCAGGAAGTCGGCGGCAGCATCGAGAAGATCCAGTCGGCCGCGAAGAATGTCGCAGAATCGGCGGCCATCGTCGACAAGCTCGGCGCACGGTCGAAGGAAATCGGCACGATTGTCGAGACGATTTCGGGCATTGCGGAGCAGACGAACCTCTTGTCGCTCAACGCGGCCATCGAAGCGGCGCGCGCGGGCGAGCATGGCCGCGGCTTCGCCGTTGTCGCCGACGAGGTGCGCAAGCTCGCGTCGGAATCGGCGGAAGCGGCACAGCGTATCGCCGACCTCATCCTTGCCATCCAGAAGGATACGGATGCGGCCGTCGCCTCGATGCAGACGGGCCGCGAAGCCGTGGAGAACGGTGCGACGAGCGTTGATTCCCTGCGCGAGGTCTTCGGCCAGATCCAGAACCTCGTCGAGGAAGTCACGAAGCAGGTCGAAGCTGTGAACGTATCCGTGCAGTCGGCCGATGACGACGCGCAGAACATCACGTCGCAGGTGCAGACCATCAGCGATCAGGGCCGCAAAGTCAGCGATGAGATGCAGACGGTCTCGGCCGCGACGGAAGAACAGTCCGCGAGCGCGTCGGAGATCGCGACGGCGAGCGGCAGCCTCGCGAAGCTCGCACAGGATCTGCAGGCATCGCTCGGGAAGTTCCAGTTTTAAAAGCCTCCCTCTCAGAGGGAGGTGCCCGAAGGGCGGAGGGAGTCTCACAAGATAGGCGTAAGAAATGCAGGAGCGTTTTTTACGCGGGCGTCGAATGGGAGAACGGAAATCCTTGTGTTTCCGTTCTCTTTTGTATATAATGGGGAGAGTTTAATTTGGAAGGACTTTGAGAGAAAGGAAGCGGAGGCGTGCCATGAGACGTTATACGACGCTGCTCCTGACGGCGTTCCTGCTCGTCGTGGTCGTCGTCGCCGGGTCAGCGTACCTGGCGGGGTCAGGCCATGTGGAGAAGGGCGTCGCAATGCGGGAGCTCACGGTCTATACGACGCTCCCGGCAGAGCATGCGGCGCTGCTTTCGGACGGCTATGAGAAAAAGAGCCGCGTGCGCGTGAACTTCGTGCCGCTTTCCTCGAAAGACCTTTTAGACCGCGCCGCGAAGGATGACCGCTCGGCCGCGCTTGTGCTCGCGGACGAAAGGACGCTCGCGGAACTCTCGAAGCGCGGCGCGTTCGCGCCGTATGATTCCGTGTCGACGGATGCCGTGCCTGAGGAATTCCGGCAGGAGCAGGGCGCGTGGACGGGTGTCTGGTACGATCCCGTCGTCTTTGCCGTCAACAGCGATTATCTGCGCACGCTCAAGAATGTGCCGGACACATGGACAGAGCTTTCGCGTTCTGACGTACGCATCAGCATGACGGACTTTGTCGCGGCCGATGCCGCAGCGAACCTGCTCTATTCTCTGATTGCGCAGTTTGGCGACGAGGAAGCCTACCGCATCCTGCGTGGCATCCATCCGCAGGTCGTGCAGTATACGAAGTACCTCTCGAACCCCGTGCGCCAGGTCGGCATGGGCGAGGCAGACATCTCGATTGCCGTGGCGAGCGAGACGCTGCGCTACGTCGCGGACGGCTATCCCATCCGCATCATCTATCCGGCCGACGGCACGGCCTACACGCTCGCGGGCGCGGGCGTGCTGGCATCGGCGAAGCCGGACGACCAGCAGGCGGCAGGCGAATTCATCGACTGGCTGCTTTCCGACGAGGCGCAGACCCTTCTCTGGCAGAAAGGCTTCGACTTCCTGCCGACGAACCGCGCAACGCTCGCCTATCAGCAGTTCGCGGGCAAGAACCTCGTCCTGTTCACGCAGAAGCCCGATTTCACAGACGAACAGCGTCATGAATTCCTCGACCGCTGGGTCAAATACATCCGTTTCAGCAAAGCAGGCAAGTAACATATATTTTGGAGGGAAACCATTTTGAAAGCAGGTTTTGTGAGCCTCGGCTGCTCGAAAAATCTCGTTGATACAGAAATGATGCTCGGCATCCTGCGGGATCACGGCATCGAAATCACGCCGGATCC
>Ga0256406_1003772_pt1 | contig 18271 bp, 16 predicted proteins | sample RumenRJG_03DNA_FD_185986 | JGI IMG/M metagenome (GOLD analysis project Ga0256406, IMG submission 185986) | Bovine rumen microbial communities from Lethbridge, Alberta, Canada - RJG_03 | ecosystem: Host-associated > Mammals > Digestive system > Stomach > Rumen | place: Canada: Alberta | collected...
CAATGGTCAAGAAACAAGAAAAATACAATCCTAATTATGAATACTATAAAGCGAAAGCTGCATAATACTAATTGTTAATGTATGGTTAAAATGAAGAAAATATTTGGAATTTAACATAGAATGCGAATAAGTGAGAGAAATGCAAAAGAAAAGTTTGTTTTTCTTTTCATTTCCGAGAATCAAGATAACGACCCGACTTTTCGTCGCCAAAAACAATGAAAAGAATTTTGCTGACAATGATGTTTCATCCTCAACGGTGGAAGTGAATATTTATGCAAACGGGCAAGACGGAAAAGTGTCTTCGCAACTTATTGATATTCAAATAGTTGGAAAACCCGTTTCAAAAGGGGAACTTTTGCACTCTAAAAGGGGAACTTTTAGGAGCTAAAAGGGGAACTTTTGGAAGCTAAAAGTGGCACTTTTGGAAAGCGAAAGTTCTACGTGCATATTTATACGCTTTCGCCGTATATTTATTCTACCGAAAAACGGGGTTGCAACCCTGCGGTCACAACCCCGTTTTTTAATAAGTTATTCAGAATCTACGTTTACTCGTAAATCTTCACTTCGCCTACGTATGCATATCCTGTAGAACCGTTGGCACGGGTCTGTGGAGAGTAACGGAAGTACTTCGCTGTCACGGGCTCATAGAACTTGGCTACTGTCCAAACGCCGTTACCTGTAAGCTGTTGCAGCGTGACCGTTCCGTGTCCGGTCCATGTTTCGCCATCGTCGCTGGTCTCCACCTTGAGAGCTCCTACACCGTAGCGGTAATAAGAGGCATATTGCGGCGTGATACATGCGAAGGCGCTCACCTTACGCGGAGAGCTGAACTCGAAGGTCATCGTGCCGCCGGGAGTGCTCACCATACCATAGTTCCATGCGCTAACATCCCCGTCAGTGATTTCATTACCATAATTTGTATTTGTAGTGCTGAATGTCCAGTCGCTCTTCGGTATCTCTGTCATGCCTTCGATGACGGCTCCTGTGTTGAGCTCGGCATAGACATTGAGCGTCTCTTTGTAGAGTTTCCAGATGTAGGTGTTATACTCTTGAGCCACTCCGGCACCGGAAGCATTCAGTACGACTGCCGCCACGGCATACTTCTCCAATGCCTCGACAGCTGCCGACTCATCGTTGATGGCAATGACAATCTCCTCGCTTGAGATGATTTGACCGGCAGGAATCGTCACTTCATCCGTCAGCAACTTTAATACGTCTGTGCTCAGCAATTCGGCAGTAGCATCATACTCCTCTGCCGCGGTATTGTCGAGTGCAACGCTGACTTTCACATCACTGCTTGCGGGGCGTGACATGCGTACATGGAAACGGAGCGTATCCTCCGGGATAACCAGTCCGGCGGGTGTGTTTACCAGTGTTGATGCCATCTCATTACCCTCTATTGTGCCATTATATACATAGACTTTCGGAGTCACATCCTCTTCTTCTACGGGATAGAGCGGTGTGCCTACGTCAGGGTCTGACTGGCAGGCTGCCAGGAAAGGCAGCATTGCCAACAAGGTTTTATTGATTATCTTTTTCATGTTTTTTCTTTTTAAGTTTTATCATTTTCATGTTTACTTGCCGTCGATACGCACATCGGGTTCCCAAGTCACGTTTAATCCTGAATTGTTCAGATAAGCGTCACGACCGTGAGGAGAAGAATCCTTGAACACGTTTCCTTCGCCCTCGTCCATCTTCCAGTAGCCTTCGAGGCCGGCAGAGTTGGGATCGACGTTGTACATATTGTTGGCAATCTCCATCTGACTGCGGGCTTTGCTCCAGAAGCGCAGCTGACACATCTTAGCTTTCTGTGCAACGAAATAACTGCCGCTGCTTATAATGCTGAAGTCAGGACCGAGCGTCATCGGGTTATTCGGCAAATCCAAAGAGTTGTCAAGTACACCATTGAAATAGAAATAGAGGTTGCTTCCCGTGCAGACAACGGCGATGTGATACCATGTATTGGCATTGAAAAGCATGTTACTGTTCATCTGCGTACCCATCGTCTTCACTTGGAAGCGGTTTCCTTCAATCGGTGCATCACCGAAACGGAGGTAGATCTCACCATTACCGCCTGCATAGAAAAGAGCTTGGTTATTGTACTGTCCGATACGTGTTCCCAAGATGTCCATGTTCACACACATCTCCACGGTGTATTCCGTCAGTGTCAGCTGTGGAACGGGGAGGACAGACATGAGGTTACGGTTGAACAGCGGCACTGCCTGCTTGGGCACTTGGTCGAGCACGATGACGTATTTGCTTCCAGAAGCGAGCACGTCCTTCTTTCCGTCCTTGCTTACGAGACGGATACCGATGGCATATTTCTGACCTGTAGCCTTCAGCTCCTCACTCATCGGGCTTACGTCAACATTGATTGGAGAAGAGAGCGAGTTGTCTTTCTCTACCGTGATGACATCCGAAGAGAATGAGAAGAAGTCTTCCGGCAACATGCGATAGCTGGTCACGTTCAGGTTGTTATATTCAGTCAGTACAGACTCGTCGGCAACCACCTCGAATGAGCAATCCTCAGAAGTAGGTGACGACAGGCGCACGTTGAGACTGACAGACACAGGCTCATCGTCCACGGTGAGCTTCTGCGAAGCATTGCCGTTGGTGTTAGTCTGCGCAATGTAAGCCTGATTTTCCTTGACGGAGTATTCGTGGTCGTTGCCACAAGCCGTAAGCATGGTCAATGCTACGACCATTCCGCCCAATATGAATTTGATTTGATTGCGTTTCATATTCTTATCGTTTTTAGTTTCGATTTATTTAATCACAGGATTCATGATATGAATGCCCTTGCGCAGATACGGATAGGTCTCGTCAAAGCCAGAAACCTTATATTCGAGCTGCATACGATAGGTTCCGATACCGCCCTTCTGCACGGTACGTCCGTTGATGATAGGCTGCCAGCGTGCCATTCCTTCGAGGCTCCGCATCACGTTGCCATTGCGGTCTGAGAATGTCACACCGCCAGTAGCTGCATAGCTTTCGAAGTTCTCGGTCACGATATACTTCCGGGCAATCTCCTCTGCCGTGAGATAACGGCTGGGATAGAACGGGCTGCTGGGCGAGAGATATTTGCTGGTTCCCTCTGCCGGCTGCGTCAGGTTCGAGATGGCTGCAGCGATACGGTTGTCAAGGTTCGAAGCACTGGTGCAAGCGTATGCCTGAACGATGAAGTAGTCGAAGCACTCGCCGAGGTCGCCGGCAATCGTCTGCGGCTCACCGTCCATCACCAGCAGCTTGTCTGTTCCTGAGAGCGGGCCTAAGCGCTTAGCCAGCGTGCGAACGAAGATGCGCTCGTACTTCTTCTGAGAGAAAGCACTCTTAGAAATGTTTCCGCTGTGTCCGAAGTTCGGCTCGTAGTCGTAGTCGAAACCGTCATAGTCGTACTTGTCAATCGTGTCGCAGATAGCATTGGCATAGTTAGCCACGCGCACGGAGTCCAAATCGACGCCCTCGCCATACGTCTGCCCAAAGAGCCAGAAGTCAGCAGGAGTCTCACCCTCTGGAGTCAACTGTGTTCCATAGTTGTCCACGATGAAACAAACCAGTGCACGGGTGCCTTTCACTTCTTTCACATATTTCTTGTCAGCAATGCGTGCTTCATCAAGATTCTTCCAGTTACCCCAGATGGAGACAAAGTCCACACTGTCGGGGAGTCCGCGAAGGGAGTGCTCAAGTGAAGCACCGCTTCCTACCCATTCACCGAACCATCCGAATGCAACGGGATGGTCAGTCTTTTTATAAGCGCGCAGGTTCTCATAATATTCTTCCGTCTTCTGCGCATCGGTCAGATTCTCGGGATCTTTAATCTCCGTTTCTGTCCAGTCGCTGCATGATGAGAACGCGATTGTCACGCCTAAGAACATCAGGAATGATTTCAATATTGTTTTCATTTCTTATTGATTCTTTATGTTTAACTGCTAATTGATTATCTCTGCCACCACAGTTTGGTTGTGTAATTGTCTGCACCACCGAGCAACTGAACAGCTTTCTCATAGTTGTCCTTGTTGTTGATCGGCTCTTCCGTACAGAACGGCACGCGGTTGGCTACCTTGATAGTCGTGTTTCGTGCTACGTCGAACACCTTCGGATAACCCGTGCGGCGGAGCTCTGCCCAACCTTCATCACCGTTGGGGAAGCCTGCAATCCACTTCTGGGTAATCAGACGCTCGAGTTTCACCTCGTTAGAAGCACTTTCATCCCACTTGATGGTGATGGTGCTTGCTGCCGGCATGGGTTTTCCGAAACCGCCCTCAGCATCTACGTATGCTGCAGGAGTAGAGGTTGCGTCTTGCAGATAAGCATCTACGCCACCGGCACCCCACTGTTCGAACGACAGACGGATAGCTTGGTTGTAGAGTTCTTCAACGCTTCCGCCCATGCCGCTCCATCCTGCGAGTGCGCCTTCAGCGCGGCAGAATGTCATCTCGGCAGCAGTCATCCACACACCGCGTGAGTTTTGCTCGATATTGGCAGCTGAATAAACTGACATAGCGGTTGCCTTGTTACCAATAGCAGCACCTGCCAGACATCCGATGACCGCGCGGTCGCCCGCCGTCTCAGTTGCCTTGAAGTATTTCGTAATACGCGGGTCCTTATAACCGTTCATGTAGCTCTCGATATCGGCACAAGCACGGCTGTCGCCCCACTCTACTGATGTCTTGTACTGACCGTTCGGCACGTATGTAATCTCCAAGTTGTCATCGTTAGAGGTAATCACGCCACCAGCCACTGCAGCCTCACCCACCTGACGGGCATAAGCCGGGTCGGCAAAGCGCATGCGGATAGCCATACGGAGTTTCAACGAGTTAGCGAACTTCAACCACTTGGCAAACTTGCCGCCATACACATGGTCGTAGTCAGCGCTGACCGTCAGGTTCGGGTCGGCTGCCACCATCGGAGCGAGAATGTTCGTAGCTGAATCGAGGTCGAGAATGAGTTCCTTATATACTTTCTCCTGTGAAGAGTAAGCGTTCGGATCGCTCTCTGCACCGATAGGATAAGGTCCGTAGATATCGGTCAGACGAAGGAATGCCTGTGCACGGAGAATCAGTGCCCATGCGTAGTTGATGCCTTCACCATCAGTATAATCATACACTTCCTTAAAAGCAGAAACCACCTTCGGCGTACAGTCCTTGAAAGGATAGTTTGCCCATCCCGTAGGCGCGTTCATCATCACAAAGTTGTTGTTGGAGAAACCATTGTTGGCATACGTCATGTAACGTCCCAGATAGTTTCCAATCAGGTCCACGTTCATCTGATAGGTGTTCTCCTGCTCGGGGAATGCCTCGTTCTGCAACTGAATCATAAACGAACCTGTAGCATAGTTGTCCTTTTTAAGGTCTTCCCGACTCAGGTTTCCGCCCGGACGGTTGGCATCCTCGAAGCCTGCCGTACAAGATGCGAGAATTGTCAGCGCTGAAAAAGCGATGAGCGAAAGACCTCCCTTTATTTTATTCGTTTTCATATTCATATTCCTTATATATATAAATAATGTGTAACATTAGAAGTTCAGACGCACGTTGAAGCCAAGTGAACGCTGGCTGGGCTGCATGAAGAAGTCAAAGCCTTGATAGTAAGTGCCAGTAGAAGCCACTGATTCAGGATCGAACGGAGCCTTGTTGTAAATCATCCAGAGGTTGTGTGCGGTCAGACCAACTGACATGGTTGCGAAACCAAGTACCTGCTTCGGCAGAGTATAACCGATATGGAGTTCCTGCAGGCGGACGTTGGTTGCGCTGTAGATATAATCAGACCAAATCGGGTTGTTACCACCGACTACACTATAATATTTCTCTGCCTCAATCATACCGGTATTGATGGGTATGCCACCCTTGTCGCGCCAGTCGGCAGAAACCTTTGAAACGCCCCACTCGTCGAGGTAAGCCTGTGTCTGTGACAACACGATACCTCCGAGACGTGCAGTAAGCAGGAAGCCCAAATTGATGCCCTTCCATGTGAAGTCGTTGGAGAATCCGAGATTTCCCTTCGGAAGAACAGAACCGCGATACAGCGGGTTGGTGAGCGTCACACGCTGCACGTTACCATTATTGTCGAGTGCGATATTGCCTTCGTTGTCGCGTTTGAAATCGGTGCTCACATAGACATCACCCATCGTGCCGCCTTTCTTCAGCATAATCGAAGCGCCATTGAAACCACCCTTTGAGATGACCTCATCAGGATTGTCCTCATAGAGTTCGATAATCTTATTCTGGTTAGCGCTCCAAGTGAAGTTGGTGCTCCATGCGAAGTCGCCCCAGCGATGCTGGTAACCGATGGCAAGCTCGATACCGCGGTTGCGGATGTTACCTGTCTGCACATACTCTGCATTGTATCCTTCACCTGCCGTGATGGGACGGAGGAAGGTCTGCTTGCGTGTGTTGCTCTGATAGAGCGTCAGGTCGAATGTCAAATCGTTGTTGAAGAAACGTGCAGTGAGACCCACTTCCCAAGAGTTGGTGCGCTCAGGATAGAACGTCTTCGGGAACTTATAGGTCACTGTGCTGTACGATTGCGATGCCGGGTTATAGGTGTAACGCCACGGTGTCGTGATGTTCGGCGAGATGGCAGAACCGACAGAAGCGTACGAACCGCGAACCTTCAGGTAGTTGATGAATTTCGGCAGCTCTGTCATCTGTGAGATGATGGCAGACAGACCTACTGACGGATAGAAGAACGACTCGTTGTCGGTTCCGTCGAGTGCTGAATCCCAGTCGTTACGTCCTGTCACTGTCAAGTAGAGCATGCTCTTCCAACCGAGTTCGACGTTGGCAAACAGCGAGTTGATGTAGTGACGTGTCAGGTTGTAGATAGGACGGTTGTCGTTGGTCGGTGTTCCATAGTCGATAGCATTCGGAGAGAACACGTTTGCCGGAGCTTTCAGTCCGCCTTGGAAACCACCGACGTCATACTTCGTGCGCTGCATGGAAACACCAATGTTTGACGAGAGCGAGAAGTCGCCGAAGGTCTTGTTGATGTTTGCCATCAAGTCGCCGTAGAACGTACGGTCGTCAATCTTGTCGTATCCGTAGAATCCATACTGTGAGTGTGCAAACAGGTCGATGGTAGAAGCATAACGCATATCTTCCTGCTTGGTGTGTGCATCGTCGTAGCGAACACGTCCGGCGAGTTCGAGCCAGTCGAGTACCTGATAACGAAGCGATGCGGTCACCATGTAGCGGTCTTTCTTGTTGATGCGGTTCATGCGCTTGGCAATCCAGTACGGATTCTGCATGTTGAGCGCATCACCAAAATTCCAGTTCTGCACATAGATGCCGCGTGCAGGGTCCCAAACCTCAAAGGTACGCACAGCATCGAAGCTCTCGCCGCGCGGGAAGAGATAGAGTGCTGTCAGCGGGTTGAAATACTGTCCCTGAGCCATGAGGTTCTTGTCCTTTTCCTTGATGTAGTTAAGACCGAAATCGAGGGTCATCTTGTCATCCAGGAACGATGTCGTGTTTCGGAATGTGAAGTTGTAACGGTCGTAACCGCTATTGGTAATGATACCCTTCGCATTGGTAGAACCGACAGAGAGATAGGTCTGGTTCTTGTCGGTACCCGTTGTCAACGAAACGTTGTTCTGAATATTCGTTCCGGTGTTGAAGAAGTTCTTCGGCTCATACTTGCCGTAAGCACTCTCAGCTCTCTCGCCCCAAGACATTACTTCGTTCGGACGGTTGATGTAAGAGTTCTGGAATTCAGGCATGATGAAAGCCTTTGAGAACTGCGTGCTGTTAGACACCGTCACGCTGACTTTGCCTTCCTTACCTTTTTTCGTGGTAATCATGATGACGCCCTGGGCAGCGGCTGAACCATAGAGGGCAGCAGCAGCGGGACCACTGAGCACGGAAATCGACTCAATATCCTCAGGGTTGATGTCGGCAACGCCTTCAGTACCCGGCTGTACGGAATAGATACCATTGGTCACTTCACCAAAGCTGGTGTTTGTAATGGGCACACCGTCAACAACATAAAGAGCCTGATTGCTCTGGTTGATTGACTTCGGACCGCGCATCACAACTTTCGTGGCACCACCGGTACCGGCTGAAGAGGCATTGATGTTCACACCAGCCACCTTACCGGCGAGTGAGTTCATGAAGTTGGCATTCTTCACAGTCACGAGTTCGTCGCCACCCACTTTCTGCACATTGTAGCTCAGCGCTTTCTCTGCACGCTTGATGCCGAGAGCGGTCACCACAACTTCTTCAATGAATCTGCCTTCTTCCTTCATCGTCACATTCACGGTCTGACGACCATTCGTCACGACTTCCTGAGTAGCGAAACCAATGTAAGAGAAGACAAGTGTAGGATTAGCACCATTGACCGTGACGCGATAGTTACCGTCGATGTCGGTTACCGCCAGTCCGCTTTCACCTTTCACTTGCACGCTGACACCAATCAGAGGTTCACCATTCTCGTCAACTACGTTACCCGTAATGACTTTTGATGTCTGATCAACGGCAGCAGTCTTGCTCGCTGATAATCCTTCCGCACGGATACCCATGAAAGGTACACCCAGCAGAAGCAGAATCAACAACAGCCGATAAGCCATCGGCTTTTGTTCATGATAGTGTTTCATACAGTTTTTTTTTAATTATACAATCTTTTTAATAATAGTTGTTTGTTTTTCGGGCACAAAAGTAGTAAAAAATAAATAATGTACAAATAAATTTGTTATTTTTTTGCTTCACAACAAAAGAAAACAGCCCGAAACTCTTATGATAAAAGGAGTTGCGGTCTGTTACAAATGATTGAGAATCACTCAATTTCCTTTACTTTTGTATTGCAGGACATCGTCAATATATTTCTCTATCTGCGCATCCTCAAAACGCTGCCATCGGCGTTTTTCCCTGTTCCTCAGATAAAGATAGTACAAAGCCGACAACACGCCGCCTATCAACAGTCCGTAAAGAAGTTCCATGACGTCTCTGAAGAAAAACGACATGACCGCAACCGGCACTATCAGCAGGACGCCGTAAATCGTAAACTTCCGTTTCTCATCTTCCATCGTGCCTTGCGGTGTCTGCGCATAGAAGTAGTCGTCCAACAATTCATCGCTGCCACCATAATCCTCAAACTTGGGAAAATCCGGCTCGTTGCGGTACTTGGCTATTGCCCGCCTCACCGCCAGTTCTCTTTGTTCCAAATCACTCATAACTCAATTATTTTCTGCGAAAATACACTAAAAAAAGTGAACCGCCAAATTTATTTTTGCTATTTTGGAAATAATTTGTACATTTGCACCGATTTACATTAAATGAAATTTGTTTCTCATTAGGTTAAAACACTATGGAACTACCCGATTTCATGTCATACAAAGACAAATTCTCGAAGAAGAAGTTTGTTGAGAAAATTTCGCGCATCGCCAAACGAGCCGGTGCCAAATTAGTATATGCCGCTCTGATTCTGTATTATACACTGCAGAGCAAAAGCGTATCCATCAAGGACAAAGCCATCATTCTGGGAGCACTCGGATACTTGATAAGCCCGCTCGACGTGATGCCTGATGCCATCCCCATCGCCGGACTGACCGACGACTTGGCGGTGCTCATCTATGTGCTGAAAAAGATTTGGGTGGACGTTTCCGACGAAGTCAAGGAAAAAGCCCGCACGAAACTGAATGACTGGTTTGATGAAGACGAAATCAAAGAGATAGAAAATCTGTTTGAAGAATAGCCGGTGACCTCCCGTCACGCCCACATCCATTCTGCTTATGACAAATAAGACGTTTCAGTTTGAGGTCTGCGCCAACAGCGTGGAAAGTTGTCTGGCTGCCCAAAAAGGCGGTGCCCATCGCGTGGAACTCTGCGCCGGCATCCCGGAAGGCGGGACCACCCCGTCCTACGGCGAGATAGTGACAGCCCGCAAAGTGCTCACTACAACCCGACTCCACGTCATCATCCGCCCACGCGGAGGAGACTTCCTCTATTCTGACCTGGAAATGGAACGCATGATTGCCGACATTGACGTGGCACGCCAAATCGGAGCAGACGGTGTCGTCTTCGGCTGTCTCACCGAAGAGGGAGACATCGACATGAAGAAAAATCGCCTGCTGATGGAGCACTCAGAAGGACTTTCCACTACCTTCCACCGCGCTTTCGACCGCTGCAGCGACCCCAGACAGGCACTCGAACAGATTATCTCTTTAGGATTCGACCGCATTCTTACATCGGGTGCACAACCGACTGCCGAACAGGGTATCAGTCTCCTGAAAGAACTACACGACCAAGCGGCTGACAGAATCATCATCCTCGCCGGCTGCGGAGTAAACGAGGGAAACATTCGCAAAATTCACGAGCAGACGGGAATCCGCGAGTTCCATTTCTCTGCACGCGAAAAGGTTTTGTCGCACATGCGTTTCACCAACCCCTCCGTCTATATGGGCAGTCCCGATGCTGAAGAAGACGTCCGCATGGAGACCACGGAGAGAAGGGTGCGTGCGACGATTGACAGCCTCCTGACATAACACCGCACGGGGTTGATGAACTTTTTCATCCCCCCAAAAACCGCATCCGTTACTGACCACATCCACGTTAAGTCATCTTGCCGCAAATGTATATTTATACAGACGTGGCGAGATGAAGGAGCGATTCGCAAACTACTGTATTTCAACGAGTTAAGAACCGGTTTCCAAAAGTTCAACTTTTGCACGCTAAAAGTTGAACTTTCAGGAGGTAAAAGTTGAACTTTCAGAAGCCAAAAGTTCAACTTTTGGAAAACGAAAGTTCAACTGCATATTTATAACCCTTTTGCTGTATGTTTATGCAGGGGTGTTTTGTTGACTATTTTCGTTGAACTTGCATGAACGCAACAATATCTTTCACGAAAAAAAGGCAGCACCCAGCGATTTGCATGGATGCTGCCATTTCGATTTTCAGAGAGGTGCCTGGCGGATTCGAACCGCCGTAGACGGTTTTGCAGACCGTTGACTAAGCCACTCATCCAAGGCACCGTATCGTCTTTTGCGGATGCAAAGATACACCATTTCTTCCGTTCAGCCAAATATTTTCAACATTTTTTCGCTACATCGGAATCGGAAGGACATTTTTTCGCGCCCTTTCCCTTCGGACAGCCATCGCAGCCCCGGCAAGGGTCGCTCGCCTCTTTCCGGATATGCCAGACGAAGTAGACAATGCAAAGCGACAGACAAACGATGATGATTGCATATTGTATCATTCCATTCCCTTTCTAAAATCCCATCAGCCTTCCTACCTGATAGACCACAGCCGAGACGACCCACGCCAACCCCGTCGTATAGAAGACCGTGAAGAGTGCCCACTTCCACGAACCGCTCTCGTTCTTGATTGCTGCAATGGTTGCTATACACGGGAAATACAACAGGACAAACAGAAGGAAACAGAATGCGACAAGCGGTGTGATGCCGTCGGCTGACATCTTTTTATGAAGGTTGGCATATTTAACTGAATCAGCCTCTTCATCATCGGCAACCGTTTCATCGCCTGCATAAAGGACACCCATCGTGGATGCCACAATCTCTTTTGCACCAACACCGGCAAGCAAACCGACATCCAGTTTCCAGTCGAAACCCTGCGCACGGAACACGGGCTCGATGGTCTTCCCTATCCGCCCGATATAACTCTGCTCCTGCTGCTCTTGCGGTGTCAGTTCTTCATGGTGAGGGAAATAGCCCAGCGCCCAGACAATCACGCTTGCCACGAGAATGATACCTCCCATCTTCTTCAGATACTGCTTCCCTTTCTCCCACGTATGGCGGAACATCGCCTTTCCTGTCGGGAAGCGGTATGGCGGCAGTTCCATCACGAATGGGACGTCATCGCCTTTCACGACATACCGACTGAAGATGCGACTCATCAGTACAGCCATCACAATGCCTATGAAATAGAGCGAAATCATAATCCATGAACGGTATTTCAGCGCAAAGAACGTACTGGTAATCATGATGTATATCGGCAAGCGTGCCGAACAGCTCATCAGTGGGAGCACCAACATCGTAATCAGCCGTGAACGCCGACTCTCAATCGTGCGCGTCGCCATCACTGCCGGAACATTGCAGCCGAAGCCCATAATGAGCGGAATAAACGACTTACCATGCACGCCCATCTTGTGCATCAGCCTATCCATGATAAACGCAGCGCGCGCCATGTAGCCACTGTCTTCCATAAAGGAGATGAAAGCATAGAGTATCAATATCTGCGGAAGAAATACAATGACCGCACCCACACCGGCGATGATGCCATCGACAACCATGTCGCGCAGCGGACCGTCGGGCATGACTCTGCCGACCCAGTCGCCCAATGCCGCGACACCGGTATCTATCCAATCCATCGGATATTGTCCCAGCGTGAACGTCACCCAGAACATCATGAAGATGAGCACGAAAAACAGCGGGAACCCGAAATACTTATGCGTAATGAAATGGTCCAAGATATGTGTCACCTGATAGGTGTCCATCTTGGTTCCCTCCTCGTATCCTGCCTCCTGCAAAGCCCCGTGGATGAAAGCATACTTGGCATTCATCACCGCCGTCTCGCTATCCTCCTTCAGCTCTTTCTGAATGTTTGCCGCAGCAGCATCTCGCACAGCCAGTATCTGTTTGCCATTCGACAGCGTGCCGACAAGTTTTTCCGCATGCGCATCCATTTCCAGCAATTTGATAGCCAGATAGCGCATGGAATACTTGTGACGCAGACTGTCCTCCCGCTGCAATTCCTCATAAAGTTTGCTGATGGCATCTTCTATATAAACTCCGTGATTCAGGTGTATGTGGCGATATACGCTTTTGTTCGGACGGGTGCCGTGCGAGTAATCCTCTTCATGGTCGCCCCCATGCTTTCCTTCATAACTCTTATGCCACTCCTGCAGGTCGCGAGCCACTTCCGGATTGATGTTGCCGTCCTTGTCGAGGAAGTCCATTCCCTCATACATATTTATAATAATGTGGAACAGCAAATCGACACCTTTCCCCGTCTTGAACACCGTCGGAATCATCGGCACGCCGAAGAGCACTCCCAGCGTTCTCAGGTCGAGCTTGTCGCCTCTCGCTTCCAGCTCGTCGAACATATTGAGCGCACAAACCATGCGCAGGTTCATATCCACCAGCTGCGTCGTCAGATACAGGTTGCGCTCGAGATTGCTCGAATCAATCACATTGATGACGAAATCGGGAGTCTTGTCGATAATCTGCCGGCGCACATACATTTCCTCTGGGCTATATGCCGAGAGAGAATAGGTTCCCGGAAGATCCACCAGACGAAACTCATACCCTTCGAAGAATGCCGTTCCTTCCTTTGCATCCACCGTCACTCCGGAATAGTTTCCTACCCGCTCATGGGCACCGGAGGCGAAGTTGAACAGCGACGTCTTTCCGCAATTCGGATTGCCGACCAATGCCACATTGATAATGCGCCGTTTCTTCATCGCTGCATCTTTCAACTGCTTGTCAGTCATCGGACGTTCCTCCGCAAGTTTACCCCTCACAGCATCCGAAGCCTGCATCAACTCTTCCTGCTGAAGTTTTTCCGCTTCTGAAACCGAAATGACCTCAATCATCTCTGCTTCCTCATGACGGAGAGATACTTCATAGCCCATGACTTTATATTTCACCGGGTCTTGGAGAGGAGCATTCAAAAGGACCTGTACAACTTTTCCCTTAATGAAACCCATCTCCACGATACGCTTCCGGAAGCCACCATGTCCAAGAACTTTTACGATGACTCCCTTCTCTCCTGTCTTTAAGTCTGATAAACGCATGTCTCTGTCTTTCAAATAGATTCTGCCTGTGCCCGAATCCTTTATTTTTATGCAAAATTACACAATTTATCGGCAATAAAAACCTTATCACCAAAGAATTGCAGGAAAATACCTAAAAATGATGAGGCAGGCATCAGAAAAAGCGGATGTCGCTAATCACCATGCTCTCCACTTTTTCATTCAGACGGCGAACGAGCTGTGAACGCATCATGGAAAGGTCCTGCCGAAGTGCCGGATTGGAAATCTTCACAAACAACGTCTGGTTCTGTATGTATTTTTCTGTCGTATATTTGGCAACTGTCTTTCCGGCAACCTCTTCCCATGCCTCTATCAGCCGATGCTGAAGCAGGGGCGTTTCCAGCCCTTCCTCCCTCAGATAGTGCTTAAGCACGTCGGACAATATTAACGTTTTCCTTCTAAACATAATTTTGCTTTAAGTATTTTGAGGCACAATGTTGCCTTTGCTGACCGTGAAAATCTTGTATTCAAAAGCTGCCGCACCGAGTATTTTGTCCAAATGCTCCCGATTGGTATCGGTGATGAATATCTGTCCGAAGTTTTCTCCGGCGACGAGCCTGACTATCTGCTCTACCCGATTGGCATCCAACTTGTCGAAGATATCGTCCAAGAGTAGCAGCGGTGTGGTTTGAGTTGCCGTACGGCGAAGGAAGTCAAACTGCGCCAGTTTCAGGGCGATGACAAACGTCTTGTTCTGTCCCTGGCTCCCTTCACGCTTCATGGGATAACCGTCAATCAGCATTTCGAGGTCGTCGCGATGAACGCCATGCAGCGAATAGCCCACGGCACGGTCTTTTATGCGGTCACGCTGGATGACATCCAGCAACGGACCGCGCTGGCAATGAGACACATAACGCAGCGACACCTGCTCGTGACCGGTAGAAATGGTCTGATAGATTTGCTGGAACATCGGTATCAATTCCTCAATGAAACGGCTGCGTTTTTCAGAAATCACCTCTCCCTCTTTCGCCATCTGCTGTTCCAAAATCTCCATGAGAGATAAGTCCGGCTCTTCTTCCATCTTCAATAGTGCATTACGCTGCTGAAGAGCCTTGTTATAGTTCGAGAGCGACTCGATGTAAGCATAGTCATATTGGGCAATAACCACGTCCATCAGATGGCGTCGCTCATCACTCCCTCCTTCAATCAAAAGGGTATCGGAAGGCGAGACGAACACCAACGGTATCCGACCGATATGCTGTGAAAGTCGCTTATAGCTTTTCTTGTTATGCTTGAACTGCTTTTTAGTGCCGCGCTTCATTCCACAGTAGAAGTTCTCTTCGTCACCATGGTCTGTCAGATAGTCCCCTTCAATCACGAAAAAGTCCTGTCCGTGACAAATCAACTGCGAATCAACGGGGTTGTAGGCACTCCGACAGAATGAGAGATAATAGACTGCATCCAGAAAATTGGTCTTCCCCTCACCGTTATGACCGATGAAACAATTCATCTTCGACGACAAATCCAACGTTGCCGCACGGATGTTTCGATAGTTAATGATGGATATTTTCCTTAAATGCATGTACTCTCAGACATATTTACTTTCGTCATCTTCGCTTACTCGCCGGACAATCATCTCCGGCGTAATTTTCTGCAAAGTTAGAAGATTTATGGTTGAAAAACGAAAAAAGTCGATAATAAATTTCAATATATGGGATAAAATCTGTAATTTTGCCACGTTTTTTAGGATTAAACAATAATATAATAGATAAATGGCAAAAACACAAGAAAACAAGGGTGCTCAGGAACTGAATGAGGCTCTGAACAAGTCTGAGGCTTTCATCAAGAAATACAAGAAAGCACTCATCGCTGCAATCGTTGCAATCATTGTTATCGTTGCAGGAATCATTTTCTACAACAACTACCAAGCCGGTCGCTCAGTAGAGGCATCGACCGCCATCTCTACGGCTCAGGAGCTCATCGCTCAACAGCAATACGAGAAAGCGCTGAAAGGAAGCGGAGCAACTGCTCCCGGACTGATTCAGGTGGCAAGCGACTATAGCGGAACAGAGGCTGGCAATCTGGCAAACTACTATGCCGGACTGTGCTATGCAAAGATGGACAAATGGGATGAAGCCATCAACTATCTGGAGAAATTCAGCCCGAAATCCGATTTGATTATCAGTCCGATGAGCCAAGTGGCACTCGGTGACGCATACGCCAACAAAAAACGTTACGACGACGCTATCGACGCTTATCGCAAAGGTGTGAAACTGGCTGACAAAGCGTCGGAAAGCGGAGAAAACAATGCTGTGTCGCCAATGGCACTCAAGAAAGTCGGAATCATTCTCTATGAGCAGGGAAAGAAAGCTGAGGCGTTGAAAGTGTTCCAGGAAATCAAGGAGAAATATGTCAACGCACCCATTGTTACAGGCGACGTGAATCAATTTACCGGACAGCCGTCAGCTCCTGAAATTGACAAATACATCGAACTCGTTTCTGAATAATGGCAACATCACTGCATAACCTTTCCGACTATGACACACAAGCCGTGCCTGACGCCAGTAACATGTGCTTCGGCATTGTCGTGTCTGAATGGAACAAAGAGATTACCGGCGCACTGCTTGAAGGAACTGTAAACACACTCGAGAAACACGGCACGCTGCCTGAAAACATTCACGTCAAGACCGTACCGGGAAGTTTCGAGTTGGTGTATGGCGCACATCAAATGACGCTGAACGGCGGATACGACGCCATCATCATCTTGGGATGTGTCATCAGAGGGGAAACGCCACACTTCGACTACATCTGCCAAGGTGTTACAGCCGGCATCGCCCATCTGAACGCTACCAGCGAGATTCCCGTCGTATATGGTCTCCTCACCACCGACAACCTGCAACAGGCTAAGGACAGGAGCGGAGGAACGATGGGTAACAAAGGCGATGAGTGTGCTGTCGTCGCCATTAAAATGGCAAAGTTCTAATTCTCAATTGGTATCATTTTAAATGCATGAAAGACAACTCATACGGTCTTTCGTGCATTTATTATTATAATAATGTGTAAGGACGCTGCTCCCTATACAAATTTATTCCTGCGGTTTCACGCCCAACGAGCGTCACACCCCGTCATCGTCAGCCATTTCCCCTGCACTGTTCGGGGAAGAAGGAACTGCCCCGTCGAGTTCCGTATCACGACTGACGTGTACCGTTCCCATGCGATTCAGTTTCATGACAAGCGGGATATATTCATCGCTCAGCGGGTCTGGAGAGCCGACACTGCCTCCGAATTTCAGGTCATCGCCCACTGCCTCCACGAAAAGAAGTCCGAGCAAGGCACCGTTCCGACGGAAATTGTCATCGAGACAGCTGCTGAAATCGGTCTTCGAGAATGTCTTGTTGAAGAACTCACTGCCATCCTTGCGAATCACCTTGACAGACACCCGATTATCGTAATACTTATTTCCATACTCGTCTTCCACCATCGGAAGGCTCTCGTCCGCAAAACGATGCACAAAGACGGTGTAGGTTGAACCTACCCAGTCCACATTCCAATTGTAATCAACATCCTCCATCTTCTCCTGCTTCTTGGGAGCCTGCGTCACTTGCTGCTTGCTGACGATGATGTTCCTACTCTCCTGTTTCTTTCCGCATGCTGCGATAAGGAACGCGACCACGCAGAGAAAAGCTATTCGTTTCATAAATTCGTTCATGATGATTTGCCCACAAAGATAATGTAAAATTTCGATAAATGAAAATTTTATTTTATCTTTGCATAGATAATCATGTGTGACTATGAGAAAAGTCATCCTTTTCATTTGCCTCGCAGCATGCCTCTTTGCATCATGCTCAGGCGGTTCTACTGACAGTAACGACGCGAAGAACGACTCGTTGCCGCTCCTCGTGATACAGGTACAGAAGTGTTCGCGCCTCTACACGACCGAGTTTCTCGTCCACAAAGTTGTCACACACGAGGACAAACTGAAGTTGGAGGGGTCTGTTTTCGAGAAACGATTCAGCATCAACCTCCCATTGGGAGAGCGCAAAATCGCCATTCCGATGAATGCCACACTGAAAGGATTCGTGGATTTCAGCAATTTCTCCATTGAAAACATCAGGCAGGAAGGCGACAAGATTGAAATCATCCTGCCCGACCCGCAAGTGGCGCTGACGAGCAGCAAGATAGACCGGGAGGGGGTTAAAGAGTATGTGGCGCTGCTACGCTCCAACTTCAGCGACGAAGAACTGACCGCCTACGAACAGCAGGGACGGCAAGCCATCATCAAGACCATTCCGAAAATGGGCATCGTCGAACGTGCACGGCAAAGTGCCGCAAACGTGCTCATCCCCATTATCGAAAAGTTTGGCTATAAGAAAGAGGACATCACCGTCTCTTTCAGAAAAGACCTGACCGACAAAGATATCACCACACTATCCGAAATGCCACAGACAGGAAAATGATACGCAAGAGATATTACAACCCAAATGACCGAAGAATGACGATGGCGATTGGCATCGCCGTCATCGTGGTGCTCTTCGTTATCTTCAAATGCGGAGGCATGAAATTGGGAACAACC
>Ga0256406_1003773_pt1 | contig 18267 bp, 10 predicted proteins | sample RumenRJG_03DNA_FD_185986 | JGI IMG/M metagenome (GOLD analysis project Ga0256406, IMG submission 185986) | Bovine rumen microbial communities from Lethbridge, Alberta, Canada - RJG_03 | ecosystem: Host-associated > Mammals > Digestive system > Stomach > Rumen | place: Canada: Alberta | collected...
GTTCTTGCCACCGGGCACGGCGCCCTTGATGAGCATGAGGTTCTGCTCGGCATCGACGCGGACGAGCTTGAGGTTCTTGACGGTGACGCGCTCGTCGCCCATGTGGCCGTACATGTGCAGGCCCTTGCGGACGCGGGCGGGATAGGCGCACTGGCCGATGGAGCCGGGCTTGCGCTGGTTGCGGCAGCCGTGGGTCATGGGGCCACGGGAGAAGTTCCAGCGCTTGACGGTGCCCTGGAAGCCCTTGCCCTTGGAGGTGCCGATGACGTCGACGGACTTGACGTCGGCGAAGTCGGCGACAGTCACGACGTCGCCGGTGTGGTGCTCCTCGCCGTTCTCGACGCGGACCTCGCGCAGGTAGCGCATGGGCTCGACGCCGTGGGCGGCAAAGTGACCAGCCATGGGCTTGTTGACGTGCTTGGACTTGATGTCTCCGAAGCCGATCTGGACGGCGTCGTAACCGTCGGTCGCCTTCGTCTTCACCTGCGAGACGGTGCAGGGGCCAGCCTGGATGACGGTGACGGGGACGACGTTGTCGTCCTCATCCCACACCTGCGTCATTCCGAGCTTGCGGCCAAGGATCGTGCTGACCATGCTCATTCCTTACCCTCGGTGGTCATGGGACCAATGGGCAGCTCCTCTGCCCTCCCCAGCGGACCACGTCCTGTAGAAGCAGCGCATGGGGGCGAGACACAACTCTCCCCTTTAGCGCAGCCTGTCTAGTTTACACGCAGGACCGGGCATTCACAATGTCTTCGCAGATTTTCTTGGCCCCAGGAGCTGGGGATTCGCATTCCGCGCCGTCGGGCGTATCCATGGGTTCAAGCGGCGTCGGGCGCCACCCTACTGCTGGCGCGGCGTGGTCCCGTTGGCCGGAATGAAGGACCCCATGACGCGCTGGCGCTCGAGCTTCTCGTGCATATTGTCGCGGGCGAGAAGAACGATCGAGAGCACCCCCATCGCGATGCCAAGGATGAGCAGGCAGAACCCGGCACCAAGGTTGACGTAGTACACGGTGTACGTGGAGTTGAGCAGCATGAGGCCCACCGAGCATATCTCGAAAAGGGCAAATGCGGTGGTAATTGAACTGAGTACCAGCGCGGCAGTGCGACGGCGCACCATGGGAAGAATGGCGGTGGCAATGGCGAGAAGGACGAGCACGGCCCCATCCGGGGCATCAGTAAGCGCAACGGAGTAGTCGTAGCTCGAGCCAGAGACGATAAGGAACGGCAGGAAGGCCGCAATGCCCATGAGAAGCGCAGCGGTAAGGGTAACAAGCTCAGCCGCTGTCACAGCCTTGGGGGCGTGCGCGGGGGTGCCTGCAAAGGGAACCTGTTGCGGTTGCGGCTGTTGCTGAGCCTGCTGTCCGGCAGGAGTGGCAGTGCCCGAGGCGGCCGCGCTCCTAGAGGGCTGCGCAAGGTCAAAGCCGCAGTTGGGGCAGAACTTCTCCGTGCCGGCAAGCTTCTTTCCACACTGAGGACAGAACATGCAACCCCCTAGCCTCGAGAATCAACAGTCTAGATACTACCCGTACCTATGCAATCGAATTGCCGGGCAAACCAATCCCACAAACAAGAAAGCGGGATTTAATTGCCGGGCAACTCAATCCCATTGCCGAGCAAACTAGTCCCGCGTACGAAAAGGGACCCGCCTCCGGATGGAAGCAGGCCCCTTTGTACGTGCTAAAGACGCTCGAACTAGAGCTTGATCTCGATGTCCACGCCCGCAGGAAGGTCGAGACGCATAAGCGAGTCGACGGTGGAGCTGCTGGGGTCGAGGATGTCGATGAGACGCTTGTGGGTGAGCATCTCAAACTGCTCGCGGGAGTCCTTGTCCTTGTGGGGCGAGCGGATGACCGTGTAAAGGTTGCGCTCGGTGGGCAGGGGGATAGGGCCGGAAACGCGGGCGCCCGTCTTCTGGGCGGTGTCCACGATGAGCTTGGCAGACTGGTCGACGACCTCGTGATCGTAGCCCTTGAGGCGAATCCTGATCTTCTGGCTTGACACTGTAAACCTCCGTAAATGAGCTATCGCTCGTGGTCGTTAACTAGGAAGCGGTGCCGCCGGCCTTGGCGACGATCTCGTCGCGGACGGCCTTCGGAACGGGCTCGTAAGCGCTGAACTGCATGGTGTAGCTCGCGCGACCCTGCGTCTGGGAGCGGAGGTCGGTAGCGTAGCCAAACATCTCGCCCAGGGGCACCTTGGCGCGAATGACCTTGGTGTCCTTGCGGTCCTCCATGCCCTCGATCTTGCCGCGGCGAGAGGACAGGTTGCCCATGACGTCACCCATGTACTGCTCGGGGGTCTCAACCTCGACCTCCTCGATGGGCTCGAGAAGGACAGGATCGGACTTCTTGAGTGCGTCCTTGATCGCCATGGAGCCAGCGATCTTGAAGGCGGCCTCGGAGGAGTCGACCTCGTGGTAGGAGCCGTCGACGAGGGTCACCTTGATGTCGACCACGGGGTAGCCGGCAATGACGCCGCTCTCCAGGGCCTCCTGGATGCCCTTGTCAATCGAGGGGATGTACTCCTTGGGCACGACGCCGCCGACGATGGCGTTGACGAACTCGTAGCCCTTGCCCTCCTCGTTGGGCTCCATGTCGATGATCGCGTGACCATACTGGCCGCGGCCACCAGACTGGCGGACGAACTTGCCCTCGGCGTGCTGCACGGCGTGGCCAGCGGTCTCGCGGTAGGCAACCTGGGGCTTGCCCACGTTGCAGTCAACCTTGAACTCGCGGCGCAGACGGTCGACGATGATCTCGAGGTGCAGCTCGCCCATGCCGGCGATGATGGTCTGGCCGGTCTCCTGGTCGGTGTGGACGCGGAAGGTCGGGTCCTCCTCGGCCAGCTTGGCGAGACCAACGGACATTTTCTCCTGCTCGGCCTTGGTCTTAGGCTCAACGGCAACGTCGATGACGGGGTCGGCGAACTTGATGGACTCGAGGACGATGGGCTTGTGCTCGTCGCAGAGGGTGTCACCGGTCTGGGTGTTCTTGAGGCCAACGCAGGCAACGATGTCGCCGGCGGAGCACTCCTCACGGTCAACACGGTCGTTGGCGTTCATCTCGAGGATGCGGCCCAGGCGCTCCTTGGAGTCCTTGACGGAGTTGTAGACATAGGAGCCTGCCTCCGCCTGACCAGAGTAAACGCGGATGTAGGTGAGCTTGCCCACGTACGGGTCAGTCATGATCTTGAAGGCCAGGGCCGAGAAGGGCTCCTTGGGATCCGCGTGACGGACCTCGGGCTCACCCTTGAGGTTCTTGCCGTCAATCTCGGGAACGTCGAGCGGGCTGGGCAGGTAGTCCACGACGGCGTCGAGGAGCTCCTGGATGCCCTTGTTCTTGTAAGCGGAACCCACGAAGACGGGGTTGAGCTCGTTGGCGATGACACCCTTGCGGATAGCTGCCTTGAGGAGGTCGACGGGAACCTCCTTCTCCTCGAGGATGGTCTCCATGAGCTCGTCGGAGAAGTTGGATGCTGCGTCGAGCAGCTCCTCGCGCTTCTCCTGGGCGAGGTCGGCGAACTCCTCCGGGATGGCATCCATGGGCTCGGGGTAAATCATGCCCTTGGCGTCTTCCTTGAAGTCCCACGCGGTCATGGTGACCAGGTCGATGAGACCCCAGAAGTTGGACTCGGAGCCCATGGGAATCTGCGCGGCCACGGCGGGGGCAGAGAGGCGCTCCTTCATGGTGTCGATGGCGTGGAAGAAGTCAGCACCCACGCGGTCGAACTTGTTGATGAAGGCGATGCGGGGAACGTTGTACTTTGCAGCCTGACGCCACACGGTCTCGGACTGGGGCTGGACGCCGGCGACGGCGTCGAACACGGCGACAGCACCGTCGAGGACGCGCAGGCAGCGCTCGACCTCGGCCGTGAAGTCAACGTGGCCCGGGGTGTCGATGATCTGGATGACGTGATCCTTCCAGAAGCACGTGGTGGCCGCAGAGGTGATGGTCACGCCGCGCTCCTGCTCCTGGACCATCCAGTCCATGGTGGCAGCACCGTCGTGGACCTCGCCGATCTTGTGGGTCTTGCCGGTGTAGTAGAGGATGCGCTCGGTAGTGGTAGTCTTACCGGCATCGATGTGGGCCATGATGCCGATGTTTCGCAGGTCTTCGAGCTTGTACTTCATCTGTGCCATATACTGCTACCCCCAACTAGAAGCGGTAGTGAGAGAACGCGCGGTTGGCCTCGGCCATCTTGTAGAGGTCCTCACGACGCTTGACGGAGGCGCCCACGCCATTAGCGGCGTCCATGATCTCGTTGGCGAGACGCTCTGCCATGGTCTTCTCCTTGCGGGCACGCGAGAAGGTCACGAGCCAGCGGATGGCCAGGGTGGTTGCACGGCGGGAGTTGACCTCCATGGGCACCTGGTAGGTGGCGCCACCAACGCGCTTAGGCTTGACCTCGAGCGTAGGACGGATGTTGTCCATGGCCTTCTTGAAGACGGAGAGGGGATCCTCGCCGGTCTTCTCGGCGACCATGTTGAAGGCACCGTAGACGATGCGCTCCGCGGTGGCCTTCTTGCCATCGAGGAGGACCTTGTTGATGAGCTGGGTCACGAGGCGGTTGTTGTAGACGGCGTCAGGCTGGACCTCACGACGCACTGCTGCTGCACGACGCGGCATGTTTATATCTCCCTAGAACAGTTGGCTTGCGTTGCTTGTGATGGTTTACTTGCCGCGCTTGGCGCCGTAGCGGGAACGGGCCTTCTTGCGGTTCTGGACGGCAGCGCAGTCGTAGGCGCCACGGATGATCTTGTAACGGACACCAGGGAGGTCACGAACACGGCCGCCACGGATGAGCACGATGGAGTGCTCCTGCAGGTTGTGGCCCTCGCCGGGGATGTAGGCGGTGACCTCGATGCCGTTCACGAGGCGCACACGGGCGACCTTGCGGAGGGCGGAGTTAGGCTTCTTGGGCGTGGTGGTGAAGACGCGGGTGCAGACGCCACGCTTCTGGGGGTTGTGCTGGAGCGCGGCGTTCTTGGACTTGGCCTTGACGCTCACGCGGCTGTGGCGGACGAGCTGGTTAATGGTAGGCAAAGTTCTCTCCTTCTATACCTATCTACGTGCGTGTACACGAATCTTAAGGGCAGCGCAGCACCGTCACCCTGGATTGGCGCGAGGTGATACGTTACGCGCGCCCGCTGCAGTTGTCAAAAAGCCACGGGCCCGGGCGTATCCCTTCTTCACGTGACGCACACGCAAACGGGGCTTCTGGACACGAGAAGGGCGGGGCCACCTGCGTGGCACCCCGCCCGTCACCGCAAAGCTTGGTGGAGTAGGCGCTTCCGCTACTCCTCCTCGTCGTCATCCAGACCAAGGACGGTCCTGCCAATGGCATCCGTTGCCACGATGGCTGCATAGAGCTCGTCGGGCGTGACGTCACCTGCCAGGTTGTGGATCGTCTCGCCGGGGACGCAGGCGTTCTTGGCGATGGTGCGAATCTCGTCGTCGGTGGTGATGCCCAGTTCCTTCAGCGTGACCGGCAGGCCAACCTCGAGGCAGAACTCCTGCACGTCGAGGAACTCCTCCTCCGTTGCGCCCTCGAGCGTGAGCTGCACCAGGGTGCCAAAGGCCACGCAGTTGCCGTGGGGCACGCTGTGGCCACCAAGCGAGGTGAGGCCGTTGTAGAAGGAGTGCGCCGCCGCGCAGTTGACGTTGTCGGCACCAACGCCAGAGAGGTAGACGTTGGCCTCGATGATGGCGTCCAGGGCAGGCGTCACCACGTGCTTCTCGCACGCAGCAAGCGCCTGGGTGCCGTAGTCACGCAGCGTCTGATAGCAGAGCTTGGCGAGCGCCATGCCGGCACGTGTGATGCCCGTGCCCTCAAGGCTGGGAGACTCGGTGCGTATGGACGCGCGGCCCTCGAAGTAGGTGCCCAGGGCGTCACCCATGCCGGCGACCAGGAAGCGCACCGGCGCGTTGGCAATGACCTGAGAGTCCACCATAACGGCATCGGGGTTGGTGGGATAGAAGAGGTACTTGTCAAAGCTGCCGTCGTCGTTGTAGATGACCGAGAGACCCGTACAAGGTGCGTCCGTAGCGGCAACGGTGGGGATGATCACCACGTGCTTGCCGGTGTAGTATGCCGTGGCCTTGGCGGTGTCGACGGCAGAGCCGCCGCCCACGGCCACCACGGCATCGATGTTGTCCTCCTCGACGATTGCCTTCATCTTGGCAATCTCGCCCTTGCTCGAGATGCCGCCAAAGATCTCGTAGCGACGGTAGTCATCTGCGTCGCCAAAGCTCTCCTCGAGCTGGTCATGGCAGGCCTTGTAGCCGCTCTTCGAGCACACGAAGAGCCAGCGCTTGCCCATGTAGCCCATCTCGTCCTTGAACTTGAGCAGGGCACCCTTGCCCTGGACGTACTTCAGGGGCTCACGCATCGCACGCAACAGCTTCATGGCGGTTCCCTTCTGTCATCGCGGCCGTGGCCTTCTCCACGGCATACGCAATTGACAGTATTCCCATCATGTCAGCCTGAGATAGGCCTGCCGCCACCGGAGGCGAAATTCTCCGGTGGTGGCGAGGTTCAAGCATTTATGTTCGCAGAGCCGTCTAGCGCAGAACGCGCGTAGCGTTGAGGACGCAGAGCACCATAACGCCCACGTCGCCAAAGACGGCGAGCCACATGGGGGCGAGACCAACCACGGCCAGGCAGAGGATGGCAACCTTCACCGCAATGGCAAAGACAATGTTCTGACGGGCAATGCGAATCGTGCGGCGTGCAATGCGAATGGCCACGGCAATCTTGGAGGGCTTGTCGTCCATGAGAACCACGTCGGCGGCCTCGATGGCGGCATCCGAGCCCATGGCACCCATGGCAATCCCCACGTCCGCACGGGCGAGAACCGGCGCGTCATTGATGCCATCGCCCACAAAGGCGAGCGTAGCGTCGCCCTCGCGCTCGTCAAGGAGGCGCTCGACCTGATCCACCTTGCCCGCAGGGAGAAGCTCCGCGTGGTACTCGTCAAGCCCGAGGTCGCGGGCGACGCTTGCCGCAGCATCCTCGCGGTCGCCCGTGAGCATTACGCAGCGGCGGACGCCCTCGGCCTTGATGTTGGCAATCGCCTCGCGGGAGTCATCCTTGACCTCGTCTGAGATGTGGATGTGACCGGCGTACTCGCCGTCCACGGCCACGTGCACCACGGTGCCCCCGGCGGTATGGCATCCCTGCCATGTGGCACCCACCTCATCCATCAGGCGGTCGTTGCCAACGGCCACCCTATGGCCGTTGACCGTGGCAAGCACGCCGTGGCCTGCCTCCTCGGTAACGTCTGACACGGTGCAGCCATCGTGGTCACTGGGATAGGCATCGCGAAGCGCGGCCGCGATGGGGTGCGTGGAGTTGTGCTCCACATGAGCGGCCAGGTGGAGGAGTTGCTCCTCGGTCAGACGCGACGGGTGGACCGTTGTGACCTTGAAGACGCCCTTGGTGAGCGTGCCCGTCTTGTCGAAGACAACGGTCTGCGCCTTTGCCAGGGCCTCGAGGTAGTTCGAGCCTTTCACGAGGATGCCGTGCTTGGAGGCGCTGCCGATGCCGCCAAAGAACGTGAGGGGTACCGAGAGGACCAGCGCGCAGGGGCACGAGACTACGAGGAAGGTGAGAGCGCGCAGGAGCCACTTGGCGAAGTTGGCGCCAAAGTCACCCGAGACGAGCGGTGGGAGTATCGCCACAGCAATGGCCAAGTAGACCACGATTGGCGTATAGACCTTGGCGAAGCGCTTGATGAACTTCTCAGAGTGGGACTTGTTGGACCCGGCGTTCTTGACCATGTCGATGATCTTACTTGCCGTGGATTCGCCAAAGGCCTTGGTCACGCGTAGGCGAAGCACGCCGGAAAGGTTCACGCAGCCAGAGAACGCACCCTCGCCAGGCTTGACCGAGCGTGGCACGGACTCGCCCGTGATGGCACGGGTGTCGAGGCTAGAGGTGCCCTCGACCACGGTTCCGTCGAGGGGGATCTTCTCGCCAGGCTTTACCAGGATGATCTCCCCCACCTGCACCGTATTGGGGTCGACAACAACCACCTCGCCGTTGCGCTCGACGTTTGCGGTATCGGGGCGGATGTCTAGGAGCTCCTTGATCGAGCGCTTGGAGTTACCCTCGGCGATGCCCTCGAAGAGCTCGCCCACCTGGAAGAAGAGCATCACGAAGACGGCCTCGGCAAATTGGGGCTCTCCACCGGGCACAAAGCCAATGAGCAGGGCACCGATGGTGGCAATGGACATGAGGAAGTCCTCGTCGAAGGGGTGCCCGTGCGCCACGGATTCGGCGGCCTCGGCAATCACGCTACCTCCCGCGACCACGTAGGACGGCAGGTAGATGAGGAGTTGCGCCCAGAGCGGAAGGTTCGTTACACGCTGGATGATGACCGCCGCAACGAGAAGCACGGCAGCAATGATGATGCGGCGCTTGAGAACCGACGGATCCTCATCGTCATCGTCGTCATCCTCCTCATCGCCGTCGTCGCCGTTGACTTCGAGCGTCTCCTCATTGGCATCGGCGCAGGTAGCGCAGGCGGTCTTCTCGTCCTTATCGTCATCCTCGTGGTGGCAGCATGAGCAAGACATCGTGTCCTCCGTTGGTTCAGCCGTACACCTTGTCGCTCACGTGTCCAATCTCGTGAACACATGAGCACGTGTTCATATGAACAGTAGCACTGCGCCCATAGGGGGTCAACTGAGAGGAGTGGTTGATTTTGGGCTGTTGCCGGGGCTATCCACGAGCCACTCCGCACCTACCCGCCCGCTTGTTACCGGCTTGTAGCTTTAGCTCCGTGCCAACAGGAGAAACGTGCTGCAAGTTCAACGAACCGGTAACAAGGACATGGGTGTAGAGCTCCGCTGTAACCGGCGCGTTCGGAGCCTAACGCGTTTGCCCAAATATGCTCGCTCTTGCAGCGAGAGGGCGGTAACAAAGGCTACGGGGACTGTTACCCCATGGTTTTGTTACCGGCCCACCGGGAAGAGCGAGACCGCATCTGGGCAAACGCACCCAGATCCTTACGGGCCGGTAACTAGCAACAGACAGAAACGCCCCAGCGAGCGCGGAGTTGGCAGTCAGTCTGAATTATGCGGTCGAACCTGCGCGACCTACTCCTCGCTGGCTCGCACCGGCTCAGCAGCGTGCAGCAGACCAACGGAGATGAGGGTAGTCACGTGCTCGTCTGCCAGCGAGTAGATCACCCGACGTCCGTCTCGGCGGGCCGTCACCAGTCCTCGGTCTCGCAGCAGCCGTAGCTGGTGCGATATAGCCGACTGCGAGACGGCGCAAATCTCCTCAAGGTCTGAGACGCTCTTCTCGCCCAGCGAGAGCGCCCCCAGAATGCGGAAGCGCGTCAGATCAGAGAGCGCGTCAAAAATCTGCGTGGCGTCATAGACCACGTCGTCGTTAGAAAGGTACTCGTCGAGAAGGTCCCTCGAGCATGCCTCGTTCATGGGTCCTCCCCCACGGTCAGCAACACAATATTCCGTCCAGGTCATGGTACCCGGTTACCCCTTGACTGGCACGCAACGCCATTTGCCGAAGAGCAAAATCTGGTCTGCGCGCGGGGCTTCATCAGGGCACGCAAGCGCTAGCACACAAAACGGGCCCCGGCATGATGCCGGGGCCCGTTTATCTATCTATGCGACAGGTTTGCCGCCTGCCCCGTGCGTGGGCTACTCGTTGTTCTCGTCACCGTCATCGGAGGCGTTCTCCTGCTTGACCACCTGCGAGAGCAGGTCATCCAGGGATCCCAGGTCCTCGTTGATGACATCGGAGTCGCTGGACTGCGCGTCGGCGGAGCCGCCGATGAGCTCGTCGTCGTAGTGGTGCTTGGCGGGAGCCGCGGTGCCCAGCATGATGTCCGAATCAGCGTCGGGCGAGAAGACCATGTTGAGGAGCTGCGAGAGGTCCTCGGAGTCTGCCTCGTCGTCATCCGGCTCGAGGATGTAGAGCAGGCCGCGCGCCTCGAGGCCGTCGCGGAGCTCCTCGATGGCCTTGGCGCCAATGCCGTCAATGCGCAGCAGGTCATCCTCGGTCTTGCCAATGAGGTCACCCACGGTCTCGATGCCCACCTCGCTGAACTTGTTGGTCCAGCGCTGCGAGACGCCAAGGTCGTCGAAGAGGTAGAGCTTGGCATCCTCGCTGGAGAGGGTGCGGCCGTTCTTCGAGTAGACCCCGCCGTAGCCGTAGTCGTCGCCCACCCAGTCAAGCTGCTTGGGGAGCTTCTCCTCGATGCCCTTGAGCTCGTCGGGTGCCCACTCGGGCAGGCTCTGCGCCTGCGGGGAGGTGGGACCGTCGATCTTGGTGCCGTGGTAGGTAAGCTCGACGCCACGGTACGCGGAGAGACCGGTGCCGGCGGGAATCTGCTTGCCCACGATGACGTTGGACTTGAGGTCGAGCAGGTGGTCCACGTCACCGGCAATGGAGGAGTCGGTGAGGACACCGGCGGTGCGGATGAACGACGCGCTGGAGAGCCAGGAGTCGATGGAACTTGCCACCTTGAGCGTACCAAGGATGACGGGCTCTGCCTCAGGCGGGGTGCCACCAGCCAGGGCAACGTTGCGCACCGTGTCGGCAAAGACGTAGCGGTCCACGTACTGGCCAAGCAAGTACTGGGAGTCGCCGGGGTTGGTCACCTGGACGCGGCGCAGCATCTGACGGGCGATGACCTCGATGTGCTTGTCGTTGAGGTCGACGCCCTGGGAGGTGTAGACGTCCTTGACGGAGGCAACGAAGGTGTGCATCGTCGACTCGATGTCGGTAAGCTTGCGCAGCTTGCGGAAGTTGACGAAGCCACGGGTGATCTGGTCGCCGGCGCGAACCTCGACGCCATCCTCCATGCCCGGCATGAAGCGCGCGGACGCGGGGATGCGCCACTCCTCGAGGATGCGGGAGCGGTCGTCGGTGTCGACGATGCGGATGAGGTACTCGGTCTGCTCGGGTGTGATGAGCAGGGTGCCCGAGACGGGCGCGAGGTCTGCCTCGCGGCCAAGGATCTTCTCGTTGACGTTGCCGACGACGTCGAACATGCGGGCGACCGTGGGGAGGCCCTGCGTGATGTCGTCAGCGCCAGCGACGCCGCCGGAGTGAATCGTACGCATCGTGAGCTGGGTGCCCGGCTCGCCGATGGACTGGGCCGCGATGATGCCGACGGCCGTACCGATGTTGACAGGACGACGGGTCGAGAGGTCCCAGCCGTAGCACTTCTGGCAGACGCCGTACTTGGACTTGCAGGTGAGAAGGGCCCTGAGCTGGACCTTCTTGAGACCGTGGGCAACGAGCTTCTTAAGGTCGTCCTTGGACTCGATGTAGCCGTCGCGGGGGATGAGGACCTCGCCGGTGGCAGGGTCAACGATATCGTTGAGTGCGCAGCGGCCGATAAGGTCGGCGTCCACGTCGGTCTCGCCCGGCTTGATAAGCGGGTAGGTCACGGCCTCGTCGGTGCCGCAGTCCTCCTCGCGGACAATGACGTCCTGGGCAACGTCGACCAGACGGCGGGTAAGGTAGCCGGAGTCGGACGTGTGAGACGCCGTGTCCACGAGGCCCTTACGGGCGCCGTACGTGGAGATGAAGTACTCGAGCGGCAGCAGGCCCTCGCGGAAGTTTGCCTTAATGGGCAGGTCGATGGTATCGCCGGACATATCGGCCATGAGGCCACGCATACCGGCGAGCTGGCGAAGCTGCGTCTTGGAACCACGGGCGCCGGAGTCGGCCATCATGTAGATGGGATTGTCCTCGGCGAAGCCCTCGAGCATCTTGGAGCCAAGCTCGTTGGTGCACTCGGTCCAGGCGTTGACGACCTCCACGTGGCGCTCCCTCTCGGAGAGGAAGCCGTCCTCGTAGTACTCGTTGATCTCGTCGACCTTGTCCTGCGCCTCGTCGAGCATCTCCTGCTTCTCGGGCGGGATGACGGCATCCCAGACCGAGACCGTCAGACCGGCAACGGTTGCGTAGTGGAAGCCCGTCTCCTTGATGGCGTCGAGGATGGGCTCGACGTCCGCGGTGCTGTAGCGATCGCACGCGTCGTTGACGAGGTTCTTGATGTCGCCCTTGTTCATCTTGTAGTTGATGAAGGGGTAGTCAGCGGGCAGGCAGCGCGTGTTGAAGATCACGCGGCCAACGGTGGTCTCGACGCGCACCGCGTGATCGGTGACGTCGTAGTCCACGGGGCTGTTCCACTTGTCAAAGGTGCGGAAGATCCTGCGACCGTCCTCGACCACGTTGGCGTCCTGGGGCCTCACGCGAACCTTGATGTTGGCCTGGATGTCCAGGTTGTCGCGGTTGTCGAAAGCGAGAATGGCGTCGTCGAAGTCCGCGAAGACGCGACCCTCGCCCTGGGCGCCGTCCTTGGAGGTGGTGAGGAAGTACGTGCCGAAGACCATGTCCTGGGAAGGCACGGTGACAACCTCGCCGGAGGCGGGCTTGCGCAGGTTGTTGGTCGAGAGCATGAGGACGCGCGCCTCGGTCTGCGCCTGCGTGGAGAGGGGTACGTGGACCGACATCTGGTCGCCATCGAAGTCGGCGTTGAAGGGGGCGCACACCAGCGGGTGCAGGTGGATGGCCTTGCCCTCAACAAGGACCGGCTCGAAGGCCTGGATGGAGAGGCGGTGCAGCGTAGGTGCACGGTTGAGGAGCACCAGACGGTCCTGGATGACCTCGTCGAGCACGTCCCAGACGGCGGGCATGCCGCGGTCGATGGCGCGCTTGGCGCCCTTGATGTTCTCGACCTTGCCCAGCTCGACCAGGCGGCGCATCACGAAGGGCTTGAAGAGCTCGAGCGCCATGGCCGAGGGCAGGCCGCACTGGTGCAGCTTGAGGTGCGGGTCGACAACGATGACCGAACGGCCGGAGTAGTCGACACGCTTGCCCAGCAGGTTCTGGCGGAAGCGGCCCTGCTTGCCCTTGAGGGCCTCGGCGAGCGACTTGAGCGGGCGTCCGCCACGGCCGGTGACGGGACGACCACGGCGGCCGTTGTCGAAGAGGGCGTCCACGGACTCCTGGAGCATGCGCTTCTCGTTATTGACGATGATTGCGGGAGCGTCAAGGTCGAGCAGGCGCTTGAGTCGGTTGTTGCGGTTGATCACGCGACGGTAGAGGTCGTTGAGGTCGGACGCGGCAAAGCGGCCACCGTCGAGTTGCACCATGGGGCGCAGGTCGGGCGGGATCACGGGGATGACGTCCAGAATCATGTTGGCGGGGTCGTTGCCGCCCTTGAGGAAGGCGTCGACAATCTCCAGGCGCTTAATGGCCTTCTCGCGCTTCTGCTTCTGGGAGTCTTCGGACGCGATGATGGCGCGGAGCTCGGTGGCCTCCTTCTCGAGGTCGATGCCACGGAGCAGCTCGCGCACGGCCTCGGCGCCCATGCCGCCCTTGAAGTAGATACCGTAGTAGCGCTTGAGCTCGGAGAAGAGTGCCTCGTCGGAGATGAGCTGGCGCTTCTCGAGCTGCATGAACTGCTCGTAGGCCTCGCGGCGCAGTGCCTTCTCCTCCTCGTACTCCTCCTCGAGGTCGGCGATGCCGGCGCGGACCTCCTCCTCGGAGAGGGGCTCGACGTCGTCGAACTCGTCGCCGGAGGCCTGGCCCTGCTCCTTCAGACGCTCGATCTGGTCGTCACGCTCGGCGTCCAGCTCCTCGAGGTCTGCGGCCAGCTCCTCCTTGAGGTCGTCGGCATCGGCCTCGCGGGCCTCGGTGTCGACGTCGGTAATCACGTAGCTCGCGAAGTAAAGGACCTTCTCGAGGTCCTTGCTCTTCATGTCGAGCAGACGCGACATGGGGAAGCTCGCGGGGCTCTTGAAGTACCAGATGTGGCTCACGGGCGCGGCGAGCTCGATGTGGCCCATGCGCTCGCGGCGCACCTTGGCGGTGGTCACCTCAACGCCGCAGCGCTCGCAGATGATGCCCTTGAAGCGAATGCCCTTGTACTTGCCGCAGGCGCACTCCCAGTCCTTGACGGGACCAAAGATCTTCTCGCAGAACAGGCCGTCCTTCTCGGGCTTGAGCGTGCGGTAGTTGATCGTCTCGGGCTTCTTGACCTCGCCGTGCGACCAGCTACGAATCTGGTCAGCAGAGGCGAGAGAAATCTTGATAGCGTCGAAGTCGGTGGTATCGAATTCTGCCACAGTCGCTACTCCTTATCGCTGTTGGCGTCGCCGACGAGGTCGTCGGACTCGCCGAGGTCGCGGGCAAGGCCCTTGACGAGGTCATCGGTGGTTTTGATGTTGGCGAAGACGTCCACGGGGTTCTCCTTGACCGCGGCCTTCTTCTCCTCCTCAGGCTTGGGCTCGGCCTTCTTCTTGTAGGAGATGGGCTCGATGTCGAGCGCGAGAGAGCGCATCTCCTTGACGAGGACCTTGAAGGACTCGGGGATGCCAGGCGAAGGAACGTTCTCGCCCTTGACGATGGCCTCGTAGGTCTTCACACGACCGTTGGTGTCGTCGGACTTGATGGTCATCATCTCGTGCAGGACGTTTGCCGCGCCGTAGGCGTAGAGGGCCCAGACCTCCATCTCGCCGAAGCGCTGGCCGCCGAACTGGGCCTTGCCGCCCAGAGGCTGCTGCGTGACGAGGCTGTAGGGGCCGGTCGAACGCGCGTGGATCTTGTCGTCGACCATGTGGCCGAGCTTCAGGATGTAGGAGGTGCCCACCGTGATGGGGCTCTTGAACGCCTCGCCCGTGCGGCCGTCGTAGAGCGTGGTCTTGCCGCGGTCGTTGAGCTGCGGCACGAAGTCGGCGTTCATGTGCTTGCCGTACTCCAGCATGGCCTTGTTCATGAGGTTCACGTTGGTACGGCGGATGATCTCGGCGACCTCCTTGTCGGTCGCGCCGTCAAAGACGGGCGTGGCCACGGGGATGGGGCCGGGGACGTAGGTCTTGGAGTCCGGCGTGGTGTCATCCCAGCCGTGGGTAGCGCCCCAGCCGAGGTGGCACTCGAGCAGCTGGCCCACGTTCATACGAGAAGGAACGCCCAGCGGGTCGAGAAGGACGTCCACGGGCGTGCCGTCGGCCATGTAGGGCATGTCCTCAACGGGCAGGACCTTACAGACAACACCCTTGTTGCCGTGGCGGCCGGAGATCTTGTCGCCCTGCTGGATCTTGCGGCGCTGAGCAACGAAGACGCGGACGAGCTCGTTCACGCCAGGCTGGAGGTCGTCTCCGGCCTCGCGGCTAAAGCGAACGACGTCGACGACGCGGCCGTAGGCACCGTGAGGCATCTTGAGCGAGGTGTCGCGCACATCGTGGGCCTTGGCGCCAAAGATGGCACGGAGCAGGCGCTCCTCGGCCGTGAGGGCCGTCTCGCCCTTGGGCGTAACCTTGCCCACCAGGATGTCGCCGGGGCCGACCTCGGCACCGATGCGGATGATGCCGTCATCGTCGAGGTTTGCGAGCATCTCCTCGGACTGGTTGGGAATCTCGCGGGTAATCTCCTCGGGACCGAGCTTGGTGTCGCGGGCATCAATCTCGTGACGGGAGATGTTGATCGAGGTGAGCAGGTCCTCCTGGACCACACGGTCGGAGACGATGATGCCGTCCTCGTAGTTGTAGCCCTCCCACGGCATGTAGGCCACGGTGAGGTTCACGCCGAGTGCGAGCTCGGAGTGGTCAATCGAGGTGCCGTCGGCCAGGGGCTGGCCAGCCTCTACGTGATCGCCCACGTGCACGATGGGACGGTGGTTGATGCAGGTGCTCTGGTTGGAGCGCTGGTACTTAGGCAGGTCGTACTCCTCGGCGCCATGCTCGTCGGAGTAGACAACCACGTGAGCGGCGTCGACCTTATCCACAACGCCAGCGTGAGCGGCGCAGATGACCTCACCAGAGTCGAGAGCCGCGCGAGCCTCCATGCCCGTGCCCACATACGGGGCGTGCGGACGAATCAGAGGCACGGCCTGGCGCTGCATGTTGGCGCCCATGAGGGTACGCTTGGCGTCATCGTGCTCGAGGAACGGGATGAGGTTCGCGGCGACGGAGAGCATCTGGCGGGGCGAGACGTCCATGAAGTCGACGTCAGAGACCTCGACCTGTGCAGGGGCACCAAAGGAGCCGTCGAAGTCGCGCGTACGGGCAATGACTCGGTCGGGGTTGGTGATGTTGCCCTTGGAGTCCACGACCACAAAGCGGCGCGTCTTGGGGTCAACGGGGGTGTTGGCCGGCGCGATGTTGTGGTTCTCCTCCTCGTCGGCGGTCATCCACACGATCTCGTCGGTGACCTTGCCGTCGACGACCTTGCGGTACGGGGCCTCAATGAAGCCGTAGTCGTTCACGTGCGCATAGAGGGCCAGCGAGCCGATAAGGCCGATGTTGGGGCCCTCGGGGGTCTCGATGGGGCACATGCGGGAGTAGTGCGAGTTGTGGACGTCGCGGACGGCCGTAGGCACGTTGGTGCGGCGGCTGGATCCGGACTTGTGGCCGGCAAGGCCGCCAGGACCAAGGGCCGAGAGACGACGCTTGTGCGTGAGGCCAGCCAGCGGGTTGGCCTGGTCCATGAACTGCGACAGCTGAGAGGAGCCGTAGAACTCCTTGATGGCCGCCACGATTGGGCGAATGTTGATCAGCGACTGCGGCGTGATGTCGTCGGCATCCTGGGAGGCCATGCGCTCGCGCACGACGCGCTCCATGCGGCTCATGCCAATGCGGAACTGGTTCTGGACAAGCTCACCCACGGTGCGCACGCGACGGTTGCCAAAGTGGTCGATGTCGTCGGTGTGCTTGGTCTCGTCGCCGGCGTGGAGGGCAAGGAGATAGCGGAGGGCCGCCACGATGTCCTCGCTGGTGATCACGCGCTCGTTGGCGTCGACGTCGAGGCCGAGCTTCTTGTTGACCTTGTAGCGGCCAACGCGAGCCAGGTCGTAGCGCTGCGGGTTGAAGTAGAGGCCGTCGAGCAGCGAGCGGGCGGAGTCCACGGTGGGGGGCTCGCCGGGGCGCTGACGACGATAGATCTCGAGAAGGGCGTCCTCGCGCGTAGTCGCGACGTCGCGCTCGATGGTCGAGCGGACAACGTCGGAGTCGCCGAGAAGCGAGAGGATCTCGTCGTCGGTCTCGGCGATGCCAAGGGCACGCAGGAACGACGTCGCGCTCTGGCGACGCTTGCGATCGATGGAGACCACGAGGTGGCCGCGCTTGTCGACCTCAAACTCGAGCCACGCGCCGCGCGCGGGGATGAACTGGACGCGGTGGACGAGAACGCCAGAGTCCATCTCGGCGGCGAAGTACACGCCGGGCGAGCGGACCAGCTGGGAGACCACAACGCGCTCAGAGCCATTGATGATGAAAGTGCCGCGGTCAGTCATGAGCGGGAAGTCGCCCATGAAGACGAGCTGCTCCTTGATCTCGCCGGTCTCCTTGTTGATGAAGCGCACATCCACGAAGAGAGGCGCCTGGTAAGACAGGTCCTTTGCGCGGCACTCGGCCAGGCTGTGGGACGGGTCACCAAACTGGTGCTCGCCGAAGGTCACCTGCATGGTCCCGGCAGAGTTCTCGATGGGAGAGAACTCCGCGAAGGACTCGGCGATGCCGTCGGTCATGAAGTGCTTGAACGAATCCTTCTGGACGGAGATGAGGTTGGGCAGCTCCATCGCAGGGGGGATTTTGCTAAAGCTCTTGCGCGTTCGGGTGACTTGCGGTTTAGTAAGAGAAGTCTTTGCGGTAGACACCAGGCTTTTCCTCCTTCAAAAGGGTGGAAGGCGGCAATTGTCGCAAACTAGTAATCTAGCCAAGGTCAAGACTCTCGTCAACAACAAGTCTTGACTTGCTCAGCCTTTTCTATTAGATTCTCCAAGTTTTCACGCGTTTCCCGCAAAATCCCAGAAAGCTTGTGGAGGAATCATGGGGGGCTCGGCGAGTCACTGGCACCCATGGGCCGGACGCGGCGCCAGGATATGACGGCTTGCTACCGTTCCATTAAGGCTGCGGGGCATCAACTGGGCAAATACACCAAAACCTAGACGTACCGGTAACAACGGCTTGCTGCAACGCACGCTTGTTACCGCCCCGGCAAGGTGCCGCTGAGTTTCCGCAGTTGAGGGTTTCTCGATCTTCCGTGCCGGTAACAACGAGTCGGGCTAGGCAACCCCTTTACCGGAGCGACGGCAAGCACATAGGCGCTGTTAAGGTCCCCCACACCCCGCATACAAAAGGGGCCGAGCCATGCGGCCCGACCCCTTGAACTCAAGCAGAGCGTCCGAGAAACCCGAAGTTACTTCAGGGTGACGGTGGCGCCGGCCTCCTCGAGCTGCTTCTTGGCGTCCTCGGCGTCCTCCTTCTTGGCACCCTCGAGC
>Ga0256406_1003775_pt1 | contig 18261 bp, 11 predicted proteins | sample RumenRJG_03DNA_FD_185986 | JGI IMG/M metagenome (GOLD analysis project Ga0256406, IMG submission 185986) | Bovine rumen microbial communities from Lethbridge, Alberta, Canada - RJG_03 | ecosystem: Host-associated > Mammals > Digestive system > Stomach > Rumen | place: Canada: Alberta | collected...
TAGGCGATGGTAGGCAGGGTAGGCTTAGTAGGAAATGGTAGGAGAAGCAAGGGCCCCTCAAAAGCGATACGCTTTTGAGGGGCCCTTGCTAATGGTTATGCTTAGTTTATGCTTAGCTTTTTCTTAACTGATTCTTAGCTTATTCTTAGTTTATGCTTATGGTGCGCAGAAGAACAGCACGCAGATCTGAGCGGTGAAGATGCGCAGGAACATGCTCAAAGGGTAGACCGTTGAATAGCCGATGGCCGGGGCTTCCTTTGAGCAACTGGCATTGGCGTAGGCCAGTGCGGGTGGATCGGTGTAGGTACCGGCAATCATACCCATGATGGTGAAGTAATTGAACTTGAACTTCATTCGTGCGATTGTGCCTACGATGAGGATTGGAATGATGGTGATGAGGAAGCCGGTGCCCACATAGAGCAGGCCGTCGCCCTGTACCACGGTCTCTACGAATCCTGCCCCAGCCTTGATGCCCACGCTGGAGAGGAAGAGTACCAGGCCCATTTCACGTAACATCATATTTGCGGATGTTGTAGTGTATGTCACCAGTTTGATGCGGTAGCCGAATCGGCCGATGAGGATGGCGATGATCAGCGGTCCGCCTGCCAAGCCGAGTTTCAAAGGAACGGGCATGCCTGGGATAGCAAAGGGAATGCTACCGAAGAGAATACCGATGACGATGCCGATGAAGATGGTTGCAATGTTTGGCACGTTCAGGCTACGTGCGGAGTTACCCATGAGTTCGGCCACGCGGTTGACATTGTCCTCACGGCCTACCACCATGATCTTATCACCTACGTGGAAGTGGTGGTTGCGGCTGGCGAAAAGGTCCATGCCCTGACGGGAGATACGAGTCACGTTGACGCCATAGACGCTGGAGAAGTGCATCTTGCCGAGAGTCTTACCGTTCATCTTCGGGTTAGTGACGATGATTCGTTTTGATACCATCGGTTGGTCGTCGCTGGTGTCCCATTCCACATTCGTCTCCGGTCCAATGAAGGCTTTGACGGCTTCTGCGTCAGCTTCGGCGCAGACGATGTATACGTCATCGCCCAGTTCAAGTTTTGTGTCGCGTTGCGGGATGGTGATCTTACCGTCGTGCATGAGTCGGGTGCACACGATGTCTCGGTTGAGGAACTCGCTCACTTCCATCATCGTGCGGCCGGCCAGATAAGCGTTGCCTACTTGCAGGGTGAGCAGGGTCGGTTTAGCGTGGGGGTTGGCGGCTTCTTCCTGGTCGAGCTTGGCTTCCTCGTCCTCCAGCTTCGTCTTGGTGATGAAGCGTATGAGGATAGTTGCTCCGATGATGCCGAGCACGCCGAGCGGGTAGGCGCATGCGTAGCCATTGGCGATCTGCGGCACCTTGCCGGCGGGGAAGATGGAGGTGAGGGCCTCATTGGCTGCACCCAGGCCCGGCGTATTGGTGACGGCGCCAAAGAGTGTGCCGATCATCATCGGTAGGTTGGTGGGGTTGGAAGTGTCAAAGAAGAGGTAGTAGCAACCGAACATCACGAGGATGTTGAGGAAGATCATGGTCGTTGCCAGACCATTGAGGGCTACACCTCCTTTTTTGAAACTCTCGAAGAATCCCGGGCCTACCTGCAGACCGATGCAGAACACGAAGAGAATCAGACCGAAGTCCTGCATGAAGTTAAGAATAGGTGTTGGGGCGGTGAAGTGGAAGTGCCCGGCCACAATACCGCAGAAAAGCACGAAGGTTACACCCAGGGAGATGCCTCCGAACTTTATTTTGCCCAGCAGTACACCGCAGGCGATGACGATGCCATAGAGCAGGACGATGTGTCCGACGGTGTCTTGGGTTGTAAAAAGATTGATTAACCAGTCCATACTAACTATAAATATATGTGCAAAGGTACGGCTTTTCTATCGAAAGGCAAAGAGAGAATGGTGGTTTTTGTTATTCTATCTTCGGTTTTGGCCAAAACGATAACAGACTGTCATCAGTTCTGGTTGCTTTCGATGCCGTAGCCAGCGAGCCATTTGTCAATAATCTTGCGTGCGATGCTCAGTTTCTGCGGGATACGAGGCAGGTTGTCGTAGCGGAACCACTGTCCCTTTGACAGTTCCGACCGTTGCAGGTGGATGTCGCCCGACTCATATTCAGCCATGAATCCCACCATCAGTCCGCAGGGGTATGGCCAGGGCTGCGAACCGAAGTAGGTGAGGTTTTTGATGGTGAGCTGTGTCTCTTCCATCACCTCCCGTCTGACGGCTTGCTCGAGAGTTTCGCCTGTTTCGACGAAGCCGGCAACCAGTCCGTAGAAGTCGGTCTTGAAGTTGCGGGCGTGCACGAGCAACACTTCGTCGCCCTTGTGTATAAGTACGATGATGGCGGTTGCCAGTTGGGGCCACACCTCCTTGCCACACTCCGTGCATTTCTTAGAGATGTCGGTAGACATGCGCATGGGTGCACCACACACGCCGCAGTACTGTGTGTTGTGGTCCCAGTAGAGCAGCTCCTGGCACTTACCAGCTTTGAGGTAGAGCTCGAGAGGCAGGTGATAGAACGACTCGCGCAGGCCGATGAAGTCGTAGCCTGCTTCACGGAGGGCCTCGTCGGTGACGACGATGTGCTGCGGGTCCTCGATGTTGAAGGTCTTCACAGGGGTGCCGTCGTCCATCGGTGTGATGTTCATGACATGGGTCCAGGCAAAAGTCTTGACGGGGATGTCGGCCGTGCAGGGCACGGTGTGGCTACCGTCGGGCTGGCGCTGCAGCAGCAGGTCGGTTTTGCTGAAAATGAAGTAATAAGTATGTTGCGTGTCCATTGGTTGATTATTTCACGTTGCGTCTCACGTTGTGTTGTCCGAACAGCAAGTCGTAGTCGCGCTTGGCGGCAGGCTGTGTCCATGTCTCCGGAATGACCTTCCAGTTGTGGTTAGGCTTCGGGTCGAGCACTTTCAGCCGTTTGATCTCTTGCATGAGATAGTAGCGCTGATCCCGGTCTGACTGCCATACGATGCGGCTTTTAAGGCTGTCCTTTGGAATGCCGGCGCCTTTGGTGAGCAGTTCACCGCCGCCGTTGCCGCGGTAGCTGTTGATGGCCACCTTGTACCATTTCTTCTCGTCGAAAGGCTGACCGTTGCTCATGCGGAGGATGGTGACTTTTTGTCCGTTGGGCTTCGTCACGTCGACGGTGTAGTCGATGCCTGCCGCAGAATCGAAGTTGAAAGAGAAATTCTTGAATCCCATGCGCTGAGCGTCGCCGTAGGTCTGTCGGTCGATGAGCAGCAGATGGTCGTCAGGTGACTTCATGGTGTTGAACCAAAGGTCGTAGCTCATCTCGAGGTGTTTGCGTATCTCCTCGCCGGTGAGTCGCATGACGTAGAGCTTGTTCTCGTATTTGTAGAGTTTGAACATATCGCTCATATACACGGGTCCGGCCTTGATGCTGTCGTTGAAGGTGAGCGGTGCGTTGAATGCGATGTCAGCTCCTGTGATCTGCAGTTGCAGGTTGAGGATGAGGTCGCTGAAGGCGGAGTTGCCGAAATAGCTGTCAGCAGTGCGCAGTGTATGCTTGAAGGTTCCGATCTGTTGGTTGGTGAAGTCGTTTACCTTATTTATGTATGCGTTGAAATGCTGTTGGTAGGCTTCGTCGATGGGTTGGCTGGTCACGCTGTTCACACTGCCTGCCACACTGTCTACCGTCCACTGTCCCTTCTCCTGGCTCAGGTGTATGGTGGCGTCGGCCACCGACATGGCGTTATTGGCCGGATCGAGGCATACCACGCGCTTGCCAGCGCTGTTGACGACGATGTCATTGTGTCGTGTGTGGTCGTGTCCGAACAGCACGAGGTCGAAGCCGGGGACATCGCGTGCCACGTGTTCGGAGGCATCTTCCTCATATTGTGGTGTGACGATGCCGCCAGCCTTTCCCGAGTGGAACAAGCCGATGACCACATCAGCTTTCTCGTCCTCACGTATCACTTTCATCCAGTGGCGTGCGGTGGTCACCATCTCGTCGAAGCGCAGTCCCGACCAGATGTCCTGTGAGAGCCAGTTGGGAATGGCGGGGGTGAGCATGCCGAGCACGGCGATGCGCACGCCGCCGCGGTTGAGCATGACGTACGGCTTGAGATAGGGTTGGCCGCTGCGTGTGTCAATGACGTTGGCGCCGAGTACGGGACAGTTGACCTCACCCACCCATTTGTCGTAGACCTGGTGGCCGGGTTCCACGTCGTGATTGCCGATGGTCTCAGCGTCGTAGCGCATGTAGTTGATGACTTGCGCCGCGATGTTCATGTCGGTGGTGTCGATGTAGTTGGAGAAGTAGCTCAACGGCTGTCCTTGCAAGATGTCACCGTTGTCGAGCAGCAGCAGACGGTCGCCGTACTGTTTTCTGAGGCTGTTGACATAGCTGCTCACGCGTGCCATGCTGCCTGCCTTGGGCCGTCGGTTGAGAAAATCGTAGGGAAAGAAGCTGCCGTGCACGTCACTCGTTTCCACGACGCGCAGTTCCATGGTTTGTGTGGCACGTCGCTGTGGCTTTGAAGTGGTGGAGTGGGAGGCTAACGGCCAGAGCATGATGGCAGTGAGACAAAATAAAGATAGTTTCATGACGGGATTAATCGTGTCGGACGAGCTGCAGGTGGTGGTCGATGCACGACGGCAGCTCGTTGGCGTAGTGCGTGACCATAATCAGTGTTTTGTTGTGCCGTTTGACAAAGGTGTCGATGACCTCCTTCACCAGTTGTCGGTTACGGTTGTCGAGACCATGAAGCGGTTCATCGAGGATAATCAGCTCCGGGTCTTTGACGAAGGCGCGTGCCAAGAGCACGAGCCGTTGTTCGCCGCTGGAGAGCTTGAGGAACGTGGTGTCTTCTAACCCCTTGAGCCCGAACACTTCCATCCAGAAGCGGCAGGCGGCCATCTCTTCGTCAGAGGGCTTGACATAGAGTCCCACGCTGTCCTTGAGTCCGCTGGCCACGATACGCAGTGCCGGTATGTCTCGCTGGTAGGCGCGGTGCATCTCCGGCGATACGTAACCGATGTGTCGTTTGATGTCCCAGATGCTCTCGCCCGTACCTCGTGGCATGTCGAAGAGGGTGATGTCGCAGGCGTAGCTCTGTGGGTTGTCGGCACAGATGAGACTGAGCAATGTCGACTTTCCGGCACCGTTCTGTCCGCTCAGTGCCCAGTGCTCGCCGTTGCCCACCACCCAGTCGAGGTCTTTGAGGATGGTACGCTTGCCATAGCGTATGCTCACCTTGTTGAGCCTTGCCACCTCTCGCGCGTTATATTCCTTGTGAGTATAGGGCAGATTGAGAATGGCTTCTGCTGTCTCTTTGCTCAGTACGTGGTCGGGCATGGGCTGGCGGTGGGCCAGATATTCGTCAAGCGTCACCTTAGGCCGTACGATGCGGTGGTCCACCTCCACCACATGAGTGATGAACGGTGGTATGTCGTCGGTCTTGGAGAGAATGAGGATGAGCTGCAGTTGACCCTTTTGTGCTATCTCTCCGAGCAGCACGCGCAACTGCTGGCGTGTGTCGGCATCGAGGCCGATAAACGGATTGTCCATGATGAGCACTCGTGGTTGCGTGAGCAGTGTCTCGGTGAGTTTGAGCTTGCGCAGTTCGCCACTGGAAAGCAGGATGATGGGCTTGTCGAGCAGCACCCTCATCTTGAAGAAGTCGTAGAGCCGGTCGCGCTGTGCGTCGAGTTGTGCGCGGTCGAGGCCTTCCGTGGTAAGGGCCATGTCGTAAGCCTGTTGCAGCTTCGTGCCCACGGTGGGCGTGTTCTCGTCAATCTCCATCTGGTTCCACCGTTGCTGCAGATAGTAGGTGCGGTCGTTGTCGCCGCCGTAGGCATCGCGGAACGTGATATACTTGATGTTGTCGGCCACCATCGGCTTCTTGCTTGGCGAGAAGTCGTATTCCGGGTCGTGGAGCAGCAGCGGGTGTCGGCCTGTGATGATGTCGGCCAGCATCGTCTTGCCGCCTCCGTTGGGACCGACAATAGCTATCTGCTCGCCGTCGAGTGTGGTGAAGTTGACAGGTTCGGCCATGCGCCATGCAGGCATGCGCACGACTCCTTGTTCGATGTTGATGATTTTTTGCATAAGCACGTTGGGTATTGTCAAGGTCAGAGCCTTGTGTCGTCTTTGCGACGACAAAAGTCGTCAATTTCTCTGAGATATGCAAGTAATTGGGCAACATTTGTCCCCTCAACGGGCTATTGCTTGATAGTATGAGGCCTGTGCGGTACCCCGTAGGCGGCCAATTCTCTTCCGGCAACCCGAAAAACAAGGCGAAAAACTTGCAGATGTCAGGCATAAAGCCTATCTTTGCGAAAACAAATGATGACATGGAGCATTTCGGAGAAAGATACATCAACCCGTTGACCGACTTCGGATTCAAACGAATATTCGGTACGCCTTTCAACAGTGACTTGCTGGTGAACTTCCTCAATGCCGTGCTGGCTGGCGAGCACGTCGTCAAAAACGTGGAATACAACAACGTCGAGAAGTTCGGTACCAACGAGATCATGCGCAAAGCTGTCTTTGATGTTTACTGCACAACGGAAGACGGTAGCCGCATCATCGTAGAGATGCAGAACGTGTATCAGAGCTTTTACAAGGACCGCTCGATTTATTATTCCACTTTCCCCATCTCAGAGCAGGCCAAGAAAGGTGACTGGAACTACGAACTGAAAGACGTCTACACCATCGGTATCCTTAACTTCACCTTTCCGGAGGACAAGGAAAGTGAAGACGGCGTGTTCAGAGAAGTAAAGCTCATGGACACGAAGAAAAAGGAAGTCTTTTACAATAAGCTCACTTACATCTATGTAGAGCTCGCCAACTTCAATCTGGAGATAGAGCAATGCAAGACTATTCTGGACAAGTGGTTGTTCTGCCTGAAGAATCTGTCCCGCCTCCTTGAGCGTCCTGCTGAGTTGCAGGGCCGTGTGTTTGAGAAGCTCTTCAAAACCGCAGAGATAGCCAAGTTCAAGCCTATGGAGCTCAAAGCCTACGAACAAAGCATCAATGCCTATCGCGACATCAAAAATGGGATGGACTCCGCCAAGGAAGAGGGCATTAAGCAAGGTCTGAAGCAAGGTCTGAAGCAAGGTATGGACATAGGCGGAAAACGTACTGCTGAAGCCATAGCCAAGAAAATGAAGTTGAAAGGACTTCCTATAGATCTTATCAAGGAAACGACGGGCCTTTCCGAAGAGGCAATTCAAAGGCTCTAATCATGCCTCCAGGCCTCTACCTCGGGATGGCTATTACCATCCAAATATGTTATTTGTTGGACCCTTTCTTTTCCTTGGATCAATCCGCATGCTAATGTCTTGGCGACAACCAATATGTGTATGACAGAGGAGCAAAGCAGAGCCGGACGAAGAAAAGTGATGTAAAGTGTTGTGGGATTGAGATATTTCACTTATATTTGAACATTCATTCACCACAACGCGAATAGCTATGGAAGTAAGGGACATATTTGAGATGCGCAAGGAGGGCCGTTACGAGGAGGCGTATCAGGCCATCGTGCGCTTGTATGCTGTCCATCAGGGACCGCACACCAACTTGTGCATGTTCTGGTGCACGCATGATTTGCTGAAGCTGCGACTGAAGGAGAAACGGATGGATGAGTCGCGGCGCTTGCTTTACCAATTGGTAAAGCTCTATCCACATGTCGACGACCGTCTGTCGATGGCCAACAGGGCGATTATTAATGCCGCGCTGGCCATGGACAAGCAGATGGAGAATTTCAACCTGTTGTATTTCATGCCTTACTTTGAGCGCATGAAGGAGAACGACTGGCAACCGTATGTGGTGCAGGGGCATCAGGTGCCCTCGCTTGGCCAACAGGTTGTCAACCATCTGCTTAAGGACCTGAAGCATCGTGATGCGGCATACATCGAACGGGTGGCCGACCTCTTCCGTATAGCTTTTCAGAAGTCGCCTTACTACAAGGAAAATCTGCGCCATCTTGCTCAGATGCATGCGCTTGTGGGACGTACCGACCAGGCCATTGCCACGTATAAGCGGTTGCTCAGACGTTATCATGACAGCTACCTCTATGCTGAGTTGTCTAAGTTGGTGAGTGACGAGAAGACGAGCGTGGCCCTCTGCTGCATGGGTGTGGTGAGTCAGCGCCGGCCGGAGTATGCGTCGCGTTACCATCTTGAGCTTGCCGACCGTCTGCGCCACCACTATCCTCATCGTGCCGCCTATGAGCTACAGTGTTATCTCCAGCTCCGTGAGCGTCTGCATCAGCGTCCGTCGGGTTATGCACTTCACCTGCAACGTACGCTGCAGGGCGTGACGCCGGTCACGGCTGAGGATGAGCGGCTGCTCTACGATCGTGCAAAGATTGTTGTCGACCGTTTCCTGCGGGAGTAGTAGCCCCCCTTATTCTATGTAGCAATCGTAGCTTACTCCTGCCATATCTGTATGATTACTTATGTCTTGCGCTCCTTTCTCATAATTCGTAAATCTTTACAGCAACGTTCTCGTGGCTGCGATATTTATCGTCAGTCGTCCTTTCACTCAAAATAGCGCCAAAATGAGTGGATTTGTAATCCGTTGATGGTGAGCTGATTGCAAAGCTGCTTATTGAGACAGACCTTGAAAATGGTCAAAAAGGCCTCGCTATATCGCCGAAATCGTGGCGGCATATCGCCGATATAGCGTTGGCATATCGCCGATATGGCATCGGCGTTTCGGCGAAAAGGTGATGCCTTCTCGCCGAGATTGCGATGGAAAGTCGGATTTCGTGGTCAAAAGCTTCTGTTTTGAGCCATTTCCAACTCAAAACGATGCAGTTCCCAAATGTTAAAAAAGTGTCAGTTTATTGGACAAATTTGGCTATGGAAATCACACTATGGTTCAGTAAAAATGGGGAAGTCCAGAAGTCCGGAAGTCCGGGAGTTTAGTCAAATGCATCAGTATCTGAGGTGTCATTATGGTAATGACAGAACTTCCTGACTTCTGGACTTCTGGACTTCCCCAATTTTGATACACCCTGGAATAACAGTCCTTAATTGTCGACCGGTATGATGTATATCAATGACATGGCTATTTCTTTGTGATTCGTGTAGACACTCTTGCTTGGTTTTTAGTCACGAATTCCTTCCATGAGCCATAGTGGCGTTCACCCGTGTCAGGACGAGACAATTGTAGGTAGTGGCAGTAAGCCGCACCGAGAGCGTCGGTGGCATCCATGAATTTCGGCATCTCCTCCTTATCGATATGTAGCAGTCGCTGCAGCATGCCCGCCACTTGTTCCTTCGAGGCTTGGCCGAGCCCGGTGATGGCCATTTTGATTTTCAGCGGCGCATACTCGTGGATGGGGATGTCGTGGTGGATGGCGGCCGCGATGGCTACGCCTTGCGCGCGCCCGAGCTTGAGCATCGACTGCACGTTCTTGCCGAAGAATGGCGCCTCGATGGCCATCTCGTCGGGCAGAAATTCGTCGATGATGCCCGTCACGCGTTCGAAGATTCGGCCCAGCTTGAGGTATGGATCGTGCAAAGGGCGCAGGTCGATGACACCCATTGCCACCATGCTCGCCTTCGTGTCCAGCACGCGCAGGATGCCATAGCCCATGACATTGGTGCCAGGGTCGATGCCGAGAATGATGCGCTCCTTGTGCATCTTGGTCGTTTTGTTGGTCTGTTGCCCGATGGATTGTAGTGATGATGGCATCATGTCGTCAGCGGTCGAGATAAGGGTTGGAGGCCACCTCATAACCGATGGTAGTCGACTCTCCGTGACCCGGATAGACCACCGTGTCATCGGGCAATTGCGAGAGCATGCGCAGGCTCTGGATGATGAGGAACATCGAACCGCCCTCGAGGTCTGTACGGCCGATGCTGCCACGGAACAGCGTGTCGCCGGTAAACAGCACCTTGTCGGCCTCGCTGTAAAATGCCGTGCCGCCGGGAGAGTGGCCCGGGGCGTCGATAAGTGTCAGCCGGCTGTGGCCGAAGTCGATAGTGTCAGCAGGGGTGAGGTAGCGGCCCACGGGCGCAAAGTCGTCGGCAGTGAGTTGCTCGCCGCAGATTTCCTTGGCTTGCTCCGGCAGGCGCTCCATGAGATCCTCGTCACCTCCGGCCACTTCCGGCTTCAGTCCCCATGTGTCAAAGACGAAGCGGTCGCCTAAGTGGTGATCCACATGTCCGTGGGTGGCGATGAGATGCTTGGGTACCAGTTGGTTGTCGTCGATATATTGTTTGATGGCGGCCTTCTCCATGTCGTAGAAGGCGCCGCAGTCAATGATCACGGCCTCACGCGTGTCGTCGCTCACGACATAAGTGTTCTCGCGGATCATGTTGCACACAAAACGTTTTACTTCCATCTTATGATTCCTCAATATTATAATGGCAGATAAATAATGTATTTCTCCTTAAACCACTCCTCACTGAAGTAGTTGGACACCGGCGTCACCTCCGCAACCTTGCTGAAAGGCTTGATCTCCTCGTCGATATTGCCGCCTTTGAGTGTGATGATGCCGTTGGGCAGGGCATTGGCCACACGCTGCTTGCCGCTGATGTTCTTGCGCACGATCTTCACCAGGTCGGGCAGGGGCATCACCGCGCGCGACACTACGAAGTCGAACTTGTCGTGCTCGTCCTCGCCGCGTCGGTGCACCGCCTCCACGTTGGTCAGGCCGATGCCTTCAGCTACGGCTTTGGCCACGTTTATCTTCTTGCCCGTGCCGTCGATGAGACGCCACTTCGTGTCAGGGAACAAGATGGCCAGGGGTATGCCCGGAAAGCCACCACCCGTACCGAAATCCAGCACCTGCGTGCCGGGCCTAAAGTGCAGAAACTTGGCGATGGCCAGAGAGTGCAGCACATGGTGCTCGTAGAGATTGTCAATGTCTTTGCGAGAGATGACGTTGATCTTGCTGTTCCAGTCGCGGTAGAGACCGTCGAGTGCCTCCAGCTGCTTCAGTTGGTCGGCGCTGAGGTCGGGGAAATACTTCTTGATAAGCTGCATGCTGTCGTTATTGAAAATGATAAAGGCAAAATTACAAAAAAAACGACACGTAACGGTCATTCCATTGGAAAAAATGGTGCTGGCCGCCCACGAAAGTGACTCGTAGGATGTCTTCGATAGTAGTTTGTCATTGGCATGGGCGGTGGACGATGAAGGCGGATGACGATGATTTTTAAAGAAAATACAGCAAACAATCGCCATTGGTGTTAGACTATAGCTTTTCAATGCCTTCCCGGAAGTTAACGGCCTGGCCCTTCTTCTTTTTGCTTCTCAGATAATATTTTTCTTTTTTCGAGATGCAAAATTCCGAAAATCGATATGTTTTTCTTGCTTTTTTCTCTAATTTTGCAACTGAATCTTTATCTTTTATTATGAATTATGAATAAAATTTACCGCTTTGTATTATTGCTGATGGTAGGGATTGAGAGCCTTGCCGCAGCAGCTCAGGGAACCAGCTATCCAGACAGTATAAACGCCTATTACCGTCTGTCAAATCCAGATCAGAACTTGTATTTCACTGCCTATAGTCAGGGAAGTCTCGGAGCCACGATGGTAAGTCCTACGGATGCCTCGCAAGTGATAGAAATCAGATCTTCGAAGATGTATAACCTTCTCGATGACATGACGGCTCTTCAGGAGCAGTTGAACAGGGGAGAGATAGATGCAACGACCTACTCGAAACTCTTCCAACAGCTCATGACGCTCAATAGTTGGAAGGGCGGGTTCTATCCTTTGAAGAGTTTCCGCATACAGGGTACCGACTATGCACTTTACTTCTCAAAGCTGAAAGACTACTGCGACAGTGCCATCACCCGCTTCCTCAACGACGAGGTACCAGAAATCTATACGAACAACTATCAGACGCTGCTCATGTTGAGTGTTTTCTCAGGTGTCATCTATCCAAGCAACTTGGCAACGGTGGATGACTTCAGAGCTTGGTGCAAGAGCTATCTTACCCAATGGAGGGACATCACCGACTTCCATCTCTATCTACATCCGCTCATGATGACATCGGAAGACGGACAGGATACTTATTTCTCGGGCAACTATTCCATCGAGTACAAGACACCGGCTTGGATAGGCAACATGAAGAAGGCTCAGTCATATATCAACGCCATCCTTACCAACAATGGTTCTGTTACCAATGTCGACACGCTCGACATTTGGCAGTCGGCCTGTGAGCGTATCCTGGCCGAAGTGGCCAAAGACTATCCTGTAGGGTCGGAAATGTACAATTTGGTCGACTACTTTTACAATTATACACAGGCCGACAACATCTATGCTCTCTGCACTGATGAGAATGGCGACATGTATCCCCAGCCGCTGCCCGATGCTTTTGGTACAAATGGCGTATCGCTGACGGCAGAGCAGACGCAACGTATTATTTGGAAGCCTGAAGAGGTGAATGATGCTTCTCCCTTTGCTGTAGCTCCGCAATCCAGCTTGAAGGGAGACGACGGCTACTATTATACTACACTATGCACAGACTTCGCCTACAAGGTGCTGTCGCCCGACGTACAAGTCTACTCCGTGTCGGCGGTAGATGGCACGACGGGTGCGGCTACGCTTCATGAGATCGCCGATGGCAAGATACCTGCACGCACGGCTGTAGTGGTCCGTTCAAAGTCTACAGATTTGGCTGACAACCAATTGGTACCCTTGGATGAAGAGGTGGCTCCGTTAGAGGGTAATGTATTGGAAGGCACATTGTTTGCCCAGCAGAATAATGGACAGATGAAGACCCTGTTGCTGACCAATGGTCAGCCGGCTTTCCTCGCTCTGCCCACTTCGGTGGCAGCCAACACTGCTTATTATACAGGCAAGGTCTCTGATGGCATCCGTTCATTGCGTGTCGATAATAAACAGACTGACATCTTTGACCTGCAAGGACGCAGAGTGGTCCGTCCTGCCCAGAAGGGTATCTATATTATTAATGGTAAGAAAGTGGTGCTGAGATAATTCAGCTTCAGCTTTTACCTTTTTTCAGCACACCTTCTTTTTCTCCCTCCCACGCGGGTGCTTGCCCGTAGTCGGGAGGGAGCAGGGGAGGCCAATCATAAATATTTTGCGTATGCGACGATTTCTGTCCCTTATTCTGCTGAGTATGGCTGTCGGATGGCAGGCTCATGCCCAAGACTCAAAATTCTGGGGATTCCTCAGCCAGTCGGAATCATGGAGCACCCCATACGGAGTCTATTCCTACCAGTCAACTCGTCCTTTTGACAAGACAGCATTGTTTACAACGAGCGACTTCGTGCTCAACGCTGGTTGCGCATGGCTGAATGGAGTCTATTATGGCATGTATTATACTCCTGGTGGCTGGTTCACTTCGCCCTCGGCAACCCTTTATAAAATCAATACAGAGACTTGGAAGACTGAAGGTGATCCCGTTAATCTAACTCTACCCGACCAAATCAACTTTGTCGCCATCGAGACTGCCCACGCCTCAGACGGTACGACATGGGGAGAGTTCCGTACGGCTGACGATAATACCTATGAGTTGGGTACGGTGGACTATGCCAACATGACGCGTACCACACTTGCGACGACCACACGCTATTATCTCGCGTTAGGTATCAGCAGCGACGGCTTCTTGTATGGTGTGGATACGGCGGGCGATTTATACCGTATCAGTACGTCCTCGGGCGAAGAGAAACTTGTGGGCAACACAGGAATAAAGATAGCCGACGAAAATACAGATCCTAAAAGCTGCTCGACCTGTGGTGAGATAGACCCCTTGACTAATGAATTCTACTGGCCCTATTATTCAGGAGTATACGGCGACTCTGTGACAATGTACAAGATAGACCTCGCCACAGCTGCCGCAACAAAAGTTGGCACACTGCCCGATGGCGACCAGATCGTCGGCATGGTCTTCCCAACCATGCAGGCTCCAGATGGTGCTCCGGCACCTGCAAGCAACATCACCTTCGATTTTGACGGAGCGGCACTTGCAGGAAAGGTGTCGTTTACGGCTCCCGATACTACAGCCTCAGGTGAGCCACTCGGTGGCGGGCTCAATTATACGCTGGCCGCCAACGACAGCACCTATCATGGAACAGTGGCTCCAGGAGCTGCAGTAGTGGTGGATGTCGCTGCCCCCAAAGCCGGAATGCTCAACGTGAAGGTCACGCTCTCCAATGACAAGGGATCGTCACTGCCCGTATCGGCAAGCCGGTGGCTGGGCTATGATGTGCCACAACAGCCTCGGCAAGTCAAGGCCACACTACAAGATGACACCGTGACACGTATCGAATGGTCAGCGCCAGACAAGGGAGTTCACGATGGCTTTCTGGAGGGGATGACCTATGATGTGTGCCGAATCGTTGGCAATGACTCTACGGTCATTGCCGCAGGCATCAGTTCCTTGTCGGCCAATGATACGGTGAGGACCGGAGGCTACCTGAAGGTGACTTATGGCGTCAGGGCTCATAACCATGAGTTCGAAGGTGCATATGGCTATAGTGACGTGTTGCTGGTGAAGAATGCTTACGCCGTACCGTTCGAGGATAAGTTTGATGAGAACACCAAGCGTGACTATTTCACGACCATTGATGCCAATCATGACGGCATTACTATCTTCCGCCACTATTCCCCGGCGCAGTGGGGCGGCTTAATTCCCGAAAAGGACTATCATGAGATGGGATATACAGCGTCTGGCGCAACGCTGAAGGCCGATGATTGGTTTATTTCCCCCAAGATTTATCTTGAAGCAGGGGTAATCTATAAGTTTGCCGTTGATGCCCGGTCGTCAAGTCTGTTGAACAATGACAAGCAGATTATGGAAGTGGCGATGGGTACCGAGGCTTCGGCTGACGCCATGACCCGCCGAGTGATGACACCCTTCACGGTTTCAAGTGTGGAAGCCCACACTTTCGTGAAAGAGTTCACAGTCGAAAGAAGTGGTACTTACTATATGGGCATCCATGTGCTGACCGATCCCGGCATGGAAAGTCTCTATTTCACCAATATTCACATTGACATCGCCACAAATCCGGAGGCTCCCGATTCGGTGAGTCATTTCGCTGTTGAGGCTGATCCTACAGGGCTGCTTCAGGCTAAGGTGAGCTTCAAGGCTCCCACGACGACAAACGCAGGCCATCAGCTTAGTGAAATCAGCCGTGTGGAAATCCTACGCAACAACGAGGTCATTGACACGGAGACGGGGATCGCTCCCGGACAGGAAGTGACTTACGTCGATAACAGCCCGGCCAACGGCTACAACAGTTATTTTGCTGTTGCCTACAACGATCAGGGCAACGGCCGCAGGTCGGAAGCTGACACCGTCTATGTGGGCGTCGACGTGCCCATGCCTCCAAAAGGACTGACGATTAAGGATACCGGCAATGGTTTCAGTTTTGCTTGGAATCCTGTCGATACAGTAGGCAAGAACGGCTGGATTGTTCGACCGCAAGATGTAAGCTACAGTCTGCGTCTCCTCGACGATAGCTATGATTATAAGGAAGATATTTCTGATACTCAGGACTTGTATGCCGACTATGCCATCGCTACCGATGAGGGCGCCCAGGACCTCATTAGGTTTGGTCTTGTGGCTAACAATAATGCCGGTGAAAGCGACTATGCCTATGCCCGCACCTTGGTGGGCGCACCTTATAATCTGCCTTATTCGGAAAGTTTCGCTACTGGTATCGGTCACGGAATCAACTGGATGGAGGGCGACGGTGTGTTCGCCATCACCACCTCAGAGAGTTCTGACCAGGATGCAGGCTGTGTGGCCTATACCCCGGAAAGCGACGGAGAGACGACCTCGTTCAATCTGGGCAAGATGAATATGCAGACAGCTGTTCATCCCCGTCTGTCGTTCATGCTTCGTCATCTGCTTAAGGAGGAGTGTGTCGTGGTCAAGGTTGCTTTGCCCGATGGAACGGAATGCGCTGTCGATACAATCTATGGCAGAGACGGCAGCGACGAATGGGAAAGCGACACTGTAGCCCTTGACGCGTTTGCCGGTGGCCGGTATATCATTCCTAAATTCGTTGTCACGGCCAACAGTGGCCATTCAGTCCTTCTCGACAAGATTGTTATCCGTGATCCCTACGACACCGATTTGGCTTTGGACATAGACGCTCCTGATACTGTGCAGGTTGGCAGTCCCGCCACGGTGAGACTGCGGGTGACAAACGTTGGATTGAAACCGGTTTCTAACTATCGCGTTGATGTGCTGCAGGGCGCTACGCTGGTGGCTACGGCCAAAGGCATGGGAATGCTGAAACCTGGCGAGAGCGACACCTTAGTGGTTTCGCCCGTGATAGAAGGCTACGATGGCGAAAGCGTTCTGCTCAAGGCCCAGCTCTTCTGTCCAAACGATGTCTACGACGGCAATGATATCGCTACCTACGTTGTCGTGGCGCATGTGGATGGAACGACGGGACTGCATGCCCTATCCGCTTCGCACAGCCATCCTGTAGACGTTTATGCTCTCGATGGGAAGTTGGTACGTGCCAAGGCAACCTCACTCAAGGGTTTGCCTCAAGGTATTTACCTCGTTGGGGGCAGGAAAGTTCAAGTGAAATAAGTTAAACGAATACAAGTATGTTCTCTTTCAAAAAAAATATGATATGGGCCATGGCTCTCTGTTGCACGCTCGCAGCAGAAGCCAAGCCGAGAACGCAAACCCAGATCATGCAGCTGGCGGGGGAGACCCTGACGGCCAAGATGGGCAATGCGAGATATGCGCCGGGTAAGCCGATGCTGTCGGTTGCCTATTCCACCAAGGCGCTGACTGTGGTGCAGAGGAGCGGGTGTGGTTATGCCATCATTGCTAATGATGACCTGTTGCCGGCCGTCTTGGCCTACTCGTCGACCGACTTCGCCAATGACACGGACAATCCAGGATTGAAATGGTGGTTGGGGGCTGTGGAGAAAGCTGCCGACGCCATCGTGGCCGAGGGGCGCCCTTACCTCAGGGTGAAGCCCGACGTTAACACTTTCCCCAGCGAAGTGCCTCAGATGATGAGCAGTGTTTGGGGACAATTGGAGCCTTACAACAATTTTTGTCCGTTGGAATATGATGCCGAGGGCAAGTTGGTGGGCCGCACAGTGGTGGGCTGCGTGGCTACGGCAATGGCACAGATCATGCGCTACCACAAATATCCTGTGCATCCCACCGGTACCTATACCGACATGCAGACCTTGGATGCCTTTGGCCATCCTATTCCCTTAACAGTATGTCTGGACAACTACACTTTCGACTATTCCCTGATGCGTGATTCCTACACACCGGGCAACTATGTCCAGGCTGAAGCTGATCAGGCAGCTGCACTGAGCTATGCCTGCGGTGTGTCGTTCGCCATGATATATGGCACGGGCTCCTCGGGCACCTATTCAGACAGTGCCGTGGTGAGTCTCAAGTCGCATTTCGGCTTTCCCAATGCCCAGTTGCTCGACCGCTCTTCCTTTAGCGACGATGAGAGTTGGATGCAGATTATCTTTGACGAACTCAGTCACAACCGCCCCGTGATGTACTCCGGTTCCGACGATCTTTGGACTGTCGGTGGGGGAGGACATGCCTTTGTCTTCGACGGCTACGACGATGAAGGACTCGTGCATGTCAATTGGGGATGGTTTGGTCGCAACGACGGTTATTATGAGGTGGACTTGCTCAATCCACGCATCCACAGTTTCCACAATTCGCAAGATATGATCATCGGGTGTGAGCCGCCCAGCCAGAGTGAATCTCAGATAGAATCACTTCAGGCAGTCGGCAAAATCAATGCCGATAGTCTGCGTCTTTATACCGAGAAGAGCCGCACCATGGGCCTTCGGATTCTCGATCTTTCTAAAGCGGAGTTAGAGGGTGACTCGCTGCCTACGAAGGCTTTCTATGGCAGTCAACTGCGCAAAATAGTCTTGCCTTCTTCGTTGGTCTCTGTGGGCGACGGAGTGTTCGGCGACTGCCGGAATCTTGCTGAGGTCGTGTTTGGCGACAATCCTGAACGTAATTTCGTGGTGTCCGACAATGTTGTTTATACAGCCGACACTACGGAGGTTATCGAGGTACTTCCTTATTACTACAATACAGAAAGTATGATGGCCGACTACACTTCTGTGTTTAAAGTTCCTTCGACGGTTCGGAAGATACACAAGTATGCCCTCGACGGCTGCTTCAGAATCCAAGGCCTCGTCATCTCGGAGAATGTGGATCATTTGGGAAGCTGTGTCTTCAGCCACGCCACCAACCTCAAACGAATTTGCGTGCGCACTGCCACGCCTCCCGCTGTAGACGTGAATGCTTTCGACGGACTTGATATTGGCTATACCCAGTTGGC
>Ga0256406_1003776_pt1 | contig 18257 bp, 13 predicted proteins | sample RumenRJG_03DNA_FD_185986 | JGI IMG/M metagenome (GOLD analysis project Ga0256406, IMG submission 185986) | Bovine rumen microbial communities from Lethbridge, Alberta, Canada - RJG_03 | ecosystem: Host-associated > Mammals > Digestive system > Stomach > Rumen | place: Canada: Alberta | collected...
TTCCTGGCGCTGAGCCGCGTCCTCGCCGTCGGCCTAGACGTAGACGACGAAACCGCCTTCCCGCATCCGCCGCAGATCCATTTCTGATGGCCTTTGCCATCGGTGCCGTTCTTCGACAAGACGCACCCGCATACGGGGCAGAAGGGCAGCCCGTTCTCGCGAAGGATCATCGCGTCCGGGCGCTCAGGCTCGGAAAGGGCGAGGAGCTGAGATAGAACGTCGAGCTCATCCTCGTACATCGAATCGACGATGGCTGCTATTTCTTTTGCTTCCATAAAAGGGAAAGCCTTTGGTCAGCCAACCATCGCAGACTCAATCGCCAAACCAAGCCCAGGGTTGGCTGAACAAAGGCATCCTCCGTTCGGCCGGAGTCTGCTTGGGCGATTTGGTTTGGCGGGACTATTCTACCTCAAAAGGGCGTTCTATCAGTAGACATGTAAAACAGAGCCTAAAATTAACTTAACCCATCATTCCCCCATCTTTTGACACCAAATGACTGCCAAAAGGCCTTTTCTTGGTTTCAAAGCCCATTAAAAAGGAGACATGAGTATGAAATTCGTATCCCTACCAACCCGAAAAGCCGGGAACTATCTATTGGTTCTTCTGTCTTTTCTTGCCATCGGGGCATTCTTGATTGTTCCTACCGTTGGCTTCCAATATCCGTTGACGAATGTGCTAGTGATTCATGCTTCACTCGTCCCTGTAGAAGGTATCCGTTGGATGATTTGGATCTACCTTATCGCGGCATTCTTGTCGCTTGGTGCCTTACTCGCATGGCTTGTTCTTTATTCCATCAAGCAATTCCGCTTTGCCACGGATGCGGTGTTCCTCGCTTCGGCATCCGCTCTCTTTGCCGGTCTCATCAGCATTTTGTTTAATGTTCTTGCAGGGGCAAACTGGATTGTCGGATTCTATGCCATCTTTGGCGGTCTCTTCTCGCTTTTTGCCTTTGTTTATGGGCTAGACAAACAAGCATATGGCCGCTTGGTGATGTTGTCTCCCTCTATCGGCCTATGTTGCCTTTCTTGGGTATTTAGCATCTTTTATCTCTTCTTGCCTTCGTTAGAAGGACAGTCAGGTTCTTACCAATACTGGGCCATCGGAGGGAATACTTCTTACCAAGGACCTACGATTCTTCAAGCGATTTACCAAGCGCTAGCGTATGCTGCCATTGGAATGACCATCGTCGGATTGGTATTCTTGTGCCTTCGCCGTAACAACGTCACGCGCATCATGGCAATCACGAGTTTCGGCTTCATGGTTGCATCTATGATTACCGCCCTTTGCTTCATGTTGGTAGAAGACGGCATGTTATATTTCTTGGTTTTTGGGTTATTAGACGCGGTGACGTTATGGCTTCTCTTCATTAGAACAAAGCCAAGCAAATTACCGCAACCTGACACCCCCACAAAACAGAATTTGCAGTCTAATCCATAAAATAAGGGGTTTATCTTCGAAATTCCGTCTCTTAGGCCACCAAACGGTGGTCTTTTTCGCAAAAAAGGTCCGGCAATGCCGAACCTTTGAAGGAAGGAAATCAATTAGGCGGTGGTAGAAGGCGTTTGCAATGTCGCGATGCCATCATCGCTGACCGCCCAGGTGTAACAAGCGGCCGCGGCTTCGTCTTCCGAAAGCTGGAAGATGCAACGGGACGAGATGCCACCCATCGTCAATCCGGTCGTCTGATTCACTGCCGTGATTTCGGTGCCGGTGACTTTGCCATCCACAACTAAGGCTTTCCCAGCCCCGAGGAAGACATCCACATCCGCATCGTTGCCTAACGCGGCCCCGAGATTGGTCATTTTGCTTTCGGTATAGGGGCGAATCACGATGCTATCGATGTTAGAGGTAGAGACGTTTTGCGTGGCAAGATAGGCTTTATACCCCGCCTCAAAATTCGCCATGATATCGTTCGTAAGCCCAGACTTGCTGTAATTCCACCAACCGATGACTACATATGGATTTTCGGGATCGACGGTCGTGGTAGAAGAAGAGGAAGAAGTCGGGGCATTTAAGACGAGCGCGGCTCGTCCTGCCTCACTTAAGGCAAAGTCATAGGCATCTTTGGCAACCGTATTGGCCGTGGCATCCGCCAACAACGTAACGTGTCTGGTCTTGTAAGTGCCATCATAATCGCCCATCACGACATCATTGGAATCAGTGGCCGTAACGCTTCCTAACGTATCGGCTAAGGTTTGGCCATTGCTTCCGGCCGTTGTTAAGAGGTTGCCTCCACCCCCGAGGAAGAGAGAAACTGCGTTGTCGGTGCCATATTGGCTTTGAATCGCGTCGACCACTTCGGCAACTTTGCCGTCGATCGCTTGGAAAGCAACGGTGGCAATCAAACTTGAAGAAACGCCGGCATCGGTTAAATGTGCTTTATAAGCGGCCTCAAAATTAGCCACGATATCGGCAGTCAAGCCAGAAGTTTCTGACTTGCTATACCAGCCAATCACGACGTAAGGCTTGACCGTCGGTGCCGATTCAGAAGAAGTGCCCGTATCGGTCGAAGTGTCTGACTTCACGTCAAAACTCGTCGTCGGAAGTGAACGTACGCTGCTATGCAAAGGGGTGGGGTCACAGGCTGCTAAGCTAAACGCCATCGCTAAACCTGTCACAAGAACAAATGACTTTTTCATGGTTATTAACTCCTTTCGTCATGATTCTATGGTTTCTAGGTAAGGTGCCGTGATCGTTTTGGCCACAGCTTTTAAAGTGGCTGCCGTCGCGACATCAATGCTTTGCTCTGTGCCTTGGTCATCTGTGGTTCCATCGCCTAAAAAGCTGATGGCATCAACGTCCACATGGGTGATGGTGATTAAATGGACTAATGCGGCTAAATAGCTGCCTTCAAACGAAGGATGGTGTTGATCGGCATAATAGAGGTTGATTTCTGGATGGTTCAGATAACAATAGGTGAATGCTTCTCCGACGGGGCTGACATCGCCGAGAACATAAGGTGCCATGCGAATAAACGCCTTCCGCAATGCCATTTCGGCACCGGGAATATCAGTTTTTAAGGTGGTGGCCAATCCGGGATAGCCCCACGTCCCATAGAGGTGGTAACTCGCGTGCCTTTCGTAATCGCCGATTTCTTTTCGGACGGCTAAGAGGCCTTCGCGATAGGCGGCAAAGTTCGTCACGGGCTGGGTACTATGTTCTTGAAGGATGACATCGGTGTAGTCGGAAGTAGCTTTGATGGTGCTCAGTAATTGCGCCCCCATTTCATCGGTGGGATCGGCGGTCATCGTCATGGTTTGCTTGCCTTTGGTGACCGATTCGCAAGCGATCGTTAATCCAGCAGCGCTTCCCATGTCCTGCACCAACTCCGGAAGATTGTGGTAGTACGTAAAGGAATTGCCCACAAAGAGAAGCTTATAAGCGTCTTTTTTACGCCACGTATAGGCAGAAGGATTGCTACCATTCGCGAATTCGGGGAAGGATTTCGTGATGTCCGTCCCTTGGTAAGCGCAACTCCCTAACGTTCCCACCAAAGCGAGAACCCATAAAAGTTTTCGTGGATTTTTCTGCATAGGCCCTCCTTTCATTGCGGACGAATATCGCCACTCCGAATGGCCGCCTCTTTGACTTTGGCCGCCACGATTTGGTGAACCCGTTTGTCGTAGGCGTAGGGCAAGATGTATTCCGGACGAAGCTCATCGTCACTGACACAGGCGGCAATGCCTTCGGCGGCCGCCAATAACATGGCATCATTCACTTTTGTGGCTTTCGCGTCTAACGCGCCACGGAAAAGACCCGGGAAGACCAAAACGTTGTTGATTTGGTTGGGGTATTGGCTGCTGCCTGATCCAACGATATAAGCTCCGGCTTTTAAGGCATCATTCGGGTTGATTTCAGGGTAGGGGTTCGCGCAGGGGAAGAGAATCGGCTTTTCTGCCATCGAACGGACCATGTCTTGCGAGACGATGCCTTTGACCGAAACCCCGATAAACACATCGGCGCCTTTCATGGCATCGGCTAAGGAACCATGGATCTTTTCGGGATTTGTGGTCTTCGAAAGTTCCCGTTGCGTCGGGTTAAACCTCGGATCGTCTTCCAAAATGCCATGGCTGGAAGTCAAAATGATGTTTGTGACGCCCATCGAGGTTAAAAGACGGCAGATGCCGACGCCAGCCGCCCCGGCTCCGCTGATGACGACTTTGATTTTATGGATGTCTTTCTTCACGAGTTTCAAGGCATTTAATAAGGCTGCCGCCACAATGATGGCCGTGCCATGCTGATCGTCATGAAACACCGGGATATCGAGTTCTTCTTGAAGACGTTTTTCAATTTCAAAGCAGCGGGGCGCGCTGATGTCTTCGAGATTAATGCCACCAAAGGACCCCGCGATGTTTTTGATGGTGTGGATGATATCTTCGGTATCGGTGGTGTGTAAGCAAAGCGGGAAGGCATCGACATCCGCGTAGGCCTTAAAAAGCGCGCATTTTCCTTCCATGACGGGCATGCCCGCTTCGGGACCGATGTTGCCAAGCCCTAAGATAGCTGTGCCATCCGTAATGACAGGAACGGTGTTCCAACGTCTCGTTAACGTAAAGCTTTTCTCGGGATGAGCTTGGATTTCTAAGCAGGGTCCAGCGACACCGGGGGTATACGCTAGCATCAATGCCTCACGGCTATCGACGGGAACGCGGCAAACCGTTTCGATTTTGCCTTTCCATTCCGCGTGTTTACGAATCGACTCTTCTAAAATTTTGTCCATGATTCTTTTTCCTTTCTATTACATGGGGATATAAGAGACTGTGGCAGTTAAGGACATCATGACGAAGATCATGACGTTAACCAAAGCCGCGTAGTAAATGTTCTTGGATTGCTTGTAAAGGATGCGGTTCATGGCCGGCAAGATTGCCATCATGATGGCAACGCCAAAGACCATGTTGATATAAAGCCAGACTTCGCGGTTGTCGCTTCCCCAGTAGCCATAATACGGAACGCCCGTATGGAAGAAAGCGACATAGTTGATAAATAAGATGAAGACTAAGCCAATGGAATTCGCGATGATGCCCGCAAGATATACTTCCCATTCCTTCCAGCCTTGATGGCCGAAAGAGATATTGACCTTCAACGAATTGCTGAAATAGAAGAGGAAGAGCAAAGGGAAGTATTCTAGCCACGTCACGAAGAAACGGGCGTTGATCGGCGAAGCAGACAATAAGAGGAAACGGAAGTCTTGGTGGAACACCCAGACATTGAGTTGCACCACGAAGTAATAAAGCGCGAAGACAATCGCCGAGAGCAAGAGCATGATGCCAAGCTCAGGAAGATTCATCTTTAACGGTTTGAACTTAGACCAATCGTAGACGGGCTTTCTGCCTTCTCGTTTTGCCTTGATAAGCTCAACCAAGTCTTCGATCAAGGTGACGCCGAAGAAGAGCACAATGCCAATGAGCCCATTGATGACGCCCCATAAGAGCACGGCGTTAAACATGCGGGCGGGGAAGAAGAACGTGAACGTATTGCTGGCGGCATCCGGGAACCAATGCATCGAAAGATGCGCTAAGGGGATATAGTCCAAGCAGGCTAAGATTGCCGAGAACAACGTTGTTCCCCAAAGAGTGGCTTTGCCACGGAAACGATTCTTTTTCGTCGCGGGTTTCGTTTCTTCAGGACGAGAGGCAATGACATCGGTTTCCCCCGTCGTAAAGACGGTATCGGCCTTTTTGCCTTTGATTTTGGCAAAGAAAGGAATGCCTAGCAAAACCCCAGACAAAGCAGCATAGAAGACAAAGGAAGCGGCAAAAGCGGCGCCATTACTAATTTCTTTGCCTAACCACGTCAACGAATCGTTGGCAATGCCACTCCCGATCCCTAACGATTCTGAGAAGAAAGAGATGGTATTGACGATGGAAGTGCGGTCATACATCTCGAAACAATGGTTCGTGTTTTCGCGGTGCACAATGCGATAAGTGCCCTCTTCCATTGAGCCATAGGGATAATCGATGGCCACGGATTCGTAGCCGTTGTTAGACCCGTTCACCTCGTTGATGAAACGGCGATTGATGACTTCTGGTGCCGTCACATCGCTTTGATAACGGAAGGCGCCTTCATCGTAATAGGCGTAGCTTTGGGCGGCATTGCAACGTAATTTCGCATATTTATTGGCTGCACTTGTCTTGATGTAGCCAGAGATATAGATGGATTTTAAGACCGAGGTTTCGTAACTGGTGCCGGCCAGCTCAGCCGCCGTGGTAACGACGTCGCCCCCGCCGGCGGAGTGGCCGATGGCGCCGAAACGATTGCGGTCAATGAAGGGATAATCATCCGTGTCGGTGTAGAAGTAGTGAACAAAGTAAGTCAAGCCATTCGCAACGCTAGTGGAAGCGGTTTGTAATGGTTTGCCATCTTCGTCATAGAGCAAGTTGCCATTCGCATCGTATTGATAACCGTCATAGGTAGAATCCCCTTGACTGTTCGGATCAATCACGACGACCACAGCACCGCGGCGCGAGTATTCGATCGCGTATTGAGCCATGGTGGCTTTCGTGCGGGTGAAACCAGGCATCACAAAGATACAAGGAGCAGGATTTTCTGCCGTGGCGGTCTTCGGACTATAGATCGTTGCGGAATAAGAAATATAGTCACAAGGAACTGGATGGGTCCTGCCATTAATGGGTGTCATTCCGTAAACGTAGCTATTGTCTTCGGTCAACGTGAAATCTTTGACTTCCACGGAATAGGCGCTCGTTTCAAAGAGCTGCGCCGTAAAGGAAGCGACCCCAATGGTAAGAAGTGAGGCGCATAAGACGATAAAATTCGCTTTTTTGTACCATTTCTTCTTGGGTTTTTCGACCTTTGGCGCTTCTTGATAGGCGGGATTCGGGACGAGTATGGTTTTCTCTTCTTTGGAGTAGAGATAACCAAGCAAATCCAAAACTCCCGAAAGGATGCCAACAAAGGAAATGATGGTGGCAACTAGCAACGTGATTTTCTTTCGTTTCTTGTCAAATGGAATCTCAGGAATAAGAGAAGAAACCAATAAAGATGAATATAGCACAACGATGCCAAGTACTAAGAAGAGCCAGTAAATCGCGTCATTTAAGGCAAAGGCGTAGGCACAAGAGCAGAAGTAGAAGAAGCTAGCGACATAACCAAGGATAGAACCCGCGCGGAATAATTGTTTTTTCGTTTTCATTTTGGATCCTCCTTAGCCTGCTAATCCCGCTTGCCCGGCGGTGGTTTGAAGCCATTGGAATACAGAGATGGCAACGGCAGTATCCGTTAACCGCGCGATATATCGTGTTTTTCCACCCATCGGGATATTGCCGACGAGCTCGAGGCAACTGACGCCACCCGTCGTTCCGATGTTCTTGCCAACGCCGAGTAAAATGTCACAATCTTCGTCGTGGTTAATGGCCGTGCCGATATCGGCAACCGCTCCTTGGTAACCGCGGATCGTCAAAGTGGATAACTCACTTTCCGTGGCGCCTTCGCCTTGCAAGAAGGCAACTAAGTCTTCTGTCCAACGGTCCATGATGGTTTGGGTGAGGCCAGAGGTGCCGACCTTGTCATACCAGCCAATCGTTAAATAATTCGCTGGAATGCTGTCTTTTTGGACCACGATCCCTTCTAAGGACAAACAACCATTCGTCGCATAGGAGGCCACGTCCGCATAACGGACCACGCCGCCAGCGGGATACAAATTCTCATTGTTATCCACGCCATAAGTCCATCCAGGTAGCGCCCAGCCTAAGAACTTCGCGTCTCCCGGAACGTAGGTTTCGTCTAAATCGGGCAACACAAAGTTATTAAAAATATTCACGGTGCCGCTCGATACGATGTCTTCGTGATAACATGCGACAACCGTAAGATCGTGCTCATACCCTTTGACGTAAGAACAGCCGCTACACAGGCTGATGCCAAGCAAAGGAACAAGCAAAAAATATGCTTTCTTCATGAATCTCCTTTTGGGTCACTTTCGTATGAATGTAACCGCTTACAAGTAAAGCATATGCTTTTTTTAAGTAATGCGATAATATTATTTATTTATACTTTACATATCAAAAACGTATGATAAATTTAAGGTATGAATTTTGATCATTATCAAGTGTTCTTAAAAGTAGGGCAGCGACTGTCCTTTACGCTAGCAGCCCGCGATCTATACACGTCTCAGCCTTCCGTGAGCCGTTCGATTCAGAACTTAGAGAATGAGTTAGGTTGCAAGCTTTTCCTCCGAAACAAGCACGGCGTCACCTTTACCCCAGAAGGGCGAACGTTATATGAATATGTCTCGAATGCGTTTCGGGAATTGCAAAAAGGCGAAGAGGCAATCTCTGCGGATGCGACGGGAGAACATGGAACAGTTGCCATGACGGCAACGGTGACCGCATTAGACGAATTTCTCTTTGCTTGCCTGGATGCTTTCCATGCTCATTACCCCAAGATTCGTTTCCGTATCAGCAGCGTTTCCTCCAACGCCAGCATCGATAAGTTACGTTCCGGTGCCGTGGATGTGGCCTTTATTACGAGCCCCTACCAATCCTATAGCGATATCACCACGCAAACGCTGATGAACTTTCCGAACGTTGTCATTGCTGGCAAAGGGATGACTGCTTTAAAAGAAGGAACCCATACGTTGGAAGAATTAAGCGATTACGAATTTGTCTCTTTGCCACAAAGCATGCAACTGCGGCAATATGAGCAACACGTTTTCCGCGAAGCATCCTTATCTCCCAATACGGTGGCGGAAGTGGATTCTGCTAGCACCGTTATCCCGATGGTATCGCATAATTTAGGATTGGGAATCGTTCCTTATTCCTTGGCGAAAAACGCGATCGAAGCAGGAGAAGTGTTTGTGGTGAAACTTGCCAAACCTTTGCCATTGCGACAAGTGGTGATGGCCATCCGTAGTGAGGAACGCTTGACCTCGGCTGCGTTATTGTTTACGAAATTTGCGGCCCGTCTTGCGAAAGATCGGGAAGCAAAAGCCCGTTAATTCGTTTGTTTTATCCTGATTCAGGACCTCAAAATCATGGTTTTTCTTCGTATCAAATTATGCTTTTGAAATTTGCGACGTATTTTCTACGCGATTCTCAAACAAATGTGTATAATGTCGACGTGGAACTTTAAGTTCCAGTTTCCTGTCCAAACTTGAGATGCGTAAGCAAACCGGAAACCCTGCTGTTTCGAGACATGCAGCCGGGGAAAGTGTGAATGTATGCAAAATCGGAAATATCGCAAAGCAATTCTCTTATCCTCCCTTGCCATCGTGGCTTGCGCTGCGGTCATGGTGGGTACCACCTATGCGCTTTTCTCAAAGCAAAATGATTTTGCGAACGTCACGGCCAATAATGCCAAGATCAACGTTTGGACCACCTCTCGTATCATGAGCGTCTTTACGAATAATGGCGCTACCTCTGTCTCTGCCCAAAGCGATGGATCCTATCGATTCAAGAATGGCGGCACCGCCAAACTCGATAGCAATGGCAACTTAGTATTTACGAACGCTGCCGCAGGGGACAAAGTCATCCTTTGGGTGACGGCAAAGAATGCCTCTGAAGTGAAAACCCAATGGAAATTCACGTTTGATAATGAAATTACCGCTACGAACGTCACTGTTTATGACGACATGACATTGTATCACGATATCACGGAACGTCTTTATTACACCGGCGCAGATTTAGTCGCCGCGGGTTCTGGTGCTGCCATGTTACAAACGTTCTATGTCGTAGTCGAAGCAACGGGTTCTGCCACGGGAACGGCCTCTTTTGGTGTCAATGCGGTTTTTGCGAACTCGATTGAACGCAAAGTCTCTTCGTTAGAAAACTGGGAAAGCGCCATTACGTCATTAGGTGGCTTAGAAAACCAAGTCTATACGTTGACGGATGATATCACGTTAGGCACAAAAGGCGGCACGGACGCTAATGCGGGAAAAGAACTATTCTTCACGCCAGCGGAAGGCAAAGAAACCACCGTTGTGATTAACGGGAATGGCCATAAGATTTATTTAGAAGGCGATCCTACTGGCGCAGTGCGGAAGGGCGATGGTGAAATCAATTCGTCCGGTTTTGGCTTCCATCCACGGAAAACCGCGATGGACGGTGTGGAAAATACCAACGTTGAGAAAACGATTGGCAAGACTCGTATTGTGCTTCGAAACGTGACATTAATTAACGACAAGACGGCCGACAATGCTTCAGAGGGCGGTTGGCTTCAGCCCTATCTTGGTATACATGCTTATCTCGATGCCAGCACGATTGATGTCCTCAATTCCACGATTGATGGCGGCATCTTCTTAGTGGGGAACGCTTATTTTACCTATACCACGTTCCAATATAGTGATGGATTAGGCGATCCCTCCAATCGTTATTTATGTGTGGCAATGGGTGATTTAACGGGATCAGGCACCTATACATTCTATAGTTGCAATTTCACGGGTCGTGTCGTGAATTCCACCCAAAAGCTCTATGGTATGCTCTATGTCTGTGGCCAAACAAACGATCCAGCCAAACTTAATTTACGCTTTCAAAACAAGTTTACTGGTGCTAGCAACGTGTTAACCCCGTCTAATGATGTTGTGCTTGGCGCGTATACGACCTTGACGACCGATAAAAGCAACATCTTTGAAAGTAGCAGTGAAATTACTAATGGTGTGACGAGCATCAGTGTGAAGGAATGCACTTACAACGGCGAATCCTGGAACGCCGCCCGTACCGTGAAGAATCTTGAGACGATTTACAACTCATAATCAGCGTTTCTTCCTTTTGCTTCCCGTTTATTCAGGCTACACTATCCCTTGTGAAGAATCACAAGGGGTTATTGTTTTATGGAATCCTATAACAAAGCGTGTTTTCAAGCGGCATTAGAAGGTGCCGTTTTGCTAGAAAACCATGGTTCATTACCATTTCGAAAAGGCGAAAAAGTTGCCCTTTTTGGCCGGGAACCATTCGAATATCAGAAATCTGGTTCAGGCTCAGGTGGCGACGTTCGCTCGCCATATGTCACGGACATCCATGATGAATTAAAAGAAAAAGTCGTGCTCGATGAAGAAGTGACCAATTTCTATGCCGACTTCATCAAAGCCAATCCGTTTGACTGGAATGGTGGTTGGCTTACTCCGACCGTTCAAAAACAACCGATGATTGAGGAATCGTTGGTGGAAAGAGCGGCAGCAAGAAACGACATCGCCATGGTGATTTTAGAACGTGTCTATGGTGAAAGCTTTGACCAAGCAGAAAAGAAAGGCGAATGGTACTTATCCGACGCAGAAGAGGATCTCTTCCAAAAGTTAAGCCGTCATTTTCGGCACATCGTGGTGCTACTTAACATCGGAAATCCGATGGATTTGTCTTTCTTGAAACGTTATCCTGCCATTGATTCCTTGTTGATCGTTTGGCAAGGGGGAATGGAAGGGGGCAAAGCTGCGGCATCCTTATTAATGGGAGAAGCGGCGCCTTCTGGCAAATTGCCGATTACGTTAACGAAATCGATTCATGCTTATGAACATGTTCCCTTTGGTTCATACGAAACGAATCTCCACGAAGAAGATATTTATGTCGGTTATCGTTACTTTGATACGTTCGCCCCAGAAGAAGTGCTCTATCCATTCGGCTTTGGCTTAAGCTACACGAAATTTGCCATTTCTTACCAAAACGGCGGATGGGATGGCGACCACTTTAAAGCCAATGTCCTTGTGAAAAATACGGGGAGTGTTGCGGGAAAAGAAGTCGTTCAACTCTATACGGAAGCCCCACAAGGTGACTTAGAAGAACCAAAACGGGTCCTCGTCGGTTTCCAAAAAACGAAGTTACTTGCTCCGGGCGAAAGCGAAACTTTAACGTTATCTCTTCCGCTTCGCGTCTTTGCGCGTTTTGATGACCGCGACGACAGCAAGTTCGCCCATTCGTTTGTCTTAGAAAAAGGGACGTACCGCCTTTGCTTAGGCGGCGACGTCAGGGAAGCGAAAGAATGCGATTCTTTCTTGATCCCGGAAACGAAACTCATCGAACGGTTAAGTGCCGCCGCCCGTCCCGAAGCCGAATTCGACGTGCTTTCACAACATGGCAAACGTCATATCGGCGTTGGTCCACGGGTAAAACTCCCTGAAATGCCTGCGATTCCTTATACGGGCGATAAAGGTTATACGTTCCAAGACGTTCGTAATGGCGCGCATTCCTTAAAAGAATTCATCGGTCAATTTAATGTCGAAGAACTTGCGCCTATGACGATTGGAGAAGGCTGGAATTCCCCCAAGGCTTCAGTGCCTAACTCCGCTGCCGTTTATGGTGGAAATCTTGAACCCCTTACTTCTAAAGGCGTAGAAATCGTCACGTGTTGCGATGGCCCTTCGGGATTACGTGCCAAAGATGAGAGAACCCATATCGCGATTCCCGTTGGCGTTTGCTTAGCTGCCACGTTTAATCCTTCGTTAGCGGATGCTCTTGCTGACACGGTCTACCAAGACTTAAAAGAAGCTAAGGTATATTGCTTGTTAGGGCCTGGCATCAATATCATGCGTCACCCCTTTGGCGGGCGGAATTTCGAATACTTCTCCGAAGATCCACTCCTGGCTGGCACCATGGCAAGCGCCTATGTGAACGCCTATGCCAAACATGGCATTGCCGCCTGTATTAAGCACTATGCCGTCAACTCGCAAGAAACGGAACGGTATTATGAAAACGAAGTTCTTTCGGAACGGGCACTACGGGAAATCTTCTTGATCCCCTTTGAAATGGCGGCCAAGACGGGAAACTTACATGCCGTCATGACATCTTATAATGAAGTGAATGGACGCCATTCTGGCTCGAATGCCGAACTCGTGAATGTGATTTTGCGACAAGAATGGGGTTATCAAGGCCTTGTGATGACCGATTGGGGATGTCGGGTAGACACTACTCTTCCAAAAGATGGCAAGCCGATTGAAGTCGATCGTTATTCGTCTACGTTAGCGGCTGGTGTTGATATTTATATGGTTCAAACAGACCCCGTGAAGCCAGCTCAAGGCATCATTAAAGACGTCAAAGAAGGTCGACTTGACTTTGCCGTTTTGCAACAAGCCGCTTATCACCTCTTAGATAGCGTTCTCTTCTTACAAGGCCCTAGAGACTAAGCGAAATCACAAAAAGGCAGCGGTGGCTGCCTTTTTTCGTCGGTTAGAACATCAATCAATAAACGTCAGGATATCTTGTAGAACCGCTTCGTTGTTCTTTTCATTGAGAATCTCGTGCCGCATATGGGGATAAAGACGCATCGTCACATCCTTGACACCGCATTTTTGATACATGGCGTAAAGTTTCTTTACCCCTTTGCCACATCCGCCGACCGGATCTTCTTCGCCAGAGACGAGCAAAATATGTTCTTCTGGCGATATTTTCTTTATGTTCTTCTTCTGATATAACGTTGCCATGCCAGCCATAAATTCATGATAGAAGCCACAGGTATTGGGATAGCCGCAGTATGGATCCGCGATGTAGTTTTGCACGTTTTCTTCATTGTAGCTTAACCAATCTAACGGGGTTTTCTCATCTTTGACGTGATAACCGCCGACGGCCATCTTATTGATAAACTTTGAGGGTTTATCCCAATTCTTCTTCGTCGTTGTGATGGCCGACAAGAATTTGGCAAGGCCGTAAGGCATACCAGGACCATTTGAACCCATGATGATGGCTTTATCGACACTTAAGGGGTAGTGCTCCAAATAGCTTTGCACAAAGAAAGAACCCATGGAGTGGCCCATTAAAATCACGGGTTTGCCTTCACGCTTTAAAAGATCGGCTTCGACATGTAACGCTTCTAACGTCCAATCCCAGTTCCCTTTCTTCCAACGTTGCTGGGCTTCGATAGAACCAGCGTTCTCCCCTTGGCCTTGATGGTCAAGCACATGCACGCTATAGCCATGCTCATTTAAAAACGCAGCAAAACCAGCATAACGGGCCGAATATTCTTGCATCCCCGTGATGATAAGAACGTTTGCTTTCGGTTGATCAATCAAATAGGCGTTCCCTTGAAAAACAACGCCGTTAGGTAAAGTGACGGAGAAAATTGCCATATATTAACCTTCCTTGTCTTTGGTAATGTCTGCTTTCATTCTAGTCGAAATTCATCAAATGTCTACGCTTTCTTTGAAAGCCCTTTCATTCAAACGAAGAAAAAGCCTATAATGGTGCTAGTTTAACATTGCGAGGAAACCCCATGCATTATGATGTCGTGATTGTAGGAGGTGGAATCAGTGGCTGTTCCATCGCCTATACGCTTTCGCAATACCAACTCAAGGTTGCGTTGCTAGAAAAAGAAAATGACGTCGCCATGAAGACGACCAAAGCCAACTCTGGGATCATCCATGCAGGATATGACCCAAAACCAGGGACAAAGATGGCAAGACTCAATGTCCGTGGCGCTGCCATCGTTCATGAATTAGCCCCGAAATGGAACTTCCGTTATGCCCAAATCGGTTCCGTGGTCGTTGGTCAAACCGAAGAAGAACATCGGATGATCAATGAACTTTATCGCCGTGGCATTGCGAATGGTGTGCCTGGCCTAAAGATATTAAAAACCGAACGTGAAGTGCACGCCGTGGAACCCTATTTAGCCCCCGGCATGGATTATGCGTTATATGCCCCCAGTGCTGCCATTTGTTCCCCTTGGGAACTATGCTTGGCCTTTGCCTATAACGCAAAAGTCAATGGCGTTGACTTCTATTTCAAGGATGAAGTGGAGGCCATTGAAAAGAAAGGCGACACGTATTTGCTGCGCGGCAAACAAGGCGAAATCGAAACGGATGCCGTCATCAATGCCGCCGGTGTCTTTGCCGACCGCATCTACGAATTGGCCTTAGGCAAAGACAAAGACAAGTCGTTCCATATCGTTCCTTGCAAAGGCGAATATTACTTATTAGACAAAGAAGAAGGGCACTTAACGAATACGGTCGTGTTCCAATGCCCCTCCAAAGTCGGAAAAGGCGTTTTGGTTTCGAGAACGGTTCATGGCAACTTGATTGTTGGCCCAAATGCCGACTTCCAAGATAACTTAGGCGCCAAAGAAGATGTATCGACCACGGCCGACGCGTTGCGCTTCATCCGCGAAACGAGCCGTCGTTCCGTGCCATCCGTTGATTTTGGCACGAACATCCGTAACTTCTCTGGCGTACGGGCGACGTTACAAAATTACAATGACTTCTTGATTGAAGAAAGCCCATATCTTCCGAAGTTCTATAACTTTGCTGGTATAAAATCACCCGGTCTTTCTTCGGCGGCTGCTTTTGGCGAAGAAGCGCTCAAGATGTTAGAAGCGTCGGGCGTGAAACTGGAAAAGAAAGAGCATACCGAAACGTACCGCCTTCCCAAGAGTTTCCGCGACATGACACTAGAAGAGCAAGAAGCGGCGTTAAAGCAAGACCGGCGTTATGGGCAAATCATCTGCCGTTGCGAAACCGTGCCTGAAGCCGAGATTATCGCGGCCATGCATGCTCCAATTCCGGGAACTACGATCGATGCCATCAAACGGCGTTGCAATGCCGGAATGGGCCGTTGCCAAGGTGGATTCTGCGGCCCGAAAATCTTCCATCTTTTGATGCAAGAACTGCACCTTCCTTATTCCGAAGTCTACCAAGACCGCGACGGCTCTTGCGTCGTTGTCGGCAAAACGAAGGAGGGCAAATAACGTGGAACAACATGATTTGATTATTTTAGGCGGTGGTCCTGCTGGGATGGCCGCAGCTTATGGTGCTTACCAAGCTGGCATCAAAGATATCCTGATTTTGGAACGCGATGACACGTTGGGTGGCATCTTAAACCAATGCATTCATAATGGCTTTGGCCTCCATCGCTTCAAAGAAGAGTTAACTGGACCAGAATACGCCGCCCGTTATGAAGATTTCTTGGCGGATACTTCCGTGGAAGTCCGTTCCCGGACGATGGCGATTGATTTAACCGCCGATCATGTGATTACGGCCGTATCCGAGGAAAAAGGCGTTCAGTTATTGAAAGGGAAAGCCATTATCCTAGCGATGGGATGTCGGGAAAGACCGCGGGGCGCGATTGCGACGCCAGGCGACCGTGTCGCCGGCATTTATACGGCTGGTGCCGCCCAAAAATATTGCAACATCGATGGTTACTTAGTCGGGAAACGCATCGTCATCTTAGGAAGTGGCGATATCGGCTTAATCATGGCTAGACGGATGACGCTAGAAGGGGCAAAAGTCTTAGCTGACGTCGAACTTTGCCCATATTCGAACGGTTTGGCCCGGAATATTGCGCAATGTTTGAATGACTTCGATATTCCGTTATATCTCAGCCATACCGTCACCGACATCAAGGCCGATGCCGAAGGACACCGCGTTTCTTCCGTCACCATCATGAAAGTTGATGAGAAGAGACAACCGATTCCAGGCACGGAAATGGTGTTTGACTGCGATACGTTATTGTTGTCGGTTGGCTTAATCCCGGAAAACGAACTTTCCAAGAAAGCTGGCATTGAGTTAGACCGCCGTACGAGAGGGCCGCTCGTGCAAGATAACTTAGAGACTGGTGTGCCGGGTATCTTTGCCTGTGGCAACGTCTTACAGGTTCATGATTTGGTAGACAACGTCTCCCACGAAGGCGAAAAAGCAGGCAAAAATGCTGCCCGTTATCTCTTAGAAGGCGAAAAAGCAGGGCCGCTTGTCAAGATGATGCCCGGAAACGGCATTGGCTATATTTGCCCGCAGTTTATCCGTCAAGATACGCCAGAGGACGTCACGGAAATCTTCTTCCGCGTTCGCGAACCGAAACGGAATGTGAAATTTGTGCTCAAAAAGAACGGGCAAGCGTTCTATAGCTTGCCAAAACTCCGCATTGCGCCAAGCGAGATGGAGTCGTTAAAAATCAAGAAAGAAATGTTACAAGACGCGAGTGAAATCACGCTTGACGTCGAGGAGGCCATACAATGATCCGCGAAATGGTATGCATCAATTGCCCACGGGGTTGCCAAATTAAAGTCGATACGGAGAAATTAACGGTTGAAGGCAATTTCTGCCCACGGGGCAAAGCCTATGGCATTGCCGAAGTGACACATCCGGTTCGTACGTTAACCAGCACCGTCAAAGTCGATGATGGGGTGATTGCTCGCGTTTCCGTCAAAACCGACCAGCCCATCCCCAAGGAAAAGATGTTCGACGTCATGAAAGAAATTAACGCCTTGGAAGTGACGGCTCCTGTTTCGTTAGGGCAAGTCCTCATTCCTCACGTCTTAGGATTAGAAGCGAACGTTATCGCGACCAAAGAGGTGAAAAAAGCGTTATGACGATGGCACAAAACTTAGATGGCTCGCCGAAAAAACGCCGCTACATCGTTTCCTTAGACCAAGGGACAACCTCGAGTCGTTGCGTCATTTTTGATAACTTCGGTCAAACGGTCCAAATCGTCCAAAAGGAATTTAAGCAAATCTTCCCCCATCCTGGCTGGGTCGAGCAAGATCCGATGGAGATTTATTCTTCGCAATATTCCGTGATGACAGAAGCGATTGCCCAATCGGGCATCCGTCCCTATCACATTGAAGCCATCGGCATTACAAACCAACGGGAAACAACGATTGTCTGGGATAAAATCACCGGAAAGCCAATTTATAACGCGATTGTGTGGCAATGCCGTCGGACGGCGCCCATTGTCGAAGAAATCAAAAAAGACAAAGCATTAACCGAATATATCCGTCAAACGACGGGATTATTATTAGACGCATATTTCTCCGCAACGAAGTTGCAGTGGATTTTGGACCACGTTCCTGGCGCGAGGGAGAAAGCCGAAAAAGGTGAACTCCTATTCGGAACCGTCGATACTTGGCTCATTTGGAAGCTCACGAATGGCAAAGTCTTTGCCACGGATTACACGAACGCCTCACGTACGATGTTATTCGACATCCATAAGCTTTGCTGGGACAAACGGATCTGCGATGCGTTACATATTCCGATGTGCATGTTACCTGAAGTTAAGCATTCATCGAGCATTTTCGGCTATGTGAATCTCTTCGATACCGAAATTCCGATCGCCGGGGTAGCGGGCGACCAACAAGCGGCCCTATTCGGTCAGACTTGTTTCCGGAAAGGCGAAGTCAAAACGACGTATGGCACCGGTTGCTTCTTACTCATGAACATCGGTTCGAAGCCTTGCTTATCAGAACATGGATTAATCACGACTTTGGCAGCATCGGAAGATGCCCATCATCGTCCTGAATACGCCTTAGAAGGTTCCGTGTTTGTCGGCGGCGCGGTCGTGCAGTGGATTCGTGACCGCATGCGTTTTATCGTGGATGCGGCCGATTCGGAGTATTTG
>Ga0256406_1003777_pt1 | contig 18255 bp, 16 predicted proteins | sample RumenRJG_03DNA_FD_185986 | JGI IMG/M metagenome (GOLD analysis project Ga0256406, IMG submission 185986) | Bovine rumen microbial communities from Lethbridge, Alberta, Canada - RJG_03 | ecosystem: Host-associated > Mammals > Digestive system > Stomach > Rumen | place: Canada: Alberta | collected...
TAGGAAAATCCAAAAGTTTAGATTTTCCCACAATGCTTATCTTTTGGTCTTTGGTTCGGAATAGTGTAGTGCTGGCGGTCTATCTCTTGTTTTCGGTTGCTTGCTTCCTTACCGTACATGAGCATTATTAACAGGCTTCCAGCGGCCAGCAGTTGTAAAGCCAATTACAACCTCACCTGATCCATTGCCCGTATAGCCGCCCAGTCTGGCAAGCCCATTGGGAATCCGGCGCAGCACCCGTTTCAACTGACGGGCAGACAAAGGACAGTCCGTTGCCAGAATCATCATGATCGATCCCTTGTCATCCTTCGTTTCTTCAATCTTTCTGGCAATCTCTGCGCCCACATTTCGGCCATGAACACGCAGACACCGGGTGCGGCCGAAGTTTGCCTGCACAAGCAGCCCAAACGTATACGTCTTCTTTTTCAGGCTGACCATACGGGAAGCAGAACCAATGCCGCCCTTCAGTCCAAAGCACACTGTTCCGCTGCCGGCGCCCACAGATCCAAGCGAGAACGTATCCGAAGCACTGGCAAATGCCGCCTCCAGCTCTTTTTCGCCCAGGACCCTGTCCTGAATCACATTGCACAAAGAATCATTGCACTCACCAACCACTGGATTGATCGAAGATACCGTAACACCGCGTTGCTTTTCCAAAGCAATCATATGTCCCACCAAAGCATCCGCCATCTTGCCAACATTCAGTGTATTGGTCAGCACAATCGGTGTTTCCAAAGTGCCAAGCTCATCCATCTGCATCAGTCCCATGCTTTTGCCAAAGCCATTCTGCACATGGCAGGCAGCCGTATACTTGCTTTCAAACACCGAAGGAAATACATCTTCCTTCTGCGGCAGAATCACCGTAACGCCCGTATGATGATCCTTTTCATGGCATGTGTAATGGCCAACCAGCACACCCGGCACATCACTGATCAGATTCTTAGGTCCGGCAGGATAATAGCTGTCAGTCAGATCTCTGACATTCATTTTGATACACCATAGGCAGTACTGCGCTCAACAAGGTCTGCAAACAGCCTGTTCATCAGCGGATTGCTCTCCAGCAGCCCTTCGGGATGCCACTGCACAGCCACAATCGTTCCCTCTTTGTCCTCCAGTGCTTCAATGACACCATCCCTTGCCCGGCCGCTCACCGACAAACCCGGGGCGGCTTCCTTGACAGCCTGATGATGCATGGAATTGGTCATCACTACACTCTGTCCGAACAGATGTTCCAGATAACTGCCAGGTGTAATCTCCACATGATGGGTCAGATAGCTGCGTTTGCCAGACTGCAGATGCATGAAATGTTTCTTTGACATCTCATCCAGATCCTGCCACAAAGTGCCGCCCATCATCACATTGATAAACTGAATGCCCCGGCAGATGCCCAGCATCGGCATACCCGTACTTCTGGCACACGCAAACGCATTCTTCCATGCCGCGTCAATCTCCGGACGGAATTCACCGCACACCGGCAGGGGTTCCTCCCCATACAGATGCGGATCCACATCTTCCCCGCCCGGAAACAGAATGCCATCCAGACGGCTCATCACAGCACCAGCATCTTCCATCAGCACCTCATGCGGCAGGACAACAGGCACACCGCCATTGACCAGCACCGCATGAATATAATCCGCATTGCAGTACTCCTTTTCAGCACTGACAAACCTCCCCGGCTTATTCATAAACGAATCACCGGCAATTCCAATCAGCGGTTTCATACAGTCACCTTCCCATTCTTCACAAACAGATAAAACCCAGGATCCCGGTTAGCCGTATCATCCAGCAGTATCTGACCAACAGAGCGGCATACATTGCCGTTTTTCTTCACCAGGCCCTCTCTGCCCTTTTCTTCATACTTGTGCGGATAATAGCTGGGATCCAGAATCAGAAACTCCCTGCTATTGTCATCATAATCAAAGACATAAATATAGTGGCCGCCATGAGAATACGTTCCGATATGTCCTTCACGGTCACCGCCGACATTGGCAATGCAAAGACCGCCGCGATCAAGACAGGAAATCACATCCGAAAGATCGTTGCTGAAAGACATTGTCAGACTGTACTTATCACACAAAGCCTGTCCAAAGCGCTTCATATCTGTGCCAGGTGAAAGATTGGCCTGTGCATCATATGACAGCTGCACAAGCTCTTCCAGCGGCACCCTGATGCCGAAAAAGTCATACAGCATCATGCCTGCACTGCAAAGGCCGCATCCAGCCTCCTTGATCGAACCATGTTCATAGAAAGCAGGATCACTTTTACCCTGCACATCCGTCAGATATTCAATCTCCGGATGCTCATTCTGATTCAGATAATACATTCCTTTTTCCATAGTCATCCTCTTGAATTGTGTTTCATTATAGCACTCTGGCATATATCTGCCTGAAACTGCACTGCAGGCAGAATAGAGCTGAACGGAATACAATTGTGTCTCCCTGTTTGTTTTCACCTGCTTTCCATCCAGCCATAACTTTCCCCGGTATATAATAGGTACCGGAGGACTATAATGCACGCAATCAATGAAACTGTTACAAACCTGCATAATGGCGTCCGTGTACCGACGCTTGGCTACCGTGTCATTCCCGGCCATGCCAATACTGTCAACAATGTTCTGACTGCTCTGTCTGCCGGCATCCGGCACTTTGATATATCAAGCCATCCTGATGTGGAAAAGGCATTTGCCAAAGCAGTATCAAAAACAAATGTGCCCCGTGAGGAGCTGTTTTTAACGGTGCGCATCGCCAATGAAGACCATGGCTATGAGCGCGCCATTCATGCATTCCGCAACTCTTTGACCAGATTACAGACAGACTATGCCGACCTGCTGATGATCGACTGGCCGAACCCGAAGATGTACCGCGACAACTATGAACAAATGGCCATCGAGACATGGAAAGCACTGGAAACGGCTTATAAGAGCGGTGCTGCCAGAGCCATCGGCGTTGCCAACTATGAAGCCAGGCACATTGAATTCTGCCTCGAGCATTCTGAAATTGCCCCGATGGTTAATGAAGCACGCATTTATCCAGGCTTTCCGTTTACAGACAACCTGTACTGTGCCAATGAACACCGCATCCAGACCGAAGGATTCCTGCCTGAAAACTACCAGGCTGTCCTGCAGTCCAGAGAGCTTGGCATCTTTGCGGAAAAGTACAAAGTGACACCATTGCAGATCTTTGTGCGTTACCTGTTTGAAAAAGGATGTATTGCCCTGCTCTATGGCGAAGATCAAAAAGAGCTGGAAAGCTGCTTCAATGCCTACAACTTCCAGCTCAATCCTGATGATGTCAAATACATGGATGTCATGAAAAACTACGGTCCGGAAAATATCAATCCGGATGAAGCCGATTTCTAAGGAATGCGCAGCATTCCTTTTTTTACTGCAGTCTTGCCAGTGCCTGGGCCTCTTTGATCTTTCTGTCTGTCACGTTCATGCAGTGGATGCTTAACGGAATCAGAAACAAAGATGCTGCTGTCCAGGCTGTCTGGTCTGCCCAGGTGATGGCATCATAGCCAAAGCGGCCGACAAAGCCAACCGTCACTGTAATGCGGGCTGCCATCTCAATCAGGCCGGCAAGCATCGCCAGTGAAGAAAAGCCAAGACCCTGCACCATCATTCTGGATGTAATCAGAATGCCAAGCGCCGGATAGAAGAAACCCATCCTGCGCAGATACTTCGCACTGGCATCCAGCACAGCTGCTTCCTTTGCGGATACAAACAGCATACTCATCGCACGGCCGAAGAACACCATGACCACACATGCAAACATGCCATAAATCACCGCTGTCAGAAGACCATCCCGATAGCCTTCATGAATACGCTTGATATCATGGGCACCATTGTTCTGCGAGACAAACGTACTGACAGCAGAGCCAATCGCATCAAACGGGCACATCATCAGCTGCTTGATGCGCAGGCCTGCCGTAAAACCAGACACATACACGGTGCCAAGAGAGTTATTTCCCGACTGCATGACCATAGAGCCAATGGCAGTGATCGAAAACTGCAGGCCCATCGGCAGGCCCATGCCAAGCAGCGACTTTGAATGCATGCCATCCATGACCATATCTTCCCTGTGCAGATGCAGAAGAGCAAACCGTCTGTGTATCAATAACAGGCACAGAACACCGCTGACCGCCTGTGAGAAGATGGTCGCAATGGCCGCCCCGGCACAGCCCCAGTGCAGCACAAGAATGCAGAAGAAATCCAGGCCGATGTTCAAAATGGCAGAAAAGGCCAGGAAATAAAACGGCGTCTTTGAGTCACCGATGGCCCGCAGAATGGCACTGAGATAGTTGTACAAAAGGGTAAACGGAATACCGCCGAAGATGATGACCAGATACCAGTAGGCATTGGTGTAGATTTCATCATTGACCTGCAATAGATGCAGAATCGCCGGACATAACAGCACTGCAGCCAGGGTAATGAACACACCCAGAATGGCCGTCCACACAGCACCGCCAAACTCATACCGCCGCATATCGCGTTCATCACCGGCCCCAAACCGGGTAGCCACGGGAATGGCAAAGCCCTGACAGATGCCCATGCAGAAACCAAGCACAAGGAACTGGACACTGGAAGTAGCACCAACGGATGCCAGCGCCTTGGAGCCAAGCGTCTGACCGACAATCGCCGCATCCATCATGTTATAAAACTGCTGAAACAGATTTCCCAGCAGCAGCGGAATACTGAAACTCAGAATCAGTTTCAAGGCATTCCCACTGGTCATGCTCTTCTTCATATCCACTTTCCCCCATTTATTAAGAATACGTAAAATGATAGCACAGGCATCCGGGTTTGACGGCTTATATCTCACCATAATAAAAAAGCCGGAAGCCATCACTTCCAGCCTTCTGGGACATTTCGCTCAACTTCTGTCACTTCGCCATGATGGCTTCACGCACATGCCCGCGGCTGCGATCAAGACGCTGCAAAGCTTCTTCTTTCGTACAGGAAGACAAAATCATGACAATCGCCGTCTTGCAGCTGCCGCCGGCCTCCTGCAGCGTCTTTTCTGCCGTCACTGCATCCACGCCCGCTGCTTCCATGACAATATTTCTGGCCCGTACCTGCAGTTTCTCATTGGACTGCACCACATCCACCATCAGATTCTGATATGCCTTGCCAGCCCGTACCATGGCCGCAGTTGAAATCATATTCAAAATCATCTTCTGCGCAGTACCTGCCTTCAACCGCGTCGAGCCAGTCAGCACCTCCGGCCCGCTTACCGCCTCAATGACGATCTGTGCCTCTTTGCCAATCATAGAATCCTTGTTGCATGCAATTGACGCCGTATGGCAGCCAAGCGAGTTCGCATAGCGCAAAGCGCCGATGACATAGGGCGTTCTGCCACTGGCCGCAATACCAATCACAAAATCCTCTTTCACCAGATGATGCGCTGCAAGATCCTTCTCTCCCAGTTCCAGTGAATCCTCCGCACCTTCCACGGCATGAAACATTGCCTGCTGCCCACCGGCAATCAGCCCAATGACCACATCATCCTTCACACCGAAAGTCGGCGGACATTCGGCAGCGTCCAGTACGCCAAGACGGCCGCTGGTTCCAGCCCCCACATAAAACACCCGATGTCCGCCTGACACCGCATCACCTGCACACGCCGCAGCTTTTGCAATAGCCGGCAGCGCCGGTGCAATCGCTGCAGGAATCGCTGCATCCTCCCTGTTCATCTCTGTCACAATCGCCAGCGTATCCCAGCTGTCCAGATCCATCGTATGCGGATTGCGCTGCTCCGTTGTCAGCTTTTTCAATTCCAATCCCACCAGAACCAACCCCTTTCTTACCTGATAACCTCAGTTTAAAACCGTGTCTTATATTTTCAATAGATTAAATTCACTATGCAATAAAGTTTCAGAGATTGTACAATTGTTCTGTAGTAAACTACATATTGTCCAGATATGAAAAACGTTACCATCTTATTGCGCGAAAATGCTGATTATCTCAACCCGGCCGAAAAAGCCGCCGCTGAGTATATTCTGAAAAACCCATCCAGTGCGTCCAGCCAGTCTGTTCAGCAGATTGCTGCCAATGCTTTTGTCTCCCCCGCTGCCGTTGTCCGTATGTGCAAATCCCTTGGCTTCAAAGGCTTCAAGGAATTCAAGACTGCTTTAACCGCAGATCTTGCCTCCCAGAGCGTGACTTTTTCACTGAGTCAGGAAGATATCCAGAAGGGAGATACCCTCAGCGATATCATCCATAAAGTCACCCAGAAAAACATCCAGTCGCTGTATGATACGCTGCGCCTGATGGATCCTGATGAACTTGACAAGTGTATTAAAGCAATGCACAAGTCAAAACAGGTCAAGCTGTTCGGGCTGGGAGCCTCCCTGATTGTTGCCAAAGATGCCTACCTCAAGTTTCTCCGCATCAACAAGAACTGTATCATCAACGAAGACTGGCATGCCCAACTGATCTGTGCCCGCAACAGTACACCCGATGATCTTGGCATCATCATCTCTTATTCAGGCGAAACAAAGGAAATGATCACCTGTGCCCAGGAACTGAAGAAGAACGGCACGCCGATCATGGCCATCAGCAGATGTGTCGCCTCTTCCATTGCAAAGATAGCAGACATGCACCTGTATACAACTGCCAATGAATCACTGTTCCGCTCCGGCTCCATGAGCAGCCGGATCTCCCAGCTCAATATCATTGATATTCTGTATACCGCCTATGCCAACAGTGAATATGACTATGCGATGGCAGAGTTGAAGAAGACGCATATCAAAAAAGAGCATCAGGATGAAAAAGACTGACAAAGAGGCTGCTATCAAATGACAACAGCCCCTTTTCTCATATGCTTTTATACTTTTCAATTGACGATTAAAGCTTTGAAGCAGCAGCTTCATCCAGGAATACCACTGTGTCCGGATGTCTCTGCAGAATGCTTGCCGGGCAGGATGTGCTGACAAGTCCCTTGACCATGTCATGCACTGCCTGTGCCTTGTTAGCACCCGTCGCAATCAAGATAATCTTCCGGCATCGCATGATATCCGCAAGACCTGTGGTGATTGCCATGGTCGGCACCTTGGATTCATCATGATCAAAGAAGCGTGCGTTATCATGAATCGTCTGCTGTTTCAGATGAACAAGATGCACCAGGGAATCAAATGGCGTGCCAGGTTCATTGAAAGCAATGTGGCCATCCGAGCCAATGCCCAGTACCTGCAGATCAATTCTTACCTTTGCAAGCATGTTCTCATAATCATGGCATGCCTTTTCTTCATCCTGGGCACAGCCACACGGAATATGAATATTCTCTTCCTTCACATCGATATACTGGAACAACTTTTCATGCATGAATGTGTAGTAACTCTGCGGATGATTCTGCGGCAGACCCACATACTCATCCAGATTATATGTCACCACATCCTGATACGATGTCCCGTTTTCAGAATGATCCTTTGCCATCAATGCATACAGGCCCTCAGGAGAACTGCCCGTAGCCAGTCCCAGTACTGCATCCTTCTTCTCACTCACCGTATTCTTCATCACCTTGAAAGCAGCCTCAGCAACATGCTGTACATCCGGTGCAACAACAATTTTCATCACATATCTCCAATCTGCTGTGGAAACCACTGCATACCACATTCTAGACATTCCTGCCTGCTTTGATGAATCAGAATCTGAAATATTATTTCAGTGCGCAGAAAAAGCACGATCCAAGAAAAAGTGAGGGAAAGTCTGCCTGAAAAGAATGAAACATCCATTCTCTCTTTCCGCACAAATTTTCCGCACGTCAACCAGCAGAAGATGGCTCAGTATCAGCAGATTCTGAAGGAACATAAGATCGTGCAGTCAATGTCCAGAAAAGGCAGCTGTCTGGACAACTGCATCATGGAAAACTTCTTCGGCAGGATGAGGAACGAAATGTTCTATGGGCATGAATATGAATTCAAAAGCCTGGATGAGCTGAAGAAAGCCATGGAAGAATATCTTGCCTATTACAACACGGAACAGATCCAAGTCAGATGAAAAGGCCTGACGCCTTGCGAGGCAAGGAGCCAAGCCTTAAAATCTAACTAACTTATTTTGTCCAACGAATTGGGTTCACTCCAAGCATGCGCAGTATTCCTCCGCTTTTTTACGTTACAATTTCAAATATGACAGGCATAGATATCGTAGACATTTCACGCATACAACTTCTTCCATCCTTTATAAACAGAGTACTCACACCTGAAGAACAAGAAGAATACAAACAAAGGAAAACGGAACGGCTCCAAAAAGAATACATTGCCGGCCGTTTTGCGGCCAAAGAAGCCATCTTCAAAATGACTCAGGACAAAAACTATCTTCACTACAGTATTCTTCGCCAAAAAACCGGACAGCCTTATGTAAAAGACCATCCGGAAATAGAAATCTCCATTTCACATGATGCCGGCATTGCCATTGCCGTTTCTCATTAATCCTTATTGAAAGAACCTCTGATCATCGAAAAGATCTCTGGCTTAAACATATCAATGTCATCTGGGAAATGATCAATAATCGCACTATAACAAACCGAGGCAATCATTGAAAACAATGCATAGATTCTTAACAAAATCTTATGTTCTTCCAAACCAGATGACTCCGAATACTGCTCAATCATATCTCGTATAGATGACATCAAAGGATCATCCGTAGAGATAAACTCTTCTTCTGTAATCGGCCAGGTAAAGTCCTTTTTTAATACCTGCACTGTGCCTGTATCATTCTTAAAATAATCAATCAGATAATCCGCCATCTGTACCAGGTTCTCAATAAAAGACCTGTTTTTATTTACCCGTGCATATGCATTCTGCAATAAGGTATAGCTGATTCTCTTAATCAGAGACTTCAGAATATCTTCTTTATCATGAAAGTACAGATAAAACGTTCCTTTAGCAATACCCGCTTTCCGACAAATCTGGTCTATCGTTGTATTCGATATCCCCTTATCCATAAACAGCTCATACGCACTGTTCAGAAGATTTTCCCTCTTCTTTTCTTTTTTCTTGGTGATCAAGCTTTCCATATAACGCCTGCTTTTCTAAGATTATAACTTTCCTCTCTAATGAATAAAAGTCATTCCTAAACAAAAGGATCCGATCCAACGGACCAGATCCTCGAGAGGGATAGCACTTTTAATTACTTATCACTGTCATCCGCATTGATAGTATCCGTCTTGAAGATAAACCGAACTGTATTGTTCTTATCCTCAAGCGCACCACCATATGTTGTATAGTTCGTGCCAGAATCAAGAACACTCTTCACTCTGTCCACAACCGATGTCAGCTCATCGCCAAACACATCAGAGATCTTCTTGATGCCTTCATCATAGAACTGCTGCATGCCATTCATAAGAGTATCAGCACCATCATCAAGCTGTACAATACCATCCTGCAATGTACCAACACCACTGTTCAACTGATCAGCACCATTACTTAATGTCTTAGCACCATCGGACAGACTTGTTGCGCCATTTGATAACTGTAATGCACCACTCTTCAAACTTGCTGCACCTGTATTCACCTGATCCGCACCAGTTGATAACTTTGATGTACCATCAGCTAGACTTGCAGCACCCTTAGAAAGCTTACCTAATCCTTCATCACCAGCTAACTGACTTAAGCCCTCACTTAACTGCAGTGTTCCATCTGTCAATTCCTTCAACTCATCCTGTGTCTTATCAGATGTCAACTGACCAATCGCAGCAGAGACCTTCGTATTGGTTTCATCTGCGCCAGTCTCAATCTGGTCAGCACCAGCTTTGATACTATCAGCGCCTGTCTTGATACTGCCTGCACCCTGTGAAGCTGCAGCCACTTCCTGCTGAATTGCACCAATATTGTTAGCAGCGTTGTTTAAGCCAGCCGTTGTTGCTTGAGATGTATTTGTCAAAGTCTCACTTAACTGCTTAATAGAAGACAAATATGCAGCACGCTGTTTTTCATCTGGTATAGATGCTGCATATTGAGCTAAAGCCGCCACCTGGTTTGTAATTGCATCCTGGGCATCAGTATTAGAAGCAGAAGATTCAAGTCCACTCTTAATTGCTTCAAGATTAGCATTTACACTTCCAACTGTTTGTCCTTGAACCTGTACAGGATCCTTAGATGTCAGAATATTCTGAATTGACTCAGCACCTTTGGAAATAGATTGTGCACCTTTAGAAATATCTCCTGCACCTGTAGAAATAGCACTTAGGCCATCCAGAAGTGTCTTCGTCTGAGATGTCAAACCTGTTAATTGTTTTACTAAAGACTGCACACCTGTATTAACAGAAGATGCACCTGTAGAGAGATTATTTGCGCCAGCCAATGCAGACTTAGCACCCTTTGCAAGTTCCTGTGCACCAGAATCAGCTGTCTTCATATTAGATGCTAAGGAAGATGTACCATCTGCTAACTTGGAAGCACCATCATTTAATGTTGCTGTTCCATTCTTCAACGTATCAGCACCACTGCTCAATGTCTTTGTGCCATCAGCCAATGACTGAGAACCATCCTTTAAGGTATTAGCCCCATCCTTCAACTGGGAAGTACCATCTTTCAGTGTCTTAGTTCCATCAACCAACTGAGTAGCCGCATTATCCAGATCATTCACACTGTTGGTCAGATCAGACAGATCAATATCCTCCGATCCAGCCAGATCATTCAATAAGTTGCTTGATGCATATGTCATAGACATATCAATACCGAAGTTTGTTGTATCACCCTCGATCTCAACATATTCCGGAATATCATAGTTATCCAAATCAATATCATCATAGGAATCAAGCTTCAGAGAATCCTTTAAACCTGGGAAGGCAATACCATAGACAATATCATTGTTCTCATACTGAATCATCTTTCCATTTGTGACAGATACATTCGAGAAAGAATCATTCAGAATTAAACCAGTTACCATTGCAAACGGAACTTTAACAGTTTCGGTCTGACCATTAATCGCAACCTGTTCCGTCGCATTATTTGTATAGTCATACCGAATCTTTATATGACCTGAAGCACCACTGATCTGATCAGCACTTACTTCCTGATCATTCAGATAATATGTAACCTTAACATCTACCGGAATTTCCTTATCAGATGTACCCTGATAAGAAATATCTTTTCCATCTGACTGCCAAGTGATATTACCATCTGCATCCTGAGTGAACTCTTCATCACCTGACACATTAATAATATCCTTCAGATCAGAATAATCCTTAATGGAGCCACTCTCTCCAGCTGTATGCAGCTTATCAGAAACAATCACCTTATTCTGCTGCCCATTTGCATCGGTGAACACATAGACGGTTTCTTCCTTGCCAGTCTGATCAGAACTATAGGAAAGAGCTTTCGTCGTATCAGAAGATTTTTCCTCTGTCTTTTCACTGTCTTTGTTATTATCCGCAGAAGAATCACTCTCTGCATATACCGAGCAGCCAACCAATGAAGCTGCCAATACCGCAGCACCCGCTGCCCTGAGAAATTTTTTCATATTTGATTTCCTCCTTTTGTTGTATCAGCCTTTCTGCTTCATGGATGTCTTGTCAATCACCTTGTCCAGAAGCACAAGCATACTTGGAAGTACGAATATAACGCACATCATAGAAATAAGAGCACCACGTGCCATCAGTATGCATAGCGATGAAACCATATCAATATTGGAATAAAGACCTACACCGAATGTTGCCGCAAAGAAAGCAACCGCACTGGTGAGAATTGAATTTGCACTGGTTGTCAAAGCCTGTTTAATTGCCTCATGCTTTTCAGCCCCATGGGCACGCTCACGACGATATCTTGTTGTTAAGAGAACGGCATAGTCAACCGTCGAACCCAACTGAATCGTTGATACGATAATCGATGCAATGAACGGCAGCTCCGTTCCCGTATAACATGGAATACCTAAGTTAATAAAGATACCTAAATAGATAACTGCAACCAGAATAAATGGCAGAGAAATTGAACGGAATACCAATGCAATGATCACAAAGATAATACCAATAGATACCGAACTAACTGTCGCAAAGTCCTGATTGGTTATCTCAATCAGATCCTTTGTCGCAGGAGCCTCACCAATTAACATGGAGTTGCTATCATATGTCTTAGCAATCTTCTGCAGCTCACTGATCTGATCACTCACTTCATCAGACGCAACCTTATACTTAGAGCCAATCATAATTAACTGCCAGTTACCATCTTCCAGAGAATTTCTGATATTATCCGGAATCATCTCCTTAGGCAGATCAGATGGCTTAATTGTATTCAGACCAATGACGAACTTCACGCCATCTACGTCTTCCATCTGATTTGCCATCTTTTGAATATCCTTATCTGAAACATCCGAATTAATCATCAGTACATGTGTTGCCTGCTGATCAAATTCATCAGCCAACTTGTTATTGGCAATAATTGAATCAAAGGAGGAAGGAAGACTTCTGTCCAGATTGTAATATACCTTCGTATGCGTATAACCATAATAAGCTGGTCCAAGCAGTACACATGCAATCACCAGGAATACAACCGAATGCTTTGTAACCCAGCCGCCAATCTTACCCACATCTGGCATAACTGGCTTATGACTTGTCTTCTTAAGAAGCTTATCAAAGCAGAGAACCAATGACGGAAGAATCGTAACACAGCTGATTACGCCAAACAGAACACCCTTTGCCATAACCAAGCCAAGATCCAGACCTAAGGTAAACCGCATAAAGCAAAGGGCAATAAATCCAGCAATCGTCGTTACAGAAGAACCAATGATCGAAGAGAAGGTCTCCTCAATGGCTTCTTCCATTGCCTGATCTCTTTCCTTACCTTCCTTTAATCTTGCTGAGTATGAATGCCATAGGAAGATGGAATAATCCATCGTCACGCCCAACTGCAGCACTGCCGCAATGGCCTTGGTAAGGTAAGATATTTGCCCCAGTATCAGGTTATTCGATCCTAAATTATAAATAATTGCACATCCAATAGATGCTAAGAACAGGAATGGAACGATATAAGAGTCCATTGCCAACATCAATACAATCACAGAAAGCAAAACGGCAATACCAACATATACAGGTGCTTCCTTATCGGCCAGATTCTTTGTATCAATCAACACAGCAGTCATACCTGATAAGAAGCACTGCTTATTGGCAATCTGACGGATCTGGGTGCAGGCCTCCATCGTACCATCCTCAGATGTGGTCTGATCAAAAACGATCACCATCATCGTCGCATCTTTATCGCCATTGTTGAAAACCTTATAAATCTCATCCGGCAACATTTCCTTCGGAATAGACAGATCAGCGACTGAATCATACCAAAGTACATTCTTAACATGATCTACCTTTTCAATCTGAGCCTTCATCTTGGAAACGTCTTTATCACTCATGCCCTCACAAATAAACATAGAGAAGGCACCGGTTCCAAACTCATCTTCCAATATATCCTGTCCCTTCATCGTATCGATGTCTTTCGGCAGGTATGTGAGCATATCGTAATTCACCTTGGTATGGAGATAGCCAATCGTTGACGGAATCAGAAGTATCACCGCAATAATCAGCACCAGAATCCGATGTTTTACGACACCCCGGCTGAATTTTTTCAGCATGTTTTCCCTCCTTTGTTCAGTATTTAAAATAATGACCGGAAGTCATATTTCATAATACCTACCGTAAAGTTATAATCTTTATCTAATACCGATTCAACCAGAACATTCTAAATAATTGACACTCGGTCATTTTTGTATTTAATTTCTCTGAAATTCTGAAGAAAATTGTTTTTATTAAATGGTCTAACAATAATGGAACGAGGATACCAATCCATTTATGATCCCTCTTTTTATACTTGATGGTAATCACTACAATCTGGTTGTTTATGCAGGTAATTGATTGAAGGGCCGAAACTGTGTGGAAAAATAACCACGGCCGAGCAAAAAGTTAAAAGTATTCACTATATGTCTCTTCCTGAGGATAGGGATGAAAATCTGCGCATGGCTCAGATTAATCCATCATTTCTTTTAACTGGAGCAACGCCAAGACTAATTGATGAATGGCAGATAGCACCGGAGTTATGGGATACTGTTCGTTTTGAAGTTGATCACAGAAACAAGACAGGTCAGTTTATTCTTACCGGTTCGGCCATATCTCCTGAATGAAACAAAGTATTTCATTCGGGTACTGGCAGAATTTTCTAGCTCAGAATGAGGACTATGTCACTGTGAGTCAAACGGTAACATCAATTTTGCGGACCTGTTTGCAGGGAAACGGAATCTTACCTGCCGAGAAAACTGGCCAATTGCAAGGAATCAGGGATCTCAAACATCAATCGAATCCATTCAGCAGAACATGCTTGCCAATGCTATGGACTCTCTGGATATAAAACCCGTCTATTCTTACATTGATGCTTTAAAGATGGCATTTATTATTGAAGATATGCCAGCATGAAATCCAAATCTGAGATCTAAAGCAGCGATACGAACAACTGATACAAGGTATTTCAGTGATCCCTCAATAGGGACAGCCGCTTAAGGTCTTGGGCCACAGGATTTGATACAGGATCTGAATGCGTTTGGCCTGATGTTTGAATCAATGTATATCCGTGATATACGAGTATATTCTGAATCACTTGGTGGACAGGTATATCATTATCGAGATAAAAATGGTCTGGAATGCGATGCTGTGATTCTTCTCAGGAATGGACTATATGGGCTGGTAGAAATAAAATTAGGCGGCGCTAAAACGTTGAATAAGCTTTTCGATAGTATTGACACTGATAAAAAGAAAGAATCTTCTTTCTTAATGGTTCTTACAGCAGTTGGAAAATATGCGTAGCAACGTGCTGATGGAGTATATTGCCCCGATTGGATGTCTAAAAGATTAAGTTAACGAAACTCGTATTCTTCTTCACAAGAAAGAATATATTGTCTATTACAACACGGAACGGATCCAAGTCAGATTAAAAGGCCTGACGCCTTGCGATGCAAGGAGCCAAGCCTTTTAATCTAACTAACTTATTTTGTCCAACGAATTGGGTTCACTCCAATCCTGCTGACGCTTTCTTTCCAGATTACTGCATCGGTTCAACACTTACACTTGTGTCTTCCTGCTCTGTTTCCGTCTCTGCCTCTACTTCCTTGATGATGCATTCATTGCCTGTCACAAGCCACGTATTCTCACTATGGCAGTATGGACAAATTTTAGCGTATTTGACAGTTGGATACGTCTTGCCGCAGTCTCCGCACATCGTGACAGCAGGAATCTCTTCGATCTTCAGCTCACACTGCGTCAGCAGCGGATGCCGGTTCCGGAAATAGTTCCAGCAGTCTGTGAAGTAATCCGTCATGATGCCGGACACTTCACCCACCTGCAGCGTCACTGACCCATACTTTGTGATGTGCTGCTGCGCTGCCATGTCATCCAGTGTTTTGGCAAGATGGAAGACAATGCCCATCTCATGCATTGTTGTCTGCTTTCTTCTTGTGGTTGAACAGAATCTTCATCTCACGCTTTGCTGCATATGGCGCAATCAGCTTCATCTTGTCCTCTGCCCTGATCATTCTCGAGGCATCCGGCAGATCACGCTCCAGATGAATCGCATCAAACTCGCATCTGGTTGTACACAGACCACAGCCAATGCACCGGTTGACATCCACCGTTGTTGCACCACAGCCAAGGCATCTCTTTGCCTCTGTGGACACCTGTTCTCCTGTCAATGTTGTGACCGGATTTTCAAACGGATCGTCCACTTTCCGCATTGCCGGCATCTGCCGCTTGGCATTGTCATACGATTCAATCTCAATATCATCCTTATCCAGGGCAATGAACTCACGCAGATCACGTGCAATGGTCAAAGACTGCCCCTCATGGACGAATCTATGCATGGACTCTGATGCCTTCTTACCTTCGGCAATGGCATCAATTGCAAATCTGGCACCATGATAAATATCACCACCAACGAAGATATCTTCCTCACCAGTCTGATACGTCACTGGATCTGCCTTCACACATCCATTGCGGGCAAGCTCAACCTTCGTACCCTTGAGAAGATCCTTCCATACCGGTGCCTGGCCAATAGCCTCAACGACATGGCTGCAGGCAATCTCCAGCGTATCATTCTCATCATACTGCGGATTGAAGCGTCCTGTTTCATCCTTCACACGCAGGCACTTCTTAAACACAATGCCAGTGACCTTGCCATCCTTTGCCAGGATTTCCTTCGGGCCCCAGCCATTGTGAATCTCAACGCCATCTGCCTTTGCCGCAGCGACTTCATCATCCGCAGCCGGCATTTCATGCTCACCCTCCAAGCACAGCATCGTTACTTTGCCCTTGGTCAGGCGGGCAGCCGTTCTGGCCGCATCAATGGCAACATTGCCGCCGCCGACAATCACCACATCACCATCAAGACTGATGTGATGGTCAACATTGGTACGGTGCAGGAAGGAAACAGCAGACTCAACGCCCTCACTGTCTTCACCCGGTACATTCGTCTTTCTGCCGCCCCAGAGACCAATGGCAAGATAGAAAGCTTTGTAGCCGTCTTTGCGCAGCTGATCAATTGTCACATCTTTGCCAACTTCGCATCCCATGCGGAATTCCACACCCATCTGCTTGAGGACATCAATCTCAGCAGCCAGGATGTTCTTTTCCAGCACAAAGGAAGGAATACCATAGGCAAGCATGCCGCCTGGTTTTTCTTCTTTGTCAAAGACGGTGACATCATAGCCTCTTTCCCGCAGATAGTACGCACAGGAAATGCCCGCCGGACCAGCACCGATGACAGCCATCTTATAGTCCGGTCCCCAGAAGCCGCCATGATCTGTTTCACAAAGCGGTACATAACGCTTATCCGCGTCAAGTTCCTGCATGGCAATGAACTTCTTGATCTCATCAATCGAAACAGCACGGTCAATCGTGCCTCTGGTGCACTCCTGCTCACAGCGCTTGTTGCAGATATAGCCGCACACAGCCGGTAATGGATTATCCTGCTTGATCAGCTTCAAAGCATCCAGATATCTGCCTTCACCTGCCATGTGCACATAGCCCTGCACAGCCAGATGGGCCGGGCATGCGGTCTTGCATGGCGCCGTTCCGGTTGTATAGCAGTTGATCTTGGCATCCTCACGATAATGCGGATTCCAGTTGTCAGCCGTCCACTTTGTCTCATCCGGCAGCAATGTCTTTGGATACACAAACGGACTGCCATCCTTGTGGCACAGCTTCTGGCCAAGCTTGGCAGCACCTACCGGACATACCTCTACGCACTTGCCGCAGGCAACACACTTGTCATGATCCACATGGGCACGGTACGCACTCCGGCTCATATTCGGCGTATTGTACAGCTGGCTTGTACGGATCGCATTGCACACACCCGGAGCACAATTGCACAGACCGACAATCTTGTCCTCGCCATCAATATTGGTTGTCTGATGCACAAAGCCATGACGCTCACTGCGTTCAATGATCTCCAGTGCTTCTTCCTTGGTAATGTAATGGCCGCGGCCTGTATTGACACACCACTCCGCCAGATCGCCTAAGCCGATGCAGCAGTCCTGCTCAATCTCGCCATCGCCTTCACCGCGCATCCTCTGCTGGCGGCGGCATGTACATGCACCCACAGACAGTTTTCCATCATACTTTTCCAGCCAGTGGGAAATATGCTCCACCGGAACAGAAGAACTTTCTGATTCAATTGCCTTCTCAACCGGAATGACATGCATGCCAACACCTGCTCCGCCTAACGGCACCATCGGCGTAATGCCCTCCAGCGGCATCTGGGTCATCAGATTGAAGAATGTCGCAATATTCGGATGTTCCTTGAGAAGCTCTTCATTCATCATCATGAACTCGGCAATGCCTGGCACAAAGATCGGCACATCATACTGCAGATGATGATCCTCATTCTCACGGTTTGTCTCAAGACAGCCAATCCACATCAGATGATCCACGATATCCCTGGTATCCTTCATGCTCAGATGATTGCGTCTGGCTATCTCCTCCAGATCCAGATTCACCCTTGTCTTGTGGAAGCTGAGCATCACTTTGACTTCCTGCTTGCTCAGTACCTCATTCAAACACCATACCTCCGGATCATCCTCTTTGATCGTATGGGTATATTTCGCCACATAGCGGTCCGTGATCATTCCGGCAAGCTTGATCAGCAGGCGTTTCTTCTCCGGATCTGTAATCCGATCCGCAGGCCCCGGCTGCCAGTCTCTCTCATTGGTCATTCGATTCTTCTGCTCTTTCATTTCTGTTCTCCCTTTTTCCATGCCTGCACCTGGTCCTTCAGCCAGCCGCACCATGC
>Ga0256406_1003778_pt1 | contig 18254 bp, 16 predicted proteins | sample RumenRJG_03DNA_FD_185986 | JGI IMG/M metagenome (GOLD analysis project Ga0256406, IMG submission 185986) | Bovine rumen microbial communities from Lethbridge, Alberta, Canada - RJG_03 | ecosystem: Host-associated > Mammals > Digestive system > Stomach > Rumen | place: Canada: Alberta | collected...
TAAAAGCCGCCTTTAGGCGGCCACCAGTAACAAGAAGACTGGTTTGCTAGACCGCCTTTAGGCGGATACGCAACAATGCCCTGGAAGGGCTAACTCAAACCACCAGCGGAGCTGGTGGTACTGACTTAGTGTCTGTGGAGACCTGTGTGGAAGTGAACGGCAGTCCCGTCGTAGAAGTAGCCTTCACAATGGAGAAGCCAAAGGGCTTGGCTGATCCGGTATAATACTTGCTTGTACTCTTCGCCGTTGCTGTGAGAGTGTAGTTTCCGAGACTTGTAGCCGTGGTCGGGGAGAGAGTGTAGTCGGCCTCAGGTATAGAAGCAGTTGTCCCACTTCCATCCTTAAATTGCACACGTGCCGCGTCTATCACATTGCTACTTGTATAGGTTATCTCGTTCGCACCTGTGGTTGCATTTTTTCTTGCATTCGACAGGCTGACTGTGTAATTGTTCAGGTCTATCTTGTTGATCACAAGAGAGCCGTTGTAAGTATAGGAAGCATGAGTGTAGTTTGCCTTTGCATAATCCTTGATTGTTACCGTAATCGTCACATTATATGTGCCCGGGTCTTTCGGCTCATCGACCTCAGCGCCATCCTTCTTGTATGTTATGGCCGTAGTATAATCAGAACTATCTCCACCGGAAACTGTATAGGGATAGGACTTGGGATCTCCATCGTACGTCTGGGTATAAGTCGGACTTGTCGGCGTGATGGTCACAGCGGCCTTGTTAATCGTGAAATTTTGTGTGATCGTACCGGAGTACTTATCTGTATCATCCGGTGTGAGCGTCAGCTTATACGTTCCAGCATCTTGTAATACGGGTGCCGGTGTTTCCGAATCCCCGGTTCCGGTCGTCCATTGATAGGTATAGGCAGTAAACGGAACGTCAGATGCTGTTACCGTGAAGCTTGGCATCTGCTGTTTTCCATTATACGTCTTAGTTGAAAAATCTCCGTTAATCTTCGCATAACTGCTGAACGCCGTAGCTGCATTACTACTCTCGACGCTCACTGTCTGCGCCATTACCGGCACAGATGTCGGTACCAGAGAAACGCTCATCATAACAGCAAGTACGGCTGTTATAATCTTTTTTCTCATTCTGTTAATCCTCCCTCTCTTACTACAATGTTTCTTCGATAACTAACTTTCCGCCTTCAACTTTAAACTCATCGTGTGGTATTTGTAGGTTGATTTGTGGAATCTCGTGATTCTTATAATATTTGATTCTCTCATCGTCGTCATAGGAAAGTGCGAAACAGTCGACCATATATCCAAATGTGGAAATTTTATATCCCTGCTCCTCGGCACCTCTTTCATAATCCTCATCAGTCAGAATCATCAGACCTGATCTCGCTAATGCAAGGATTTGAATGTTGCCGTAAATGGTCTCACCTTTCTCTATATTATTCTTCAGGAACTCCAAATCTTCGATCTGTGTGGATTTGATTGCACTGAAGATACGGAAAAATGTCGTTAGATCAATTTCATCAAGAAGAAACGCTCTGGTGGCATTTATTAAATAGTGAATCTTTCCGGTGGAATCCACGCTCGTGACCATTTCATAGACGCGTATGCCATTCTCCTCAGCCTTCTTTTCATCGCCGAATAGCTTATCCGCAAGATGAACTGCATTACCAAGATCGTCCTCTACCTTCTTCACACCTTCAAGATATTTCTTGAATTGATACAGTGGTATACCAGCTATGAGAGCAATGCCTTTATCAAGAAGCAATCCATCCAGTTTCAACAAAGAATCTGGCTCGCCCTTAAAACATCCAAAGATCATCTGTAAAAAGGGAACACCATCTGAAATCTTTATATCATTCATACCGCTTCTCCTTGGGGTGTTGTTCACGCTCCGCCGGCTTCACGAATCGATCACGCTGCATTGGTCGCGATGTATTAGGCATGACATGTTATCCACATTGCATCAGTATTGACAAAAGGGACCCCCGCCGAAGCGAAGATCCCTTCCGATGTGTCGCCAGAGGCACACTTTAAAATCTTAAATTGTAGCTGCTCTTTTTATCTAGCAACTCTTACACAGCTAGAATCTATTACTTGTTGATCTTAGCCTGATTTGTTGCTCTGTAGATGAATGCAGCAGCTTCTTTTCTGGTTGTCGTATCGTTCGGAGCAAATGTTGTAGCAGTCTTGCCCTGCGTTACGCCGTTAGAAGAAGCCCAGCCAACTGCATTTGCATAGTATGATGTGCTAGCTACATCTGTGAAATCAGCTGCGTTGTAGCTCTGGTTTGCTGCAAAATATCTGTACAGGAATGTAACAGCTTCTGCACGGGTTACCTTGCCATTCGGATCGAACGTTGTGTCGGTCTTGCCGGATGTGATGCCGTTTGCAACAGCCCAGTCAACAGCCTTTGCATAGTATGCATTAGCATCTACATCTGTGAACTTAGTGGAAGCATCAGCATCCTTGAACGTCGGGAATTTATATCCTGTAACTCTTCCAGAAGCGTCGACAACGGCTTCACCATGAGCATCTTCTGCATTTTTTGATGTGCCATCAACGGTAATGCTAGTACCAGTAGCTACCTCATCAGAAAGCTCACCATCCCACTGAGCAAGTCTGTACAGGAATGTTACGAACTGTGCTCTGGTAACATCCGAATCCGGGGTGAACATGTTATTGCCAGTACCAGTAATTACAGCAACATCCGTGTATGCATCATTTTTCTTCACGGTACGAACACCAGACAGATAGTTGATTGCGTTGTAAGCGTAATCATGTGTATTCTGAACATCGCTGAAGCCCTTAACAACCTTCACAGTTGTCGTAGCTGTTGCAGCAACCAGACCGTCAGAATCAATCAGGTCTGCAGTCAGCTCAACCTCATCGCCAGCCTTAGCGTTCCTTGCGGCTACAAGGGTAAGACCATCATTGCTAAGGTATACTGTCTGAGCAGCTGAAGCATTTCCATTTGCCACGTTATCCAGTGTAGGAGTTTCTTTCGTAGCATTTGTATAAGATGTCGCAGCACTATTGGGCTTCACTGAAAGGACATCAGACTTGCCGACTGTCCAACGGATTGTATAGTTATTAGCATTGGCCGGTGTGAAGTTCGGGGTTACCTTCAACTCATCTGCACCAAGGCTGTAAACTGTCTCTTCCGGAAGAGTCAGACTTGTCGCCTCAGCAGTATCCAGTTTATAGAGAGCAATTCCATTTGTTGCTCCAGGAGCTCCAGACTGTGTTCCATCATAGTCAAATGAGAGCTGCTTATCATTATGAGTCAGTGTAGCGGTAAATCCAGTTCCAGGATTTGTAAGGAAATCGCGATCTGGATGATCTCCCTTAAATGTTACAACAACGCTAGCCTTCTTAATATAACCAGGAGTGCCTGTTGTTGCAGCTGTATAAGAATTAACTTTTACTTCAACTTTGTCAATTTCAGAAGCAATTGTATTAGAGCCATCCAGCTTGTCTGCAAGAGCGTCGTTTACAGCCTTTGTCAGGTTTGCTTCGACTTCCTTGATCTGAGCCTTCTTATCTGCAGACTTCGGAGAAATAGCCTTCGAATCCTTTACATAGTCCTTTACAAGGCCAACAATCTTTGTGCTGACTTCATCAGCAATTGCTGCAGTGTCATCCGCATGAGTTACCGGGATGGTAACAGTAGCGTACTGGACAGCATCAGCAGCCGCGTCGTCAGAAGTTCTCTTCTGATCTACAAGGATTTCCACAGAACCATCTGCTTTATGTGTAGCCTTCGTCAGATGGCGAAGAGTCACAGAATAATCACTCTCATTTACACCAACTGCTGCAAGTGCCTTAACAACCTTATCCTGAACATTTTTCCCGTGTGCTGCATCAGTAAGAGGCGTTGCGGAATCGAACATATTGTGGCTTGCTTTGTCGGTAAGTGCATCACTGCCCTTTCCAAAATCAGAATTCGTGAAAGTTACATTCTTCAGTGCAGCCTCAACTTTAGCCTGATAATCAGCATCGCCAGAGTCTACGCCAAGCTTCTTGATCGTAGCTGTATATGAAGCAGAGCCTGTCGTGTACTGATCACCAGTCTTGGAAGCGTCATATGAAGGATCAGTTGTATTATTTTTGCCGGCAGAATCTTTGAGCTTAATCTTGAAATCAACGCTAACGCCTTCAGAACCTGCTGCAGATTTTGTGGCTGCGCTAATCGAAGACTGGCTGACCGTCACACCTTCTTTAAGAGTTCCATCGGCGTTAACAATATCAGGCAGAACAGTGCTATTACCCTTCAAAATATCGCCAACGGCTTTCTTCAGGCTCGTGCTGTTGTCCTCATTCTTGTATTTTGCAGCATCACTTGCTGTTCCGCCAACTCCCTCGATGATAGCCTTTGCGGCAGCCACCTGCTCGGTCTTCTCAAGAGCAGTTGTCTCTGTTGTAAATGTAATCGTCCCATACGCTGTGTTAGTAGTGCTGCCGAAAGTATCAGTTCCTTTCTCAACATCGGCCTGGACAGTAACAGTAGGCATCACAAGCTGTCCGCCTGTAGCAGTGCTAGCATAAGACGGTGCAGTTCTTCCAACAACCTTAAAATTGCCGAACTGATAACCGCTCAGTGCAAGTCCAAAATCGGAAGCATTCTTTGTTGAAAGATCTGCATAAGAAGTAGTTGTGCTCGGATAATATGCATTCGCCAAAGCTGCTGTCAGATCTTTCTTAAAATTATCATCTGTTACGCTCTGTCCTCCATACGTTGCCGCGTCTGAAGCTTCAACAGAGACAACATCACCTGCGAATACAGGCATAGCTGTCAGTGCCATCGATGCTGACAGGGATGCAGCTGTCAGTACCGCGAGAAATCTTTTTCTCTTCATTGTTTACTCTCCTCCTATAGGTTTTGAGATTTTTCGCCCTTCTTTTATCTGTTTCCTGTGGTGATTCTCGCCACGTACTACGTGGTGATCAACTCCACCGTTCTGTGGTTTCATCCCCACAGAATAGAGATGCCGGAAAGAGTGAAAGTTAGTATAATGTAGCACTTCGGAGGGGAGAAATCATGTCACTCAGAGCTTCATGACGGCACTGTATCACGGCGTTACGATAGCATGAATTGGACCATTGACAACATCGTGATTGTTTACATAATCTGATTTTCCCTTATCTGAAAGAGAACAACCTCTGAGTAAAAATGTGGCTTATCTGTCCATTGACATTATCTGTTATTGCTCTATAATTTAAACTAATAAACCGCAGATCAATAACAAATGCGGATATTTAGTTTAACTTCTGAGGCACCCAGATGATTTATCACTACGCTGAATGTATGGAGAAATTCGGCTCCGCCTATCAGATTCGGAAGGCGGTAGAGAATGGGGAACTGTATTTCTTGCAAAAGGGATTGTATTCGGATCGGGAGCATGTATCTGAATTATCAATGATCGCAGCCCAATATCCCAAAGCAGTATTCACCATGCGTAATACATTTTATTACTACGGGTTGACTGAGGTTAAGCCGGATCAGTATGATCTCGCGACGGAAAGAAATTCAACAAAGATCCATAATAAGCTGGTAAGGCAGTTCTTTTATCCGGATTCCTTCTTCGAACAGGGAATAACGAAAATAATTTATCAGGGAACGCAGCTCCGCGTATATAATAAAGAACGGATGCTGATCGAGCTTGTTCGATACAGAACGAAGTTTCCATACGGTTATTACAAGGAATTGATTTCTTCTTATCGAAAAATCCTTCCGGATCTTGACATTGAAAAGATAGAAAATTATGCTGCAGATGCCCCGCACAGCGACAATGTCATACAAATACTGCAGGCGGAAGTATTTTAATATAAGCTGGCGGAGGCACTTATCAATATTAAAAGAAAGGAAGTGGTCCTATGGCGAATGTATTTGATACTGCCCAATATATTCTGAAAAAGTGCGGGCGGATGTCTACGATGAAATTGCAGAAGCTTTGCTATTATTCTCAGGCCTGGTCCTTGGTATGGGATGAGGCACCGCTGTTCAACGAAGACTTTGAAGCATGGGCTAATGGACCCGTCTGCCCGGTGCTTTTCAAACAAACAAAGGGTAAGTATGCAGTGACTGCTGAGGATGAACCCGTTGGAGAAGTTGATCTCACCGGGGATCAGAAGAAAACAATTGATGCGGTGCTTGCTCACTATAATAAATACGATGCGCAGTATCTAAGTGCACTTTCTCATTTGGAAGACCCCTGGAAGCTTACGCGTGGCGATCTTCCGGCGGGGGCACCCAGTAATAAAGTTATCGAAAAAGATGATATAGCGAGGTATTACAGTGGCCTCTAAAAGAACAAAAAAGGTGAAGCAGGCTTTCGATCCGCCTTCCCGTCAAATCCGGGAAGGCGGGAATGTTGATGCCTATTACTCTGCTCATCCGTCATGGCGTTTTCATGAATGCGATAAAAATGAATGGAGCATCGATTCACCAGAGGTCAGAGAAATTTTCTGCGGCGAGATTCTGAGACGCATAAGAGATTTAGAGGCTCAAACCTGGCGTGAAATTTTAATTGATGCGAAGAAAGAAAATCATTCCATTCCGGTTGAGGATCTCACGCCTAAAGCTGCCAGAGAATTTTCAAAGCTGAATCTGGACAGCCGTATTGCTGATATCATTTCCCTGCGGGTTACAGGGTCACATCGGATATATGGTTTCATTGAAGATCGTATATTCCATGTGATTTGGATTGATCTGCACCACGGGAATAATGATCAGTGTGTATGCCGGTCAAATTTAAAACATACCTGAGATAATACACATATCTCACATCAAATCACCAGCTTCAGGGCATTGCCTTGAAGCTTTTCTGTTGTGTGCCGGCGACGCACGACATAAATGAGTATTCCGTGCTTGGGATACCATCGTTCCGCTGAATGATACCGGCATTCCGCTTTAGGATACCATTCGATTTTTTTATCGAAAAAGTCCCGCAGGGACATCCGGTATGGATGTTCCCTGCAGGACTTTTTTAACTAATGCCTGCAAAAATCGATTTACAGGTTTTTATATTCATCTGTCAGCTGTGATGACTCAGTCAGCCAGTGCTCTGTAGATGAATGTGATAGCTTCACCACGGTTCGTGCTTCTGCCTACACCGAAGGTATCTGCATTGTAGCCTTCAACTACGCCGTTCTCAGCGCCCCAGTTAACAGCATCTGCATAGTACGCAGTGGAATCAACATCCTTGAAGGAAGCTGTCTTGGTAGTTGCCTCGCCCTTGGTATATCTGAACAGGAAGGTAACTGCCTGCTCGCGGTTTACTGTAGCGTTCGGTGCGAACGTTGTATCAGTTACGCCGTCGGTGATTCCGTTCTCAGCAGCCCAGGAAACTGCCTTCTGGAACTCTGTTGACAGACCGGAGATATCCGTAAAGGTCTTGTTGATCTCTACGTCCGGTGAACCAGCCTGACGATACAGGAAGGTTACGAACTGAGCACGGGTAACATCTGCCTTCGGGCTGAATGTGGTGTCTGTGGTGCCGGCAACGATGTCTTTGTCAACGCCCCATGCAACAGCCTTTGCGAAGTAATCAGTATCCGCTACATCTGTGAACTTAGCTGTGTAAGAAGTAGCCTTGATGGTGAACTTATATGTCTCTTTATCAACTTTAGCTGATGTATTTGAATTATCAATAACAGTTACTTCTGCATAGAAGGAACCATCTGTGCCATCCGTGTCCTCTGCTGTACCAGCAGTAGCAGCGATGAAGTTAGAAACATTTTTTACGTCAACTGTGATGTCATCCCGACCATAATACGCCTTCACAGCTTCTGTGACGCGTGCCTTGGCTGCCGCAACTGCTGCCGTGTCATCTGCTGCATCTGCCTGATTTACAGTCTTGTCAATTCCATCAACGACTGACTTAAGAGCGGCAGCATCATTTTTCAGTTCGACTTCAACATCTTTACCAAAAGACTGAAGATTAGCGGTCTTAGATGTTATTGCGGTAGCAGAAGTACTATTCGCATCCGTGAAGTTCGGGCAGGTATAGGAAATCTTTACCTTGCCTGGCTTCTTAAACTTAAGCGCGTATCCAGTGTTAGATGTATCACTTTCAACGATCTCTGCAATAGAAGTATCCGAAGAAGTGAAAGTGAGATTCGCCTTTGCAACTTCTGATTTCTTGAGAAGACCACTTGTTTCTTTCTTTGAAGTATCAATGCCGGTTCCTGTAACACTTACGTTTATATCATAAGCGGTATCGGCTTTCGTGACCTTAGAAGAGTCAAAAGCACTAAAGGCAGTAGCAGAAGAATCCGTAGCATCAGCTGTGACTGCAGCGATAACCGCATTTCCAAGTTTCTTGAGAACTACCTTAAATGTATCTGTACGTTCAGCTGTATCATTCGTCCCTGCATCCTGAGTCACACTGGTCTTTACCTTTACATCGTAAGAACCATCTGTTGTAGCCGTAGGCGCAACATAGTTAGAAGCACCTTCGATTGTTGCCGTTGCTGTATAGCCAAGTTTACTAAGTGTTGTGCTTGTTTCACTCTGGCCAGAACCAAAAGCAGCTTTTACAGCATCTTCGCTGAAGTCACCTGTTGTATCATTTATCATGCCGCTAACATTGTGAAGCTTATAATAAGCCGTTGTAGTTGTTGTGCTCTCAGTACGGATGTCCTTTTCAACAAGATCATATGCCTCGCTAAGAGCATCCTGAACGTCGGTACCCCACTTTACATTCAGAGTGAGACGCTGGCTGCCTGATGTCGCAGGGGTTGCAGCGGTAACAACAACCTCATCGCCATTAGCAGGAGTTCCGGTAAGGCCAAGAGTATCGACAGTTTCAGTGGTATCAGTGCTATCCTTCTGCCACTTTCCCGACGCGTATGTATAAGTTCCAGCAGCTGCAGTAGGCGCCGTAGCAGTTTTTTCCAGATTATCTCCAGTTGTAATGGTAACCGAGGCTGTTGTCCCGCCATAGTTATACGGAAGATCAATCTGAACGGTAGTTGAACCAGCTGTAGCGGTTGTATTGCCCGTTGCAGGCGTGATAGTCACGTCACCTATAGGAGCAATGCTTCCTGACGTCAGTGCAGATTTGACACTATTAGCATCTGACTTCGCGCCAAATGCCTTAACTTTACTTTCAACAGTATCATCATAATTCTTATAGGCATTATAAAGAGCTGCCTTTGCCTCTACTCCGCCTGTTACAGTTGACGGAAGTGTTGTCTGGACAAGACCTGTCTCAGCAGCATCCGCTGGGGTATCGCTGGTTTCGTTCTTTGCCGTGACGCCTGTTATTCCGGCAGCCATAACTGTTGCGGGCAGTGCAGTAACGCCCATCGCTGCAGCCATTGTCAAGGCCGCCAGCTTTGACATAAACTGTTTCTTTTTCATTGACTAGTTCCTCCTGTTTGAGTTGAAAAAATTAGTATAATGTAGCATTAAAAAACATGCTCTTTACTTTCTGTATTATATCATAAGCTTCCGTGAGTAGATTACAAAAAATCAAGCTATATTTTAAGTCTATTTTGTAAGTATTGCACAATTTTGAGGTCGATTTGAAACTTTTCATCCCAAATTGCTGTCTTTTTTTAACGGAACCGACACAAAAGAGAAACATTCAGGCCCGTTTTTGCCATCAATTCCGCAACATTTTTTTCACAGAGTCGTTGTATCTGATCCGACTTCGCACCGTTTTTAATCAAAATTATGAATAGATATTGTCCTTTTATCGCCTGATCTTACATAATATTTTATGCGTTTATTCCGCTTTGTCACGTCCGATCGTATGTTCTTTTTCAGGTGACAAAACACGGCTTCTGATGTGCGATAATTCCTGTCGCAAAAGCGCTCTGTACCGCCTTCACATCGTATTTGCTCTTCCATGAGAAGGTGTCCGTCATCGGATACGCCGGCATGGCGCTGATCGGTGTCGGATGTGTGCTCATGAATCTGTTCGGAAGCACGGCAGCATAAATCCATGACAGTATCATTTCACAATGATCAGTGAGAAATATCCGCTTTCATCCGGCAGCTCGTCGACGGATCGGTATATTTTCTCGTCCGGCATGCCGCAGTTTTCGACGGCCGCTGCTGTCCGGCCGCTCTGCCGGATTGCCTGTTTCATTTCTGCCATGCGGCTGCCCGATTTCATCAGCACATAGTTTCCGGGCAGATCGAATGTCAGTGCTGCGGCGTTTTCCAGTTTTTCTGGTTTTTCAGATTTTCCCGGCTTTCCCGCTTTCCCTGTCATTTTTCGCGAGACCGGGATGATATGCAGGGATTCGCTTCCCTCCGTGAGCGGAATATTCAGCCGGGCGGCTGCCGCACAGAAGGACGGAATGCCGCTCACCAGTTCCGTCTGATAACCGTCAGAGGCCACAATCTCGCAGAGGTAACTGAAGGTACTGTATATGGAAGGATCTCCGAGCGTCAGGAAGACGACATTTTTGTCCTGATCCAGCCATTTTTCCAGCTGACGGGCGCCGGCCTGATGGTACCTGCGGAGTTCTTCCCTGTCTCTGACCATGGGCATATCCACGGCCACCAGTGTTTTGTCAGCCAGCGCCGGCACCGCCTGCACTGCGATCTGGTAGGCCGTTGATTCGCGGGGATCCCGGCCGGGCACTGCGATCACGTCATTTTCGCGGATCATCCGGCAGGCCTTCAGGGTCATGAGTTCGGGGTCGCCCGGGCCGACGCCTACGCCGTAGAGAATTGCATTCATATCCGTGGCCTCCTGTATTCATTCGAGTCTTTTTCCTGATGCAGAGATTACCTGAGAAATTATACAATATGTTTCTTTCGGAATAAATCATAAAAGGCACAGAAAGGGCATCTCAACCTGCCATTCCACATATTACTGCGTAAGAGTCGGAAGAGATGCCCTCTCGTAATTCAATTGATTATGAAACCCGGATGGGAAACATTATTTTTCATTCCATCTCATCAGGCCGGTCTGACAGGGAAGAATCACTTCACAGCTGCCCGGTATATGAACTGTGCGGCCTGCGCTCTGGTTGTATTATTCCCAACGCCGAACTCGGTCGCGGATATTCCTTTTACGACGCCGGATCCGACTCCCCAGCTGATGTCCTGATCATACCAGGCGCCATCCTTTACATCGGCAAACGCATTGTCAACTCCACCGGAGATATTTGTAAAATACCGATGCAGAAAAGCAACCGACTGCTCACGGGTTACCGTCTCTCCCGGTTTGAACGAGCCATCGCTGAATCCTTTGGCAATTCCAACCTCGCTCGCCCACTGGATCGCAGCCGCGAAATCGCCGCCGCCAAGGTTTGCGTTGTCTTTCACATCATTAAATTCCAACGTTCCTGAAACAGCAGGTGATCCTGCCAGTCGATACAGGAAGGTCACGAACTGTGCTCTTGTTACATTTCCGTTCGGGCTAAAAGTCGTATCTGATGTTCCCTGAATATAGCCCTTTACGATACCGTACTGAATAGCATCTTTCTGATCACCACTACCGGAAACATCCGTGATTGCTGCTGCCTTTTCCACGCGGCCGGTGATCTCTTTGATTGCCGCTTCTGCATCAGCTGCAGCTGTGTTCGCCGCAGTTGTTGATGCAGCAGAGGAGATATTTTTATCTGCATCTGCCTTTGCCTGGTCGATCAGCGACGCAGCAAGATCTTTTACAGCACTGCTCAGAGCCGCATCGGAAACTGTGCTCTTCGCGGAAGCAATCGCATCGCTCACAATATTGGTGGCTGTGGTTCTGTCAACAGCCGGGGCTGCTGATCCGCCGCCGGAATGGGAAGGAATTGCGTCCGCCTTCCACTGAGCATAAAGAGTCAAATTATTTGAGATCGGTACGGTTCCCTCATCTTCATATGACATTCCGCTGCCGTCAGCAGCCGTATTCCAGCCGGTAAAAGTATAACCGCTTCTCGTAAAGGCGTTTTTTGTTAATGTAGCTTTCCCATTCGAAACGGGCAGAGCTTCCATATTGCCGCTTCCACCATTCGCATCGAAAGTCACTTCGTAAACAGCCACCATCGCGTAATTGGAAAACATATCCGTGTAAAAAGAAATGTTTCCGTTTTCGATCTTATCTACAAAGAGCTGCGTAACAATATCATTATGTTTTCTCAGGACAATAATGTTCTTTACACCCTGGAGTCCTTCCGGGATCGGAACAGTTACTTTAATAGCTTTTTTCGTTTCGGCTATTGTCTTTGTTGGCTCTTCCCCATTGTTCGATACAATTTTCAAATCCATCTGGAAAGGCGTGACACCTGTATATCCTGTAAAATCTGTTTCTGTTCCACCTCTCACTTCAAGAACAAGTGTCCCCTTATCCAGCCCATCACTTTCTTTCAGGATTTTTTTTGCATCATCGTCACTGAACTTCGCTTCTTTAGTTTGTGCCTTTTCAGAATAATCAAAACCAGTAATTGGAATTGCGTCTACTGATCCTGTAGACTTGTAATCTGAAAAATCAGCACTGGTCCAGTCACTATATTGATAAAGCATTTTCCCTGTGACGTCTCTGGCGTTGCTCTTTGCACAGACTTTGATCATAAGATTTCCGCCATCCGGCACACCAAGTTTACGTTCGAGCGTTCTTCTGCAATAGTCGGTAACCGGAATGGTGATTGTTCCTTCATCGTTTGCCGTTGCTTCCAGATCAAGCGGATATGGGCTTCCATCTGTATACGCATCAAATTTCTGTTCTTTACCATCGTATGAAAAATTAATGGTATACATATACGGAACTTTCCCAGATGCATCCTCCGCTTCCTTAAATTTCAGAACAAAACCACTATCATCAGATAAGCTGGCATTTATTGTCCCCGGTTGAGGAGTTTTCTCCAATTCACCGCCCGTGCTCTTATAATCAGCGATTGTTATCGTAGAATACTGCCCCTGATCATAATTGCTGAGGTTCTCTCTTTTTCCTTGATAGGCATAAACGTCAATCGTGACTTCTCCAGAAATCTTCTCGCCATCCAGGAAGGATTCTGCCCAGTTCAAATCACTGCCCGCATTTACCTTACAAATATTTTCTTTCGAATCAAGAATCTCTTCTTTTGTATGATGAATTTCCTTCCCTTTTCCATTATTGAAATGATACATAAACATATAGGCCGTAGCATTTTCCACCGGGGCAAACGAGAAAATGTGATCATTATCATCATCTGTTACCCACGTAAAACTATCCTTATTCGGCGGATCAAGAAATTTGGCACCTTCTGCAGGTGTCTCTACCGACTCTTCTGCAAATACCGGCACTCCCCCCCCCGACTGTCGGGCTGACAGCCATCGCCACGCCGAGTAAAACCGCCAATGCTTTCATTTTTAAACTCATTTCTATCTCCCTTCTCCCACATTTGGGTCACAATAATAATGCTACCGATAATTTATCATAGTTTTTCTCTCCACAGTGCATAAAAAAGGAAATCTGTTTTAGAAACATTACACAAATGGGTTATCTCAGATATCTTAAGAGGCCTCAAAAATGCCGTATATAGAAGAATCTCCGAGCGTCAGAAAGATGAATATGGAAATCAAAATTCCCCCTTGACATCATTTTATATTTGATGCAATATAATTGTATCAAATATATTTAAAACTGAACCGCCAATAACGGCTATACAACTTCAATTTCAAGGAGGATACAGACATGAGCAGTTTTTATGATTACAGCGTTACGAAGAGAGACGGTTCCGCATTACCCATGAGCGATTTCAGAGGAAAGGTCGTTCTGGTTGTCAACACAGCCACCGGCTGCGGCTTCACGCCCCAGTACAAGGATCTCGAGAGCATTTATGAGGAGTTCCACGGTCAGGGCCTGGAAATTCTGGACATCCCCTGCAACCAGTTCGCCGGACAGACGCCCGGGACGGATGATGAGGTTCACGAATTCTGCACGCTGAAGTACAACACGAAGTTCGACCAGATGAAGAAAAGCGATGTCAACGGCGACGGCGCACTCGATCTGTATAAATATCTGAAGAGCCAGAAGACGTTCGCCGGATTCGGCAAGGGCCCGAAGGCACTGATGATGAGCGGGCTGCTGAAGAAGATTGATCCTGATTACAAGAACAACGCCGAGATCAAGTGGAATTTCACCAAGTTCCTCATTGACCGCTACGGCAACGTGGTCAGCCGTTTCGAGCCCACCGAGGATATGAAAAATGTACGCGAAGCCGTAAAGGAGCTGATCTGATCCATGGATATGCAGTCAATGCCCTACAATCCCGATGAAGCACTGAAGCTGGACAACCAGCTCTGCTTTCCCCTCTATGCGGCTTCCAGAAAGATCATCAACGCCTATACGCCGTATCTGAAGCCGCTGGGCATCACCTATACCCAGTACATCACCTTCATGGTTCTCTGGGAGAAAGACAGCATACCCGTGAGGGATCTCTGCACAAGGCTTCACCTGGACAACGGGACGCTGACGCCTCTCCTGAAAAAAATGGAGGAGCAGGGCTTCATCACCCGTCACCGCGACAGCGGCGACGAGCGCAAGGTCCGCATCAGTCTCACGGACGCAGGCCGCGCCATGAAAGAGAAGTGCAGCGATATACCGCGTCAGATCGGAAGCTGTGTTCGGATCTCGCCGGAAGAAGCGCGCGAGCTCTACACCATCCTTCACAAAATCATAGATGGATAATCCAAATTACGATACATGAAAGCTGTTGATCATCCAGATATCTGTATACAGGGTGCCGACAGCTGTCAGAAAAATGATAACCAGAAATCGATGCACAGAGAAGGCGGGTTCGGACATTTGTCCGTACCCGCCTTCTCTGTATCTGTCACTCTTTCATGCATCTGCCGCTAAACACGCGACCGTGCTTTACATATGTACATATGCATGACTTTATTCACGTTTTACTTTGTTTCGATGATCCGTACGATGAAATCCCACATCCTCTGCACGGAGGAAATAGAGAGATGCTCCCTCGGCGTGTGAATATCGATAATATTCGGTCCCATGGAGACGGCGTCCATACCAGGGATCTTCTCTGAGAGAAGACCGCACTCCACACCGGCGTGGATCGTCTCAATAACGAGGTCTTTGCCGAACATTTCACGGTAGATCCGCGCCATCTTGTCGCGGAGAACGGATTTATCGACCCACTCCCATGCCGGATATTCTCCGGAAATATCCATGGAAGCGCCGCAGCTCTCCGCAATCCATGCGAGCTTTTCAAACAGCGCATCTTTGGCCGTGCTGACAGAACTTCGCACAGCAGCACGCATCATAAACCTCCCGCCGTCCAGCGTGGCTACGCCCCAGTTCAGGGATGTCTCCACCATGCCGGGAATATTGTCGTCCATCCGCTGGATTCCCTGCGGCAGCTCCGTGAGCAGGGAAATTACGCGCTTCGTATCCTCCGCCGTCAGCGGCAGCCATGCCGCCGGAGTCTTCGCAGCAGCTTCCGCCTCTGCCTTTCCGTCAGTCACTGCCGGGAATTTTTCTGCGTCTTCCGCCGTAAAGCGGATGTCGGGATCGACGACGCTGTACTCTGCGCGCACTGCTGTTTCGACCTCCTGCAGTTTCTTCAGCACGGCCGCTTCGTCGCGGACAGCCAAGAGCAGATGCCCGTCGCGCGAAATGGCGTTATCCTTGTTTCCGTTCACGCAGGCAATCAGACGGATTTCCGACACGTCGGAAAGCGCACGAAGGATACGTCCTTCCAGCTCCACGGAGCTTGCTCTTCCCTTGTTGATCTCCGCGCCTGAGTGTCCGCCGATCAGACCATTCACGTGGATGTGCATGATTTTTCCATCGAAGGGCTCTCTGATGACAGGCAGTGTGACCGTCGCACAGCCGCCGCCGGCGCATCCGGCAAGCACCACGCCCTCGTTCTCGGAATCCATGTTCAGAAGGATGTGGCCTTTGATCGGGGACAGGTCGATGGCATGCGCGCCGTCCATGCCGACTTCCTCGGACACCGTGCAGATGAACTCCAGTCTCGGGTGGCGCAGCGTCTTCGAATCCAGCAGGGCCAAAGCATAGGCCACGGCGATGCCGTCATCGCCGCCAAGCGTCGTTCCCTTTGCGCGGATGTAATCGCCGTCGACCTCCAGGTCCAGGCCTTCCTTCTCCATATCTTTCGTGACGCCGGGATCCTTCTCGCAGACCATGTCCATATGGCCCTGCAGAATGATCGGCTCCTCGTTCTCATAGCCTTCGGAAGCCTCTTTGATGATGATCACGTTGTACAGTTTGTCCTGATAGACCTCAAGTCCGCGGTCCTTTGCAAATTTCACCAGGTAATCGCTGACTGCCTTCTCATGATAGGACGGTCTCGGGATCTGTGTCAGATCCTCGAAAAAATGAAATACGGCTTTCGGTTCAATATTTTCCAGTACTCTCATGCTGCTGTCCTCCCAGTTCTGCGCCTGCGCATCGCATGCTCAGATTTCTTTGTCTGCCGGCTTTCTGTCCAACCGGCCGCGATAACCAGTATACAACATTTTCCCTGAATGTGCGGCACGGCTTCCCGCGAGCACCTGCAGTTTCAATGTCGTCTAACTGTCCTTCTTCTTTAATTTGTTCTCGTACACGATGAAATGCTGATCATGCAGTATCTGCATAAATTTACTGAGCCGTTCATAGAGCGGCTCGGCCTTTTCGCCGAACTCTTTTTTCACGTCCGAACCGATCTCGAAGATCGTCTTCTCCCCGTCCATCTGCTTCCAGACGAACGTTCCGAAATCATCGAGCTCGATATGGGAAAAACGCGGCTTCCTGAAAATCTTCTGCGCGATCACGTTGTAGAAACCCTTGTGCTCGGTGAGGATTTCGATATGCCCGTCTTTGTTGACCGACGTCTCGTAAAGCCGGTTCGGCCGGGGAATGTAGTCCAGATAGTTTTCTTTATTCTTTTTTGCCATTGCTCTCATTCCTGCATGTGTCCGCATGCGGATATCATTTCGCCGCCGGTATAGTGATTATCTCACACCGGCGGCGATTATCAACCAGAATTACATTTTCATTCAAACACTGTCAGAGCCCGGGAACACGTGGAGACTCCCAAGCCGGGGACAAGCGAGAGCGGTCGAGGCTGGAAGTCTCCATGTGTGACCGGGCTTACAAAGTTTGAACTGCCATAGTCTTACTTGCCTGCCGCCGATTTTTTATTGATGGCACGGGCAAAAATCGCGATCAGGATCGCGAAGAAGACAAGGGAACCGATCTGTCCGAGACTGAACGGCAGGGCAACGCTGACACCTGCAAAAGCAAACACTGCCAGCAGTACGCCGACAAGTCCCTCGCCGGCGATCATGCCGGATGCAAACAGAACGCCGCGGTTGGAAGCTTTCTTTTTCTCTTCCTCCGTTCCCTTCTTCTTATCAATGATGAGACGAACAATGCCGCCAACCATGATACCGGTGGTAGAGAAGATCGGCAGATACATGCCTACGGCAAACGGAAGAACCGGGATGCCGAAAATCTCTGCAATCAGCGCGATGAACACGCCGACAAATACCAGCGACCACGGAAGATTTCCGCTCATTACGCCTTCGACAATCATCTTCATCATGCCTGCCTGCGGTGCGGGAAGCTGTGCGCTGCCAAAGCTGTAGCCGGCATCCAGAATGTACATAACAAAGCCGATGGCAACAGCAGAGAACAGAACGCCGATGATTTCTCCGAGCTGCTGCTTCCAGGGCGTAGCGCCGACGATGTATCCGGTCTTCAGATCCTGTGATACATCACCTGCAATCGCAGAGGCAATGCAGATGACGGAGCCGATGGAAATAGCCGCGATCATACCCGCCGTGCCGGTGTTTCCAGTGGCCTTCAGGATAATGGTCGTGATCAGCAGGGTCGCGATCGTCATACCGGAAACAGGGTTGTTGGAACTTCCGACGATGCCGACCATACGGGCGGAAACCGTTACAAAGAAAAATCCGAAAACAACAATCAGCAGTGCGCCGAGCAGATTCACCGGAACCGAAGGAATCAGCCAGATCAGGACCATGATGATGATGGCTCCGATAATAACAACGTTCATTGGAAGATCCTTCGTGGTGCGCGTGTAAACCTTCTGCCTGCTCTTCAGCGCATCCATGGATTTCTTAAACGCGCGGATGATCATAGGGAACGACTTGATCAGGGAGATCAGACCGCCGCACGCAACGGCGCCGGCGCCGATATAACGGATGTAGCTGCTCCATATACCGGCCGTGCCAAGCTCGCTAATCGTTTTTGATGCCGGGTAAACTGCGTCCGGAAGGGCAGAGCCGAATACATAGATCAGCGGCATCAGAACAAACCATGCCAGGATACCGCCGCCGAACATATAGGAAGAGATCTTCGGACCGCAG
>Ga0256406_1003779_pt1 | contig 18249 bp, 21 predicted proteins | sample RumenRJG_03DNA_FD_185986 | JGI IMG/M metagenome (GOLD analysis project Ga0256406, IMG submission 185986) | Bovine rumen microbial communities from Lethbridge, Alberta, Canada - RJG_03 | ecosystem: Host-associated > Mammals > Digestive system > Stomach > Rumen | place: Canada: Alberta | collected...
ATTTTATTATTTTCCTTTTCCTTTTTTATTATATAAATATTATAACATATTTTTTATTAAAAATCAAATAAAAATGCGGGCGGGCGCCCAATGCTATTTTAGTCTAGACCCGGCGCCCGCATTTTTTACTAATTCTTCTTTTGTCCATGCCCATGTTTTTCCATAATCTTTAAAATAATAAAAATTAATGTCAGGGCCTGGCCACCCCCAACGAAACCAAAAAGCATCATTTTGCACAGTTGTTTTTAATTCTTCCTTTTTTATAAAAATTATATCTGAAACATCTTTTACAACTCTTCCATACATATCTGCATAAATACCATCATGATTTTTAATAGTATATTTTCCCATAATTACCTCACTAATACTGATTATAATATTCTTGTTCATTTTCTGGCGTTAATAAAAAACGTGTAGTTTCTAATTTTAAATCTTCAAAAGTATAATTTATGTTATATGGTATTCTAATTAATGGAATATTATGTTCAAAACAATATTTATTTTTTAATAAATCATGTTTTCTTGTAGTATCAAAATTATCTTTATTATTCCAACTTTTACTATCTTTCGAATAAAAATAAGTAAAATGTTGAGAACCATCAAATTCAATTAAATATAATAAAGAATTATTATTTCTATTAAAAATTGCAAAATCAAATATTAGTTTATCACACTTTCGATTAGAATATAAATCTGAAAAAGTGTATTGAGTTTGATATTTTATATTTCCACTATCTAACATTTGTGCAATTTTACTTTCATTCATACTATTAATACAACCACAACTTTTAGTATCTCCATTACGAAGATAATCTCCAAAAACAATTACATTTTTTCTACCACATTTTAAACAAGTACAATTCCAATATAGTCCAGTTCGATCTTTTCTTGGACGTTCTTCCTAAGTTGCTTCTCTAATTACTTTTAAAAATCCATAAATTTTTCCAGTTTCATCTTTTTTAACACTATTACGCATTTTTTTCATACGAATGCAACCACAATTTGTAGATCTTCCCGCTCGTAAATGAGTTCCTTCAACATCCTTTTCTTTTCCACAAGCTGTACATACACAATGCCATCTTGCTCGGCCACGTTTATTATTTTCTGCTCTATATAAAACATGCCAATAACCAAAATCTTGACCTGTTAAATCAATTAATTTACTCATAATTATATCCTTTCTGTTTTTTATTCTATTATATATCAAAATTATGAGCAGTAAATTATATATTTTTGACCAGTGTTATTAAAAATATTTATTATCTTACCCACACAAGCTTTTTAGATGCGCGAGTAGCGGCTGTATACATTGCACGAGCATGAGTTTCTTTATCAAATGGAAAAGATTCTTCAAGAACGACAACGTTATTCCATTCACTACCCTGTGCTTTCCAGATTGTAATCGCGTATGCATATGCAAATTCTTTAGGAACAATTTCTCCATATTTAGGACGTAACTTACCCAATTTATAAGACAGTCGCCAATCACAACATTTTTCTCCAGTGATAATCATTTGGCGATCCATCTCTGTCATTTGATAAACATCATTAGTTTCTGGTACAATCAGATCACCAACTAAAACATCAAATTTTCTTATATTACTTTGTACAAATCTGGGAATTTCTCTCCAAGTTTGAAAACTATTTTGAAGAATACCAATGGTTCCATTGATTAAAGCATCACCATTTAAACTTGAATCATCCCAATAATTGCGGAGACATATAATTTTATCTCCATCAACAGGCTCACCAGTCCTACCCTGTAGTGCACGCATTTGATTATTAATAGCTTGACGTTTTGCATTTGTTGCGGTTAGGATTTGATCTCCCCATTGTAATACCCCAGTGTTTAAATCTGAGTAAGGAATAATTTTTACTTCGTTACCATTAAAATAATCAATCGGTTCTTGATTTCTAATTTTCATGGTAAGTTGAATAATTTCAGAATCTTCTTCCTGTCTCATAATTTCATCGAGAAAAACATCTGGATGATCTAGTAAATGATTATCGGCATCTTTAGACACTGGTGGTAACTGACCGGGGTCTCCAAGAAAAATTACAAAAACAGGATAGGATAAAAGATTTTCAACTAATTGGATAGGAATCATAGAACATTCATCTGCTACAATTACTTTATAGTCTAATTGTCCTCTTCTTCTTCTATAAAAAGTTCCATCAGGTTTTGGAATACTTTCATACATTAATTTATGTAATGTAGAAACATTTTTATTTCCTTTTGATAGAAGTACTTGACAAGCTTTTCCAGTATAGGCAGCATAACATACATCTCTTTCTTTTATTCCATGTCTTTCTAAGGCAGAAATAGCAAATTTTACTAGCGTACTTTTCCCACTACCTGCATAGCCCCCTATTACGACATATTTATCATGATGTTCATATTTTCTTAATATTTCTTTTAATGCTTCATTCTGTTTTTCGGTTAAAACCATCTCAACTTCACTCCATCTTCTTTTATAATAATATTATATTATATTTTTTTATTAAAAGAAATACTCATTACTATCTATGATCTCATAATTTTCTATAAAAATTTGAGGATATATTTTTCCCATCCACTCGTTTTTATTACATCTTCCTACAATATTAAGTGAGATATAGCCAGTATTATTATCTTTTAGTTTTTCTCTATCCTCTTCTTTAGCATTAAATAGTAATAGAGCAATTCCTGTTGAGGTGGTGATTTTTATAGTAATTCCTCTTTTTGTGTAAACATTCACCATGTCTGAATTAATTTTTAAATTTTCAATAGCAATAAGTGGTTCGTCTATTCCTTGTCCCCAAAGATGATTCATATTAGCAATATTTAAAATTTCATTAGAATAATCTGAATTTGCTTGCCAAATAGCATCTACATAATAAATAGCCTCATCAGTTATATCTTTTAGGGCGGCATCTGTTTTTTCAATAAAGGCTGGGATATTATCTTTTAAAATACCTAGACCAAATGCACCTTCATGTCCAGCTTCATACATACACTCACCTGTCGCCGCGCAGATATCTTTAAATTCTGTTACTCCAGTTTTACTACAACCTCTAGCAGAACCTTGATATGATATTCTATCACCATCAGTTACTTTTGTTAAGATACAAACTGGCCTTTGATACTTTGCCATAATTTTATTTGCAATTAATCCTGCAATATTTTTATCAATTTGGCCTGGTTCCATTAAGAACATTAAAACTTTATGATCTAAAAGATTTTCATTTTCAATCTTTTTCTTCATAACTTCTACTGCTGCATCTTGAGCTTTTGTTTGGCGAGCTTTTACATTACTAGCAATTCTTACTGCTTGTTCATAAATTTTTTCAGTGTCGCTTTCATGATGGCCTCTTTTGGTAGAAGGAACTTCTTTAAAAGCCATCCAAGATAGCATAGCTTCAAACAAAATCAATTTCTCATCCATAGTTCCACTTCTAACCATCGCGTTAATAAAAGGAACAACATAAAAGCTGATTCCCATTGGAGTTATTTCAGAACCTATTGAAAATCTATTTTTTTCAATCATGCCATATAAGAATGGATTATGAATATTTTTATCTTCAAGTCCTTCTTTTATAAGATAAGAAGTTTCTATAGACCTTAGATCCATCATATCACCTTGATCGCCAACGGCTACAAGATCAAGATATTTATTAGCCTCTTGTTTATCTAAAACTAAATCAAGATATTTACAAAATTGCCAAACTACACCAACTCCAGATAACTCTTTATTTGGATAATCACTTGTCTGATTATTAATAATAATAGCATAAGGATTTTCTATGTCTTGAATATGGTGGTCTAAAATAATAACTGAACATCCAATTTCTTGTAATTGCTGACATTCTTTGACATCATTAGTTCCTGCATCAGGAATAATGACAAGAGACGGGTGCGCCTTTAAAAGATAGTTAATGTGGTCATTTAAACCATGCTGCTTCTCAGTATGAAGGATATATTCTACTTTATTTTCTACCCAATCTGGATATAAATCATGCAGATAATTAAGTAGCAAAGCTGAACTAGTAAATCCATCACAGTCTGCATCTACTATTACTATTGCTTTATTATTTAATTTTACTTGCTCTATGAGGCAATCTGCTGCTTTTCTCATTAGCTCTTTTCCAAATAATAAAGGGGAGTTTACATCTTTTGAAGAGGAATTTAGATAGTGTTGAATATCTTCAATTTTCATTCCTCTATTAATAAGAATTTGCTCTATGGGAGAGTATTCTGGGTTTATTTTATTAATTAATTTATATTTCATTTAAAAAATTTCCTCGTCTAATTATTTTTTCTTCTTATTAAATTATATAAAAAAAATAATGGAATGTCAAGTGACATTCCATTATACTTAAGTTTTATATTAAACAATAATATTTTAACTTGGCGGCGGCTGGTAATCCGATCGGTTTAGCGGAGGCCGCTTACTGATTCACGATTCTTATATAACTGTAAGAATACATTTTTACCTTTATCAGTAGGAGAATCTTTATATTCAAGCAATCCTTTTCTGTCAACAATAAAAGAAATATGAGTATATTTCCCATACTTATTAAAAATTTCTATAAATTTTTTAGTCCACTTGGCCCACTCTTCTCCAGAATCAGTTTGATATTGTTTATCTAGGGCTATTATTATTTCTTTTGGTTTTAAAGAAGCCAATAATTCAAATTGATGATTAGAAAAATTGCTTCCACAAATTGCACATGAAATGTCATTATTTAAACCAAAATATGACGCATATTGTAATGAACTTTTTTCGCCTTCAAATACGATTGCTGTACCAATATTTTTTATATTTTCTTTTGACCAATTTAAATTATAAAGATTAAATCCTAATGGATGATTCCACAATTTCCCATCTATATAAGCTGGACGATATTTTCCATTGATTTCTTCATCCTTTATAAGAGTTCTTTCTCTTACTCCAATTAATTCTCCATCTATGTCATAATGAGGAATAATGATTCCATCGTTTTTTGGATCATAACAAATATTTTTAGCAGCACATATATCAGATGAGATACCTTCTCTTTCCCAGTTTAGGATTCTTGGATGCGGAAAATTATGTAAAAAGTTATCATTGTAAGTCTTGAAAGTATTTTTTTGCTTTTGCTGAACTTGGTCTACTTTGTTCCATTTTTGAAGATATTGCCAATCTTGAAGTTCTTCTTTCGGAATTGTAATTTTTTGCTCAAAATTCAGAGCAAAGAAGTTATTAAGGAATTTTGCTGCATCTATCATTGTCCAAGTTATACCCTTTTGAGCTTGAACTTTAATCATCAATTCTAATACGTCAAAAGAATCACAATTGGTATAACAGTGCATAATAGCCATGTCATCGTTCAAGTATGTATAAAGCTTGTGACTTCCTTCACCGGGGTGGTTGTGGCAAATAGTATCTGAGATAATTGTTGTACGATTTTTCCGTTCAGGATTTGCCCCTAAATATTGTAAAAGATTAAACATCATATCCATATTAATCTGACGTTTAAATTCATTTTTATCAAACTTAAAATCTTTCACTTGACAACTCCTAAAAATTTATGTAAAATAAAACCGTTAATGAAAAACAAAAAGAAGTTTTAGTTATATGTAGGAAAAATATCTGGACAATCTCTTCGTGCAATTCTTCTCATAATAACAGATTGTAATATATGAATGCCTTCTGCCACATCTTCCACATCACAATCATGTTGTCTATCTTCTTTTTCAAATAATTCTAGAAAATCATTATATAAATTACTTGTTTCTGTTATAATTTGTCTTTCTTTATCTGTTATCATATTCTTTTGCATCTTTCATTATTCTTCCCCAAGCGCAATTTTCACATTCTTTATTGCATATATTGGCGGCGCGGGAGCAAAAATCTTTTGCCCACCGCATTTGTTTTTTCCAATATCTTTTTTCTTTGTTCTTTTTTATTATATCAAAAATTTTCATTATTAAAAAGCACTTTCCTCTTCAATATTTGGAACTACATTAATTTCCAATGCTGGAATATCTATAAGCTGGAATTGATAATCAGTAACAAAGACAGGATTAATTTTACAAGTTCCTTTATTTGAAATACACCAAATCAGAATATCTTTATACCGGCCCCGCCTATTCTTATAAACAGAAATTTTTGTATCTGGAGTTGGCAAACCATTTTTTTCAAGAAAAGGTTTTAACGCTTCAAGATCTTCTGGTGAAGCATTTAACATAATTTCTCCACAGTCAATTTTATCGGCAATAGATTTTGCACCTCTTAAAAGGTTTTGGTCATAGACCTTAGCATCTTTGTAATCTCCATTTAACTGAGTTGCAGATTCAATAAAGATTCCATTTTCTACACAAATATCTTTTAATTTAACCGAAATCATGAAAAGAACATTATCTTCTCTTAATCCTTTTACAGAGGCGCGCCCAGAGACTTCACTTAATATTTTCATACTAGAATGAATATAGTCAAAAAAGATATATCTAGTTTTGTACTCTCTAATAGAAAATTTAATAGCATTTTCTATATCTTGCAGACTAAAATCTGGCATAGTTTTTATTTCTATTGGACTTTTTTTCAAAAGATTGGCAGCATAACAAACTCTATCCCATTCTCCATCTTCATACTTATTATAAAGAATATGTGCCTCATCAACATCAGAAAGAAAAGCAATCATCATTGTTTGCAATTCATCTTTTTGCTGTTCTGTTGAGATATATAAGACAGGTTCTTTTGTTCCATTATTTTGCCATACTCCATCTTTATAAATTTCGTCGCATCCTACAGTACAGGCATCAGCGATCATTCCTCTAGTTTTACCAACACCAGTAGCAGCAGATCTAAGATAAAATTTACCGAGCCGCGCCCCCCTAGTCACATAATTAGAAATATTTCCAAAAAGAGGAACTCCAATTTCTGGATATTTTTTTAATCTTTCGAGAAGTTCAATAGCTCCATCTCCTGCTTGAGAAAAAGCTTCTTCTGCTCCATCAACATATTTAATTTTAATTGCTTCAATTCGTTGATCTATAATTTCAGCAATTTCTTCTTCTGTATGATTATCTAACCAATCTTCCTGGGCCTGTTTTTTCTTTTGATCTAAAATATTGTCAATATCATATAAAGAAGATAAATCCATACCAGCTTTTTCTTTATACATTCTAAACAAAGTCATTTTTTTAACTCTGTGATAATAAAAATCAAAAGCTGCTAATTGTGTACTGTTAGCTAAATCTTGAAGATATTTTTCTCCATTATTTATTTTAAATTCAGCTAACATTTTTGGACGTTGTTCAAGATAAGTTCCAATAGTAATCTCATTTATTTCTTTTGCTCCAAGAGCATGAAGATTATAAATTGAACCAAATAAAATTCTATGAAAACTCTCTACAAAATCTTCTTGATTAAAATGATATTTTTCATTATCTAAAAGAGAAGGATTCAGATACACTCCCCCCAATACTTGCATTGTTGCAGGAATATCAACATATCTAGAACTCATTAATCGTCTTCCTCCTCAAACCATAATTTCTGCGGTGGTGTCCAACTACGAGGAGATTCAATTGTAATTTTTTCTATATGAGAAGAGTAATCTTTTACTTGAATCTTCTGTTGAGCTAAATAAATTTTATAATAATATTGTTTAGCTTCTTCGTACTTATATTGGATAATACCGATTCCACCCTTGGCAGCTTCAATTGGATTATGTTGAATTTCAAATACATATTTTAAGGTAGACAATATACCACTATATGTAAAATTGTATTTGTCATGAAATTGTTTTACCTGGTGCTTTACTTTCATATAATCCATTGTTGAACCAAGTATTTTTTTAATATAAGCATATAAAGCTTCTTCATCTTTTTGTTCTTGTGTTAATGAAGCTTTATACTTTTCATAACACTTTTTATGAGCATAACGTCTTTCTGTTGGTTTTACCCATTGAATAGTTTTATCATTTCTATCAAAGGTTTTTCCACAATAAAGGCATTTTACTAAAGCTTTAGCCATATGTCTTTACATTCCTTTCATTATATATAAATATTATATCATATTTTTATACAAAAATAAAGAGGTGATAACATCACCTCTTTATTATAAAAGGAATAATTTAGATCATTTAATAAGCTCTTTCAAATCTGCAAGAATAAGAGAAATCTGTTCAACTTGATCTCTTGTAGCATTAGATACTTTCTTATTTTTACCAAGGTACCTTTCTACAATTTGAGTAATTCGTGGAGCATAATCAGCCATCTTTTCCTTTGGAATAGATTTAATAAGATTATCAATTTCAAGCATCATCTTATCATAATCAAATTCCTCTGGAGCACTCATTTCTGCTCTTGTTTCTACTACAGATCCGGCCCCACTGATTTCTTCTTCCTTATTGATAGCTGTATTAAGAGCATCTTTCATATAAGTATATCCTAGTTTTGCTCTAGGTTCCATATATTTAAATCTTGAACCTGCATCTACTGTTCCATCAAGAGAACGAAGTAACATATATCTTTCGTGATCTTTTGGATCTTGATAAAAATATGAAATAATATCTGCCATATTTTCTACAATCTTATTTACAGAATTAGATACAGTAGGAACAATTCTATCATAAGTTGAACCGTCTGGACGCGTAATAGTCTGAACTTTGCTATGAGAAATAAAAAGAACAGCGTATCCTGCCATAGTTAAATCATGGAAAGGCTGTTCAAACTCTTTCTTGAAAGCGGTCCATCCTTTGCCATACCCAGCTTCACCGAGGCTGTCTATTCCAAGCTGATTACATACATATTTTTCACAATAACTAGCTGCAATGTCTATTGTATCTACTGCAATACTAGGGAATTTTTCTTTGAATTTAGGATCTTTAACAAGTCGAACAAAAGTTTTAATATCCGCCCAACTTTGCATTTTTCGACCATAGGCGCCAGTCAAAGCATTTGTTCCAGCTTCACACTCAAGAATGAACGAGTGCATATCACGAGCAAACGTAGTCTTGCCAATCTTCATTTTGTTATCATAAAGTTTTTTATCTTTATTTCTTGTATTTTTTATTCATACAAGTTCAGCATACCTTTTTATCTCAACTCATGAGATATGTAGTCTCTTGGAAATTTTATTCATTTAAAGGTTTTACTTGTCTTAGGATTTCTTCAAAATGATCTTTTTTTCTTTTTAAGAAAAGACTATTTGGAGTGTATAATATATTATAAATTTTTCTAGTTGCAGAAGAGGAATATTGGCATCCATAAAGAGGATGTTCTCTTTGCCAAATTTGAATTTTTACTTTTGGAATTTCGTATTCATCATATAGAAAATCAACAATCCATTCTATTATTTCTTTAGTAGCGGAACAAACTTGCCAACGAAGATTTCCATTTCCTCGCCCATTGGAGTTTTGGATTAAATTTATACTCCCATCTCCATCGAAATATCCTCTAATATAATCGATCCAATATTTTTTGTCTAATTGATAAGGTGGTTTTAAGATAAAAGTTTTCGCAGGAACAATAGAATATCTAGCAAGATCTTTTTTATGTTTTTCGCAAGTCCATTGTAAGCAAGAACAATCATAACCATTTGTTGAAATATAATCTTTAACAGTCGTTTCTAATTCTAGGGTTATTTTTATCTTCTCTAAAATTTCTTTATCTTTTCTAGCTAACCCGATTTTAATTTCATTAGAATCTTTTCTAATTGTTCCATCAGCCGCAATAAATCCCATCAACCATGCCATATCTGGGTTTTCATTAGACTTAGAAAAAAATTTTTTATTTTTATGTTTTTCTCTATTTTTATTAGATAACGTAGCCGCTTCTGAAAAATTTCTAATTGGAATATTAGATTCTTTAAGAACTTTCTTGATTTTTCCTGGATTATTTACTCCAAGAACCTTTTTTGAAATATAAAGTTGTCCTCTATGTTCTTGAGTATATAATTTAATTATTTCTTGCTTTTGCTCTTCTGTAATTTTTTTAATGACCCCCACTCTGAGCGTCCTCCTTTAAATGTTATTTTTTTCTATGCGTTGTGCGTGTCAAAGCTTTTGAACTAAGACTTCCGCTCTGATTAGCTTTTCAGCTTTCCAGATTTTTACTACAATGTGTTTTATAATTGCTTATAAAAAGCCCAAGATTTATTCGGCGTTAGGCTCGCCATAAATGAAGGTAATATAGCCTGTAAGATCCCTTGATACAGTAGAAGGTTTAGTATTCAATAAATCATCTAAGTTAAAATTAGCCATTGAATCTCCTTTTTATAAATTATTATTTAATAATTAATAAGTGAAATATAGGTTGGGAAAATCCCAACCTATTATTCATTAGAACTTAAAATCGCCAGTCGGAATCTTTGTTTCAGAATTTGTAAATGCTGATTCTGTATTGCCCTGTCCATGAGAAGCGTAATACTGTTCGCTGTTAGCCTTTTTTTCAGCCAACATTACATTTCTGTTTTCCATTGCCTTCTGCACATCTTCTGGAGTCAGAACTTCTCCTTCTCCAAATCCATAAGGTTCTTTTGCTGCTCCTGTGATAACCCATTCACGAACTCTTCTCTGCTTAATATCTACTTCAGGCTCGCCAAAAGCAGATTCTTCCTCTGTCTTTTGAGTCTCGATTCTACTTACAATCTTTCCCCAAACCTTTGTGAATACTGGCTGAGAAGTAGAAGGATCAAGACTTTCAAAATAAGAAATTGCATCTTCATTTCTAAGAGTAAATGTTGCAGGGATAATATCTCCTCTGAAATTAAAAGCGGCAGCTCTAAGTGTTGCATAAGCTCCATTTTCATCATCATCTTTTCTTGTTACGTTTGTAATAAGAAGATCTGTAGTGAACTTATTTCTTTCAATTCCCTGTGGAGTAAGTTCATTAATGATATTTACAAAACCACCTTCATTACGAACCTGAGATACAACTTCTTCCTGTCCTCTCGGATAAAAATCATTAACAGCCAGAGACGGAGTGCATCTTACCTTCATCGCCGCATCATGGCCAACCTTAACAATTGTCTTGTCTTCGTCCATAATACGCTTCAAAGCTGTATAAGTCTTATTTTCTCCACCACTCTTTGTAGTTGCAGTTACATAACGATAATAGATAGTAAGAACATTCATATCATCGTCAGTTGTAGCTACATCAATAGAACCACTAATAAATTCCTTACCAAAATTCTGAGAACTCTGATTAGAAACCTTCTTAATTGTCAAATCCTGCTGATAAATTCTTCCTTCAATTTGTTCTGTGTTTGCATTCTGTCTTGGCATATTTTTTCTCCTATTTATTTTTTCTTATATAATATAAAAATATTTTTTAATTGTCAAACTGATAATTTTTCCCGTTTTCTGTAATTTTGTAAGAAGTCGGATTAGCGCCTACTTTTTCTACATATCCATCTGTTACAAGTTTTCTCATTGCGCCTGATACTGATCTTGAATTAGATCCCATTTCTTCTCCAAGACTCTTAGCAGTAAAACTTTCATCAGGTCGAGTCTGAAGAAATTTAAGCACGGCCGCCCCATTTTTAGTCATTTTCTGTGCACGGGAGATATTTGTTACTTCATCATATAATTTACTAAAATCTTCTTTATTTGTTAGTGTAATTGCTTTTGTAATAAATTCTTCTTTTGTCATAATTTTATATTTTTTCTCCTTTATTTTATATAAATATTATAACTTATTTTTTTTCAAAAAGCAAGTATTATAATCATCTTCCCATGTAATAAGCTGCTTTGCATATGGAAGAGTTTCAATCCATTTTATAAAATCTACACTCCATTCAGTTAGTTTATGCTTTTTTCTTTGAAAATACATATTACGAAGATTTGCATAACTTCCACTCCAAGTGATAGTATAGTTATATCCCATTGGAAGAAGTTGTCTCATAATTCTAAAATATGTATAATCTTTTGTCTGAGTGTAAAGCTGTCTATATTTATTTACAATATCAATAATCGTCTGAAGATCTTTATATGAATCAACAGTAGCGCTGTTTGTATCATTTACTGGAAATAGCTGAATTTTATCAATACTGAAATCATCAATAGTATAATCTCTAGATATTCCTTTATGCTGTAAAGAAGTTGAATTCCTTGTAGTTGCAATTTTATAAGTATCAAGTTCCGCTAACCAATAAGCTGGCCCAGTAATATCAGTAGAAATAAAAATCTGACGGAGGAATTTTGCATCGCTATTACCAGCTTTAATAAGATTCTGAGCTAATTTCATGTCTGCTGGGCCAATAAAAGCAACATCAAAAGCAGTGTCATAGTCATTTCTTTTTAAAATTCCATTTTCTAGTAATTCCACATCTGTATCTTCAACTCTATCTGCATATTCTTTAGATGTAGAATCAAGAGCTGGAGCTTTTGTTTCTACCCATTTTTCTGCAACAGTAATATCCTCGTAGCTCTCATCATTCACTAATCCAAAGTAACTATCACTTTTTGCCCAACTATTAAGAGGATTTCTCATTCCCCTAAAAGCACCATCAAAATTATAAACATACGTATTTTTAAAGTTTAAAGCCATATTTATCCTATTCCTTTGTTTGAGTTAAAACCAAAATCATAACTTTGATACAATTTTATGTAATATTTTTCTTTCTCATTTAGTTGATCTATTGGACATTCCTATAATAATTCAAAAGTAAAATCTGAAATTGGATATTTTTTCATCATTTCATATAATTTATTATTAGCAGGAGTATCTATTTGTGCGAACCCTGCTTTACAGTGCTCTCTGATTCTTTCTTTTAAATCTCTTGCTTGTCCAATATAGCATTGACCAGTTGGAAGAAAGGTAATTTTATAGATGCCTGTTTTCTTAGTCGTTCCAAAAATTCGACTACATAAATCATTTACTCGTTTAGAATAACAAGATGTCCATATTGCCATTTTAAGGGGGCGCGAGTCGATCAATTCCGCTTCAACCGACTGTAAAATTTTAATATCATGAAGAGATTTATCTTCTAATTGCAAAGAATAAAACTCTTTTTCAGATTTTATTTTTTCTTCTTTTAGAAAAGCTTCCTGCGCCGCCGCCCGAGTAGCTTCTATTTTTTCTAATTCATTTTTTACACTTTGTAATTGAAAATCAATTTGCTCTTTTTCCGATTGATAATTTTTTAGGAGTTGTTGTTTTTCTACATCTATCTTTTGTTGATATACGTTTAATTCTTGATTTACAGCTTGTTTTATGCTTTTGCAATAATCATTAAGTTGTTTATCTGCGTTTTCCTTACCTGTTATATAATATTGTTGTATTTCAACCTGCTACTGATGTAATTTTTTTATTGCTCTATCTCTTTGCTAATTTAATTCATAAAGTCTTAATTCTATTTCTTTTTTTTGATTAGAAAGATTTACAATTTGTTGCATTAATTCTTTTTTCTAATTATTTTCCTAATTGAATTTTTTCTTTTTGATATGAATAGCATAAAAGAAAAAAAGTATTCCAATAATTAGAATGATTATTGAAAATATTAGCATATTAGCTCCTTGTGAAAAATAAAAGGAGATAGAAAATTAATTCTATCTCCTTAGTAGAAAAATATTACTCCTTCTCATCCGGAGCATCTGGATCAAATTCGCGTCCCTCGTCCGTAAGCTTAATCAGCTTAACCTTATCGTGAGTGCCATCTGAATTTTCTACCTCTGCATCAATTCTCTGCATCAGCCCCTTGCGCTGAAAAGCTGAAGTAACGATTCCATTTACTGATCGAGGATCAAAATCAAGTGCCTTTGCAATATCCTTAGCAGTGATATTCTCGTCCTCATGCTTCTTTACATACTCAAAAACTTTCTTTGAATTCTCTTTAAGTGCCATTTTATTTTTCTCCTTTTTAATGTGCAGAAATAATAAAAGATAAGGGCTTATGTTTTTTCTACACATTTCATTAATAATATTATTTTAATTTACTTGTATTTTTATATCAAAAAAGTCTATAGCAGTTATACTAAATTTTAAAAATATTTTATTGAACAATTTTGTCCCAGTGCCTTATCTCTTCCGATATATTTTCCTTATCTTTATTATGTTTATATTATATTAAAAATTTTATAAATTTTCAACCCTATGAATCGAATGTCTACTTGCATAATTAATAGTTAATCTATGGATATCTTCTATATTTGCAAAGCACCCTTCTTTAATTGCTTTACCTAAATTAAAAGGTTGATATCCTGCATGAGGTGGCGCAAGATTAATATGATACATATCTGTCTTTCCAGAATGATCATGTCCATGAATATTAATTGCCCAAGTTACATCAACAGGTTCATGAGATAAAACAAGCTTTGGAGCAATGACTAATGGGCCATTATAAACTTCATTAAAATAATGATACCAATTATAATTATCTGGTATAGATGTATGAGTTTGATCGTGATTCCCTTTTATTAAAATCTTATAGCATTTTAAGGTTTGTAAATATTCTGGATTTCCTACATCACCGAGATGAATGAGAGTGTCATTTTTATGAAGATACTTTTTCAATATATTCATTTGCTCTTGTTCAGAGATATTATATCCCATAAATGGTCTATCAATATCGTCAAAATGAGTATCAGATATAATAAAAACTGACCCTTTAGCTGACCAAGGCTTAAAACAATCATATAAACTTACAATCATAATTATCCTCCTATTATTTTTAAAGCCTCTTCTTCTGTAATTATAGGGATATTTAAAGATTTAGCTTTAAGATTTTTTGAAGAGGTAGAATTAATATCATTATTAATAAGATAATCTGTTTTTGATGATACTGATCCAGCAACTTTTCCGCCAGCTGTTTCAATTTTATTTTTTAGCCAATCTCTATTTCCGCCTTTAAGCTTTCCTGTAATTACGAAAGTTTTATCGAGACTCATCTGATTTGATACAACAGGTGCCGCCATTTCCTCAAAAGTCAAGTGACCTGCAATTGCATCAATATCTGTGAAATCAAAATGCTTAATTTCATAATCAGCTACTTCCCCAAAATCTGGCAATTGAGTAAAATCAAAATTATCAATAACTGCTTTTCTAAAAGATTGCCATGATGCAAAACGTTTTGCTAGCTGCTTAGATGCTGTTATTCCTACTTGTGGAATTCCTGCTGCTGAGATGCATCTCCACACTGGAACGTTTTCAATACTTGTTTCTATTGAATTAAGAATTCTTTCAACAGATTTGACTCCAAATCCTGGCTTTTTACTCCATTCTACTTTATGTTCATTTAAATAAAATAAATCAACTGGACTATGTAACCATCCCCAATCAATCAGCTTTTGCATTGTCATTTTGGAAATACCTTTAATATCAAGACCATTCTTCCCATAAATATGATCGAGAATATTGACATATCTTGAAGGGCATTTTTCATTTGGACAATAAAGAATCTTAGACTCGGATTCTCTTTCATTTTTAATAACAAGTGGTTCTCCACAAAAGGGACAGGTATTAGGAATCTTAATAATTTTATCTTTTGGAGGAACTGTATTTAAATCTGCTGAATAAACTTGAGGAATAATTAGCATTGATTTATATACTTCTATTTTTTGTCCATTAAAAGGCTGTTCTCCTAAAATTTGTTCCATTATATATAAATTATGGAGACTCGCTTTTTCAACCATAGAGCCTTCTATTTCGACAGGATCAAACTGAGCAACAGGAGTTAATATGCCAGTTCTTCCCATACTAAAATCAATATTTCTTAAAATTGTAGGATACGTCTCATCGTAAAATTTATATGCGATAGCAGCGCTAGGGTGATGACTAGTTTCACCTGCTGCCGCATAGTCAGCACAATTATTTATTTTAAATACTACTCCGTCAATAGGATAACCTAATAATTCAGATCTCTTTTTGACATTATCTATTGCAAATTGATAATCTCCATCACAAGATATTGGATCAGAAGTCCCATGAGGGACAATATAGAACCCAAGTTCTGCCAATTTGTCTAGTTTTTCACTTAATGTTTCTGCCTCTACTCCGCTAATACAATCCCATGCTACGAAAGTCAGATGTCTCTTGCTACACTCTTTACTATCAAGAAGTCTAATAGAACCCGATGCAAAATTTCTAGGATTCTTATATTTGTCTTTAAACTGCTCAAAATCTTTGTAAGTACAGATCATTTCTCCATCTACAATGACTTTTCTATCTGTGATACTAATTCTTTTTGGGATACTGGGAACGACTTTTGCATTGTGAGTAACATCTTCTCCGACAGTTCCGTTGCCTCTTGTTTCAGCTCTTTTAAGAATTCCATCTTGGTATAAAAGAGAAATAGTTAGACCATCCATTTTTGCCATCGCTATCCATTCTTTATTTCCGAACTTAGAATATAGCTCTTCTACATCTTTCGTTTTATCCAAGGATAGCATTGAATGATTATGTGTAACTTTTTCAAGTTTATTTACAACTGTATAAGAGATTTTTTGTGTTGGAGAATCTTTAAATTTAATATTAGTTCTATTTTCAAAATCTTTTACTTCAAAATAAAGATCATCCCATTCTTCATCACTAACTAGCGGTCGCCCCTCGTCATAAGCTTTTGTTAATTCATTTAATTGCTTAATAGCTATACCATAATCAATTTTATTTGCGATCATTATTTTCTCCAAAAGTCAATGCGTATTCCGTCAGCCACTTACTCCAATCAGAATCTTCTGGGAACCAAATGTCAGAGCATTTCTTTTCTCCTAAACACCATCCGAAGAAATTACTAATAAATTGACCAAATCGCCAATCTGGAAAAGCTTCTTTATGGATTTTGTGAAGCAAATCATAAAAATTATCAAGTCTATCTGGATTTCTCATATTTATCACCTCTCTTATTTCTTATAATAATTATATCATATTTTTTATAAAAAAGAAATGAGGGGATTTATCCCCTCATTATTTTATAATACAGTTACTCTAGTAGCAATATCATTTTTAATCATAAGATTGCCCATTCCTACTCTACTTAGAGTAGGAATATCATCGGCTTCTATACAAATAGATTTGGTTTTTCCAAGTAATAAAACTCGGTCAGAATCATTAAGGGCGGCCGCCCCTTCAATTTTTCCTTTATAAGTGAGAACTCCTTTACCGCCTCTAGTTTGTTTTGGATATTCTGTAATATTCGTTTTTTTAGCACATCCATTCTCGCCAAAGACAGCAATATATTTTTTATTTTTTACAATAATGTCTTCAATAACATAATCACCATCAGACAGTTTGATTCCTTTTACCCCACTTGAAGCACGCCCAGTTGGATTAACATCAGTTGTAGAAAATTTAATGCTCATCCCATTGTGGGTAATAAGAACTATATCTTCATTATCTACAAAAGATACACCTATGAGTTCATCATTGTCTCTTATTTTAATAGCTTGAATTCCAGTTGATCGTTTTCCATTTAAAAATTCTGTTAATTCAGTCTTCTTAATTAGACCCTCTTTTGTAGTAAAAATAACATATTTAGGATTGGCTTCTCTATTTAAAGAGGTTATTGCAGACACTTTCTCATTATCTTTCATCTGTAATAATGATCCAATCCACTGTCCTTTAGAAACATTTGTTCCTGTTGGAATTTTATCTACGAGTAAGCGATACATTTTTCCCATATTAGTAAAAACTAATAAAGTATCAATTGTATTTGTAGAAATTGTATCAAGAGTAACATCATCTAATGCTTTTACTCCTGCCCCATTTCGATGCTGAGTTCTAAAAGATTTTTTTGGAATCTTTTTAATATCGCCAGTTTTTGAAATAATTACCACAACATCTTCTGGAGTAACCTCTTCAATGATTTTATCTTCTGGTTTTACTTCAATATGAGTTAACTCTGTTCTACGGGCATCCCCATATTTCTTTACTAAATCTGCCAAACGAGATTTAAGAATATCCTTTTGACGATTTTCATTCGCAAGAATATCTTTTAAATCTTTAATTTTATTCTCAAGTTCTTTAGCTTCCTGTTCAAGTTCAACTTTTTCAAGTTTTGCAAGAGAAGAAAGTCTCATAGCTAAAATTGCTTTAGCTTGATTTTCTGTGAATTGATATTTCTTAATTAAATTTTCTTTTGCGGCAGCCGCACTTTCAGAACCTTTAATCAACGTTATGATGTTGTCAATATCCTCAAGTGCCCGCAGCAAACCATTAACAATTTCAAGTCTATCAATAGCTTTATCTAAATCAAATTTAGTTTCTCTTGTTATACAATTAATATTGTGGTCAACATAAATTTTAATGCAATCTTTAAGATTTAATTCAGTTGGTACTTTATCAACAAG
>Ga0256406_1003780_pt1 | contig 18247 bp, 19 predicted proteins | sample RumenRJG_03DNA_FD_185986 | JGI IMG/M metagenome (GOLD analysis project Ga0256406, IMG submission 185986) | Bovine rumen microbial communities from Lethbridge, Alberta, Canada - RJG_03 | ecosystem: Host-associated > Mammals > Digestive system > Stomach > Rumen | place: Canada: Alberta | collected...
GACCATCAAGATGGAGCACAAGGACGAAAAGAAGGACGAGAACAAGAAGGAGCATTATCTGCGCCGCGAGTTCTCATACAGCAATTACGAGCAGGCTCTGACGCTGCCTGAGGATGTTGAGAAAGACAAGATTGAGGCAAAGGTTAATAACGGTGTGCTTCATATCACCCTTCCTCGCACTCAGAAGGCTGAGAAGGAGACAAAACGCATTGAGGTCGCATAACCCCGGCGTTGCTGCTCAGTGGGTATTTTAGGGACTGTTCTCTTCATGGGATCAGCCCCTTTTTTGTGAATGTATAGCAACCCATTTGGAGTGACATAAGCAAAATCCTATTTATGTTTGGCTGGTATCGTCAGCATATAGTCTGATGGTACCGGCTTTTTTCGTCCCTTCCGCTATATTCTCGCCAAAACTTTGTACTTTTGTAACATCATTATGAAGCTGCGGGTAGTCATAGAGCGAATTACGTATCAGAATGGCGAAAACGGCTATTCAATACTGAAGGCACGGGTGAAGGGGTACGACGACCTCGTCACCCTTGTCGGCAACATGCTCGACGTGACCGTCGGTACCGTACTCGTCGCTGAAGGTCAGTGGAAAGTCAACCGTCAGTATGGCAGTCAGTTTGTCGTGGAGAGCTACGAGGAAGCCATGCCCGCCACACTCTTCGGACTGGAGAAGTACCTCGGCAGCGGACTTGTAAAGGGTATCGGACCAAAATTCTCCAAGCTCATTGTTGCCAAGTTCGGCATGGACACCTTCGACATCATTGAGCATGACAGCCAACGCCTTGCCGAAGTAGACGGCATCGGTCCCAAACGCATCAAGAAGATTCACGACTCATGGATGAAGCAGCTCGACATCAAGGACGTATAACAAATAGCCCCATGAACTACGAAGACATCTGGCAGATACAGGACGAGATAACGGCAGCGGTCAACTCCCTTGGCTTTTCCCTATGGGACTTGCATTACGATCGTTCCTCCTTCGCCTTCCACATGGAGTTGAATGAGCACGTTCCTGACGACTCCCTCTCATCCTTTTGCTCCCAGATGCCATTAGCCTCAGACTATGATGGTGAGGGCAGCCACGGTTCTGTATTCACGCTATATCCGATGCTTTTTTATTTCTCCTACCCATATCAAAGATGGGATATTGAGAATATCCAGAATATAGCAAGATTCAGCACTATTCGCATAGGAAGGTTAGCCGTTGTCTGGTAGAACGTTATAATAGGGCTTAACATTTTTGCATAGGAAGGCCTAAAAAAAGGGGGGAATAATTTGTTGGTCTTTAGAAAAATCTGTATATTTGCAGCGGTTTTTATGCATAAGTGGGATTATAGCAGGAAAAGCTTGATTCTATTTAGTAAAAAAGCTTGTCAAACTCTTATAGCGATGATGTAAGACATCTCTGCATAGAGAGGACGACAATATACGATTGTTTACTCAAAAAGCGTCGTAATGGTCTTTAATTTGTTGAATTGCGTATCAAAGCCGACTCGTTCGGTTGAGAGTAAAGGCTATCTTGATAGCCAATTAGTACATTTGAGAAGTGGAAGTGTATCTATGAATCATCTGTACTTGGGTCTGACTCAACAAGACCTTGACCTGGGAAGGACATCACCTTTCCGAGGGAGGTAGAGGAATGTACCACCTTTTTATAAGACAAAAGACTACAATAGGCTCATGTGGTACGTTATAAAGACTGATTTCGGTAAGGAGCATAACGCTAAAGAGGAACTGAGCAAAGTCCCTCAAATATCTGCCAGACTTCCTCTACGGCGTGTTACAACGTCCAATAAAGGGAACAAACAGAGCGTAAGGTTCAAACCGCTCATTGATGGAATCTTGTTTATACATGTCCTTAAAAAAGATATCGGGATATTGAAGACCATGATGAATGGTTCTGGCTTTTTCATCCACAAAGGCGGAACCCAGTATGAATCAAACGCACACCTGTTAAGTTATTCTTCTGAAACCATAACTCTTGACGATCGGTTATCAATGGCTAAAGTTTCTGAGCAATCTATGAGGTTGTTCTCTATTCTCAACAGTCAGAAAGAAGCCGAGAAATCCTTGGAAGATGTTGAAATCATAGACTCTAAGACATATAAAGAAATTGAATCCGAGTATGATACGGTATGTATGGTCAACGGACCTTTCTTCAAATTTCAAGGCGTTATCAAACAGGTTAAGAGAAACGGGAAAAAGGATCACAGGCTTTTTATTCGTACCGGTTCTTGTGCGGTAAGCATATCTAACATCAGAAAATTCAACTATCTAATAGTCCGTGAGGCCCCCAATGGTAAAAACGCCAAAAAAGTAAACACATGGAGGTTCATAGATTACCTTATAGGCAAACTTCAGGCAACCTATTTTACCAATGACGCAGGACCTGTACTCCGTAATATCCTTCTCAATCTCAGCAAGGGAAAGGCAATGGATGATGTCAAGCGCATGCTATTAGTCTCTTCACTTGCTGAAAAGGACAATGATCGGAGAAATTCCCTCGCCTTGCAGTCAGCATTCATTGAAAACGCCGATTCCACCACAGAATCTGTATTAGAGGCACTCAATTCATATTTTATCAATTCTGATGAAAGTGTCTCCATGGGTCTAAAAGACCTTGTACCCAATGTGCAGCTTCGTCCTTTCCTCACTCCTACACCAGGTAAAGAGATTGGTAAGGATGGCATATATACATTGCTTGAACATAAGGATTTTACTGAAATCATTCTCAATCTCGATCTTACGAAAGTCTTCATTGATAAGAAGTATAAATTTCCGTATGGATTAAAACCTAAAAAGGGTGATTTTACTTACTATGCACATATTGGAGTCAAAAAAGATGAGGAGTGCAAGAGTCTGATATTTTTCGTTAATTGGAGCGGTTTTATGGATGAGTACCATAAAATGGAGAAAGAAGGAAAAAATCGACTAAAATCAGACATGATTAAAAGAGGTCATGTCTATATGCCGGAACTGCTTAATAGCAATACAGATTTTTATGTATCTCCCGAATTAGCCGGTTTTAAGAAGGAGTTGAAAGACATTAATATAGAGAAGATAGTTCGCATGTTGCATGCCTATCAGGATGCTCCTCTGAATTATAACTTCTTACGAAACTTCAAGCCCGTCATAGACTTTCTCAAGCCTACCATCCATGCGGCTGTTGAGATGTGGCAGATCTCCCGACTTACAGATTGGCATGATTTGGCACAACGATATGTCTTATTGCACAAACTCCCAACGGAAGAGGATAAGCAATCCTCGGATGTGGAATGACTTTAAAAAACGTTACAGCTAATATTTGTACCATAAAAACACCATACCGTGCGTGTTCAGATAAATTACTAAGACAAGATATTGTGGAATATATATATAAAGGTAAGGACTACCCGAAGGATCTAAACATAAAGCATCAGGAGGTGTTTACTACACTTTCAAAAGACCCTTTGGACATAACCCGACATGAGTTTGACCACCTGTTCGACATTCCTACAGAAGAATTCTGTGCTGATGAAGAACAGCTAATCCTTTGGGAGCTTGGCAAGCAATGGGGCAAAAGTGCAGAGCAGTTGGAATCAGATACGACTGTCAACCATTTCATCATAAGGAATACTCTCATAACCCTTTTGTCCTCATACTCTTTCTCTTCTTTTGATGTAGTACTTGAAGTGCTGCGTCAGTCGGAAGACATAATCAGATTCAACCTTCCTGACTATAATGGCTTTACGTACATATTGCCGATATTGTCGATAGTTTTTGAATATGAACCAAAACAACTTGAGCAATTCTTATTGGAAGAAGGTTTAACTGACTACTCAAAACGAATTGTAGCCGATCTATTGGCAAGGATGGGTTGTGATACAGAGACCAAGACTGAAGCCTATAACAAGAAGGTACATGACGAGTTGTCTGGCATCTTCAGCAGAGTTCTTGATGCCTATATCTCTGATTACCCTACAGGAAATATCTGTGACAAATACGTTGTCAGCCATGTCGTTAAGGCTATTGTCAATTCAGGCCTCGAGGAGTTGTCTGACCAACTGAAGACAGTGTATTGCAAAGACATGGTCGATAAGAAGATATGTGGTGAGTTGGACACAAATCTCTCTGTGATGAAAGATTTAGGATGTGCAGATTTGAATTATATCGAAACAGGCATTTACCCATTAATGTTCCTACCCACATACCTTATATGGGATAATGCCGACAACCCCGATTTTGGCGAGTAGTAATTAGTGGGTCTGCGATAAAAGATGGAATATACATATATGGTTATATTGACAAAAATGTCATAAATGAAGACGATGCAATAGATGGTATTGTTAACCCCTACCGCAGGGATGTTGTCGCTGGTACCTGCACCGTCTTCCGTTCCGACGCCAAGGCTAAGATGGCACGTGGTATGCTCAACTTCTAGGAGAACATCTCTGAGGGCAAAGCCAAGGCCATCCGTAAAGCTATCATCGCCGATCTTACCAAGACCAAGTACTTCAAGTTCCGTAACGGCACCTTCCCCATCACCCCCCGAAGACCAAACCCACATCGCCGCTATCTGCCGTGTCAATGGCTGGGAAGAACCTTTATCTTTCGACAGTTACTATGAAGAGTACGACTTTTAGATTTGTTTCTATGAGTTTCAACAGTGCGAAAACATTAGTTTCTCAATGTGAAACCTCTAGTATTAAAGTGAGAAACCTTCGGTTTTAAATTGTGAAACCAATGGTTTTAAACTACGAAACCAACGATTTCTCTTTGCGAAACAAATAGGATACTCCATGAAGATAAGTCAAATACCAACTTTGATGACAACACCAATAACAGGCAATATTATAATGCCTTACCATAGGATTTATAGACCTTGCCGAAAGTCTCCAAATAGTGGCTATAACAGTTGGGTATATCTTACCGATCATGAATATGCAGATTCGCCATTCAACTATACTCACCCATTTGTTTCATTACAAAAAGATATAATTGATTTATTTGAGTATGTTGAACCAGCCGATAAGAATTTAAAGACTTATTCTTATAAAATTCAGCAATTGCTGATGAGAACATGTATTGAAATAGAAGCTAATTTTAAAGCTATATTTAACGAGAATATATACACGATAAAATCAGAGGATAACTGGACTATAAAAGATTACAGACTTATAAACATATCTCATCATCTCAGTAGTTACAAAGTAAGATTTCCACATTGGGAGGGTAATAACGATGTTTTCAGACCTTTTCAACCGTGGGGAGAAGAAAAAAAACTGTATTGGTATCAAGCATATAATGCAACTAAGCACAACAGAACCAAATATAGGGAAAAGGCAAATCTGTTCAATTTGCTTTCTGCTTTTTCTGCTTTGGCTGTAGTTTTGTCTGCTCAGTTTAGGGATGAGTCATATGAGCCTGGATTAATTTCTTTTGGTGGTAATGGCTGTGATACTTATTACGGAGACGTTGAATACGCAATTGGAGAATATCTAGTTATGGAATATCCAGATGACTGGTCAGATGAAGAACTATATAACTTTGAGTGGGATCAAGTTAGAAATGAATCTGATAAGTTCAGAAAATTCAATTATGATGCGGTAGTCAGATAATCCATCGTATTTGGATTAGTTCTTAATCGATTCTAAATCAAGAATTTAAAAATGGCGAAAATAAAAGTTTTCAAAGAAATCCTGAATGATTTGAAAGAATATAATGATTTTCTGGACTCAGAAAAGACAGTTGACTCTCCTATTCCAGTCAATGAGCACAAGCCAAATCATCCATCATCATTACATTCAAAAATTGAATTGCAAGCAGCCCGTCCATTTGGCAATACCTCCCTTAGTATAGAGATTCAAGATTTAGAAAATTACAAGAAATATAGTCTAAGTATTTTGTCTGATAAATACAAAGAGAGAAAATGTATTTTTAGATACGATGTTGGTAGTGGTACACATAGAAACAATTGCCCTGATATTCCGTTAGACCAGCAGGAAGTTCCTACTCCACACTTTCATAAGTACGATGATAAAGGAAGGTTTTTAGCTTATCAAACAGAAATTCTAAAAGACTCAACTCAAGCCGTGCATCTTGAAGATGTAGAATTTGGCACAGACTACTTCTCACAAGAAACTAAGATTACAGATGGTAATGAACAATTGCCAAAATTAAAAATTGACGACAACTCACAGATTCCATTTCCTCATACTGACTATGATCCAAATAATGGAATTAAATTTGAATAGCTTATGGATGCAATTAAGTTCGATGCCATTGTTAAAGATACAATTAAATCTTTCACTTCTTTATGGAAGGTCCATAAGAGAGGTGAGAGCATAGAAATTGTAACTCCAACAGCTACAATTAATAACTATTTCATCTCAGTATTCGTTACTCTAAGAGGCGACAGGATTATAGTAACTGATGGGGGATTTGTAGATTGTGGAGATTATGAGAGTGATGAACCTGACAGTGCCATATACAAAAGACTTGTAGACTTCTATGTAGAATCATATGACATACAGACTACTCAAGGTAGAGGATATACATATTATTATAAGTCTACAAACAATATTAAAGAAGTGCCAAGCTTGGTTTTAGACCTATCCTTATTTATCGGAGCAATTGTAAATAACTCGTTCTTCCAGTTTGAGCAACAAAAAGAGCAAAATAGTTTTCAAAGAAAAGCGCTCAATTATATTAATACATATGTAAGTCGCGATAATTTTGTGTCTGCTAAAGAGTTTTCTGAAGATTTACCTGGAGTAAAATTCGGAAGCATTATACTTCTTAAAGATAAATATTCTTTTATCAATTATGTAACAGGAACCTCAGCTACTACATTTATTAATAGTTTATGCAGGTCAAAAGCTAGCTTTGAAATATTGAAAGAAACGAAATATGGAACTTCTCAAAATAATAAGATAACACTTCTAAATGACTCATCTGATGGAATGCGTTCAGAACGCATTAATCCTTATTTGAGCTTGGCAAAGCAAAATCATGAAGTGCAATTTATCAATTGGGGAGTTAAAGAAAATCTTAAAGAAATTTTAGCTGAATAATCATGGTCTACCATAATACACAACTTATAAAGAATCTTAGTGACTTACTCCACGAGGAATCCGCTCACCATATTTTCTTCGTCCACGGCAAGCATTCCTACGTAGCATCCGGTGCAGCTGCGGCTTTAAACCCTTTACTTCAAAACTTCGAGGTAACAGAATTCACAGACTTCACTTCCAACCCCAAATACGAGGATGCTTTAAAGGGAGTTGAGACTCTCAAGCAAGCTAAAGCTGACTGCGTAATCGGTGTCGGGGGCGGCTCATGCATGGACATGGCTAAACTTATTCGTCACTTTTATGTAAATGACCCTGATAATGATTGCGACTATCTGCCATTGGTAGTTATTGCTACAACAGCTGGTACCGGTGCCGAAGAAACTCAATTCGCAGTATGTTATAGAGATGGTGTCAAGACTTCTGTAAGCCATCCATCAATGTTACCAGATAGAGGTATTATTTGTCCAGAATTTACATATCACAACAGTCAATACCTCACGGCTCAAACAGGATTCGATGCTCTTGCACAGGCAATAGAGGCTTTCTGGAATGTCAATGCTAATGAAGGGTCTGACGAGGTCGCAGAATTAGCAATAAGAGACCTTTTAGCTAACTTGCCAAATCTTGTTCATAATCTCAACAATCACGGTTTAAGGGATATAGTTGCAGAGGGTGCTAATTACGCTGGTATGGCGATAAATATTACCCGTACCACTGCCCCACATGCAATTTCATACACTATGACTTCACACTATGGCTATCCACATGGACATGCCGTTGCATTGACCTTCCCATATTTCGCCCAACTAAACATTAGTTGCCCTGAGAAATATTATCAAGGCAGGGATTACCCTCGTTACAGTGGTAAGATGGAATGGCTTATAGGTCACATTAACGGTTTCTATGATTTAGGCATGAATGTAAATGAAAGTAATCTCTATGAATATTTCAAGAAATATACAAAAGAAATAGGATTGGGATATGACCCTGCAAATCGTCCAATTGACTATGAAACCGTTGCCAAGGGCATCAATATTGAAAGGGCTAAGAACAATCCACATATTCTAAATGAAGATGTAATACTTAAAGCTGCAAAATCAATAACAGATTAATATAATGGACTCAAAGAAAGGAAAACTTGTTTATCTCGGCATGAGTGCCGACATCATCCACACTGGTCATCTGAACATCATCCATGAGGCTCAGAAGTATGGAGACAAGGTAATTGTAGGAGTTTTGACCGACCAAGCAATTGCAAGCTACAAGCGTCTGCCATATCTTAACTACGAACAGCGTTCTGCAATTGTAGCAAGCATTAAAGGTGTAGACGAGGTTATTCCTCAGACCACCCTCGACTACCGTCCTAACTTGGAAAAGCTCCATCCAGACTACGTCCTTCATGGCGATGACTGGAAGACTGGAGTACAGGCTCAAACTCGTCAGCAGATCATTGACACGATGGCTAAATGGGGGGGGCATGTAATTGATGTGCCTTATACAAAGGGCATTTCTTCTACAATGCTCAACGAGCGCTTAAAAGAAATAGGAACAACACCAGACATCCGTTTAAAGCGTCTCCGCCGACTTCTAAATGCCAAGAAGATTGTACGTATTTGTGAGTCACACAATGGCTTGACTGGTCTCATCATTGAGAACACTAAAGTAAAAGTTGGCAACATCAATAAGGAATTTGACGGCATGTGGGCAAGTTCACTTACAGATTCTACTTCCAAGGGTAAGCCAGACATCGAGGCTGTTGACCTTACAACCCGTCTGCAAGGATTGAACGATGCACTTGAGGTAACGACAAAGCCTGTTATCTTTGATGGCGATACAGGTGGACTGCCAGAGCATTTTGTATTCACTGTCCGCACTTTGGAGCGTAACGGCATTTCAGCCGTTATCATTGAGGACAAGAAAGGCTTGAAGAAGAATTCTCTTTTCGGAACTGACGTTAAGCAGACTCAGGCAACGAAAGAGGAGTTCTGTGAAAAGATTCATGCCGGAAAGCAGGCACAGGTTACTGAGGACTTTATGATTATCGCACGTTGTGAAAGTCTAATCGCTGGTCAACCTATGGAAGATGCTCTTGACCGTTGCTTTGCTTACGTTAAGGCAGGTGCCGACGGCATCATGATTCACAGCAAAAACAAGAGTGGTGAGGATATAAAGGAATTCTGCCGTCGTTTCCGTGAGAAAGACCAGAAGACTCCTATCGTTCTCGTACCTACAACATACAATCAGTTCACTGAAGATGAGCTTGCTTCTTGGGGTGCTAATGTTGTCATCTATGCAAACCATCTTCTTCGTGCTGCTTATCCTGCAATGGTGAAGGTTGCACAGAGTATTCTCGAACACGGTCGTTCACTCGAAGCCGACCCTCTCTGCATGCCTATAAAGCAGATTCTCGAACTTATCCCTGGAACAAAATAAACTAAGATACTATGATTTCTCCAGAATACTTTTATAACATATTGCAAAAGTCAGGTATCGAGTTCTATTCAGGCGTTCCTGACTCTTTGTTGAAAAATCTCTGCGCATATATCACTGACCACGCAGAGGCAAAGAATAACATCATTGCCGCCAACGAAGGTGGTGCAGTTGGTCTTGCAGCTGGCTACTATCTTGCAACAGGTAAGACGCCTGTCGTCTACATGCAAAACTCAGGCGAGGGCAATTCTGTCAATCCCCTTATGTCTCTTACTGACAAAGATGTCTATAACATTCCAGTCTTGTTAATTATTGGTTGGCGTGGCGAGCCCGGAGTCCATGACGAGCCACAACACAAGAAACAAGGCAAGGTGACAATCCCACTGCTTGACGCTATGGGCATAAAGCACGAGATCCTTACCGAGGATGAACCTGAACTTCAAGACCAGATAGCGCGTGCAGTCAAATACATGAACGAGACAAAGGAGGCTTTCGCTCTTGTCGTACGCAAAGGTACATTTGATAACTACAAACTCCAGCACTCTGTTGAGGACGAGTCTCAGCTTTCACGCGAGGAAGCCATCAAGATTGTTGCAGCATCCATGGACAACAAAGCTGTAGTCGTATCCACAACTGGCAAGATAAGTCGTGAACTCTTTGAGTACCGTGAGTCTGTAAACGAAGGCCATAAACGTGATTTCCTTACAGTCGGTTCTATGGGACACGCATCACAGATTGCACTTGGCATTGCTCTTAACAAACCCAAACGTCATGTCTATTGCTTCGACGGCGATGGCGCGACTATCATGCACATGGGTAGTCTTGGCATAATTGGTTCCATGCAGCCAAAGAATTATTATCACATTCTTTTCAACAATGGTGTCCATGACTCTGTAGGCGGTCAACCGACTGTAGGCTACAAGATAGACATTCCCGTTATTGCAAAGGCATGTGGCTACAAGACTGTCCTTAGCGTTGACAATGCTGAATCATTAAATAACGTATTATCAAACCTTACAGATAACGAGGCTCCCCTCTTCCTTGAAATAAAGGTAAAGAAAGGTGCCCGTGCTGATTTGGGCCGTCCAACGACAACGCCTATTGAAAACAAGCACGCGTTGATGGACTTCCTCAAAGATTAGCATCCATTACACTTTAGGCCTTGTTGTCTGTCTGATCATAACAGATTACACATATATTAAAATGACAAAGAACGCAATCATACTCGCTGCTGGTAAATCCAACAGGTTTGCGCCATTCACGTATGAAAGGCCTAAAGGACTCTTTAAAGTCAAAGGTGAGTATCTTATCGAACGGCAGATAAAGCAGATGATAGATGCTGATATTTCCGACATTTACGTCGTGGTTGGCTACATGAAGGAGAAGTTCTTCTTTCTTGAACAGAAATATCCACAGGTTCATCTGCTTATCAATAACCGATTTGGAGTCAAGGGTAATCTCTATTCCCTCTATGTAGCAAGAGACTACCTTGCAGATACTTTCCTTTCTTATGCTGACTATTACTTCACGAAGAATCCGTTCAAGGATATCAACAAAGACAACGTTTCCTATCACTCTGGAATCTTCAAGAAAGGCAAAATAGATTTGTTCTCAATGAACTATTCTGATGCCAAGGTCATTACTCATGTCGACATTGGTGGCAGTAACAAGATGGCTATGGTTGGCATCACATACTTCAACAGGACATTCTCTGAGCATTTTGTCAAGCTCCTTAATGATGAGATTAACGATTTCCGTGTTAGTTCCCTCTTCTGGGAAGAGTTCTACCAACGCCATATTTGTGAGTTAACCCTCTATTTGAAGGAATTCACTCAAAACGAGATATTAGAGTTCAACTCTATCGACGATCTTCGCCAATTCGACGCTGACTTCCTTGAAAACGTCAATAGCGAGATTATTACTCACATTTGCGACACTCTTCATTGCGAGCCAAACAGCATTACAGACATCAATGTTATCAATGCAGGACTCACTAATGTGTCATTCCGTTTCAATGTCAACGACAAGGTGTATGTTTACCGCCATCCTGGAGGTACGGCTGGTAATCTTATAAATAGGTCAGCTGAGCTTTATGCTCAGAAACTCGCTAAAGAGACTAGTGTCGATACATCTGTTATTAAGATGGATCTCTCTGGTTGGAAACTGTCTTACTTCGTACAAAACCAAGAGACATGTGACTTCCGCAAGAACGAATGGCAGTTGGAGAAAGGAATGGAATATCTCAGAAGGATACATTCTGCTCCCGTTACAGAAGATGTCAAAGTATTCGATGATTTCGAGGAAGGTATCAAGCTCATGCGTATAGCCTCCGCTACAAAGGGCAATCTTCTTGAAGAGTTTTCTGTAGAGATAGAACAGGCTAAGCAACTGAGCAGTTATCTTCGAGCTGATGCACAGCGTCTTGGCATTCGCAATGTGCTTTGCCATAACGACATCTATGAGCCAAACTTCCTCGCAACAAAGGATAAGAACTTGTACCTCATTGATTGGGAGTATGCCGGTCTTAACGACCCTGCAAACGACTTGGCTTGTTTCTTCAGTCGTTATGATTACTCAGAAGAAGATATTGAGAAGTACTTCAAGACTTATTTCCAACGTCCGTTGACAGACGATGAGCATCGCCACTTCTATGCGTATATAGCTTTGTGTGCATTCTACTGGTTCTGCTGGGGATTATACAAAGGCAGCGTTGGCGATGATGACGGCTTCTTCTTCCTTCCAGCATATAGAAATTTCCACAGGTTCATAGACAAATCATTAAAGAGTTTCGAAAAGTAATGGTTACAGCAATAATATTGGCAGGTGGTGTTGGCAGCCGTGTAGGTGCCGACATCCCAAAGCAGTTTATTAAAGTTCAAGGTAAGCCTATCATCGTCTACACGATGGAGATTTACCAGCATAACAGTAAGGTCGACAATATCGAGGTTGTCTGCCACAAAGACTATATCGACTATTTACAGTCATTGGTTGAGCAATACAAACTTACGAAAGTGAATTGGATTGCAGCCGGTGGCAAGGACTTCCAGGAGAGTTGTCTCAAAGGCATTCACTTCTTGGCAGACAAGATTTCCCGTGATGACATTATCATGATTCACTACGCCGATGCACCGTTCACCAGTCAAAAGATGATAGACGATTGCATTCGTGTCTGCAAGGAGAAAGGCAATGCTGTTTGCGGTATTCCATGTTTCCAACTCTTAGGCACTCGTGACAAAGACACTGATGGTACAGAAAAAAGCAATAAATGGGTTGACCGTGATAAGCTCATACAAATCTCATGCCCTTACGCCTTCAACTACGGTTTTGTCCTTGACCTCTACAGAGAAGCTGAGGAAAAGAACCTCCTAGATAAGGTTGAACCACACACTACCACCCTCATGCAGTACATGGGCTACAGCCTACACCTCAGTTATGGCGACCAGACCAACCTCAAGATAACCACCAAAGAAGACCTCAAACTCTTCGAAGGCTATGTGTTGGCAAATAAATGAAAATTTAAATAGAGATAAACAAGATTAATAATATGGCTAAACCAAGAATCTTTATAAGTTCTACATATTATGACCTAAAGCAGACAAGAGAGGATATTGCTGATTTTGTTGAGTCTTTAGGATATGAAGCTGTTCGTAACGAAGAAGGCAATATACCGTATGGTAGAGAAAAAAGTCCAGAAGATTATTGTTACAAAGAAGTACAAAATGTAGATATACTTGTTTCCATAATTGGTGGCAGGTTTGGTTCTGAGTCTCAGAAGAGTAAATGGAGTATAAGTAATGAAGAACTTAAAACTGCTATAAAATTAAATCGTCAGGTTTATATTTGTATAGAGAAAAACGTGTATTCAGAGTATGAGACTTATGCCTTAAATAGGGATGCCAAGGATATTCGTTATCGATATGTTGACAACCCTAAGATATATCAGTTTATAGATGATTTGAAAAGTCTGACAAGCAACAATAACATTATGGCTTTTGAAACATCTGCTGATATTAAAGCTTATCTTCAGGAACAATTTGCTGGACTATTCCAATCTTATTTATCAGAACAGTCTAAAGCAAAAGAAATGGATCTTGTTGTTAGATTAGAAAATACAAGTAAGACACTTGAGCACCTCGTGGATTATTTGAAAGAGTCTAATGACGACAAAGAAGAAGGTATTTCAAAGCTTCTAAAGATGAATCATCCTTTCGTTATTCATCTTAAAGAGATCCTTAATATAAACTTCAATTTCTGGATTGATAATTTAAATGAATTAAAGGACTTTTTAGATAATCTAGGCTGGAAATATGAAGAGAATGACGATACTGACGTTACTCAAAGTTTTTTATGGGTTATACCAGGTGAAAGCCCATGGGAAAATTCAAGAGAACTAAGAATTTCAAAAGATTTGTTTGATTCTAAAGGTACTCTTAAGGACATTAAAATCTCAAATTGGAATCCTAATTATCTTGTTGTTGATGATAAAAGTAATGATTCTTCAACATTAGAGCCGGAAGATTCAAAAAATACTGACGACTTGCCATTTTAGGTAGATCATTTCACTATGGAAGAACATTGCTACATAATAATATATGATTTATGTGAACCTGATAGAGATTATGAATCTTTAAAACAGGCCATAAAGGAATATACTCGTTGGGGTAAAATATCTCAATCTGCATGGGCGGTTGTAACATCTCAAGATTGTGTCCAAATACGTGATAATCTAAAAAAGTTCATAGATAATAATGATAAATTGATGGTTATACAGAGTGGTAAGAATGCAGCTTGGACAATTGCAAATGCATCAGATAAATGGCTAAAAGAAAATCTGATCAAATAATGTCAGTCATTAAGCAATTCACTGATGAAAGCAGAGACTTGGCAATCTGTATCCTTACCCATAACGGCACATAGGTATTAATACTAACAAACATAATAAATATACAATGTTAAATATAAAACTTCAACTACCCGAACATTTCCTTGATGAGGAAGTTAGGTGTGATTACACCATTTCTCATAAGATGAAAGAGATATGGGCTGTAGAATTGGATCTACTGAATGAATTTATGAATGTGTGTAAGAAACACGATCTTAAATTTTTTGTTGCAGGAGGAACGCTGTTAGGTACAATACGTCATAAGGGTTATATACCTTGGGACGATGACGTAGATGTAATGATGTTTCGTGATGACTTTGAAAAACTAAACAAAATTGCCCCTAAAGAGTTTAAAAACCCTTATTTTTGGCAAACTGAGGAAACTGATAAAGGCAGCATGCGTGGTCATGCCCAACTACGTAACAGTTCAACTACAGGTATATTAAAGGGAGAATATAGTTATAAGATGTCATTTAACCAAGGCATTTTTATAGACATTTTCCCCTTGGATAACATTCCCGATGATGATAAGAAAAAGGATAGTTTCTTTTGTGAATGCCAAAGTTTAAACATTAAGAAAACGTTCTTTAACTATTTGCAGTATCCTATCCATGTAAGTTTCCGGAGAAATTTAATATTATTGGCATATGGTGCACTGAAATGCTATTTCTTAAAGCATTTTACAAATCATGCAAAAATTGCAGAAAATGCATTCAATAAATGGATGCAAGAAGCAATAAAGTATGATGATGTTAACACAAAAAAACTTGTGATGTGCCCTTTATTTGAAGACAGGTGGATTCATAGCCGCAAGGATTTACAGTCTACTATATATATGCCATTTGAGATGCTAGAAGTTCCTGTTCCGTCTGGATATGAAAACATCTTAAATCATGTATATGGTAATTGGAAGAAATTTGTTAAGGGAACCTCTGAACATGGAGGAGTCGTATTTGATCCAGAGAAACCGTATACGGAATATCTTAAATGAGCAATTCTCTTAAGAAACAAGCAGTATCAGGTGTCGCATGGACATCAGTTGAGCGATTTGCTCAACAAATTATCCAGTTTGTAATTGGAGTTGCCATAGCAAGAGTTTTGTCTCCTGCCGATTACGGAGTGGTAGGCATGACTGCAATTTTCTTTGCTATCGCTAATACATTTATTGACAGCGGATTTGGAAGTGCACTCATACAAAAGAAAAATAGGAATGAAGATGACTATTCGACTTGCTTTTATTTCAATATAATTGTAAGTGTTATACTGTTTGGTATAATATATGTGTGCTCACCTGCTATAGCGCGATTCTATCGAACACCTATATTATGTGATGTTACTCGTGTGCTAAGCATCACATTGATAATAAATGCTTTAAGTATATCACAAACATCAAAGCTAACTGCGGAAATGCAGTTTAAGCCTATGGCTGTTATTACTGTTGTCAGTCAACTTGCAACAGGAGCTTTGGGCTTGTTTATGGCATATACAGGTTATGGTGTATGGGCTCTGGTTTTCCAACAAATATGTGGAAGTATAGTACGTTTAGTTTTGATTGAGGTCTATCTGAAATGGATTCCGAAATGGATTTTCTCTAAAGAATCTTTTCATCATATGTTCTCATTTGGGTCAAAAATACTATGCTCAAGTTTAATTAATACTATTTATGACAATATTTACACATTAGTAATAGGTAGGGTCTTTTCACCAAAAGAGGTTGGCTATTATAACCGTGGTAACCAATTTGCGTATCTTCCTTCTCAAACATTACTTTCCATATTCATGAAGGTCGCCTATCCCTTAATGGCAGAGGTGCAAGATGATGTTGATAAATTAAGAAAAACATACAAAAAGTTTTTGAGGGTACCACTATTTGTCCTTTGGCCTATTCTCTTTGGTTTAATGGCTCTGGCAAAACCTTTAATTTTGCTTCTGCTTGGTGAAAAATGGCTCCCATGTGTTCCTATACTACAAGTATTGTGTATTGGTAATTTTTTTAATCCTCTGACACATATAAACTTGAATATATTATATGTTAAAGGTAGAACTGATTTGGTATTAAAATTGGAATTAATAAAGAAGCCAATAGCATTTGCTATTCTGTTTGGGATGATTCCTTTTGGACTGTGGTGGCTATGTTTGGGTCGTGCTATATATGAATTTATTGCCTATTGTTTCAACTGCTATTATACGCAGAAATTCATTAATTTCGGTTTTTGGAAACAGATGTATTACAACGTACCTGTCCTTGTGAAGTCCGGTATAATGGGTGGTCTATGCTATTTATGTAATTTTATATTCGATAATCCGTGGTTACAGTTGTTTGTTGGAGTAGCTGTAGGAATAATAAGCTATTTCATAATGGCTGTGATTACCAAAGATGAGACGATGGAAGATGTTAAGCAAATATTATTGAAGTAGATTTAAAGATGAAAGAAAACAATAATAAAATTCACGGGGGGGGTAATCGTGATTATGCAATAGATATTATTAAGTTTATTGCTATGATAATGGTTTTAGGATTGCATCAACAATTTGGAAGACATGATAATTGCTGCAGTACTCAGGTTATTGCTTCTATTAGTGGAATTGCAATTCCACTGTTCTTTATGGTAAATGGTTATTTAATGACCATTAGAAAATTAGACTATCATTATGTAGTAAATAAGATATATCGCATATTACGCTTTATTTTCTTTATTGGCATTCTATATTGGTTATTTTTTCATGTAAGAAAAGGAGAACTTTCTCCAATAACGATGTTGAAAAATGATGTTCTCTCATTGATTCAACTTGGTGATATGTCAATATTTTGGTTTTTCGGGGCAATGATGATACTTTATGCCTTAATGCCTATAATCAATAAAATGACAAATACTTATAAGGGGTATCTGCCATCCATGCTCTTATCACTTATTGTTATACAATTTATTATATTCATATTGAATATTAAATGGAAATTTGAAGGTGACGTCATACAAACTTTTAGAGTGTGGAATTGGATTTATTATTTTCTTATTGGTGCGGTCATAAAAAGAATACATGAAAAAATAAAAATTAGAATTAATTTTGTGTCGATATTAATTCTTGCTATAGTATATATATGGTTTATTAGGGTAACATATAATACAGTAGAAGTAAGAGATAGATATTTCGGAGCAGTGACTTGTACAGTATATTCTGTTGTATTGTTTATCTTTATTGTTCAGAGAATTAAGCAAAATAATAATATTATTAAAAATGTATCAAATTTATTCTTGCCAATATATTCACTTCATCCTTTGTATTTCATGGTCTACTATCACTTTGTAGACACTACATTTATGGGTGAACTTTCCCCAATATTTGATTTTACAATTAACACCGTAGTTTTAATTTTTATTTGTTATTGGCTCATGAAAGTGCCATGCATGAATAAAATATTTAGAATATAGATAGAAACCAGATATGGCTCAATACGATTACTTAATAGTTGGCTCAGGATTGTTTGGAGCCACTTTCGCATACTTTGCTCATAAGCAAGGGAAAAAGTGCCTGGTGATAGACAAGCGGCCACAGCTCGGCGGCAATGTCTATTGCGAGAACATAGAGGGCATCAACGTACATAAGTATGGTGCACATATCTTCCACACTTCCAATAAGGTGGTATGGGATTTCGTCAACTCCATCGTACCTTTCAACCGCTATACTAACTCTCCTGTAGCTAACTTCCATGGCCAGCTCTACAACCTGCCGTTCAACATGAACACCTTCTACCAGATGTGGGGAGTCACAACACCGGAAGAGGCAAAGGCCAAGATTGATGAGCAGAAGAGGGATGCTGTCGCTGCACTTAATGGGCGTGAGCCACAGAATCTTGAAGAGCAAGCGCTCTGTC
>Ga0256406_1003783_pt1 | contig 18244 bp, 15 predicted proteins | sample RumenRJG_03DNA_FD_185986 | JGI IMG/M metagenome (GOLD analysis project Ga0256406, IMG submission 185986) | Bovine rumen microbial communities from Lethbridge, Alberta, Canada - RJG_03 | ecosystem: Host-associated > Mammals > Digestive system > Stomach > Rumen | place: Canada: Alberta | collected...
CATTATAGAAATAAAAAGAATGCTGCAATAGAGAGTAAAAAAAGTAATGATGAAATTGAAAAAATTTACCAAGAAACGAATAACGAAATTGGCAGTGCTGATAATTATCAAACAGATAAAATAATTAGATTGTCATTTGTTGGAGACACATTTTTTAATTCTCAAATGAAAAGCGGTAATGATAACTATGATTCTATTTTTACAGATGCAAAGGAACAACTTAAAGATGCTGATCTTGCTATTGGTACATATAGCGCAAACATACAAACAGATGATGAAAAAAGTTTTGCCAAAAGTGTATTTAATTCTGGTGTTGATTTACTTAGTCTTGCTTCAAATTCTAGTAGGAACGATAATGATTATATAAGTGAAAAGAAGAACAACTTAAATGAGATTGGATTTGATACCATAGGTGAATATGAGGAAAGTGTAGAAAACAGAGTAAAAATCATAGAAAAAAAAGGAGTTAAAATTGCTGTTATAGCTTACATGCAAGATTCAAATGAAACAGGACTTAATAACTATGATTCAAATAAGATTCAAGAAGATATTAATTATGCCAAGCAAAATGCAAATTTTACAATTGCTTTGATTAGCTGGAAAAATAGTAAAAGTACAAATGTTAGTGACAGTCAAAAGAGTATAGCTCAAGATATTATTTCAAAAGGTGCAAATATTGTTATTGGAACAAATTCGTACTGTTTGCAAAAATTTCAAATGACAGAAAATGAAAAAGGACAAGCATTTATAGCTTATTCTGTTGGTAATTATATTCAAACAAACAGTAATGAAAATTTGAAATTAGAAATGATATTAAATTTACAAATTTATGTTGATAAAAACGGAAATTCACAAATTTACAAGGTGGATTATGTTCCAATGTATATGTATCAAAGTAAAGATGATTTTAGAGTTATGAATATAAAACAGGAAATTTTAAATTACGAAAAACAAATAGAGAATCAAAATGAAACACAAGAAAAAAATGAAATTGATAGAACTGAAATTGTTGATGATAAAACATATAAATTATTAACTAATGGAAATAACCAGATTAAAAAAATTTTAGATGTTGAACAATAAATTTTAATATAAAAAATAAAGAGGAATATGAAATGAATGTAGGATTTGTATCACTAGGATGTAGTAAAAATTTAGTAGACACGGAAATGATGATAGGACTTTTTAAATCAAAAAAATTTAATATTGTTAATGATCCAAAAGAAGCGGATATTATCATTGTAAATACGTGTGGATTTATTGAAAAGGCAAAAGAAGAGGCAATAAATACATTACTTGAAATGGCAGAGTATAAAAAAGATAAATGTAAATATTTAATCGCAACAGGTTGTCTTGTTGAAAGATATAAAAATGAACTAATAAAAGAAATGCCTGAGGTTGATGGATTTATAAAATATAGTGACTATGATACATTATGGAATCAAATAGAGCATATTATTAACAAAAATGAGAACATAAAAAATCATTCAGAAGAAGAAAAGTTAGATTTTCAAAAAAGAACTATCACAACTGGAAATAATTATGCCTATATCAGAATAGCAGATGGTTGCAATAATTTTTGTACATTTTGCGCTATTCCATATATAAGAGGAAGATTCAAAAGTAGGACAGAGGAAGATATACTAAATGAGGTGAAAACGATTGCAAGCCAGGGAATTAGAGAATTTATTATAATTGCACAAGATACTACAAAATATGGAACGGATATTTATGGAGAATCCAAACTTGCTGAATTGTTACATAAAATAAGCCAAATTGATGGAGTAGAATGGATTAGATTTTTATATTCATATCCAGAAACAATTACTGATGATTTGATTGAAGAAGTAAAAAACAACGATAAAATTTGTAAATATTTTGATATACCAATGCAACACATTTCAGATCCTGTTCTGAAAAAAATGAATAGAAAATCAACCGAGCAAAGTACAAAATTATTAATTGAAAAATTAAGAACTGAAATCCCAAATGTAATTATAAGAAGTACATTAATGGTTGGATTTCCAGGGGAGACAGAGACAGATTTTGAAAAATTATATAATTTTGTAAAATGGGCAAAATTTGATAAACTTGGTTGCTTTACATATTCTAAGGAAGAGGGAACAGCAGCTGAGAAAATGCCTGGACAAATAAAAAGTAGTGTCAAAAAAGAAAGATACAATAAGATAATGAAATTACAAAAAGAAGTATCAAAAGAAAATCTAAAAAAACATATTGGTAATAGTTATAAAGTTTTAATTGAAGATGCAATTGTAAAAGAAGATAATAAAGCGTATTTTATTGGAAGAACATATATGGATGTCCCTGAAATTGATGGGTATGTGTATATAGAGATAAATGATGAAAATAAAGATAAGATAGAACTTAATACATTTACAAAATGCAAGATAACAAAAACTGATGATTATGATTTATATGGTGAAATTGTATACTAAATATGTTTTATAAAGTGGTGACATCTTTGCTTTTAATTACTATTTCATTAACACTTCTAATTAATAATATATTGTTAAAAAGCTAATTCTATTTTGCAAGATAAATGCAAGTAATATGATTAAATGTAAGATTAATAAATATATATAAGTTTTTGAAAAAGATATATAAAAATTTTTGAAAAAAGTATTGACATTATAATTATAAAATAGTAGAATAAAAATCGAACAGAGGTTCACCAAACAAATATACGAAAATATAGCAAACGCAATTTCTTAAAAACGTATAAATCTAAACAAAAAGGAGATATAAAAATGAAAAGTGTAAAATATGAAAACAAAACAATTGCATATACGGTAAGTAAAGCAAGGGTTAAAAATATTTATATCTCTATTCAAAATGGAGAGGTTGTTGTTAAAGCTCCTTGGTATGTTACTGCAAATGAAATTCAAGATATAGTTGAGAACAAGAGAGAATGGATAATGAATGCTCTTGAAAAGTATTCTGTATCGCCACGAAAAACAAAAGAATATTGTGATGGTGAAACATTCCAAATCTTAGGAAAAAGTTTTGTTCTTTCAATATATTATCAAGTAACAAACAAGGCTGAATTAAAGGTAGAAAATGGTTCAATTGAAATAATATTACCACTAGACTATGCTGATAGGGATAATACAGAATTAATAAAAAAATTGATTGATAAAATGTATTACATGATTGCAGAAAAAGAAGTTGAATCTTCAATGGAAAAAATGAGAAATTTAGTTGGACTAGCACCTGAAGAATACAGAATCAAAAAAACAAAATCTTTATGGGGAAGTTGTTCTTCTAATAAAAAAATAACAATAAATCAAAACTTAATGATGTATTCTCGTAAAGCAATTGACTATGTTGTATTGCATGAAATTTGCCATTTGAAATATATGAATCATTCTAAAAAATTCTGGGATATGGTTGCAAGCTATATGCCTGATTATAAAGATGCAGAAAAAGAATTAAAACAATAAAATTAATATATAAAGGAGAAATAATTATGAAAAAAGTAAGAGGATTTGAAGTTGCAAAAGGATTTGAAGATAAAGAAATTAATTTACCTAAAAGGTCAACAAAGTTTTCAGCAGGATATGATATAGAAGCAGCAGAAGATATTGTAATAAAACCATATTCAATAGAAAAGAAACCAACAATAGTTTCAACAGGAATTAAGGCATATATGCCTGATGATGAATTTTTAATGTTATGTAATAGAAGTTCTAATCCTAAAAAAAGAGGATTAGTATTAGCAAATGGTGTAGGAATTGTGGATAAAGACTTCTATGGAAACCCTGATAACGATGGAGCATTTGGATTTTCTTTTATCAACATAAAAGATGAAGATTGCATAATAAAAAAAGGAGAAAGAATAGGACAGGCTATATTTCAAAAGTTTCTAATTGCTGATGATGATAATGCAGAAGGTGAAAGACTTAGTGGTTTTGGCTCAACAGGTGTAAAATAGAAAAAGAAAATAGAAAACTAAATATAACAAAAAGCAATATTCAAGTAAAAATATTTTTATAAAAAATTGGTGAATTGTAAAAGTGAAATGTAGTTTGTAAAACTTAAATATATTATTTATATCTTGAAGTTTATTTTACTTTTACAATTCACTTTTTATAAAAAAATTAGAAAAATCTAAAATTCATTGCTTTACAATTCCTTAAAAATATGCTATAATAGAGGTGTGTTAAAAAGAGGAGAGTTATACCCCTTATTTAAACAAGTAAAAACTAAACTATGAAAGGAGTGTTGCACGTTGTTTAATGTAGGAGATAAAATTGTTTACCCAATGCACGGAGCAGGTGTAATTGATTCAATTGAAGAAAAAGAGATATTGGGAGAAAAGAAACAATATTATATATTAAAAATGCCAGGTGAAGTTAAAGTTATGGTTCCAACCGCTAATGCTGAAAATATGGGCGTTAGAAACATTATTGATAAAAATGGTGCTAAAAAGGTTCTTTCAATTCTTGAAAAAGATGAGACAGAAATGCCTGAAAACTGGAATAAAAGATATAGAGACAATTTAGAAAAAATAAAAACAGGTGATGTATACGAAGTTGCTGATGTTGTTAGAAATCTAACATTTAAACAAAAAGAACGAGGAACTCTATCAACTGGTGAAAAGAAAATGCTAGATAATGCAAAGGTAATTCTAGTTAGTGAATTAGCATTAGCTGAGGGTTCATCAAATGATGAAATAGAACAACTTGTTGAAAATAAAATAGATATGTCATATAAGGAGTACAGAGTTCCAAATGAAGCAAAAATTGATTTGAAACAAAGTGCGGTAAATAAATTTATTCCATTTAATGGATCTACAAACGCTTAGAAATAGTACCACAAGGAGAGATTACAAGATCTCTTCTTTTTATGTAATTCAGATTTTAACGTTTTTATTAGTTTTAAATATTAGTCTTAATTAAATATTAGTTTAAAAAAATCTTATTTACATAAAAAGAAGGAATTAAAAACAATTTGTCGAATAATATTATTATAGGAAAAAGAAAGGTTTTGAAATGATACGATATACTCCTGAATTATTGGAAGAAATAAAGAATCGTAATGATATAATTGATGTCGTTTCTCAATATGTTATTTTGAAACGTAGGGGAAGAAACTATTTCGGATTATGTCCATTTCATAATGAAAAATCCCCATCTTTCTCGGTTTCACCAGATAAACAAATTTTTCACTGTTTCGGGTGCAATGTTGGTGGCGATGTTTTCCATTTTATAATGAAAATCGAAAACATTTCTTTTTTTGAGAGTGTAAAGCTTTTAGCAAATAGAGCTGGAATAGAATTGCCAACAGAAGCAATGAGCCCAGAAGAGGAAAAAAGAGAAAAGCTAAAAGAAAATGTGTATAAATTAAATAAAGATGCTGCAATATTTTATCATGAATTGTTGTACAAGCCGGAATCAAAAGCTGCACAAAATTATGTTAAAAAAAGACAACTTGGAAATAATACATTAAAATCTTTTTTAATTGGATATGCTGGAAACAATAATGAACTCTTAAAATACCTAAAGGAAAAAGGCTATGATACTCAAACAATGTTAACATCCAATTTAATTGGAAAATCACAAGATGGTAGGTTATATGATAAGTTTAGAAATCGATTAATGATACCAATACTTGATGTTAAAGGCAAAGTAATTGCATTTGGTGGAAGAGTACTAGATGACAGTAAACCTAAATACATAAATTCTCCAGAAAGTTTAGTTTATAGTAAAGGTAGAAATTTATTTGGGTTAAATGTTGCTGTGAAGAATGTACATGGCAGACTTGATAAATTACTTATAGTTGAAGGATATATGGATGCGATTTCACTTTATCAAAGAGGAATAACCAATGTTGTTGCATCATTGGGAACCGCGTTAACAGACAATCAAGGACAATTACTTAGAAGACATTGTGACCAAGTTATTTTAGGATATGATGCTGATGGAGCTGGACAGACTGCTATTATGAGAGGAATAGGGATTATGCAATCAATGGGAGTTGATATTCGAGTTCTTCAAATTAGTGGAGCTAAGGATCCTGACGAATTTGTTTTAAAATATGGGCCAGAAAGATTTCAAAAATGCATGGATAATGCAATATCAGTAGTTGAATATCAAGTTAAAAATCTTAAGAAAAGTTTAGATCTTAATAATACAAGTGACAAAATCAAGTTTATGAATGAAATTGCCAACATACTATCAAAAGTTGATAATTCAATGGAAAGAGAAGTATACGTTGACAAAATTTCAAGAACATATCGAATTTCAAAAGAAGCAATTTATGCTGAGGTTAATAAAAAAATCTTGAAAAACACTCCAATTGTAACAAGGAAAACACTTGAAAAGACAAATATTCCTGTACAAGCTACACACATAGATACTAAAATTGATGAAGCAACGCTTAGAAGAGAACGAATGCTTATCTATATTCTAATTAACTATACCAAGGAAAGTTTTGAAAGAATATATAAGTTCTGTGATTTAAAGTATATTAAAGATGAGAGAAACAGAGTGATAATTGAAAAATTATATGATGAAATCCAAAAAGGACATGGATCTGAAAATATAATGGACCAATTTGATGATCAAGAAATTATTAATTATTTAAGCGGAATTTTGGCATATGATTTTGAAATAACTGATGTTGAAAAGGCAATAGAAGATGTAGAAAAAGCATACATAAAAGAAAGTAAAATTGAAAGAAGAAATTTTATTATTCATGAAATTGAAAATGACAAAGATATGAATGAAGCAAAAAGACAAGAGTTAGAACAAGAGTTAAATAATATAATGATTGAATTAACAAAAATAAAATAGGAGGATATAATGGCAAAGTCTAAAAAAAGTTCTGAAAAAGATGTTAAAGAAGTAATTGATTTAATAGACAATGCAAGAATAGCAAAAAGAACAGATAATGATACTGAGGATAACAAAAAAATGGAAAGTGCAAATACTACAAAAAATAATAAAAAACAAGAAAAATTAAATGATAAAAAAGAACATGATGGCAAAAATGAAGATATAAAACAATTAAAAACAAATAATGAAAAGGGCACCAAAAATCAAGAAAACATAAATAAAGAAAACATTAATATAAAGACTGATAAAAAGGGAACAGAGTCAAAAAGCAAAAGCAAAATCGAAGAAACAAAACAAGAAAATGATGATAAGAGTCAAAATACAGGAAGCAAAAGCATTGCTAGTGAAAAAATTGCTAAGCTTATTGCAAAAGCTAAAAAAACAGGTAAAAATATTACTTATGGAGATATTGCAGAACAATTAGGAAATGCTTCTTCTGAGGAAATGGAGAAGGCTTTTGCAGAAATTGAAAAAAATGGAATCAAAATATCAAACGATGATGACGATTTAGATGATTTAGAACCTGATTCAGAAGATTTGGCAGAAGTTGAAGATATTGATGTTGAAGATATTGATTTAAGTGATATGGATGGAGTTAAAATTGACGATCCAGTTAGAATGTATCTTCGTGAAATTGGTAAAATTCCACTTTTAACATATGAACAGGAACTAGATCTTGCAAAAAGAATTTTGAATGGGGATGAAAAAGCTAAGAAAAAATTAACAGAATCAAATTTAAGATTAGTTGTAAGTATAGCTAAAAAATATGTTGGAAGAGGGATGCTATTTTTAGACTTAATTCAAGAAGGAAATATGGGATTGATTAAGGCAGTTGAAAAATTTGATTATACTAAGGGATATAAATTTTCAACTTATGCTACGTGGTGGATTAGACAAGCTATCACAAGAGCAATCGCTGATCAAGCTAGAACAATTAGAATACCAGTTCATATGGTTGAAACAATTAATAAATTACTTCGTACATCAAGACACTTATTACAGCAAAATGGTAGAGAACCAACTCCACAAGAAATTGCGGCTGAGATGGAAATACCAGTTGAAAAAGTTATTGAAATACAAAAAATTGCACAGGATCCAGTTTCACTTGAAACTCCTATTGGTGAAGAAAATGATAGTCATTTAGGCGATTTTATTAAGGATGAGGATTCTCCATCTCCACAAGATGCTGCCTCTTATACAATGCTTAAAGAACAACTAAATGAAGTCATGAAAACATTAACTCCAAGAGAAGCAAAAGTATTAAGATTAAGATTTGGACTAGATGATGGAAAAGCTAGAACACTGGAAGAAGTTGGAAAGCAATTCAATGTAACAAGAGAAAGAATTAGACAAATTGAAGCAAAGGCTTTAAGAAAATTAAGACATCCAAGCAGAAGCAAAAAATTAAAAGAATATATGTAAAATAAAAAATGTAGCTTTATAGGGCTACATTTTTTATTAATATAATTTGATAATTGAATGAATTAGTTGCTCATCTTCATCTTTGATAACAATTGTGTATTGATTGTTTTCAACATATAAAAATGAGTGAATTGTTTCACCATACTTGATTTCCTTTTTATATGCGATTTCGACATTATTTAACTCATTACCAGTATAAACATCCATAGGCAAAAGTTCATAAGCAAAATTTAAATAATTTAGATTATGTACATGATGATTAATGTCAAGATCAAATCTACGAATTTTATATTCATCTTTAAATGAAGGTTCGACATCAAAAGAAGCATTTAATTTAGGAAAATCATCAACATTGAAAACTGATTCACTACGAAATTCATGATAAATTTCATCAAGATTATCAGGCAAATGAGCGATTTTTCTTTTTTTATTATCAATTAAACACCATTTGGATGTTGCAATTGCACACAAATTGCCATCATCATCAATTACTTTGTAATCTCTTAATACGTATACCTTATTAAAAAATCTTCCCCAAGTTTCAACAACAACTTCCTCTTCATCTTTTGGTCTTCTAAAAACTTGAAGTTTCCAATTAAGGATAACCCAAGTAAGATTGTCCTTTGCAATGTCAGCAAAGCTAAAATGACAATAAGCAGAATGTTGACCAGCTAGGTTTTCCATTAAAGATAAAAAACTTCTATTTGTTAAAACATCGTGTATTCCCATTTGAGAATAACTAATTTTATAATTTTCTTCAAAAATACCATTTTCAAACTTCATAATTAACCTCGTTTTTATAAAATAAATTATTTTTTCAAAAAATATAATTTAACAATTCATTTTTGAATTATAGCATAAAAAACAAAAATGTGCTATACTATTTTAAAATTTTATGATTTTAAGAAAGTGAAAAAATGAAAGAGTTAGAAAAGTGTAAGATCTGTCCAAGAAATTGTAATGTTAATAGATTTGAAAAAACAGGATATTGCAAATGTGATGATAATATAAAAATAGCATTAGTTTCAACTCATTATTATGAAGAACCATGTATAAGTATGAAAAATGGATCTGGAACAATATTTTTTAGCAATTGCAATATGAGTTGCAAATTTTGTCAAAATTACGAAGTAAGCCAACAAGGAAAAGGAAAAAACGTTAGTATCGAAAGACTTGCTGAAATAATGATAGAACAGCAAGATAGAAATGTTAACAATATAAATTTAGTTACACCAACAATGTATGTTTATCAAATAATAGAAGCGATAAAAATTGCAAGAAAAAATGGTTTAACAATTCCAATTGTCTATAACACAAATTCATATGAAAATGTTGAAACTATAAAAGCGTTGAACGGATATATTGACATATATTTACCAGATTTAAAATATTATACAAATGAATTGGCAATAAAATATTCCAATGCTCCACATTATTTTGATAATGCAACAAAGGCAATCATGGAAATGAAAAAACAAGTACCGAATTATGAATTTGATGAAGATGGATTAATGAAAAAAGGAGTAATAATAAGGCATTTAATTTTACCAAATTATATTCAAAATTCAAAAAATATTTTGAAATGGATAAAAGAAAATTTTGATGATGATATATATGTAAGCGTAATGGCACAATATTTTCCTACATACAAAGCAAAAGATGATGACAAGATTAATAGAAAAATAACAATTAAAGAGTATAAGGAAATAGAAAAATATGTTTATGAACTTAACCTTGAAAATGGGTATATGCAAGATTTAGGCAAACATGAAGAAGAATATGTGCCAGATTTTAATTTGAAAAATGTGTAATAAACGTTAATAAAATAAACAATATATGTGAAAAAAGATTATAAAATATGAAACTAGACAGGATTTAGAAAAGAAGTATGATAAAATATTAACAAAAGAATGTAACAAAAATGTAATACAAACGTAAAACAAAAAAACTTGATTTAAAAGCTATATAGTAGTATATTTTCTATATAAGTAGAAAAGAATAACTAAGGAGGAAAAAGCAATGGAAGAAAAAAATGAAACAAACGAAGTAAACGAAACAAGCAAAATTTATTCTAAGGTTCCTACAAAAACTGGCTTTTGGTCAAGCTTTAAAAACTTTTGGTTACAACCAATTGTTGTTGAATTAACTCCACATCAAAAAAAGATATTTAAGGAAGTTCATGATTTTTGGAATTCAGAAATTCATGTTGAAGATGGCAATGTTGTACTAAGAAAAAATGCTGATGATATTGAGAGCGAAGAACCAGAAGTTAAAGTTTCTCTATAATATAGATTTTAGAATTAAATAGCTATTTAAAAAGGCATAGTGATAATTATATCACTATGTCTTTATTTGACTTACAAAATTGCAAATTAAGATTAAATGCCAGGATAAAAGCAATATTTATGAATAAAATTATAAAAAAAGTCAATAATTGTCTTGAAAAAAATATATTGTTGATATACAATAAATTCGACAAAATTGTTTAAGAATTAAGGAGGAATTTTATTATGTCAGTTAGAGTCGCAATTAATGGATTTGGTAGAATAGGAAGATTAGCGTTTAGACAAATGTTTGGAGCAGAAGGATATGAAATCGTAGCAATAAATGATTTAACTAGTCCTAAAATGTTAGCTTATTTATTAAAACATGATTCAGCACAAAGAACATATGCTAAGGCAGATACAGTTGTAGCTGGAGAAGATTCAATTACCGTTGATGGCCAAACAATAAAAATATATGCAGAAAAGGATGCAAATAATTTACCATGGGGTGAATTAAATGTTGATGTTGTACTTGAATGTACAGGATTTTATACATCAAAAGATAAAGCACAAGCTCATATTAATGCAGGAGCTAAAAAGGTTATCATTTCAGCACCAGCTGGTAACGACTTAAAAACAATAGTTTACGGTGTTAACGAAGGAATATTAAGTAAAGATGATACAATTATTTCAGCAGCATCTTGTACTACAAACTGCTTAGCACCAATGGCAAATACTTTAAATAAATATGCACCAATTCAATCAGGAATTATGTGCACAATTCATGCATATACAGGTGACCAAATGTTGCTAGATGGACCACAAAGAAAAGGAAATTTAAGAAGATCAAGAGCAGCAGCTATTAATATAGTTCCAACATCATCAGGAGCTGCAAAAGCAATAGGACTTGTTATTCCTGAATTAAATGGCAAATTAGTTGGAGCAGCACAAAGAGTTCCAGTTGCAACAGGTTCTACAACAATTTTAACAGCAGTTGTAAAAGGTGAAAATGTTACAGTTGAAGGAATTAATGAAGCTATGAAAGCAGCTTCAAATGAGTCATTTGGATATAATGATGAAGAAATTGTTTCATCAGATATAATTGGTTCAACATATGGATCAATATTTGATAGTACACAAACAATGGTACAAGATATGGGAAATGGAGAATATCAAGTTCAAGTTGTTGCTTGGTATGACAATGAAAACTCATACACAAGCCAAATGGTTCGTACAATAAAATACTTTGCTGAACTACAATAATAATTATTAAACAAATTTATTGAAAAATCTAAGAACTTATTAAGTTAAACTAATACTAAATAAAATTTAATTTATAAATTAATGTTTTATGGAAATAATTAAGAATTTATTAAGTTGAACTAATACTAAATAAAATTGAATTTATAAATTAATGTTTTGTGGAAAAAATTAAGATTTATTAAGTTAAACTAATACTAAATAAAATTGAATTTATAAATTAATAATTTATGGAAAAATATATATTATAAGTTACTGGATTTGAAAGGAAAAATATATGAATAAATATACTGTAAGAGATTTAGATGTTGATAATAAAAAGGTTTTTGTAAGATGTGATTTTAATGTTCCACTTGACAAAAATCAAAATATTACAGATAAAACTAGAATAAAAGGTGCGCTTCCTACAATACAATATTTACTAGAACATAATGCTAAGGTAATATTATGCTCTCATTTAGGAAGACCAAAGGGAAAAGTTGTTCCTGAAATGTCATTAAAGCCAGTTAGAGATGAACTTTCAAAAGAGCTTGGAAAAGAAGTAAAGCTTGCAGAAGATATTATTGGACCATCTGCACATTCATTGATTGATAATATGAAAAGTGGAGACATTGTTCTACTTGAAAATGTTAGATTTGATGCAAGAGAGGAAGCAAATGATGAAGAGTTTAGTAAAGAACTTGCATCACTTGCAGATGTATATGTTAATGATGCATTTGGAACGTGCCATAGAGCACATGCTTCAACAGCTGGAATGGTTAAATATTTTAAACAAGCTGGATGCGGTTTCTTAATCCAAAAGGAACTTGAAGTATTAGGTGATACATTAAGTAATCCAGCAAGACCATTTGTTGGAATACTTGGTGGAAGTAAGGTTTCAAGCAAAATTGGTGTAATTAATTCTTTACTTGAAAAAGTAGATGTTCTTTTAATAGGTGGAGGTATGTCCTATACTTTTTATAAAGCAATGGGATACAATATAGGTGATTCAATTTGCGAAAATGATAAATTGGAAGAAGCAAAAGCTTGTTTACAAAAAGCAAAAGAAAAAAATGTAAAGATGTTTTTACCAATTGATGTTGTTGTAGCAAAAGAGCCACTTGAAACAGGCGAAATGAGAACTGTTAAATGTAGTGAAATTCCAGATAGCTATGCTGGATGTGACATTGGAGCAGAAACAATAAAAATATATAAAGATGAATTGTCAAAAGCAAAAACAATTTTATGGAATGGTCCAGTTGGTATATTTGAAATGGATAGATTTGCAGTTGGAACAAATGAAATTGCAAGATATTTAGCAACACTTACTGATTGCAAAACAATAATTGGTGGTGGAGATTCAGCATCTGCAATAAATAAAATAGGATTGTCAGATAAAATGACACATATTTCAACTGGTGGAGGAGCTTCATTAGAGTTTATTGAAGGAAAACCATTACCAGGAATAGAATGTTTGCCAAATAAAAATTAAGTAAATTTACTTAATACTAATACAAAAATAAATGAAGGAAGGAGTGAATGATATATTAATCTATTAAATATATCACACGATTTTAAATGAGAAAAAAAGTTATAGCTGGCAACTGGAAAATGAATATGCTTCCAAATGATACAATTGATTTTATTAATGCACTTGAACCAAATGTTAAAGAAAGCGACAGTGAAATAATAATTTGTGTTCCATTTACCGATTTGTTTTATGCAATATCATTTTGTCAGGGAACAAACATACATGTTGGAGCACAAAATGTGTTTTATGAAGATAGTGGAGCATATACAGGAGAGGTTTCAGCACAAATGCTTAAATGTATAAACACTGAATATGTTATAATTGGACATTCAGAAAGAAGAAAATATTTTGCTGAAACTGACGAAATTGTAAATAAAAAGGTCCATAAGGCAATAGAAAATGGATTAAAACCAATAATTTGTGTTGGTGAAACACTAGAAGAAAGAGAACAGGGAAAAGCAATAGAAAAAATAACAAGTCAGATATCAGAAGCCTTGAAAGGCTTGACAAAAGAAAATTTAGAGAATATAATCATTGCTTACGAGCCAATATGGGCAATTGGAACAGGAAAAACTGCTACAAAGGAAGATGCAAATGAAGCGATAAAGGCTATACGTTCAAAAATTAATGAACAATTTGGAACTGATGATATAACAATACTTTATGGTGGAAGTGTAAAACCTGAAAATGCAAATGAATTATTCCAAATGTCTGATATAGACGGAGCTCTTGTAGGAGGTGCAAGTTTAAAAGCCTCAAGTTTTAAAGCAATAATAGATGAAAACTAGAAAGGAAATAAATTATGAGTAAAAATGTTAAAATGCTTATTATTTTAGACGGATTTGGCATTAACAATAATACAACTGGAAATGCTATAAAAAATGCTAACAAACCTAACATTGATAAACTAATGATGACATGCCCTACAGCAGAAATTCAAGCTAGTGGTGAGGCTGTTGGACTCCCAGAAGGTCAAATGGGAAATTCAGAAGTAGGACACACAAATATTGGCGCAGGAAGAATTGTTTATCAGGAATTAACAAGAATTACAAAATCAATTGAGGATGGAGATTTCTTTAGTATTCCTGAATTAACAGAAGCAGTAGAAAATTGCAAGAAAAATCATACTAAATTACACATAATGGGACTTGTTTCTGATGGAGGAGTACACAGTCATCAAAGACATTTATACGCATTATTAGAACTAGCAAAAAGAAAAGGACTTGATGATGTATTTGTACATTGCTTTATGGATGGAAGAGATACTCTACCAGCAGCAGGTGAAGGATATATCCAAAAGCTAGAAGAAAAAATGAAGGAAAAAGGTGTTGGAAAAATTGCAACTATTTCTGGAAGATTTTATGCAATGGATAGAGATAAAAGATGGCAGAGAATTCAAAAGGCTTATGATGCAATGGTATTTGGAAAAGGCGAAACATCAACATCTGCAACATCAGCAATTGAAGGTTCTTATCAAAAAGAAATATTTGATGAATTTGTTGTTCCAACAGTTATTACAAATAATGGAAAGCCAATTGCAACAATAGATGATGGCGATTCTGTAATATTCTTTAATTTCAGACCTGATAGAGCAAGACAAATCACAAGAGCAATTGTTGATCCGAATTTTAATAAATTCAAAACTAAAAAAATGAATTTAGATTTTGTTACAATGACAGAATATGATGAAACAATTCCTAATGTCAAAGTAGCATTTAAACCAGAAACATTGAAAAACACATTTGGTGAATATTTAAGCAATATGGGCAAGACACAATTAAGAATTGCTGAGACAGAAAAATATGCACATGTTACATTCTTCTTTAATGGAGGAAGAGAAGAGCCATATAAAGGTGAAGATAGAATTTTAATTCCATCACCAAAGGTTGAAACTTATGATATGAAACCTGAAATGAGTGCTTATGAAATCACAGAAAATGTTATAAAGGCAATAAATGATGAAAAATATGATGCAATTATATTAAATTTTGCAAATCCTGATATGGTTGGACATACAGGAAATCTTGATGCTGCAATTAAAGCAGTAGAAGCGGTTGATACATGTGTCGGAAAAATAATAGATGCATTAAGCAAACATAATGGAACATGTATTATTACAGCAGACCATGGAAACTGTGATCAAATGATTGATTACAAAACAGGAGATCCATTTACATCACATACAACAAACCCTGTACCAATCATTTTATATGGTGTAGAAAATGTTAAATTAAACAATGGTAGATTATGTGATATAGCTCCAACATTGCTTGATTTAATGGGATTAGAAAAACCAAAAGAAATGACAGGAGAAAGTTTAATAGTAAGGGATTAAATTAAATATGCAAAATGAAGTTAATGTTTTATATAAAAAAATTCAGAGCATTTTAATAACATTAGTTCCGGAAAATTGGAAGACGATATGTTTATATGCTTCAGTAATTAATAGAGAAATGTATTTTTACTATTATCCAAAAAAAATATTAAAGACGAATCCAATAAATTGCTATGATATACCAAAAAAATTTGGAATTGATGAAGAGCAATATAATAAAGAATTGAAAAAATTATATATGTATATACAACAAACTCAATCAATGACAAATGATAGATGGACTAACATAACAATTTTAATGGAAAATACTTTCTTTACAATTGAATACCACTTTAATGATTTAATTCACTCAAAATATACAGATGAACAAAGAAGGATTGCTTGGTGTTACAAATATTTAAAAATACCAATTGAGAGTTTTAATTTAAAGGAAAGATTATTAATTGAAGGATATAAAGAGGAAGCTCCTATAAAGCCATACATATATACTGAAAATTTTCCAACAATCAGTATAAATCATAATTATAATGACTATAATCATAAAAAAATAAAGCGTGATGAATATGTTCATGAAAGTTATGATAATGATGATAACGATAATATAGTTAATAAAAAAATCAAAAAAAGTAAACAAATTTTTGATAATGATAGTGCTAAAAATATCATTAACCAAATTTTAAAATAATAGTTAATGATATAATTTGATTAATCAATAAAAATAGAATATCATATTTATTTGCTAGTTAATGTTTTAAGTAACAAAATTCTATAAAATTTTATATCTTAAAACATTAACTAGTAATTTAATTTATTGATTATTAAAGGATATGTGTTGCCAAATACCTAAAAATGGTATAAAATATAGGCAACATTTTTTTTATAGGATGATATTGAATGAAAAAAATATGGAATGAACCAAATTATGATAATGACTTATTAAAAAGAGAAAAAGAAATAAGTCAGAAATTTAATATAAGTAATTTAGTTTCTAGGATTATTGCAAAAAAGAATTTATCAGATGAACAAATTAAAATTTTCTTAGAACCAACACGTAATGATTTTTATGATCCATATTTAATGCCAGATATGGAGAAAGCAATTGATAGAATACAAAAGGCAATTGAAAATAATGAAAAAATAACAATATATGGCGATTATGATGTTGATGGTATTACAAGTGTTAGTATTCTTAATAAATTTTTTAAAGAAATTAACGTAGAGACAAATATTTATATTCCCAATAGACTATCAGAAGGATATGGCTTAAATGATAATGCAATAAAAACAATTGCAAATAATAAAACAAATTTAATAATTACGGTTGATTGTGGTATTACATCTATTCATGAAGTTGAAACAGCAAAAGAACTAGGGATGGATGTTATTATTACAGATCACCATGAGCCAGGAGAAGAATTACCAAAGGCTATTGCAGTTATTGATTGCAAAAGAAGTGACAATACATATCCATTTAGGGAACTTGCAGGATGTGGTGTTGCATTTAAATTAACACAGGGCCTTTCCAAAAAATTGAATTTGAATGAAAACATAGCTTTAAAAAATTTAGATTTAGCAAGCATTGGAACGATTTCAGATATAGTACCACTAGTTGATGAAAATAGAACAATTGCTAAATTAGGTTTGCTTCTTGTTAATCAAACTAAAAAAGTTGGACTAAGGGAATTAATAAATCAAACAAATTACAAAAGTGTTAATTCTGAAACAGTATCGTTCGGATTATCACCAAGGATTAATGCTTCAGGAAGGATGGGGCATCAAGAGGATGCTTTGGAATTATTTCTAACAGAAGATCCTATAAAAGCAAGAAACTTAGCTAAAAAACTTGAAGAATATAACAAAGAAAGACAAACAATAGAAAAGAGAATTTTTGATGAAGCAGTTGAAAAAGCAGAGGGTGAAAAGGACAAACAGTGTATTGTTTTAGGAAGTAATGAATGGCACCATGGAATAATTGGAATTGTTTCATCAAAAATTACTGACAAATATTATAAACCAAGTTTACTTATTTGCTTTGAGGGAGAAGATTCAAAAGGATCAGGAAGAAGTATAAAAGGATTTGATTTACATGAAGCGGTTGAGAATTGCAAAGATGATTTAACAGCATTTGGTGGACACAGTATGGCAGTTGGAGTCAGCTTAAAAACAAAAGATTTTGAAAAATTTAAAAGCGATTTTGAAAAATATGCAAGCAAAAAAATTACAAATGATATGTTAAGCAGAACAATTGACATTGATGAGGTCATTACAAAAAATGATATTACTTTATTATCAATAAAAGACTTAAAAAAGCTAGAACCTTATGGAGAAGGAAATCAAAAACCAGTTATATTATACAAAAATTTAAAAATTGATTCTATAAGAACATTAACAGAAGGAAAACATTTGAAATTATTAGTTGAAGATGATGGAACATACATAAATGCAATGGGTTTCGGACTTGGAAATCTTGCAGAGGAATATAAAATTGGAGACAAAATTGATATTGTAGGTAATATTGAAGTAAATTCCTATAATGGTTTTCAAAAAGTTCAATTAATAATTACTGATATAAGAAAATCAGTATAGATACATAATA
>Ga0256406_1003784_pt1 | contig 18243 bp, 16 predicted proteins | sample RumenRJG_03DNA_FD_185986 | JGI IMG/M metagenome (GOLD analysis project Ga0256406, IMG submission 185986) | Bovine rumen microbial communities from Lethbridge, Alberta, Canada - RJG_03 | ecosystem: Host-associated > Mammals > Digestive system > Stomach > Rumen | place: Canada: Alberta | collected...
CAGACCTTCACAGTATGTTCGCCTCTTCGCTGGACATGCTTGACGAGATGAGGAACATAAGATGTATCGAACGGCAGAGGCATGCCACAAAGATAACACCTTTTGTCGGGAAGCAGGTAGAGATTGCAAAGGCTTTCGGGTTTGACATCCCAGTCGGGTGTGAACCGGGATACAAGTCGAAAAAGGTAGGAAGGAAAAGAGGAAGACCTAAGAAAAGCGAGTCTTAGAAGGTTATCGCTACAAATTAATTGAAAATTCAGATTAAAAGGCTGGAGAAGGAGTTTGTTGAGCAGGGTGGCATCAAGGAACGTATGTATGCCGCCCGCACCGGCTACCGCAAGCATCAGGACGAAAAGATGAACAATCTCGAAGCTGAGAACGCCGTACTAAAAACAGAAAACAAATCCCTATGGGCTGAGAACGCCAGGCTTAAGACTGAAAGCACCAGCCTTAAGGCTGAGAACACATCTCTCAGCAGTTTAGCCAGTCAGTGGAAAGCCAAGTATGACGACTTGCGCTCCCGAGCCCTCGCTGCCTACTACAAGCAACAAGACGAGATAAAAGACCTCAAGGAGAAGCTCGAAGCCTCACGCAGCAGGGCATCCGACGACCAGCGATAGGGGCTATAGAAGCTATAGGAAGCTATAGAGACTATAGAAGCTATAGAAACTATAGAAACTATAGAAGCTATAGAGACTATAGAAACTATAGAGACTATAGAGACTATAGAAACTATAGAAACTATAGAAACTATAGAAAATTATAGAAACTATAGAGACTATAGCCTCTATACGCTAAGGGCTGCACCCCATCGGCTCTCAGTCTTGGACTTTAGTCTCAGCAAGGACAGTCCCGGACGGATTGTCGTCATCAGGCAGGGTAAGGACGGTGATAGTGCCATCTTGATAAGTCACCACCGTCGGCTCATTTCCACCCTTTGGGAAGGTGATGCTTCCCGTATTACAGACAACCGTGCCGTCGGACCTCTCCAACTGCCATAGATGCGTATGACCAAAGAACACCGCATCGTAATGTCCCGGTGGCATAGAAGAGGGATTGTAGACATGACCATGGGTGAGGAATAGCTTCCTGCCATTATCAACGACGAGCACATAATCGGCCATCATCGGGAACTGCAGCAGCATCTGGTCCACCTCAGCGTCGCAGTTGCCACGGACGGCAACGATCCTGTCGGCGAGAGGGTTCAGCCGGGCCACGATACCCTTGGCATCTATTCCTTCAGGAATACTGTTACGCGGGCCATAGTTAAGGATGTCGCCGAGTATCAGAAGCATATCGAATTGCCCCCGTTCAAAGAATTTCAAAGCCCGTTCCAGCCGTGGCAGACTTCCGTGGATATCACTGATGATAAGATACTTCATTTTTCAGTATTATGTTTTAGAATTGAATTGCATCCACCGTTTTCTCATCAAAACAGAGACCAAGAAAACCTTGCTCTGTTCATTAAGTTCAATGGATACATTGAATTTGCATAACTTCCCATTCCTGTTAACCAGAAACAGGATGATGTTAATCAACAAAAACAAATGGAATTATTTTGTGTTTTCTTTCTTTTGCCGTACCTTTGCAACAAAATTATAGCTATAACATTATTATATCATTATGACACCATTAATAGCATTCGTTGCATTTGTCGCAGTGGCCCTGATAGGATGGGGCTTCGTAGAACTCCGTAACCGCAGTTTCCACTTCACGCACTCAAAGGATGAGCAGCATGGATGGGACGAGATTAACGAGGCTTACGAGGAGAACGGAAAGAAGGAGCTGAACCTTCACGACCTGCTGCAGCGTAACAGCACCAAGGGTTACAAAGCCATCTAACGCTCTGGGCTCTTTAAGAAAAGGAACCGAAAGATATAAGGAGGTCCTTGCAGACCGTTGATAAATAAATATCAGCCATCTGCAAGGACCTTCTTTTTTATAGTTTCTTCCTTAGCTTGCGTATAGCCTTATTCCTGATCTGTCTCACGCGCTCACGCTTCAGTCCCATGGCATCGCCAATCTCCGCCATTGTGAACGATGCTGAGCCGAGTCCGAAATAACGTGTTATAACCTCACGCTCACGGTCGTCAAGGATGTTCAGAACATCCTTCAGGCGGTCAGCCGTCTCCTCGTCTTCTATGCTGAGGTCAGCCTGCTTGACATTCCCGTTTGTGAGAACGCTGAGCAGGTTGAAGCCCGTATTCGACCCAAGGGGTATAGGCTCATCCACAGACACCGGCATCTTCCGTTTCTTCGTCTCGCGGTTCGACTCCGACCGTGGTATCCTGTAAAGACCGGCCTGCTCCTCTATGGTCTGCTCCATGGCATGACGGATAAAGGGAGCGGCATAACTCACAAAGCGCTTGCCCTTTGCAGGGTCGTATTTCCTGGAGGCATCGACCATCGCCATATTACCCTCACTGATAAGGTCGTCCATGGCAACGCCGCGACCGGCATACTGCTTCGCCATTGTGACGACATAGCCGATATTGTCGGTAACTAACTTGTCTGTGTTCATAGTCGTAAGGATTGTTGATGAGCCGTAGCTCTTACTTGAAATAATATAGGAATGTGGCAATACCCTTAAGGGCAAATTTCTTCTGGTCCTCAATCATCAGCTGAAACTTTATCTGTGCCTTACAGATACCACGAAGGTCCTCGACATCATAAAGGTCAGCGACGAGACGGACACGGCTTCCTGACGGCACAGGCTGACCGAACTTCATCTTATCCATACCATAGTTGACGAGCATCTCCACATTATTAACCTGTATGAGTTGCTGCCACAGATAAGGCAGTAGGGACAGCTGAAGGTATCCGTGCGCGATGGTCTGATGATAAGGACTCTCTTTCTTACACCTCTCAGGGTCCGTGTGTATCCACTGATGGTCGAGGGTGGCATCAGCGAACTTATCTATCATCTCCTGACTGATGGTAACCCAGTCAGACTCTCCTATGCGCTCACCCTTATGGGCGGCGAACTCCTCAAATGAGTTTACAACTAATTTTGCCATTTATTGAATTTAACGTTTTATCGTTGACTTAATCATCGGCAAAGTTATTACAAACTGTTGAGACTACAAAGAAAAGTCCCAATTCTTTTACATATACAAACGCAATAACAGAAATTGGGGAAATAATTGAAGAAATCATAAAAAATATTTTGATGAATAAACAAAATTCACTAAATTTGCCACTATCAAAGTAATCTAACAATAACCAACTAATCGAATATTTATGACATTATTAATGGTAGTGGAGCTCTTGGTAGTCCTCGTGGCACTGTGGATAGGAGCTCGTTATGGGTCATTGGCGTTAGGCGCCATCTCCGGCATAGGCCTTGCCGTACTCGTTTTCGGCTTCCATCTCAAGCCGGGTAATCCACCAACGGATGTTATCTACATCATCATCGCCGCCGTTACCTGCGCGGGTATATTGCAAGCCTCAGGAGGCATGGACTGGATGATACAGATAGCCGAGAAACTACTCAGGAAACACCCTAACCGTATCACTCTCCTTGCTCCGCTCACCACATTTCTCCTTACCGTACTTGTAGGCACAGGCCATGTCGTCTATACCCTGATGCCTATCATCTGCGACATAGCGCTGCAGAAAGGCATAAGACCAGAGCGGCCGTGCGGTATAGCCTCCATCTCCTCACAGATAGGTATCACCTGCTCACCTATCGCTGCCGCCGTCGTGGCTTTCTCCGCCATCTCGGCCGACAATGGTTTCCAGGTAAGCAATGTGCAGATTATCATGGTGACGATACCGGCATGTATCCTGGGTATCCTCGCCGCCGTTGCTTACAGCTGGCACCGTGGGCTTGACCTCGACAAAGATCCCCAGTTCCAGGCAAAGCTCAAAGACCCGAAGCAGTATGCTTATATCTACGGCTCCAACGCCACAACACTCAACAAGCAGATACCGCAGCACTCCAAGAATGCCGTTTACATCTTCCTTGGCACGCTCGTCGTCATCGTCGTCATCTCCCTCTGTCAGATGTTCGGTGTTAACCTACTGCCATCGTACAAGAGCATTGAGGTGGCAGGTCATGTCAACTCAGCGACACTGTCGGAAGAAACCATAGACACGGTGCAGGTCAAGACCTATGCCTTGCAGGGTAAGGACACGCTATGGCTTCCGACGGAACACGACGTTACCATGGTACAGAACAAGGGACTGTCGATAGAGCATGTCGCCGATACGGTGACGATAGCGGCCACCGCCCTGGCCACTGAGGGCAACGGCGACGGCAATTCCTTCAAGGTAGAAGCCAAAAAGCTGGCTAAAGGCGGCATATCGGTCAATGGCTTAACGAAGACCTCACAGAAGCCACTGTCGATGAACCTCGTCATACAGATACTCATGCTGACAGCATGCGCGCTGATGATAATCTTCTGTAAGGCCAAGCCGAAGACTGCCGTGTCGGGACCGGTGTGGCAAAACGGTATGGTCGCCGTGGTGGCCATCTACGGCATAGCATGGATGAGTAACACCTATTTCGACAACTATCAGGCAGAGATGCAATCACTCCTCGGCGGCATCGTCAAGGATTACCCGTGGTCCATCGCCTTCGCCTTCTTCGCTGTCTCCGTGCTCATCAACTCTCAGGGCGCTGTGGTGGTATCGATGCTGCCACTGGCTTACTCCCTCGGCATACCAGGATGGATTCTCCTTGGCGTAATGCCTTCAGTATACGGATATTTCTTCATTCCGAACTATCCTTCCGACATCGCCACAGTCAACTTCGACCGGTCCGGGACAACGGTGATAGGCAAATACCTGCTGAACCATTCCTTCATGGCACCAGGACTGATACATGTCGTTTGTGCCACGACGGCAGGACTGGCCATAAGCTACGCTTATCACTTCTGGTTCGGACTGTACTAAATCCAAACGAAACCAATGTAGGGGTAGGTTTTATGCCCATCCTCCAAAGGGTAAATTTTGGGGGTTAGGATGGGGATAAACCCCACCCCTACATTGGAGAAAGTCGCTTAAGGCAAGCTCTTATAATCGTAAATATTTTTCAAACAGCGTATTTTAAAAATCAGCCTTGCAACCCACTGTGTACCAGCGGGTTGCAAGTAAGGCTATTTTGCGATGTATTTTTCGTACACTTACCTTGTAAAAGGGCCACATTTACGTTGTATTTTCCGTACACTTACAACGTAAAAGCATAACACTTAAAATCTGTCAGGATTTTTCCTATATTTTCTCTCTCGCAGAAGCACATATAATCCAAGTTTTTCTCTCAGCAAATGAAATTCCGTTAAAAAAGTACCCGTTTTAACAAAAAAAGAGAGGATAAGTTTTGCCACATCATTGATTTTTTATAACTTTGCCGACGCTTTCGAAAGCTATTTATATAATTGGTAAAAAAGATATCAAGAATTTATTGTTTTAGGATAGGTTCTTGCCGCATATGATTGTGGCAGGACCAACGCACCCACTAAAAAGACAAGGATGAGACAGCTAAAAATTCAGAAGAGTATCACCAACCGTTCCAGTGAGGCACTGGACAAATACCTTGTAGAGATAGGCCGTGAGCCAATGGTCTCTCTTGAAGAGGAGATAGAACTGGCGCAGACGATACACCGTGGCGGTCATAAGGGAGAGCGTGCGAAGGAAAAGCTTATTAAGGCCAACCTCCGTTTCGTCGTCAGTGTGGCCAAGCAGTATCAGCATCAGGGACTGTCACTTACCGACCTTATCGACGAGGGTAACATCGGACTGGTGAAGGCTGCCGAGAAATTCGACGAGACCCGCGGTTTCAAGTTCATCTCCTACGCCGTGTGGTGGATACGCCAGAGCATCCTGCAGGCTATCGCCGAGCAGAGCCGTATCGTGCGTCTGCCTCTGAACCAGGTTGGTGCCATGAGCCAGATAAACAAGGTTACCGCTGAGTTTGTGCAGAAGAACGGACGCCGTCCGTCAATCCACGAGCTTAGCGAGATGACAGGTATCGACGAACTGAAGATACGTCAGAGTCAGAATGCCGACGGACACCATATGAGTATCGACGCGCCATTCTCTGATGACGACACCAACTCCATGAGTGATATGCTGGCATCAGGCGAAGACAGCCGCACCGACAAGCATGTCGATTATGAGTCGATGGCCTCTGACCTCGACGATGTGCTGCGCAAGGTGCTGAAGGAGCGTGAGTTGAAGATTGTCAAGCAGTGCTTCGGCATCGGCTGTCATGAGAAAGGCCTGGAGGAAATAGGTGCCGAGATGGGGCTTACCCGTGAGCGTGTCCGTCAGATTCGCGAGAAGAGCATAGAGAAAATCCGCCAAAGCGGCAATGTCCGTATCCTAATGAAATATTTGGGATAAGGCAGGCTTCAGCCACAGTCTGTAAACAGGCTGTGGCTGAGGGCGCATTAAGTACAGGAAAAATTAACGATAAAAAACATTCCTCCTTTCCACATATTATATATATCGGGGCAGGGAGTATCAGAAGATGCACATAGCAATAGCAGGGAATATTGGTAGCGGAAAGACGACGCTGACTGAGATGCTGGCCAACCACTATGGTTGGGAGCCGCGGTATGAGGCCGTGAAGAGCAATCCCTACATCAGCGACTATTACAAGGATATCCCGCGGTGGTCGTTCCCTATGGAGATATTCTTTCTAAAAGAGCGGTTCCGCGACCTTCTCGACATTGCAAAGGCAAAGAACACCATAGTGCAGGACAGGTCCATCTTCGAGGGTGTCTACGTCTTCACGACCAACAACCATAACATGGGGAACATGGACGACCGCGACTTCGAAACCTATATGGACCTCTTTGAGTCGATGATGATGCGCGTCAAATATCCCAGGCTGCTCGTCTACCTAAAGGCTTCCCTGCCACATCTTGTCAAGAACATTGAGAACAGGGGGCGCAGCTACGAGAAGGACATGCCCATCGACTATCTGGAGAACCTTAACAGACTCTACGATGAGTTCGTCCTAGAGAAATATAAAGGCACGAAACTCGTCATTGATGTTGACGATCTGGACTTCCAGCACAACAAGCGCGATTTCGGAAAGATTATCGACAGGATAGACGCTGAGCTCTATGGACTGTTCTCCAATGACGGGAGCCGCTGAGCTAATGCCAAGCAACACATAAACGAGGAAAAATTAATATAAACCCATTAAAGATACAACAATCCCACTTCCCTCATGTTAGTGAGGCAGAGGAAATACATAAAGATGCATATCGCCATAGCAGGAAACATAGGAAGCGGCAAGACAACCCTGACAAAGATGCTTGCCAAGAGATACGGATGGTCGCCACACTTTGAGCCTGTCGACAACAATCCGTATCTGGAAGACTATTATAACGACATGAAACGGTGGTCGTTCAACCTTCAGATTTATTTTCTCAGCAAGAGATTCAAGGACGTGGTGGAGATATCGCGCTCCGACAAGGCTATAGTCCAGGACAGAACAATCTTTGAGGATGCAAGGATTTTCGCGCCGAACCTACATGACATGGGGCTGATGTCAGACCGCGACTTCCAGAACTATTCTGAGTTGTTCGACCTGATGATATCCCTTGTGAAGCTTCCGGACCTGATGATTTACATCCGTGCTTCCGTACCAAGGCTGATAGAGCATATCCAACAACGCGGAAGAAGCTACGAGCAGACCATACGCATCGACTACCTCAAGGGTCTCAACGACCGTTACGAGGAATGGATAAGGGACTACAAGGGAAAACTGATTATCGTTGAGGGCGATACCTGCGACTTCCAGGACAACCCTCGCGACTTCGGACGTATTGCCGACCAGATAGACGCCGAGCTCTTCGGACTGTTCTCAAAGCAATAACCCGCCCCTACAGAAATCCGCCAGAGAAATTACACATACCTTATACATTACGAACAATAATTTATTATCAACTATACTATGGTACAAGTCAATGAACACAAGGAGGAGCAAATCCTAATCAGCATTGCCGGACTGGACCGTCCGGGACTTACCGCCGACGTGATGAGGGTGTTGGCAAAGTATGACGCTACCGTGCTCGATATTGGTCAGTCGAACATTCACTCTACACTCTCACTCGGCGTCCTTATCCGCGCTGACGTGCTTGTCTCCGGACAGGTTATGAGGGAACTTCTCTTCGAGGCTAATCATCTTAACGTGAACATTACTTTCCAGCCTATCGCCGACACCGACTACGAGGCATGGGTCGAGAGGCAGGGAAAGCACAGATATATCCTCACACTCATCGGACGCGAGCTCTCCGCTGAACAGATTTATGCCGCAACAAGCGTAATCACGGAGCAAGAGCTGAACATCGATGCCATAAGACGTCTCACCGGACGCGTGAGCATCATGCACCCGGACAGGAACCGACACTCATGTATAGAGTTCTCCCTCCGTGGTGACCCTAAGGACAGACAGAAGATGCAGTCGAAGCTGATGAAGCTCTCTGCAGACATGAACTTCGACTTCTCACTCCAGAAGGACGACATGTACCGCCGTATGCGCCGTCTCATCTGCTTCGATATGGACTCCACACTGATACAGACGGAGTGCATCGACGAACTGGCAAAGCGCGCCGGCGTAGGCGACCAGGTCAGCGCCATCACCGCCTCGGCCATGAGAGGAGAGATCGACTTCAAGGAGAGCTTCACACGCCGTGTGGCACTTCTGAAGGGACTGGACTCCAGCGTGATGCGTGAGATAGCAGAGAACTTGCCTATCACCGAAGGCGTCGACAAGGTGATGAAGGTACTCAAGGCCAGCGGGTATAAGATTGCCATCCTCTCCGGAGGTTTCACATACTTCGGACAGTATATGCAGCGCAAATATGGTATCGACTATGTCTATGCCAACGAACTGGAGATAGGCGAGGACGGAAAGCTCACTGGACGCTACCTTGGAGAGATTGTCGACGGACACCGCAAGGCTGAGCTCCTCAAGCTCATAGCACAGGTGGAGAAGATAAACCTCGCGCAGACCATCGCTGTGGGCGACGGTGCCAACGACCTTCCGATGATTAATGAGTCGGGACTCGGAATAGCATTCCACGCCAAGCCAAAAGTTAAGGCCACAGCACGCCAGAGCATCTCCACCATCGGTCTCGACGGTGTGCTCTACTTCCTTGGCTTTAAGGACAGCTATCTCGACGAACTAGCGAAATAATTCTATTTACTACCTTTCATATGGGTGGCCAAAGTATTGTAAGACTATGGCCACCCATTTTTTTACGAAAGCCTTAAAAAGAATAAAAGAGATGTTTTTTCTTTGCTTTTCCACTCATTTGCAGTACCTTTGCATATTATGAAATTTAAAAGACTATTTTTCTCGATAACAGCTATTATATTGTCAGTAATCAGTGCTCACGCGCAGTACTATATACAGTGCGAGGACACGTGTAATCACATACACGGTCTTGACATGAGCCACTACCAGGGAGACGTATGGTGGGAGACCGTAGGAGCCAACAGCAAGATGTACTACGTTTACCTCAAAGCCAGTGAGGGCGGCGACAACATTGACCGCCGGTATCTGGAGAATATCACACTCGCACGCCGCTATGGACTGAAGGTGGGCTCATATCATTTCTATCGTCCCAACCGTCCGCAGGCAGAACAGGTGAGAAACTTCCGTACACAATGCCGTCCGCAGGACCAGGACCTCATTCCTATGGTCGACATCGAGACGACAGGCGGACTTGGAAAGGCCGAGCTCTGCGACTCTCTGCATAAGTTTCTGAGACTCTTAGAGAGAGAATATCATCAAAAACCGCTCATATATACCTACGAGAGCTTTTACAACAACTATCTCACCTACCAACTTAATGGTTACAAACTGTTTATAGCAAAATACAACTCGCAGAAGCCGGTGTTGAGAGACGGCCGCGACATCTTTGCATGGCAGTACACCTCCAAAGGCAGAATCAATGGTGTTACCGGTTATGTCGACAAGTCGAGACTTATGGGACGGCACAGCATGCGTGAGATAAGGTTCCGACGATGACGGTCCACGCTTCTAGCCTTGAAAACGAACATAAACATTTACTTTTATATCCGAACCCTGAATTATTAAGTCATTATGATAATCAAATGCCCAGAATGTGGCCATCAAATAAGCGATAAGGCACCTGTCTGCCCAAGTTGCGGCGTGGAGATAGCAGGAAAGATTGTCCGTTGCCCACATTGCGGAGAGATACATTTTATCAGCGACGGCATCTGCCCCAACTGCCACCACAGCTTGACAGAACGACCCGGTGGAAAGTCTGAGATAACAGACTCCTCGCTTCACGGCAATGCTGACGCACAGATAGTCTCTGACGGTACTGAAGACCCTGGGACGGCTGACACCATGGACACGCTGGACGAGGAAGAACAGGTCTACGAGGAAGAGGAGCAGGCGGTGCAGGCCATTCCGCTCACCCCGACAGCAAAAGAAGCAACGGAGTATACAGAGGACGTGATGGCAAAGCCATTATCAGGGCAGAGCTCTAAAGCAAAGTCCGATAACGCCTCCGGCGACAAGAAGGTTTCGGATAAGAAAAGCCGTTGGCCGTTGGTGATATCCATTCTCATTGCATTGGGTATCTGCATCACCCTGCTCTTCGCTTACAATCATGCCAACGAGGCCAACGAGGAAAGGGAGTACCGCACGGCAATGGACAGCCGCGACCCGGGCATACTACAGTCATATCTGAACACTTATGTGAACGCCCCGGAAGCTCACCGCGACTCGGTACAGGCACTGCTGAATGCCATCAGAGCCTCGGACCCGTCATGGGAGAATATCAAGAACTCATCAGATGCAAATGCGTTGAGAGCGTATTTGAATCAAAATCCGAACAGTCCCCACAAGCAGGAGATCCTCAATAAGATTGACGAGCTCGACTGGAAGGCTGCCCTTCAGAGTCATGACTTCGCCAACTATCTCTCACTCCATCAGAACGGAATACATGCCGCAGAGGCTGTCGACTCCGTGAAGCTCACGATGGACCTGCCGGCCGATGACAAGGACAAGCAGAAGGCTATCAGTGCTGTACGCTCGTTCCTCATTGCCATCAACTCGCATAATGATGACCGGGTAATGGGATGCGTCACCGACCACATGGACTATTTCAACGAGAAGAGCTCCGTGGAAGGAAGCGAAGCCCTCAACTACATGGCTATAATATACAAGAATGCTGACAGGCTGAACTGGCATGTCGACAACGCTGATGCCGCAAAGGTAACGAAGATTGGCAATGGTGGGTCTGCGGCTTACAGCATCACAATGCCCGCTCGGCTGTCGGTAAACTATAACACCGGCAACAATGTCCAGGCTAAATACAGTATTCAGGCAAAGGTGAACGCATCCGGAAAGATTGCGGCTATAAAGCTTATACGCCTTGCCGAGGAAGCCTCGAAAGGCTCTTCAAAGTCGTCGGAGGAAAAGAAGGCGGACAGTAAGTCGTCAGAAAAGAAAACAACTGAGAAGAAAACGTCGGAGAAGAAAACGTCCGGTAAAAAGTCTTCTGATAAATCCACGAGCAAAAAGAAATAACTGTCGGGAAAGACAAAAAGGTGTCAATATCTTTTGACTTACAACTTTTTTTCGTAAATTTGCAAATAATATAATAAAAAATAAAGAATATCTGTCATGCTTACACTAAAGCAAATCAGTGAAGACACTGAAAAGGTAATAAAAGGCCTTGAGAAGAAGCACTTCGAAGGTGCTCGCGAGGCCATTGAGAAGGTATTGGAATTCGACAAGATACGCCGTGAGGCCCAGCAGAAACTCGACAGCAACAAGGCTGAGCAGAACAAGCTCTCGAAGCAAATCGGCGGTTTGATGAAGCAAGGCAAACGCGACGAAGCTGAGGAAATCAAGGAGCAGGTCGCTGAGCTTAAGGCCGACGGAAAAGCCCTCACGGAGATTATGGAGAAAGCTCAGGCCGATATGACCCATGAGCTGCTCGACATTCCTAACATCCCTAACGACAAGGTGCCGGAGGGTAAGGATGCCTCCAGCAACGTCGTCATAAAGGAAGATGTTTCCAATATGCCAAACCTTGGCGACGACGCTCTCTGCCATTGGGATCTGCTGAAGAAGTTCAACCTCGTCGATTTCGACCTGGGCGTGAAAATCAGTGGTGCCGGCTTCCCTGTTTACATTGGCAAGATGGCTCGTTTCCAGCGCGCTCTGGAAGCCTTCTTCCTCGATGAGGCCCGTAAGTCCGGATATACAGAGATACAGCCGCCTTATGTCGTGAACCAGGCTTCCGGACTCGGCACTGGTCAGCTGCCGGATAAGGAAGGACAGATGTATCACGCCAACCTCGACGACCTCTACCTCATACCTACAGCAGAGGTGCCGGTAACAAACCTCTTCCGTGATGAGATTCTCGACGAGAAGGACCTGCCTCTGAAGTGTTGCGCTTATTCCGCTTGCTTCCGTCGTGAGGCCGGCAGCTATGGCAAGGATGTACGCGGACTGAACCGTCTGCATCAGTTCGACAAGGTGGAGATTGTCCGTGTGGACACGCCGGAGCATTCCTACGCTTCATGGCATGAAATGCTCGACCATGTGGAGGGCCTGCTGAAGAAGTTGGAGCTGCCATATCATCTGCTCCTGCTCTGCGGTGGCGATATGAGCTTCACATCATCTATCTGCGTCGACTTCGAGACTTACTCAGCAGCACAGAAGCGGTGGCTTGAGGTTTCATCGGTAAGCAACTTCGAGAGCTACCAGGCCAATCGCCTGCACTGTCGCTTCCGCCGTACAGACTCTAAGAAGATAGAGCTCTGCCATACCCTTAACGGCTCAGCCCTGGCACTTCCGAGAATCGTTGCTACGATAATAGAAAACAACCAGACTCCAGAGGGTATTCGTGTACCTAAGGTGCTGGTACCTTATTGTGGCTTCGAGATGCTTGATGACAAAATGGATTGATATATAACTCTCTCCCCCACCCCATGCCTTATGAGCGCGCCGTTGTACTGCAACGGCGCTCTCTTTTCTAACCAATAACGCCTAAATTATGAACAAGATTCTATCGAAAACCCAATTCTCAGAAAAAGTCTTCTGCATAGTTGTTGAAGCACCGTTGATTGCCCGTAGCTGCAGGCCAGGACAGTTTATCATTGTCCGCGTTGACGAAAACAGTGAACGTGTACCGTATACAATAGCGAAATTCGACCCGGAAAAGGGCACGCTGACACTTGTCGTACAGGAGGTTGGCCTTTCATCCACTAAGTTGTGCAAGCTTAACGAAGGGGATTATGTATTGGACATTGTGGGACCATTGGGAAATGCATCTCCAATAGAGAAGTTTGGAACGGTAGTGTGCGCTGGCGGCGGTATTGGCATTGCTGCCATATTACCAATTCTTACAGCATTGAAGAAGGCAGGTAATAAGGTTGTGTCTGTCCTGGCCGGACGCACCAAGAACCTTATCATAATGGAGGACGATGTCAGAGAAAACTCTGACGAGGTGATAATAATGACCGATGATGGCTCCTACGGAGAGAAAGGCGTCGTTACCGTCGGTGTGGAAGAAGTTATAAAACGTGAGAAAGTAGACCGTGTCATCGCTATCGGTCCTCCAATGATGATGAAGTTCACGTCGCTTCTTGCACAGAAATATAATATTCCGAACACTGTCTCGCTTAACACAATCATGGTCGATGGCACTGGTATGTGCGGCGCTTGCCGGCTTACCATAGGTGGAAAGACTCGTTTCGTATGCATTGACGGACCGGAGTTCAACGGTGATCTCGTCGACTGGGATGAGATGCTCAAGAGAATGGGCACGTTCAAGGGCCGTGAGAAAGAAGAGATGGAACATTATGCTGAGCATATCCCAGCTAATGAGAGAAGAACCGATGAACACGATACGACCGTCGTCAAGCCACAGAACTCCGGAGCTTCTGAGTCCGCTGATGACGAGTTAACTGACCGCAATGCGCCGTGGCGTGTTGAGCTAAGGAAAGCCATGAAGCCTAAGGAGCGTATGGCGATAGAGCGTGTGAAGATGCCGGAACTCGACCCGGTGTATCGCGCTACTACACGTACGGAGGAGGTCAACGAGGGACTGACAAAGGAAATGGCTGTCCGTGAGGCTCACCGCTGTCTCGACTGCGCAAAACCTTCATGTGTTGAGGGTTGTCCGGTAAATATTCAGATCCCTGATTTCATAAAGAATATAGAAAGGGGTAATATCCTTGGAGCAGCACAGGTGCTGAAACAGACATCGGCTCTGCCTGCCGTCTGTGGACGTGTGTGCCCTCAGGAAAAGCAGTGTGAGAGCAAGTGCATACACCTTAAGATGAACGAGCCTGCGGTTGCCATAGGATATCTGGAGAGGTTTGCAGCCGACTACGAGCGCGAGAGCGGTAAGGCACAACTGCCACCTATCGCGCCAGGCAATGGAATGAAGGTTGCCGTGGTAGGCTCCGGTCCTTCCGGTCTTTCCTTCGCCGGCGACATGGTGAAAAAAGGCTATGAGGTTTACGTCTTCGAGGCTCTCCATGAGATAGGAGGCGTATTGAAATACGGTATTCCGGAGTTCCGTCTCCCGAACAAAATCGTTGATGTAGAAATAGACAACCTCAGAAAGATGGGAGTACACTTCCTTACAGATACCATCGTAGGTAAGACCATCACCGTCAAACAACTTGAGGAGAAGGGATTTAAAGGTATTTTCGTGGGCTCCGGTGCTGGACTGCCGAACTTCATGAATATCCCCGGTGAGAATTATATCAACGTGATGAGTTCAAACGAATATCTCACACGTGTGAACCTTATGGATGCCGCAAACCCATTAACAGATACTCCTATAAACATTGGAAAGAAAGTCGTTGTGGTCGGTGGCGGTAACACTGCTATGGACTCCTGTCGTACGGCAAAGCGCCTCGGTGCTGACGTAACACTTGTCTACCGACGCTCTGAGAAAGAGATGCCGGCGCGTCTGGAGGAGGTGAAACATGCTAAGGAAGAAGGAATACATTTCCTAACGCTACATAACCCTAAGGAATATCTCGCTGACGAGAACGGCCGTGTGCGTGCTGCTGTTCTCGATGTTATGGAATTGGGTGAGCCTGATGCTTCGGGACGCCGTCGTCCGGAGCCCACTGGAAAGACAGAGACTCTTGAGTGCGACCAAGTGATAGTCGCAATCGGTGTCAGCCCAAACCCATTGGTTCCAAAGTCCATACAAGGTCTTGAACTTGGAAGGAAGAATACCATCGTAGTGGATGATACCATGCAGAGTTCGCAACCCGACATCTATGCCGGAGGCGACATCGTGCGTGGCGGTGCCACCGTCATCCTTGCCATGGGCGACGGACGCCGTGCTGCTGCGTCTATGGATGCGAAGTTGTCTTCTAAGGCAGAATAAATACTCAGAAAGGAGAGAGAGTACGCCCTTCGGCGTATTTTTACTCTCCTTTAATGTTTACATTATATAAATAAGAACTATAGCGATAACCTATAAATACAAACATCTATGAAAAAACAATTTCCACCATCAGAGCTTGTCATAAACAATGATGGCTCCATATTTCATCTTCACGTGAAACCGGAGAACCTGGCAGATAAGATTATCCTCGTCGGAGACCCCGGCCGTGTGTCGCTGGTAGCCTCTCATTTCGACTCTAAGGAATGCGAGATAAGCAACAGGGAGTTTCACACCATAACCGGCCAATACAAGGGGAAACGCATAACGACACTCAGCACAGGCATCGGTTGCGACAATATAGATATTGTGATGAATGAACTCGATGCCTTGGCAAACATCGACTTTGAGACCCGTACTGAAAAGCCTGAGCATAAGACACTGACTCTTGTTCGCGTGGGCACCTGCGGCGGATTACAGCCATACACTCCCGAGGGTACATTCATAGCCAGCGTGAAGAGTATCGGCTTCGACGGACTGCTCAACTTCTATGCTGGACGCGACGAGGCATCAGACCTTGACCTGGAGACGGCGTTCAAAAAGAGCGTCGGATGGAATCCAAAGATGGGAAACCCGTATGTCGCCTCGGCCGACAAAGAACTTATAGAACGTGTAGCCGGCAATGACATGGTTCGTGGTATCACCGTGGCCTGTGGAGGCTTCTTCGGACCACAGGGACGGCAGCTCCGCCTTCCGCTTATGGATCCGGAACTCAACCGAAAGATTGAGGAATTCAAATACGGAGAACTTAAAGTCACCAACTTCGAGATGGAGTCTTCGGCACTGGCTGGTTTATCCACACTAATGGGCCATAAGGCTATGACCTGCTGTATGGTTATCGCCAACAGAGTGGCCAAGAAGATGGAAACCGACTATAAAGGCGACATCGACGGACTGATAACAAAGGTCCTGGAAAGAATATAAATAGAAAATCGTGATAAACAAAGACACTATTTCTGCATTGGCAACGCCTACGGGCGGTGCCATTGCCGTCATACGCCTTAGCGGACCAAAAGCAATAGCCATCACCGACAAGATATTCCACTCCGCCTCAGGAAGACCTCTGTCGGAGGCTGAAGCCAACACGCTCCACTATGGTGAGATAATCTCATCCTCGGATTTTAATAATAATCTGTCTTCTGAGAATGGAGACGGGAAGGCATCTTCTGACTCAAAGGAAGGCACACCCACAACTATCGACGACGTCGTGGTATCCGTCTACCGCGCTCCACACAGCTACACCGGTGAAGACTGCGTGGAGATATCCTGTCATGGCTCTGCATATATCGTTCAGCAGATACTGATGGCTCTGGAAAACAACGGGAGCCGCCAGGCTGAGCCGGGAGAATATACGCGGAGAGCCTATCTCAATGGGAAGATGGACCTCGCACAGGCAGAGGCCGTGGCTGACCTTATAGCCTCCACAAGCCGGGCACAGCATCAGATGGCCATCAGCCAGCTTAAAGGACAGGTGAGCTCAAAGCTGGGAGAACTGAGAAAGAAACTCCTGAAGCTTACGTCGCTGCTTGAATTGGAACTCGACTTCTCAGACCATGAGGAACTGGAGTTCGCAAACCGCGATGAGCTCAACAACTTGGCGCACGAAATAGACAGCCACATCCTTCATCTCGCAGAGAGTTTCAAGACGGGCAACGCTATGAAAAATGGTATTCCCGTGGCGATAGTGGGAAAGACAAATGTCGGGAAATCAACGCTCCTGAACGCTCTCTTGCACGAAGAGCGCGCCATCGTATCAAGCATACATGGCACTACGAGGGATATCATAGAGGACACCACGACCATCAACGGTGTTCTGTTCCGCTTCATCGACACTGCCGGACTGAGGAAAACCGACGACACCATAGAACGTATAGGCATCGACCGTGCGCTTTCGGCTATAGACCGCTCGCTTGTTGTCCTGTGGGTCATCGACGAAGAACCGTCGGAAGAGGACATTAAAGCCATTAAGGATAAATGTGAAAATAAACATCTGATAATTATCCTCAATAAGGCGGACATCCACAAAGACCTGACGCGTGTGCCGCTAATTGGCTCGCTCAAATCAGCTTTATCCACTGCACCTATAGTTGAAATATCAGCAAAAAACGGTGAAGGCATCAAAGAGTTGGAGCAGACCGTATACAATAGTCTTAGCCTTGCTGAGACAAACTCGTCAGATGTCGTCATCTCCAACGCACGCCATTACACAATATTAATGAAGGCGCATTCCCATCTTTCCTCTGTAATCGATAAAATCAGTCTTGACATCCCTGCCGATTTATTGGCTGAGGACTTAAAACTCGTCATCGACGACCTCGCCTCTATCACAGGTCAGGACCGGATCGAAAGCCAGGAAACATTAAATTTCATATTCAAAAATTTCTGCATAGGAAAGTGAAAACCTATTTTTACGACTTTGCCAACTTCAACCAATTTGAAGCAACTCAGACTAGACCGCTGATTTTCAGCGGTTTTTTCGTACCCTTACTTTTTAACCCACATTACAGATATATCTCATGTAACTGATTGATTCTCAGTATTGGCATTTTTTGAGGGTGACTTTGGGTGTACCACGGATTTTATTTCCCCAGCGGGTGAGGATTGATACCGAGCATGCGGTAGATGTTGGACAGCTTCTCTTACGCTGCTATGTGTCATGGATATAAGGAACTGACGAGTGCAAACATTACCGTGGAGAACGGTGTAATCGGTATCTTTGCACCAACAAATTTCAGAAATTAGCAATGTAGCAGATTTCGGAAAAATGAATGTAGCAGATTTCGGAAATTAGCAATGTAGCATTTCCGGCAAATAAGGATGCAACATT
>Ga0256406_1003785_pt1 | contig 18243 bp, 16 predicted proteins | sample RumenRJG_03DNA_FD_185986 | JGI IMG/M metagenome (GOLD analysis project Ga0256406, IMG submission 185986) | Bovine rumen microbial communities from Lethbridge, Alberta, Canada - RJG_03 | ecosystem: Host-associated > Mammals > Digestive system > Stomach > Rumen | place: Canada: Alberta | collected...
GACGAACTTATGCAGGCTTGCAGGGAATATACTGATAAGACGAGCAGGAGAATTACCTTCGAGTATGCGCTTATCGACGGCGTAAATGACAGCGAAGCATGTGCGGAGGAACTTGCCGCTAATATAAAAGGCATGCTCGCACACGTAAACCTAATACCGCTGAATGAGGTAAAGGGGAGAGAGTACAAGCAGGCACGCGCGGATAATGTGAAACGCTTCAAAGAATTGCTGGAGAAAAGAGGCGTGGCCGTCACAATCCGCCGCACTCTGGGCTCAGACATAGATGCAGCCTGCGGTCAGCTCCGACGGCGGTAAGTATTATTACAATCTTGAAATATATGCATATTATGATACAATCTGCATATATGCAGGAGGTGAATTATGCTGAACATTAACGAATCAATAAGACCATCAGCAGATCTGAGAAATCACTATAGCGATATATCTCGCTTGTGCAAAGAGAACAAAGAGGCTGTTGTAATCACTGTTAACGGCCGTGGTGATACTGTCTGCCTTGGATATGAACACTACAAGCAAATCAAAGCAATGCTCGAACTCTTTGCTATACTTGCGGAAGCGGAGGAAGATATAAAGGCCGGAAGGGTCGCCCCTATGCAAGATTCCATTGAAGATATAAAGAAGAGGCTTAAGGAAAGAGCGGCAAGATGAAATACAAAGTATTACGTACAGAACTTGCTGATGAACAACTGAATACTATAATTAATTACATATTTGAAGAGTTCGGATATGATGCTGCATTATCTTATATCGAAGATGTTGAGAACGCATCAAGCAATCTTGCCACGATGCCTGAATTAGGAGTTGTTCCTCGTTTTCGTATGTTAAAGAAGCAAGGATATAGAATACTTATAATCGGACATACTCTAATTTTTTATAAGATAAATGAAGATGCTAAAGAAGTAATCATCCACGCAGTTGTTGATAGCAGGCAGGATTACATAGATCTCATAAAATAGGTTATTAGAGATAGAAAAAGATAATTACGTTACATAATTAAAAACAGACTTACAAACAGGCTCATACGGGCCTGTTTTGTGCTATAATAGATTGATTTTTTATGTGATGAAATAAGGAGTTTTCAATGAAGATTCTTATAGACGGAATGGGCGGCGATTTCGCGCCTGAAGAAATAGTAAAAGGTGCCGTCAAAGCGGCGGCTGAAATAGAAGAGACCGTAGTCATAATCGGACCCGAGAAGGCCATTAACGACCAGCTGCGCCACAACAGGTGGCACGGAGAAAACATAGAGGTCGTTGATGCGACTGAGGTCATCACCAACCATGAGACACCTGCTATGGCTGTCAGGAAGAAAAAGGATTCGACCATAGTTAAGGGCATGAACATGCTAAAAGAAGGTGAAGCTGATGTCTTTATCTCTGGCGGCAGCACGGGCGCACTCCTTGCGGGAGGCCTCGTTGTGCTCGGAAGGTTAAAAGGTATTAAAAGGCCTGCTATTGCAGCATGGTTTCCTCGCATAGGAAAGGACGGAAATACCCTGCTCCTTGACTGCGGAGCCAATGTGGAAGCAAAGCCTGAGTACATATTCCAAAACGGTCTCATGGGCAGCATTTTCGTTGAAGGCATTACGGGTAACAGCATGCCTGTAGTTAAACTCCTCAATGTCGGAGCCGAAGAAGGAAAGGGAGATGAGCTCCACAAGGAAGCCTTCAATATGCTCAAGGCGGCAGGTGAGGCAGAGCAAATTAACTTCGAGGGCAATTTAGAAGGTAGAGATATAGTATTCGGAGAAGCGGATGTAGTTGTTACAGACGGATTTTCCGGAAACGTATTCCTCAAGGGAAGCGAGGGTATGGCACTCGCCATCATGAAGCAGTTCAAGTCCAAGCTGACCGAGGGCATTGTAGCAAAAGCCGGAGCCATGCTTGCATATTCCAAAATTAAGGAAATCAAGGATGAGTTCGATTATTCCGATGCCGGCGGTGCACCTATTCTCGGCCTGAAAGGAGCAGTTCTCAAAATACACGGAAACTCCGAGGCTACAGAGGTATATCACGCCATCAAGAGAGCGAAGGACTATGTCGCAAGTGACATCACGGGCATGATTGCAGAGGCTGTGGAGAAGTCAGCGGCTGTAATCGGAGCCAAGGAAGAGATAGAAGACTAAGGAGTTAAGATGCCTGATATTTCCAAGCTGGAAAGACAAATAGGGTATGAATTCAAAGATAAGACACTCCTCGAGACCGCGCTGACTCACAGCTCGTACACCGGAGAGCATCAGCTCGGATACGACAAGAACAACGAGAGGCTGGAATTTATCGGAGATGCCTACGTTGACGCCGTTGTCGGCACCAGGCTCTTCGAGATTATGAAGGAATCCCACGAGGGAGCTCTTTCAAAGTTCAGAGCCGATGTGGTCTGTGAGACATCGCTCGCAGAGGCTGCAAAGGAAATCAATCTCGGCGATTATCTCAGACTCGGCAAAGGAGAGGCCGCAGGAGGCGGCAGCAACAAGGCATCGATACTATCAGACGCTTTCGAGGCTCTCATGGGTGCCATATATATTGACGGCGGGTATGAAAGCTGCAGCAGAATAATACTTACTTTGCTCGAGACGAAGATACAAATGGCTGCCGAGGGAAGGCTGAGCAGAGATTTCAAGACAAGGCTGCAGGAAAAAGTTCAGGAGAAGGATAAGACTGCTGCCATTGAATACAGGACGGTCAAGGAAGAAGGTCCTGATCATAACAAGATATTTACGGTAGAGGTTACAATAAACGGAAACATATGCGGAAGAGGAACGGGCAGCAGCAAGGCCAGAGCTGAGCAGGCTGCAGCATCTGACGCATTATCGAAGGGAGTATAGTAGTTGTATTTCAAGAGAATAGAGATGCAGGGCTTCAAGTCATTCGCTGACCCTGTGAACATAGAACTTAACGACGGCGTTACTTGCATCATAGGACCTAACGGCTCCGGAAAGAGCAATATCTCCGATGCCCTAAGATGGGTACTCGGAGAGCAAAGCTCCAGACAGCTCAGAGGTGCCAAGATGCAGGACGTTATTTTTGCGGGTACGGCCACTCGCAAGCCTAAGGGAATGGCTGAGGTAACGCTCGTAATAGATAACAGCGCAGGCATACTTCCGCTTGAATATAACGAGGTTGCGGTTACGCGCCGCATGTACAGATCCGGAGAGAGCGAGTATCTCATCAACGGCAACCAGTGCCGTCTTAGAGACATAAGAGAGCTCTTCATGGATACAGGTATCGGTGTAGAGGGCTACTCAATAATCGGTCAGGGTAAGATCGCGGATATTGTAAGCACAAAGCCTGAGAACAGAAGGCAGATCTTCGAAGAAGCTGCCGGAGTTGTGCTGTATAAAAGCCGTAAGACAGAAGCTGAGAACAAGCTCAAATCCGCTACCATAGACCTCGACAGAGTAAGGGACATCATTGCGGAGATTGAGGGCAGAATAGACGGTCTCAAGGAAGATTCCGAAAAAGCGACAGAGTATCTTGAACTGAGAAGCAGATACAAGACGCTCGGTATAAATATCATCCTGCACAACCTTGAGAAACTCGAAGGTGATGTCAAGAGCGGAAAAGAGGAGGTCGAGACTCTTAAGCAGACCATAGAAGAGACTGCAGGCAGCCTCGAAAAGATGGATGAAGATCTCGAAAAGGCCAGGCTCGAAGAAGCAGAACTCAGCGAGCAGCACGCAGATGCCAATTCCAAGCTTCTGGCCACAATCGATGAACTTGGAGTAATCACAAGCGGCGGCAGAATCAACCACGAGAGACTTCTCAATATCGAGAAGGAGCTTGAGAGAATTAACGAAGAGATGAGCGCGGCCGCAGAGAAGCTCGAAGCCGAAAAAGAAGAGCTGGCAAGGCTTGAAGAAGGTGAAAAGCAGACAAGTTCCGAGATGGATCATGTAAAGCGCGAGCTCGATGACGCGGTGCTGCTTTTTAACGATCATACTGCAAGAAATACAGCGGTACTTTCTGATATTGAAAAGCTCAAAGATCAGATGATGAGCCTGACCAACCAGAATGTCACAAGAAACGCCGAAATAAACACTCTTACCAGCTACAAGACAACTCTCGGTGAGAGAAAAGAGTCCCTGACGGACGATTTCGAGGGAAGAGACAAGACAGACGCGGACAACAGAGCCCGCCTCGCAGAACTTGCAGAGAAAATTAAGGACAAAGAAGAAGAACTCATCGGCAACAAGGCTCGTTTTGATGAAGTTGCTGATAACATTTTATCCGCTACTGACAAGATTGAAAGATTGTCCGCAGATATAGATGAAATTTCACACAAGAAGAGCCAGGCAGAGGCCCGTCGCAACACCATCGCAGAGATGGAGGCCAATTATGAAGGCTATAACAACACCGTAAGGATGCTGATGCAAAGGTCTCAGGCCGGAATAATCGGTACTGTTTCGGATATTATCGAGGTGCCGTCAGAGTATGTAACAGCTGTAGAGACCGCACTTGGCGGCTCGCTTCAGCACATAGTCTGCGAGACTGACAGCGACGCTAAGTCCGCTATTAAATGGCTTAAATCGACAAAATCCGGAAGAGCTACATTCCTTCCTGTTGCATCCGTCAAGGCTGACAGGATAGGATTGGACAGCTCGGTAAGATCCGCAAGCGGTTTTATCGGAATTGCCTCCGAGATGGTATCCACTGAGAAGAAATACAGCGAGATTATAGACTACCTGCTCTGCAGAGTAATAATCGCCGACAATATGGACAATGCTATAAGCATTTCCAAGAAGAACATAGGCGGATACAGGATAGTAACACTTGAAGGAGAAGTCATAAATGCATTTGGTGCTATCACCGGAGGGCGATTCTCCAATAAGACGGCAAATCTCCTCGACAGAAAGCAGGAAATCGGAACTCTCAAAGTTCAGATCGAAGAATATGAAAAGCAGACAAACGAACTGACTTCAGAGAAGGAAGCCGAAGAAAAGAGTCGTGATAGCCTTAGGAATGAAAGAGATGAGCTCAGGACCAGGATTAGTACAGCAGAGATTGAATTCAATGTACTTAAATCGGATATTGAGCACGCCGAGTCCCTTGTAAAGGCTGACGAAGGTGCTGCCGAGAGGTATAAGAGCGAAATCGAGACCATCGATCAGGACCTCGAACGCGCCGACAAGATGATTGCCAACTATCAGGTAAAGATAGCAGAGGCGGATAAGGAATATGCCGAGGCAGAGTCCAAGGTGGAAAAACTCATGGCAGAAGCGGATGAGATCACGCCGCTTATCGAAGAGGACAACGAGAAGATAATTGCCCTCAAGATCAAGATAAGCGAGAACGAGACCAAGGTGCTCTCGGGTAATGAAATCATCGAGCGCGTAAGAGACAGCATAAGCGACCTCGAGACTTCAATCGAGGAAAACAGCATAGAACAGGAAGATCTCTCAAGGCAGAAAGAACTTCTGACCAGCAGCGGCGCTGAGGCAGGAGACAAAGAGGAAAGCCTGAGAGCAGCCAAGACAGAGCTCGAGACTCTTATTGAGGAACTCGGAACTAAGCTCGAAAACAACAAGACTGCAAGCGAGCGCCTGATGGCAGAGCAAAAAGCCGGAAGGACCAAGCTCGAAGAGATTAAAGACGAAAGCTACAAACTTGAGGTCAAGACCGCAAGGAATGAGACTCTTTCCGAGACTCAGAAGGAAAAGCTTTGGGATGAGTTCGAAGTATCCTATGCTGAGGCACTCGATATGAGAGATGAGGACTTCGGAATCACCGCAGGTAACAAAGAGTCGAGAGAAATAAGGCTCAGGCTCGCAGAGCTCGGTGATGTAAACGTCGGATCCATCGAAGAATACAAGGCCGTAAGCAAGAGATATGAGTTCATGACCACCCAGGAAGCCGATATTACAAAGGCCATGGATGAACTGAACGAAATCATTCGCAATATGGACAAGACCATTAAGACCAAGTTCAAGGAGAACTTCGACAAGGTCGTAGTCAATTTTGAGGAGTCGTTCAAGGAACTCTTCGGCGGAGGATATGCGGAGCTCAGGCTCGAGGATGAGACCAAGCCTCTTGAGTCCGGAATTGAAATTACCGCACAGCCGCCGGGTAAGAAGCTAAAGAATATCAATCTGCTTTCGGGCGGAGAGAAGACCCTCACGGCAATTGCCCTCATGTTTGCGGTGCTGAAAGCCAAGCCTACGCCTTTCGTCATACTCGACGAGGTAGAGGCAGCCCTCGATGAAGTTAATATTGAGAGGTTCTCGGACTATCTGAGAAACTTCAAGAATATACAGTTTGCCCTTATAACTCACCAGAAAGCCACGATGGAACATGCGGACGTGCTCTACGGTGTCACGATGCCGGAGCAGGGAATATCCCGTATGCTCTCGCTCAAGCTCGGCGACGAGTTCGATGTGGAGGGGCTCGAGTAATAAGAGCATCTTAGGAAAACAAGGAGACATAAATGGGCCTTTTTGAAAAGAAATCGACATTCAGAAAATTCATAGACAGCATTACGATGGCCGTCTACGATAACCCGGATCTCGGACCGGAATTCCTCGAGCAACTCGAGGAATCTCTTGTTATGGCAGATGTGGGTATAGAGACATCAGATAAGATTATCAAGGCGCTCAACAAGTGTATTAATGAACAGTACATCACGAAAGAGCGTGAGATCAGACGTGAGCTCTCCCGCATTCTCGAAGAGATCATGGACAAGGGAGACCGCAACAAGATGTCCGAGGATTATCCGCTTATCATCCTGATGATAGGCATCAACGGAGGCGGAAAGACAACAACAATCGCCAAGCTTGCCCACATGTACAAGCAAAAGGGTAAGAATGTAATGCTGGCTGCTGCGGACACTTTCCGTGCTGCGGCTGCAGAGCAGCTACAGATGTGGGGCGACAGAGTAGGTGTCAGGGTAATCCGCCACGAGGAAGGAACGGACCCTACCGCCGTTATCTACGATGCCATACAGTCGGCCAAAGCCAATGACGTGGATGTTCTCATCTGCGATACGGCAGGCAGACTTCAGAATAAGGTAAACCTCATGAAGGAGCTCGAAAAGATGAGCAAGGTCATCTCTAGAGAGTATCCCGAGGCTTCCAGAGAAAACCTCCTGATTCTTGATGCCACTACGGGTAAAAACGCCGTAAGTCAGGCTGAGGAGTTCTCTAGTATTACAGATATGACGGGCATAGTGCTCACCAAGATGGACAGCACCGCAAGGGGCGGTATTTCCATCACGATTGCCGATGAGTACGACATGCCGATTAAGTTCATCGGAATCGGAGAGGGACTCGATGACCTCGTTCCGTTCGATGCACATGAATTCGTGGAGAGTATATTCGATGAGTAAACCGATACTCGCAATCGTCGGAAGACCGAATGTTGGAAAATCTACCTTCTTCAACCGCCTCGTGGGAGAGCGCAGGGCCATCGTTGAGGATGTGCCGGGCGTAACTCGCGACAGGATATATGCCGAAACTGATTGGAACGGAAAAGAGTTCGCAGTAATAGATACGGGCGGAATTGAAGTCAAGACGGATGACACCATCAGATCTCAGATGAGAGACCAGGCCGTAATGGCCATGGACATGGCTGATGTCATCCTCTTTATGGTGGACGGAAAGGAAGGCCTGACCACTGCAGACAGAGAGGTTGCAGACTTACTAAGGAGAACAGGTAAGGAGGTAATACTCGTAGTAAACAAGGTCGATGCGCCGTCTAAGGCATACGACCTCATATATGACTTCTACGAGCTTGGCTTCGGAGAGCCTGTGCCGATCAGCGCCGCAAATATGACAAATATAGGAGATCTGCTCGACAGGATAGTCGAGGGTTTCCCTGATTATGAGTATGCCGGTGCAGAAGACAGCGTGCATATCGCGATTATCGGAAAGCCGAATGTAGGAAAGTCTTCTCTTGTAAATGCACTTACCAAGCAAAACAGGGTGATTGTGTCACCGATAGCGGGCACCACAAGAGATACAATAGATACACCGTTTACGTATAAGGACAGGGAGTACACCCTGATAGATACCGCCGGGCTCAGGAGAAAAAGTAAGGTAAGCGACTCCATAGAGAAATTCAGCGTACTGAGGGCAATTGCCGCCATAGAGCGCTGCGATGTATGCGTCCTCATGATAGACGCAGTCGAGGGACTGACTGAGCAGGACAAGAAGATTGCCGGCTATGCCCACGAAGCGGGAAAAGGTCTGATGGTGGTCGTAAACAAATGGGACCTCATCGAAAAAGAGACCAATACGATGAGGGATTACGAGAAGAAGCTCAAATCCGAGATTCTATTTGCATCGTATGCACCCGTGGTATTCGTATCGGTTCTGAACAAGCTCAGAATCTACGATATCATATACAAGTGCTCCGAGATTGCAGATGCAAGGCGCATGAGGATATCCACCGGTAAGCTGAACAGCATTATCGAGGATGCCGTCATGATGAGGCAACCGCCTTCGGACAAGGGCAGAAGGCTCAAGATCTACTACGCGACGCAAATAGGTATAGAGCCGCCGCTGTTTTCGTTTAGCATCAACGATAAGGAGCTGATGCACTTCTCGTACTCAAGATATCTTGAGAACAAGATAAGAGAGCATTTCGGCTTCGAGGGAACTTCCGTTAAGTTCGTATGGAATGAGAAAAGGGGGGAGCGAAGATGATAAATATGATTCAAATCCTTGCAATTACCGCGCATTTCCATACCGCTGATTTTATTAAGTACGGCATAATCGTATTTTTTGTATCTTATGCTATCGGAAACATAAATCCCGCTATCATTTTCGGCTGGATGAATCATATAGACATCCGAAAGGAAGGCAGCGGTAATGCTGGTATGACCAATACCATCAGAGTTCTGGGACTCGGCTGGGGCATAGGCGTATTCATCGTTGATGTCCTCAAGGCGTTCATCGCTGTAAAAGGAGCCTATATGCTTTCGGGAGGAAACAGAGATGCGCAGTTCATATTGTGTATGTGCGCTTTTGCCGGCGTTGTGCTCGGGCACTGTTACCCGGCTCTTTACGGATTCAAGGGCGGAAAAGGCGTTGCGGCATCTCTCGGTGCGGCTCTTGCTCTCAACTGGCAGAGCGCCCTGGCTGCAGCTGCAGTAGCTGCCGTTGTATTTATAATATCTGGCAAGAGGATGTCAATTGCATCCATAGGTGCGGTAATAACATATCCGATATTCGTGTTCCTGTTCATTGAAGACAAGAGATTTGTTTTCTTTGCCGTCGCTGCTGTGCTGTTCCTGATTATCCAGCATGCGGCCAATATAAAGAGAATTGCAAAGGGTGAAGAAAAGGCACTGACAATAGGACATAAAGGCAGTAAGGATGCTGCTGAAAGTGAAACATCCGAAGAAACAAAGATAGAGGAAGAAGGCTCAGAAGAATAGTGGCTACTTACAACATAATTACATATGGTTGCCAGATGAATGAACACGACTCAGAGAACATAGCAGGAATGCTGGAAGCTCTGGGTTATATACATGAGGAAGATCCGTGGAGCGCGGATCTTGTCGTTATGAATACCTGCAGCGTCAGGGAGAATGCCGACAAGAGATTCTTCGGAGTGCTAGGGCAATTCAAGAAGGTGAAAAAGTCTAATCCGGACTTTATACTCTGCGTCTGCGGATGCATGCCTCAGCAGCCGAGGATAGTTGAGGAGATTAACAAGCGCTTCTCGTGGGTGGATATCGTTTTCGGTACGCAAAATATCGCGAAATTGCCGGAGCTCCTTAATCTAAGACAAAAGACAGGAAAGAAGCAAAGAGCCATAGTCGATAACAATCCTGACATAACAGAAGATGAGATGCATCCTGTCAGAATGCATCACCACAAGGCTCTGGTGAATATCACATTCGGTTGCAATAATTTCTGCACCTACTGCATAGTGCCTTATACGAGGGGCAGGGAAAAGAGCAGGCTGCTCAGAGATGTCGTATGCGAGATAGAAGAGCTTGCATCAGACGGAGTAAGAGAGGTGATGCTGCTCGGGCAGAATGTCGACTCATATAAGGATGCACTCGGTAATTCATTTGCCGATCTAATCAAGGCCGTAAATGGAATTGAAGGCATAGACAGGATAAGGTTTATGACATCTCATCCTAAGGACATATCAGATGAGATGATCGAGTGTTTTAAGACCTGCGACAAGCTTTGCAAGAACATTCATCTTCCGGTCCAGTCAGGCTCGGACAGGGTGCTGAAGCGCATGAACAGGCACTACGACAGGGAAAGGTACCTGTCTATCGTAGATAAGCTCAGGAGCGTTTGCCCGGATATTACAATCTCCACTGATATCATCGTGGGCTTTCCGGGAGAGACGGAAGAGGACTTTGAAGAGACTTTGGATATTGCGAGAAGAGTCAGATATGATTCCGCATTTACATTCATTTATTCAGCCAGAGAAGGAACTCCGGCTGCCAAGTTCGAAGATAAGATAGACGACGAGACCTGCCACAGGAGATTCGACAGATTGGTTGAGCTCATGGACGGAATAAGCCTTGAGAAAAACAAGGAGTACAAGGGCAAGGTGATGAAAGTTCTGGTCGACGGCGTGAGCAAAACATCGGACAACACCTACTCCGGCAGAACGGATGGATTCAAACTCGTAAACTTCACTTCGGATAAGACTGAGGATGAGATAGTAGGGCAGATGGTCAAGGTCGAAATAAGCGAGACCAAGACATTCAGCCTCGAAGGTATAGAGGTATTGTAAAAGGTAAGGACTATTGATAGATCAGATTGCAGAATTCTTTACATTTTCGCATATCATGCTGCTTGTGTATCTGCTGAATGCGATTATAGCCTTCGGTCTGATTTTCTTTGATGCCAAATCGCCTGCAGCCACCATGGCCTGGATAATGGTCCTCTTCATGATACCCGTGCTGGGACTGGTGCTCTATCTGATACTATCGCAGAATATAGCCAGACAGCAGATATTTAAGATGACAGAGGCCGAAAAGGCCGGTATGGGCTCCATGCTCAAATGGCAGAAAGAGGGCGTCAAAACCGGAATATCGACCGCAAAGAGCGAGATAACGAATAAATGGCGCAGCATGATTTCCATGAATCTCGACTATGCCGACTCACTCCTGACAGAAAACGAGAGCGTAGAACTCATTTATGACGGTCAGGAGATGTTCAACCGACTCTGCGAGGACATGCTGGCTGCGAAATATACAATCAAGCTCTGCTACTTCATCGTAAAGGATGACTTCGTGGGCAGAAGGCTCATTGACATCCTTACCCAAAAAGCCAGGGAGGGTGTCAAGGTAAGGTTATTGATAGATGCCCTCGGAAGCAGGAGCATAGGACGACACGACCTTGCCGAGTTCAAAAAGGCGGGCGGCAAATACGCTTTCTTTTTCAAGCCGCTTATAAGACATTTATATCTCAGGATTAATTATCGAAATCACAGGAAGATTGCGATAATCGATAACGAAATAGGATATATCGGCGGTTTTAACATTGCCAAGGAGTACCTCGGATATAAGAACAAATTCGGATACTGGAGAGATACCCAGATGATTATCCGGGGCAATGCACTTACCGCACTAAACGAAAGGTTTTATCAGGACTGGCGCTACGCATCGAAGGAGGACCTAAACCTTGTGCAGCAGTCCATGAGATATGCATATAAAGGCGAAGCAGGACCGATTCCGATTCAGATAGTCTCATGCGGACCTGAGTCCGAAAAGGAAGAGGTCAAGATGGCCATGATGAAAATGATTACGGGGGCTAAGGAAAGCATCTACATCCAGACTCCGTATCTGGTGCCGGATGAGCCGATGATGGAGTCTTTGGCCATGGCCGCAAGGTCGGGAATCGACGTAAAGGTAATGATACCGAGCATACCGGACCATCCATTCGTCTACGAGACCACATTGTACAATGCGGGCATACTCATAAGAGAAGGAGCCGAGATATACATTTATGAAAACGGCTTTCTGCATGCAAAGACCATGACGGTTGACGGAGAAGTCTGCACTGTGGGCTCCACGAATTTCGACATCAGGAGTTTCAGACTCAACTTCGAATCAAACGCCTTTGTGTATGATGCCGGAGTCACCGAGAGGATGAATATGCAGTTTGCCGAAGACATGAAGTACTGCAGGCCGTATACACAGGAAGACAGAGATAATATAAGCGTAAAGGAGAGGGCTCTTGAGTCCATATCAAGACTGCTTACGGAAATACTTTAAACTTGAATATAGATAATAAAGGGGATATACATGAGCTTTTCAATGGATGCAATTTTGACTAAGTTACTTACTCTTCCGGGCATAGTGCTCGGACTGAGTTTTCATGAATTCGCGCACGCGTGGATGTCGGATAGGCTTGGTGATCCTACGCCTGCAAGGCAGGGAAGACTCACCTTAAATCCGCTGGCTCATATAGACTGGATTGGGTTTGCCGCACTCCTTCTGGTCGGTTTCGGCTGGGGTAAGCCTGTGCAGATAGATCCGTCATATTACAAGAACAGAAGGCGTGACGAGTTTCTGGTCGGAATTGCCGGGGTTACAATGAATTTCCTGCTTGCGGTGCTCATTTCTATTCCCGTAAGGCTTTTGACCAAGGCTTATTCCGGCGGCGCCGCTTCGATAGCGGTTCAGAATATATACCTTATTTTGTTATATGCGGTCATGATCAATCTCGTGCTCATGATATTCAACCTTATACCTTGTCCGCCGCTGGATGGCTGGGGCCTCATAACCCAGATATTTAAGCTTGATAAACAGGATTGGTGGTATACGGTATATCAGAAAGGCAGCTTTATATTGCTCATACTTATCGTAACGGGACTCACAGGAAGGATTATCACTCCTGCCGTCAGAACCCTGATGAATATACTGGTATATAGATAATAAAAAGCAGCAGCTTTCGGGCTGCTGCCTGCATATAGAATTGAATGGGGCAATCAGAAATAATTGCTGATGCGGCGGAGTTTGGACTGCTCCATGTGCTCTTGCATGGCCTTGCGCCCTGCAGCGGTATTCTTGGTCTCGACGGCCTCAAAGATGGCCTTGTGCTCATCGAGAATAATCTTGAGCTGATCGGCCGAATAAGTTTTGGACGGAGCCGAGTGCTTCAGATAAGTCTGGTATGTCGAAAGAGACTTTTGAATCATCCTGTCCATAGTGCCCGAATAGATTATATTGTGGAACTGTGAATTGAACATGAGGACCTTCTCGATATCGTTTCGGAGTGTGTAGAACTCCATAAACTCGAGTGTCTCGCGAAGGGCTTCGATTTCATCGCTGGCCATGCGTTTAATGGCCCATTCAACAGCCTGAATCTCAAAGAGCGTCCTGAGATCAAAGAGATCCGAAATATCTCGCCTTGTAAGACCTGTTACGAAAGCGCCGCGATTCGGAATGTTTTCGATAAGACCGTCCGCCTCCAGCTGACGGAAGGCTTCTCTTACGGGAGTCCTGCTGACATCATACTTTTTGCATACTGCTTGTTCGGTCAGCTTAGAATGATCAGGTATAGCACCTGAGAGTATATCTGCCTGTAGCTCCAAATAGAGATTTGCAGATAGTGGTTGTGCGGATTTATCTCCGGTCATATTGTCCATATAATACCTCAATTCGTTATATATAATGGCATGACTTATCCTCATGCTGAGTCAAATTGTATACTATTTAAATATATTCTATTTGACGCATTTGTCAACGGAAGATAAACAGATAATCATTTTATGACAGAATTATGAGACGCATTAAAAGTGAACAGATAGCAGATGTTATGAATAATCTCGAGATGATGCATCCCGAGGCGGCTTGTGCACTTGATCACAGGAGCAGGTTCGAGCTCCTCGTAGCCGTGGTGCTTTCAGCCCAGACTACTGATGTAAGCGTTAATAAAGTGACGCCCGCACTCTTTGAGCGCTATCCGGACCCTGAATCTCTTGCAAAGGCAGATCCTGCCGAGGTAGCGGAGATTATTAAGACCATAGGGCTCTACAAGAATAAGTCGCAAAATATAGTTAAGATGGCGGGAAAGCTTCTCGACGATTATGACGGAGAGGTTCCGGGCGACTTCGATAAGCTCACGGCGCTTCCGGGCGTCGGACGTAAAACCGCAAACGTCATACTGGCCGAGGCCTTCGGAGAGCCGGCAATTGCCGTTGATACGCATGTATTCAGAGTGTCCAACAGAATAGGCCTTACGGATGCAAAGGATCCGAATAAAACCGAGGAACAGCTCAGAAAGCGCCTTCCGAAGGAGCAGTGGATAAGAGCACATCATCTGCTGATCTTCCACGGCCGTAAGATATGCCATGCGAGAAAACCGGACTGCGGAGCTTGCGAACTTAAAGATATTTGTCTTTTCAAGGATAAAACCCTATAGGAATTGTGAGGTGGGATTATGCAGGAGATTAAATGCCCGAACTGCGGACAGGTATTTCAGGTTGATGAGAGCGGTTACGCACAGATACTTCAGCAGGTTCGCGATAAGGAGTTCAATTTAGAGCTCGACAGACGCGAACAGGAACTCGAGCGCAAAAAAGAAGATGATCTTACCATAGCTCGCATGGAGCAGGAGAAGACCTTCACCGAAGAGATTTCCAAGAAGGATTCGGAGATTGCCGCAAAGGATAATGAAATAGAAAGGCTGAAGGCTCAGCTTGAAATGGCCGACACCCAGAAACAGCTGGCTGTAAGCGAGGCTGTTCAGGAAAAGGAAAAGGAACTCTCCGTAAAAGGAAGTGAGATTACAGAGCTTAAAAGTACCATCGAACTCCAGAAAAGGGAAAGGGAGCTCAGTGAGAACAATCTCAAGGAGAAGTACAAGAATGAATTGGATCTCCGAGATGATGAGATTGAAAGACTAAAGGACTTCAAGGCCAGGCAGTCGACCAAGATGGTGGGAGAGAGCCTCGAGCAGCACTGCCTTTCAGAGTTTAACCGCATAAGGATGACGGCCTTTCCGAATGCATATTTCGAAAAGGATAACGATGCAGGTTCCGGCAGTAAGGGTGACTTTATATTCAGAGAATCTGTCGAAGGCACCGAATTCATATCCATCATGTTTGAAATGAAGAATGAGATGGATACTACCAAGACCAAGCATAAGAACGAGGATTTCTTCAAGGAGCTGGATAAGGACAGAAACGAAAAGAACTGTGAGTACGCAGTATTGGTGTCGCTTCTTGAGAGCGATAACGAGCTTTACAACAACGGAATCGTGGATGTTTCGTACAAATATCCGAAGATGTTCGTAGTAAGGCCGCAGTTTTTTATCCCGATTATCTCGCTGCTTAGAAATGCAGCGCTGAACTCACTCGAATACAGACAAAAGCTTGCAATCGTGCAGAATCAGGAGGTAGAACTCAGCAATTTCGAATCGGAGCTTGCACAGTTTAAAAGTGATTTTGCCAGAAACTTCGGTCTTGCGTCTGACAGATATCAGAATGCGATTGACGGCATTGATAAAGCCATCAAAACACTTGAGACAATCAAGAAGAATCTCGAAACATCGCAAAAGCATCTGACCACTACCAACAAGAGGGTCGAAGAAGTCAGCATCAAGAGGCTTACAAAAAATGCTCCCTCTGTAAGGGCCATGTTCGAGGAAATGAAAAACGAGGAATAGAACTATTATTAGTGCATGAGTTTCCTTGTATTAACTTGCTTTGATTTGTTATTATAGGAACGTAAGGTGTGTGAATGTGAGACTTTTTAATTCTATATTTAAAATGACAGGAGGAAAAATGATTAAAGTCGGCATTAACGGATGGGGTAGAATTTCAACTTGCGTCATGAGAGCTATCAGACAATTTCCGGATATGGAGGTCGTAGGCATTAACTGGCGTAACGCGGATACGGACTATGTAGCATATATGCTCAAATATGACTCTGCATTCGGAAGATTTCCGGATGAGGTCAAATCTTACGATAAAGGCATTATCGTAGGAGGAAAGAAGATTCCTGTGTATTTCGAGTCGGATCCGGCAAATATCCCATGGTCTGATTGCGGAGCAGAGTATGTAATCGACGGAACAGGCACACTGACATCCAAAGAGAAATCAGCACCGCATCTGGCAGCCGGTGCCAAGAAAGTAATCATTTCAGCACCTGCAAAGGATAAGGTAACACCGACTTTCGTATACGGAGTTAACCACGACTGGTACAAGAGAAACATGGACGTAGTGTCTACTGCATCCTGTACAACGAACTGTCTTGCACCTATTTGCAAGGTAATAAATGACCACTGGGGCATTTATGAGGGACTTTTGACCACGATCCACTCTACTACGGGTAAACAGAAAACCAACGACGGCCGTACCAAGTACAACTGGAGAATGGGACGCTCGGTATTCAACAATATCATCCCGACAACTACGGGAGCAGCCAAGGCAGTAGCACTTGTTATTCCTGAGCTCGAAGGGGCTATTACAGGTATGGCATTCAGAATTCCGGCTGTTGATGTATCTGCCGTAGATCTCGATGTCGTACTCAGAGAGGCCACATCACTCGATAAGATCAACAGGGCCATGAAAGAAGCCTCCGAGACATATCTTAAGGACGTACTCCTTTACACTGATGAAGAAGTAACATCCCTCGACTTCCTCGGATGCTCGGCACCTTCGGTATATGATGCCAATATGGGAATCGAAGTAAACGACAAATTCTTCAAAGTAGTCGGTTATTATGACAACGAGTACGGATACACTTCCAACATGCTGAGATTCGTAAGGCATATGTACAAAGTTGACAACGATACGTTCCCGATTCCAAAAGATGAGGGTTAATAATAAAAGGTATTAGGAGACTGTAAGTATGAAGAAAACAATTAAAGACATTAACTGGGAAGGTAAGAGAGCTGTAATGAGGTGCGATTTTAATGTGCCTCTGGACGGAGACAAAATCACGGATGACACGCGTATACAGGCGGCTCTTCCGAGCATCGAGTATCTGCTCGAAAACGGTGCATCCATAGTCCTTATGTCCCATCTCGGAAGACCTAAAGGAGAGGCCAAGCCTGAGTTCAGCCTTGCGCCTGTCGCCAAAAGGCTTACTGAGTGCCTCGGAAAGGAAGTAAAATTCGTTCCTTCCGATGTGGTAGTAGACGACAATGTCAGAGAGGCTGCTGCATCTTTAAAAGCAGGGGATGTAATGCTGATTGAAAACGTCAGATACAGAGCTGAGGAAGAAAAGAACGATCCTGAATTTGCCAAAGACCTCGCTTCTCTGGGCGATGTCTTCGTACAGGACGCATTCGGATCGGCTCACAGAGCACACGCATCTACAACGGGCATTGCAGACTATATTCCTGCTGTATCCGGTTTCCTCATCGAGAAGGAGCTCAAGTTCCTCGGCGAGGCCGTAAACAATCCTAAGAGACCTTTCGCAGCTATCATGGGCGGCGCTAAGGTAAAGGATAAGATTCCGGTAATCACCAATCTCCTTGACAAGGTAGATATCCTGATAGTCGGCGGAGGTATGGCATACACATTCTTCAAGGCTCAGGGCTATTCAATCGGAACTTCGCTTCTGGACGAAGAAGGCCTTGATCTTGCAAAGGATATTCTTAAGCTTGCAGAGGACAAAGGCGTTAAGTTCATGCTCCCTGTAGATGTAGTTGCCGCAGATGAATTTGCAAATGATTCTCCGCACGATGTTTATGCGGTAGATTCCATTCCTGATAACAGAATGGGACTCGATGTCGGTCCTGAGACCATCAAACTCTTCTGTGACGCTCTGAGATCTGCCAAGACTATCGTATGGAACGGACCTGTCGGAGTATTCGAGATGGATACATTTGCCGTAGGTACCAGGGCCATCGCTGAGTGTCTTGCGGAGTGCGATGCTACTACCGTAATCGGCGGCGGAGACAGCGCTGCTGCAGTTGCCAAGTTTGGACTGGCTGATAAGATGACACACATAAGCACCGGAGGCGGAGCAAGCCTTGAGTTCCTAGAGGGAAGAGAGCTTCCGGGAATCGCAATTCTTGATGATAAGTAAAAGAAAAGGGGAAATGTAATGAAGAAGTTTTTAATCGCAGGCAATTGGAAGATGAACAAGACCGCAGCTGAGGCTGAGGCTTTCGTAAAGGAGCTCGATGCACTTAAGATGTCTAACGCTGAGGATGTTGCAGTTCTCGTTCCGTTCACGGACCTTTATGCTGTTAAGGGCGCACTCGCAGGTTCTGACATTAAGTTTGGTGCACAGAACGTACACTTTGAGGCATCCGGAGCATTTACCGGAGAGGTATCCGTTCCTATGCTTAGCGAGATA